>Ga0335397_10006349_pt1 | contig 15262 bp, 19 predicted proteins | sample MAT04_FD_205740 | JGI IMG/M metagenome (GOLD analysis project Ga0335397, IMG submission 205740) | Freshwater microbial communities from Lake Fryxell liftoff mats and glacier meltwater in Antarctica - MAT-04 (spades assembly) (version 2) ... | reverse complement strand
TAAAGGAACCGGGGAAGGCACAATCAACGGCATGCTGATCGATTCCGAGGATGGGCGCTATGCAGCCATCGTCATGGATATACCCTCCAGTGAAGATCTGTGGATGGCGCACTCGATTGTCTTTGCCAACACCGCTTTGATCGTCGCCCGACCGACCCTGGCTGATCTGGCCTCCGTACGTCATACCCTGACCCTTCTCTTATCAGGAATGCGCAGCGAAAAGCGCATGGCCAAGGAATCGATTTACCTGGTACTCAACCAGTTTACTGAGCGCTCAGGTTTTTCTCCGCGTAGTTTCCAGGACGAACTGGCCGGGACGGTCGGTTGGGCTCCACCGATTGCCGCCGTGCTGCCCTTCGACCCGGGCGTCCCCCAGGCGCAAGACAATGGCATTCTCCCAGTAACGCGTATAGATGGTTTTGCCAAGGGAATCCGTTCTCTGATCGGTACACTTTTCCCGACTATGAATAACGCGCTGGAAGCATCCAACGGCAGCAACCGGAATGTGCTGCGTCTGCCCAAGATCCGCTTTACATCCTGAGGAGGCAAGTATGGGAGGTATTTTAGGTCTTTACGATGTTTCAGCAGCGGCTTTACCGGATGAAACCGTACGTAATGCCGTGATCAATGAAGTGATCGACCAGGTCAACCAGGAATTTCCGCCGGCGCTCCTGCAGAGCCCTTCGGAGAGTGACCGGCAGCGCATCCAGGAGCGTGTGGTGGCGGTGGTGGGTACCTCGCTGCGCAAGCGTAGCCTGCGGCCCGGTTTTCAATACGAAGTCCTGATGGCGGAAGAACTGACACGTCGGATTGTCGGTTTGGGTTTTCTGGATCTGTTATTACCCCCGGCGCGCACGGATATCTCCGAGATCACGATCTATTCGAACGGCCTGGTACAGATTATGAGGAAAGGCTCGGTGCGTTGGGAAAATGTAGAAAGCAGACCGGAAGCCGGCGAGATCTGGCGGGTGCTGGACCGCCTGCTGGGGCCGCAGAACAAGACCCTCAATGAGACCAACCCGAGCATAAACGCCAAGCTGCCTGCTACCCAGCACAACCCGGGCGGCGGGCGCATCAAGGCTCTGCACCCAATCATCACCCCGCCGGGACGCAATCCGAGCATCAACATTCGCCTGTACGAACAGAAACCGGTCAAGCCCGAGTGGCTGCTGAAACGCGGAGTGATGTCTGCCGAGATGATGGAACTGCTGCGTAAGGCCATGGAAGACGGTTATCGCATCCTGATTGCCGGCGGAACGCGCACCGGGAAGACGACCTTGCTCAGCGCGATCTGTAATTTCCTCCCAGGTGGCTGGCGGATCGTCAAAATTGAGGATCCGGAGGAAATCTGGATCGACCGCCCGACCGTACAAACCGTGGAAGCTCGCCCGCAGGCGGTGGGGACGGATGTTCGGCCCTACATCCTGGCAGATGGGGTGGATGACGCCATGCGCATGTCGCCGGATTACCTGATCATCGGCGAGGTGCGTGATGGACGGGCGGCCATGAGCCTGTTCCGGGCTTTGATGACCGGGCACTCCGGAGCTTGCACCTTCCATGCCGACAGCCCTCGCGAAGCGGCTCGCCGCCTGGCAACGGTAATGGGTGCAGATGCGGGGGTGCGAGCGCACGAAGCCAACCAGATGATTGCCGATGCAGTCGACCTACTGGTACAGATCAGCATCCGCCATGAGACGCGCCGGGTGGTAGCGATTGCCAACATATCTAAAGAGCTCAAGAACGGTGATGTGTGGTTTGACCCGATTTTCCGTTACGAAGAAACTTCGTTATCCGGTGAACCGCGTTGGGAACGGGTGGGCGAGCTCAAACCTCGCATGATTGGAGAGTGACGATGATCGGATTAATTCCCGTAATTGGTGTGGTTTGCATCACCCTGACGCTGTTCTTACTCTATCCGAATCAAGTCAAGACCGGCAAGCTAGCCGATCTCTATTCGGTGGATGCGGTGCGTTCGATGGCGACCCTCAACCAGAATTCACTAGACTATAAACTGCTGGCGGCAGGGTTGAAGTTGCGACCGACCACCTTCCGGCTTCTTTGTATCGCCGCAGGATTTGCCGGGGCTGCGCTGACCTGGGTCTTCCTGCCAGGGCTACCGGCTTTTGTGGTAGGTGGGATTGTCTTCTACGTCCCAACCGCCTGGCTGAATGATCGTGTCAAGAGTCGTGGGCGCAATATCGACCAGGTGCTGCCGATTGCCATCGGACGCATCGCAGCCGGGTTGCTGGCCGGCGGTTCCGTCCCGGACGTGCTGCAGCAGGTCGCCGAATCGCTGGCCTTGCAGGGCAGTAATCCGCTGACGCCCGAATTGATGCTGACCGCCTCCGAGATGCGCATTAAAGATCGCGGCGAGGCCTTGCGTGGCATGGCAGCGCGATCTCCATCCGTATCGCTGGCCAACCTGGCGCAACTGCTGGAGGGCTTTACCGAGGCCGGTGGTCGTGCCTATACCCAGGTGTTGATGGAGATTTCTTCCCGAGTTCAGCAAATCCTGATCGCGCGCAACCGCGCCCAGGCCAAGGCAGGCGACTCGTTGGTCTCGGCCAAGGTGCTGCCAGGCGTCCTGGTGGCGATCCTGGCTTATCTAAGTTCCGATCCAATGGTGCGGGAATCGCTGGGCGCGCTGCCGGTGCAGATCGTGATCGGCCTGACCATAGCTGCGATGGTCGGCGGGTACTTCATCATGCGTTCGATGATCATGGAGGCAGCCTGAAATGACAGTCTTAATTCCCCTGATTGCGATTGGGGTCTTTGCCCTGATCATTTATCTGACCCTTGAGCTGGCCCCGTCTGCCCCGACCGGACGCCTGGCGGAGACGCTCACCCCGGCGAATGGGGTGGTCCTGACCGGTTGGCGCAGGTCGCTCGCGGTGCTGGATAAACCGGTCTCTAAATGGACACCGGCCGGGTTCATTCGCAAAGTGCGCGCCGATCTGTATTGGGCACAGGTGGGCGACAAGTGGCTGGGGTGGAATGAAGTCCAGTTCATGTCTTTGCGGATAGCGGCAGCCATTGCCGGGTCAGTGATTGGAACGGTTGTCTTCGGCGAGCCGGTTCTGGCGTTGGCAATAGCTTTGCTGGGCTTTCAATACCCCGCAATGGCAATGGGCGGAAATGCCCGGCGTACCCGTCGACAGTTTACCGCTCAACTACCTGAATACGTCCAACTGGTCTCGGCTCAGATGTCGGCAAATGTTTCGATGGAAGAAGCCTTACGACGTACTTCGCAAGCGCAGAGTTTGGCCGGGAAGTGGATGCGCCGGGTGCTACAAATGGCACAAGGACGCGACCTGGTGGAGCAGATGCAGCGCGAGGCGCAGGAATCGCAGCTGCCGGAACTGATTGGTATGGCCGCGCAGTTGGAGTTCATCCGGCGCGGCACTGCTCAGCAGGAATTGATGGGCCAGTTGGCCACCAGCATCGCAGCGGATTACATTGGCAACGCTGAACAGCGTGCTGAAAAGATCGGCTCGGAACTGGTCATCCCGATGGTGATCTTCTACTTCCTACCCTTCATGGTCACCCTGTTGATCGTGATTGGCTGGCCGATTATGCAAAACATGGGAGGGATGTGATGTTGAGCAATCACCTACGCGATCTAGCCGGGTTTGCCTTCTTTGCTTTCGCCGCATTAGTTTCTGGCGTGGCTGCCTGGGAACATCCCTCGCTGCTGGCCTGGTTGTACGCCTTTCATAACCTGCTGCTGTCCTGGTTCTATGCCCGGCGCAAGCCGGCGGAACGCTATGACCGCTGCGGATTGTGGCTGGGGATGATCGCAGCTTTGCTGCCGGTGATCCCATACAGCGATGCCGCGCCATGGTATTTACTTGTCCCCGGACTGGCCGGGTATGGGCTGTGTCTATGGGCGTTGGTAACCCTCGGTCCGCGCTTTGGGATTGCTCCAGCCGACCGTGGCCTGACCGCCCAGGGTCCCTACCGTTTCCTTCGCCACCCTATGTACCTGGGCGAGCTTATCTTCCGACTGGCGCTGGTGTTTGCTTCGAGTAACCTGTTGCTGTCCGGGCTGCTGGCGCTCACCTTGGCTGGCATCCAGGTCTGGCGCATTCGTCGTGAGGAAGCTTTGATCCAGGGTTATGCCTGTTACTGCAAGATTGTGCGTTGGCGTTTAGTGCCAGGGGTGTGGTGAAACGATGAATTTGCGCATGCTCTCTAATACCCTCTTCGCACTGGCCATCGGCTGCGCTGGAATTTTGAAGGCCGTTGGTATTCCCGAAGCGCCGGTCGGATTGGCCGTATTCAGCGTGGCCGGCGCCATGATCCTGAGCAATTTGATGAAGATCCGGTCGATTGGGCTGGCGGGGGTGGGTGGTTTGTTGCTGGTCTATTCCGGGGTGGTCGGTCAAAGCCTGGCCGGAGTTGTCCTGTTGGTCATAATCATTGTTTTAACGATCGTAGCAGTTTTGCTAATGATCTTTGCCGATCTATCTTATCAACCGAAAGGGAAAAATCTCAATGATGTTTAGTTTTTTGAATCGCCGCAAATCCAAAGAGAATGAAACCGATCTCGTTATTCTGATGGCATCCTCCAGACCGGATCCGCTCATTCTCGAAGCTTTATCAGAACGGAGTGATGTGAAACTGCGTGAAGCGTTTACCACCCAAGGTGTCTTGCAGCAACTGCCAGGGACCAATCTGGTCGTTTTGGATGAGGTAATCGCCATGTCCAACACATCGTACGAAGTCTTGGAAAGGGCGCTCGAATTGAGCGGTGTTCCTGTGACTAGCCCGCAAGGATTCTTGTCCGAGCCCGAGGAATGGTTGGGACGTGCTCGATTGACCAGCACCCGACAGATTACGTTTCTGCCTCCGCGCCAGGTCAACCTAATCAATTGGTCCGGCGGGGTAGGCAAGACAACCCTGGCGATGGCAATTTGCAAACGCTTCGTCCAACGCACGGGGTTGCCGGCGGCATTACTCGAATTAAGTATGGGTGGAAGCGCACTGCATGCCAGAGTCTCGGAAAATTTGCCGGAGTTCTTTGCAATTGCGACAAACAAAGCTGAACCAGCCGAGTGGCAAGGCGTCAGCCTCTATCCGATGGATGGGCGCACAATCGATGTCTTGTGGAGCGAGGATCCGCAAGGCGTACTCCAGGTTTTAGCCAAGATACGCAGAAAACATACCCTGTTCGTGGTGGATTGTTTTCCCGGTCACCCACTCTTCCCTGAATTGTCTCGATCCGCACCGGGTCTGGTCAACCTGATCATCACTTCTCCACGAGATGATGCTGTGCTGCAGGCTCGCCGTTTAATGAAGGAAGTACCGATACCAGTACACCTGGTACTGAATATGGCGCGCAGCCTGGCGGATCGAGCTGAAAGCGGGGTTTCGGTCACCTTGCCATTCAACGAAAACTGGGCCCTTTCAGGCAATGCCCGGCTGGCTGACCCATTGCTCGGTTTAGTCTATTCCGGCTGGAACAGGATGAAATCATGAATCGCACCGTTCAATTCGTAATCGGCTTATTAGCAGTCGCATTAGCTGTTGGAGCAGGAATTTATGGCCGGAATGCTTATCTCAACGAGGTTTCTACCTATCAAATCCCGGTTCCGATAAACAAAATTCCGCCATACACCGTCCTCCAGGAAGGTATGTTTCAAATGCGGGATATGCCACGAACCATGGCCAACTTGCCCTATTTTCAATCGTTGGCAGATCTAAAAGGTTTGATTACTACCAACGGTCTTCCAGCCGGTCTGCCGGTTGCCAAAACGAACGCCGTGCCAGCAAGTCAGTTCCGCCTGGCCGACGCCGCCTTCGAAGTGGTTTCGATCCCAGTCGAACCGGTTTCAGCTGTGGGCGGGCAGATCCAAATCGGTGAGCGGGTCAATCTCTATCAGATGACCAAAGCTCAGCCTTCTACGAATGGGCAGACTATCAAAAGTGAAACTGAAGCGGAGCACTTTACAGTAGAACGGATTGCCAGCAGCGTGCTGGTGGTCGACGTGCGCACCGCTCAGGGTGTCACTGCTGGTCCGACCAGCGCGGAGAGCCAAGGAAATACCGGAGCGAACAGTGGTAATGGACAGGTAGAGCAAGTGCAGATTCTGACCTTGGCACTCGATCCGGACCTGGTTCAAGACGTTTTGGATGCAGTAGCTTCTACCAAAAAACAGGGAGGGTTGTTATGGACCACGCTGGCGACGCCGTAATTGAAAGGCCAAGACCTCCCAAAATCGATGCGCTGAGCCCGGCTGACCTGGAGTTGATCAGTCGAGTGCGCGAGGTGCTGGTTGCGAAAGCGATCAAACCGCCCTCCTGGCGGGATGTAGATCCGATCAAACGCCGGCGTTTCTTCGACGAAGTTCGCGCAGTTCTGATCGATCAAGGCGGTGGTAAATCCAGCGTCAACCGAGACGCTCAGATCGTGACCGACGCGTTGTCGGGTGTGGGGCTGCTCGACCAGCTGCTGCGTGACCCTTACGTCGAGGAGATCTTTGTGAGAAAAGGCGAAGTGGCTGTCGAATACGATGGGGCTTTCCACTACTTAGGTAAACTGGCCGATGATCGCTACTTCGAAGACCTGGCCATTCACGTGGCTGATCAGGGTGGCGCAACCCTGCGGGGCGATCGGCCAGCGGTTTTGATCGACCTGCCAGGTGGCGAACGCTTTACCGCGATCGTGCCGCGGCTTTCAACCGAAGGGACGGCCATCAACGTCCGCACTTTCGGACGAAAGGTCAAAACCCTGGAGGAGATGGAACGTACCGGCACCTTCAAAAAGCGCGGCGCTTCTATCGAGGGCGACCTCGAGGATATTTCAGACCCGGAAGTACGAGATCGGATTAGTAAGCTTCAGAAAGGTCCGGATCGCTTCCTGGCCTGGTTGGTGGCCACACTTTCGGGGAGCGTCTTGATCGCCGGCGAAATGGGGTCCGGGAAAACGACCTTACTAAACGCGCTCTCCGGTTTCTTGCCCCGGCAGGCTCCGGTCGCGGCGCTGGAGACTTTTCGCGAGTTGGAAATCCAGCATCCCTTTTTGTTACGTACGGTGGCCCCAGCCGAACTGCCTGAAGGCACCCCTGGAGTAACCCTGCACTGGGTGTTGGATATTATCTATACCCGCATGAACCCGGCCGCGATCCTGGTGGGCGAGGTGGTTGGACCGGAAGCGCTGCAGTTTCTCAAAGCAACCTGTCTGGGCCGGAAAGCGCTGACTACTATTCATGGCGGCACAGTGGAAGAAGCGCTGATGCGTCTGGAGCAACTGGCGCTGGCGACAGCTCCGGAACTCGGATTGCCTGCCATCCGCTCGATGGTGGCATTAGGTCTGGATGTGGTCGCTTTGATGGGGCGCGTTGCTCGCAATGGGCGAGTCGAACGTACTTTGCAGGCAATCGCACTGATTGATGGAGTGGATGAAATTGGAGAATATCGGTTGAAATACCTGTATCGGGCGAGCGGAGAACGCCTTGTATCGGTGATCGAGAAAGCATTTGCCAACCTGGAGGCAGTGGAATGAAACGAGTCCGGAAAGTTATTTTTATCCTTTTGGGAATTGGTTTGACAATAGCCTGTTTGGTATTTTTCTTCGTTACGGTGAATCGAGGTATCACGATTCTTGACCCTATCCCGGTCTCACCGATTGGAAGGCTGGATATTTACAGCGAAGATCAGGCAATGGTTGCAAAACTGCGCACAGCTCCCTGGCAGGGTCTGCGCTTCTTGCCGAATCAGCGGGAGTGGCGCTTTTACGCCGTGGCAGGCGAAGGACGCAAGATTGATAGGTTCTTACCTTTTGATCTGGTCAAAGTGTATTTTCTGCAAGCTACAGGGGATCTAACCTATACCTGGGCTGCCGTTGGCGTCGCAATTCCGGGAAAAGATTATTACACATCCACATCCTCCCTTATCCATCAAGGCGATCTGATCGAATTGGCCGTCGGCGGTGATTACGTCACCCAGTACGGCGTCGATTGGAATCAGTGTGATACCGAATATTGCCATCTGGCGCAAATGATCGATACCACTTTGATCCTGGACGACAAGGGCAACGGTATCACAAATGGCTTTATCCGTTTCGGTTGGGAGCCGCCTAAGGTTCCAATGTACGGATTTTTGTGTTGGCAAATTCGTCCCTATAATGACAAACGGGTTGCACAAGACAACCGTTAACCCGCAGCGCTTTGGAGACTGTATGGAACCTGGTGATTATTCCAAGAACATCAAGATCAAGCTCGACCGGCAGTCTGGGCAGTTATGCTTTTATGATCCTACCCATCCTCTGGCCAGGAAAAACGGTATGGTTTCCCTGGGCCGGCATATCCTGTCGATCAAGTTAGGGCGCTGGCTGGCGCCGGGCGAATATGCGTACTACTTGGACGGGAATCTGCAGAACACGAACCCCAATAACCTGGGCTTATCTCCGCTGCCGGAGTTGGTTAAATCGCTAAACAAGCATCAGGCGGAACTCGTTTGTCCATATTGCGGAGAGGTCTTCCGGGTGTCGAAATCCCACAAAGAGCGGCGCGTGCATTGTACCAACCGCTGCCGCAGCCTGCGTTCGCGGAAATTCGAAGTAGATCGGGAGGAATTGGTGCAGCTCGTCTGGCAGATGCCCACCACTGAGGTAGCCGGTTTGTTCGGCGTATCTGATAAGGCAGTGGAGAAGCGCTGTAAGCTCTTGGACATCCAGAAGCCTCCGCGCGGTTATTGGGCAAAGTTGTCATCCGAAGAACAGAAGCAGCGCCGGCGTGGGTATGAAGAGCAGGAGTCCGAACGATGAACCAATTCAGTTTAATTCTGGAGGCCGGGGTGATTTTCCTCGTTGTTGGAATTTTCCTGGTCAGCTTCCAACTTTTGACAGCGGTGACCGAAATCGTCTCCCGGATCTGGAAACGCATGTTCGTTTCCTGGGCTGCCCGGCGCTTGCGTGATTTGGGTATCGTCAAAGTGGAAGAAGGCCATTCCCGACCGGAATTGGACATTAAACGGCTGATCCTATTTGTCGTGATTCCCGTAATGGCGCTGGCGGTCAGAGATTTACTGCTTTCTCCGCTGGTGCTGTTATTCGGTCTGCTGCTGATCGCGTGGATGAATTTCCAGGAGCGCCAGAACGAACGCGGGCGGATCAACGAGGACGCGGAAATGGCGGCGCTGCAAATGCGTTCATTACTCAACGTGGACCGATCGCTGTTGAATGCGATGAACGGTATTGAACTGCCGGGTGGCGTGTTGAAATGCTCGATCCAGCAGGTTGTCACGCGGCTGCAGATGCACCAGCCGCCCGAACAGGCCGCTCTATCCTTGGAAGGTCTGCCAGGAACGGTGACCGCGCGCCTGGCAGCGTTGATCGCCAACAGCGCTCGGATCACGGACGATATCCAATCATCTTTGCTGGTCGCTTTGGAGCAGGAGGCCCACCGTCAAAAACTCCTGCGGTCCAAGATGCGCCAAACACTCGCATTAGTGCAGGGAACCATCCGCCTGTTGCAAGGGGTTGTGGCGGCCGCTATGCTTTTCGTGCTGCTTTCGCCTACCTGGCGGAGTTTCTTCTTACAGGACATTCCTCACCGCACCTTATTGACTGTGTTGATGATCTGTGCCGCCCTCGCCAGCCTGTATTTCGAGTACGAAGTCTACCAATTGGGCAGTGGGGAGGCGTTCTGATGGATACCTATCCGCTGTTGGTGGGCTTCTCGTTCGCTGTTGGAATGGGCTTGATCGCGAACGCCATCTTATCCACCATCTATGATCTGGGAAGGAGGTTTTTTCACGCGCTTACGCATAAAGGCGGCCGTTTATCGGCGCTTGGGCTGACCAGCGCAGCAGACAAAAGAGAACTCGCCACGGAAGTTGAAATTCTGGGATTGGCGCACATCCCTTGGATCAATCTCTACGCGGTTTCGGCCCTGCTTGGTTTGGTCTTGTTTGCCACCATCGGGCCGTATCTACCAAGGGCAAAAATGAGCTTGTTGGGGCTGCCTTCCCTGGTCTGGCTGCTCAAACGTTACCTCGTGCATCAACGCCGGCGCTTTATGACCGGACAGGTTCGCCAATTGCTGATCGATATCCGCCTGCATATGAGCCTGCGCGGTTCGCTGCTCCTCGGTTTGGAGAATATCGCCAGTTCGACCGGCGAAACAACTCCAGTTTACCGAGCGCTTAAACGGCGCATGTCCGGAGGTTCGGCCAAAAGTGGTCTGGATGTCCTGCAGCAATTAGCGGGCGATCTAAAATCCCTGCAACTACTGCGTGTTGCTCAACGGGTCCACTCGGCGCAGCAATCCGCAGGTTTGTTGGGCGTTGATCAGGCCATCAGCAGTTCGATCGAAGAGATGAATGATGAAATCGCGGGGCAGGCAGAAGAGCAAATGCAACAAATGCCGACTCGTATTACCTTACTGGCCATGCCATTCTTGCTTGGCCCCATCGTAATCTTGTTGTTTTATCCGCTGGTCGACCGCATTCTCAAAACCCTATCTGGGACTGCGATCGGCGGCGGTTTCTAAAAATTCAAATACATTTGATGGAGGAAAGTATGTTGTTCGATAAGAAAGCTTCGGAAATTCCACAATTTGTTGTGGTAATGGCGATCGTGGTGGTGCTCGGGGCTGCAGCCGTATGGGGCATCCTGACCAATATCGGTACGCAAGGTGGCAGTGTCGCGACCTGGATCAACAGCATCGCGGTTCCAGCTGCGCATCCCTAATTGAAAGAAGAGAAACACATGCTTACCGATAAACGTGCTTCGGAAATTCCACAGTTTGTGGTTGTGCTCGCAATCGTCGTGGTATTGGGTGCTGCTGCGGTTTGGGGCATCCTGACCAACATTGGTGGCCAGGGAACCCATGTAGCCAACTGGATCAACAGCATCGCCGTGCCGGCTGCGCATCCATAATCTTTACCAGGTTTAAGGAGTTGGATGGGGAAGAAATTCTTCCCCATCCAACCAAAGGAGATCTCATGTTGCATGATCGTCAAGCCCAAAGCATTGTGGAATATATCGTTATCCTGGCCATCTTCGTTGCATTGGTGGGTGGCGCTTTGTGGCAAATCTTTATTACCCTGCAAACCAAGTTCAACAATGTCAACGCCGAAATTGGATCATAAGTCCTGGGAAACAGGACAGGCTGCAGTGGAAGCATTGCTGGCGGTGATGATCCTGGGGCTGCTCATCTTCGGTGGAATCGAACTGAGCCGGGGTGTGGCGATTCGTCAGGCTCTGGACAGTGGTACCGGCGCAGCGGTGCGCGCATTTTCGCTGGATCCGTCCCAATGGAGCTTTGCCACTAACGTGATTCAGCAGTCTATGAATCAGAACATCATGGGAGGTGGATCGGCAGTTTCCATCCAGATTTACGATGCTGCCAATACTCCACGCAGTTCGGCCTGGCTTTCCGGCAGCCCATTTGGTACTGCTTTTATTCTGGAAGCTTCAGCTCCCTTTCGGACGGACATCCCCTTTCTGCTGGATTCGGCGATCACCATCCGGGTAAGGCATTGGGGCATTGTGGAGCGCTATCCATGACCTCATTTGATTTACATTCTGTCAATGGAAATGAGGGGGGCCTCTTTCAATTAAAAATTTCTCGTGGTCATGGAATGCTTCGTGACCGAAGGGCTCAATCCATCGTCTGGGGCTTCCTAGCAATTATGGTATTCATTTCCACGGCATCCGGACTGATCGATGTTTACCGGCTATATGCAGCGCGCAATTGGGCCTATTCGGTTGCACAAGAAGCTGCTATGGCTGGCGCATCTCGCGGGCGGGATTGGAGTTCGATAATCGGTGGAGGCGATATCCGGCTGAATACCACAACAGCCAAAAGTGAAGCCCAGCAGCTGGTCGCCGCGGAGATGGCAGCTCGGGGAATCACCCAATATGTCATGGACATACAGGTTTTGCCGGATGCATCAGGAGGGAATATTGCTGGTTATCCGCCTCATTCGGTTCGCCTGGGAACAAACATGGGCAATTGGAGCAGCAATGAACCGGCTGTGGGCGTTTACCTTGAAATCCCGGTGAATTGGGTGATGTTAGATATGCTGAACAGCCAGTCCAAGACCGTGCGCGTGTTTGCCTCAGCAGGAGTTGCGCAATGATCCAAAAAATTAAAGGTTTAAATTTAGGAAAAGCGCGATGGATAAAAATCATCGGAGTGATAGCGTTACCGGCTGTATTACTCTTAATTGCTCAAATGGCCTTAGCTAATATCTCCCCTGAATACCTGAAGAATGGCCGAACTTATGATCAAGAATCGAACTACATCCAATGGAACGGTTCAGTATCCTACGTGTCGCTCTATCATGCGGATAATACTTCTTTGCCGCCCTCCGAAGGCGGCGGGAATTGCGGACCCGGCTGCACCGAAACAGTCACACGCATCCAGGATGGTGGTTCAGTGTCCGGAAATTTTACCTATCTGAATACCTTTAATGTGCAGGTCGCGTTCAGCGGCGTCCCGGGAGTTGGGACCGCCGTAATTCAGGCGTGCGGCCAAACGATCTTTACTCAAAATATGTATATAGCCGGTTCCGGCACGCCCGGCTTTGTAAATCTGCCGTCTCCGGCCTGGGGCGTTCCGACCGCCGGTGATTGTACCTGGTCGATCTCGGCCAGCGGTGGCTATGTAGATTTTCGAGCTGTCACCACATCTTATCGTACGACCCCGGCTCCAACCGTTGATCTAAAGGTGAACGGCTCGAACGGCCCGCTCAATTTGGGAGCACCGGGTAGCTATACCCTCAGTTGGACGAGCACCAATGCGGCTTCATGCAGCGCTTCGAACAACTGGAGCGGTGCTCAAGCCACAAATGGTTCTCAGACTTACGGCAACATCGGGAGTGGATCCTACACTTATACCCTTACCTGTACCAACCCCAGCAGCAGCGCAAGTGATAGTGTCACGGTCAATGTGTTATCGGCACCAACGGTCAGCGTGACCGCGCCGGCATCCCTGACTGCCCCGGCCAGCTATACCTCTACCTGGACAAGCGCGAATGCCACTTCGTGTACCGGTTCCAATCGGTTTATAGGTTTGAGCGGGCTGTCTGGTTCTAAAGTAGAAACATCCTTACTTGCCGGTACCTACGATTACACAGTCACCTGTACCAATGCCGCCGGTGCACAGGCATCGGATACAAAGCGGACAGTTGTCTATGCGGCGCCATCTGTCGATCTGAAAGTAGATGGCTCGGATGGACCGATCGTGACCCGCACTGGGACTATTTCTTACATCGCGAATTGGATCAGCTCGAATGCCACGCAGTGCAGCGGTTCTTCTCGTCTGGCCGGATATTTTGGAACGTCTGGGTCACGCAGCGAGACGAATGTACCAGCGGGGACAAATTATGATTACACCGTGACCTGCCAGAATGCTGCCGGAGCCAGTGCGAGCGATACGGTCAGAATGGTAGTCGTTGCTGCTCCGACAGTGGATGTCAAGGTGAACGGATCGGATGGTCCATTGAATTTTGTGGAGCCGGCTGGATATACCGTTACCTGGTCCAGCGCGAATGCCGCCTCCTGCACGGCATTGAATAACTTGCCGGGTCCGATTGCTGTCGGTGGGTCCAGAGCTTTCAACAATATGCTTCAAGGTGTCTACCGCTATACCGTTCAGTGCGCCAATTCCGCTGGGACCACTGCGCTCGATTCGGTGGCGGTCAACATCAATCCGCAGCCTCCGTTGGTGGATTTGAAAATCGATGGTGGCGATGCTCCGATCACTCGGGTATCCCCGGCCAATTACACATTATCCTGGACCAGTCAGTATGCGGCTGCATGCACAGCAAGCAGCTCAGATAACAGTTGGATTGGTAATGTTTCGAATTTTGGGTCACGAGCATTTACCAGCATTTCTAGTGGAATGCACACCTATACGGTGACCTGTACGAATGTTTCTGGGGCGGTTAGCGACACGGTAACCGCGACCGTGATTGCCCCGCTATCTGGAACAATCTCTCCTACCTATGCCAAACTCTTGCTGTTCGCGCCAAATCTCGGACAGCCGGCGCAAACGCTCACCGGCATTGCGACCGGTGGGGAGCCGCCTTACAGCCTGATCGTTCATGTCCGCGCTCCTTCAGGATTGAAGAATACTTACTCGCGCACTGGAAGTTCCTGGTCGTTATCACCAGCAGCTGCGAGTAACCCGAATTTCGGCACGACCGAGGAAGGGGTTTGGTCGGCCTGGGTAGATATCACCGATACGGCCGGTCGGACTTATCGCACTCCCAGCGTGACCTGGGAAGTGTCCTGGCATCCTGTTCATGGTAGGCCCTGATGAATAAATTGTTTTTTCTATCTGCTTTCTTGCTCGTTTTTCTATGTGGCGCCACTCCATTCCAGGAGCCTGTTCAGACAACGTGTGAAATAGCCTATGGGTTGAGCCCATCCGTGCAACTTCCCAAGTGGCTTCAGACCGCTGTTACAGTCTCTGATTTGTATACCGAAAACCGCTATGACCTGCTGGCCGGGCACCTGCTCAAAGCCAGGCTGGTGGATGGATCGGCATGCCCATCCGGCGGACTCAATCGGGATGGATCCCCAAACGCCTGTGGCCTGGATGTCACCCAAAAGGAAGTCGTCGCCTGGCAGAACCGCTATGATCCCGCCATTCTCAACGCGGCACAAAACGATCGCGTACCGCCCTATTTAATGAAGGCTGTGATTGCGGTCGAGTCTCAATTCTGGCCTGCGCCGGATTGGATCAAGGGCGAGATCGGGTTGGGCCAGATGACTGCGTTCGGCGCGGATCTGCTTTTGAATTACCGCCCGGAAGTTTATCGTCAGGTTTGCCGGCAGGCATTCAGCGAAGACACCTGTAACGTCACCTATGTCTTTCAGCCCTACGCGAACCAGGCCATGCTGCGCGGGTTGGTGTTGAAGTCTTTGGATGCTACCTGCAGCTCTTGCTCCGGCGGCCTGGATCCGACTAAAGGAGAACAGGCCGTTACCCTATTGGCTGAGACCCTGTCCGCCAGCTGTGCCCAATCGGCGCGCAGCATTGCCATAGCGACCGGTCACTTGCCTTCCGCGCTGATGGGTTACGAGGACTTCTGGCGTTTTACCCTGGCTAATTATCATAGCGGGTCCGGCTGCTTGTATCAAGCGATGCGGCGGTCCGGAAACCCGACCAGTTGGTCTTCTATTGCCTCCGGCTTACAACCGGGCTGTTTGAGTGGATCGACCTATATCCGACGCATCGAAGAAGCCATAAAACCCTAGGAGGACGCATGGATGGGTGGGTGTTGCTGATTGTTTTGATCTGGCTGG
>Ga0335397_10006347_pt1 | contig 15262 bp, 11 predicted proteins | sample MAT04_FD_205740 | JGI IMG/M metagenome (GOLD analysis project Ga0335397, IMG submission 205740) | Freshwater microbial communities from Lake Fryxell liftoff mats and glacier meltwater in Antarctica - MAT-04 (spades assembly) (version 2) ... | reverse complement strand
TCATTATCTGCTTCAACTGCATACATCACTACATTGTATTTCTTTAGAAGTGCGTGGTATAATGAATCGAACTTCGGCATTTCTTTCTGGCAATGCCCGCATGTCGGCGACCAGAAAATAAGGACGGTATAATCTGCCTTTACAGACGATAACGGAATTACTTTCATGCCCGATGTATCCAGCATACGCAGATCCATAGCTGATTTTCCTATCATATTTGGTGCAATCTTACCCGCCCGTTCAATGTATTTCTCGAGTTGTGCAGAATCTATCCAGGTAGCTTTTCCACGCATATAATAATTCTCTACAAGATATACGAAGGCTTCATCAAGACCCATGATCTTGCTGGTTTCTGTCCAACGGGTAAGATACCAAAGAGTGTATTTGAACATCTCATCATGTCCTTCGGTAACTTTTAATAAGCTGTCTGCTTCGCGGATTACTGAATCAGGCACTGGTATCACCAGTTTCGTCATATAATCATCCAGTTTACGTTCATATAATGGTGTATAAATCAGACGATCGTCATGGAGATCGAATTTATCCCAGTAATGAGTCTTATAAAAAAGTCTTGGATAGCTTGAATCTTTCTTTCCATCCGGTAATGTTGGCAACACTGTAGGAACGTCAGGTTCTTCTACTGCATTAAAGATCTTGGCGAGGAAACTCTGTGGTTTTTTATCAATATATGATTTTCTGAAACCCGTCAGCTCTTTCCCTTTCTCTCTCATTTTATTCTGAATAACTGTGGTATCTGCCTTAGTCTTCGCATTGGACAAATCTGCTTCCAGTTTTTGATAGCTTTTACCGTAATCAACCAGAAAAAGCTGGTAGATATAGAAGTCGATATTTTCTGTAACGCCCTTAAAGTTGGCAGTTTTATAAATATTTGCCTTTTCTACCTCCAGCGAGAAGTTATCGCCGTTCAACAAGATCATTTCCATAGAAGCAGATTTGTCTGCAAAAAGCAACATATAAATCCCACCAATTATTTTCTTGTCTGATTTGAACGTGGCATCTCCGTTCGAGTTCAGTCTGGCAGAATCATCTTTAAATACCGTGGTATTTTTTCCGTAATAATGGCATAAGTATATTAGGGAGTCTTTGGTGTCGGTAAAATGTACCTTAATAGTATATCCATCCTTCCCGGCAACGTGTAAACTAAGAGTAACTATTGCCAGGAATGCGAGAACGTATTTATACATGTGAATTTTTTTTAAAAGAAGTCGAAATTACGGAAACAAGACGCAGTAATGAAATAATGAGTTAACACATTTACAGCAGTTTAACAGTTCTATGTTTTAGTGAGTTGGAAGGATTCCCGAACGAAGAACTGACCGTAGACCTATAAGGTTTTCAAGATCTTATAGGTTTGGAATATACAGCCGTTTAACAGTTGTATGATTTAGTGAGTTTTAAAGGTTTTCCGAATGACGAACTGACTGTAGACCTATAAGGTTTTCAAGACCTATAAGGTTTATAAGACCTATAAGGTTTTCCAGACCTTATAGGTTTATAGGTTTAGAATAGGTTAGGAACCTTACTTTTGCGCTTCACCGTTTGTTGTACTATGTCGAAAAAGAAAAAATTTGTATTGGAAGATCTCGCCATCGAGAGCTATGCAGCCGAAGGAAAGTGTATTGCCAGGCACAATGAGAAAGTGATTTTTGTAGAAGGCGTAGTTCCCGGCGATGTCGCGACGGTTTTTGTGCATCGAAATAAGAAAGATTGGGCCGAAGCGAAAGTGAATAGCATTACCAAGTATTCTGAGAATAGGGTAGAACCGTTTTGCTCGCATTTTGAAGTGTGTGGAGGTTGCAAATGGCAGATGCTTCCATACGAGTTTCAGTTGCAATATAAAGAACAGCAAGTCAAAGATCAATTGCGAAGAATAGGTCGCATCGAGGTGGAAGAATATCTACCTATCAAGGGTTGCAGCGAAACGGCATTGTATAGAAATAAACTGGAGTTCACGTTTTCGAACAAACAATATCTGTCTTTTAAAGATTTGAATGCGGGTTTGGAATTCGATAAGAATGTACTTGGTTTTCATGCGCCTCGTTTATTCGATAAGGTGATCGATATTATACATTGCCATCTGCAACCCGAGCCAACGAATGCAGTCAAGAATTTTGTACGTGATTATGCATATGCAAATAAGTTGAGCTTTCATGATATTAGGAATCATACCGGCTTCTTGCGGAATTTAATTATCCGTTTATCGTCGTCAGGAGAAATGATGGTGAATCTGGTGGTGAACGAAGAGGATATGCCTGCGGTCAATGATCTGATGGCGGCCATTTTAGAGAAGTTCCCTGCTATTACTTCGTTGAATTATACCATCAATACCAAGATGAACGATACCATTTACGATCTAGACGTAGTGAATTATTACGGCAGGGAATTTATTGAAGAAAGGCTGGAAAATTTTAGGTTCAAGATTAGTCCTAAATCCTTTTTTCAAACCAATACAAAACAGGCCGAAGAATTATATAAAATAACCAGAGAATTTGCCGATTGTAAAGGCGATGAAGTGTTGTATGATCTGTATTGCGGAACGGGAAGTATCGGGATTTTTCTATCGAAGAATGTGAAAAAGATTATAGGTGTAGATACCGTTGCGGATGCGATCGAAGACGCAAAGGTGAATGCAGCCATGAACGAATTGACGAATGTTAGCTTTTTTGCAGGCGATGTGATCAAGGTGTGTAACCAGGAATTCTTTGATGCAAATGGCAAAGCTGATGTGGTGATTATAGATCCACCACGCGCGGGTTGTCATGAGAAATTGATCCAATTGCTGATCGGTATGCGTGTTCCGAAAATCGTGTATGTAAGTTGCAATCCTGCTACCCAAGCGAGAGATCTTTCATTGTTGTCTGAGGTGTATAAAGTGACAAGATCAAGGGCCGTCGATATGTTTCCTCAAACGCATCATGTCGAGAATGTGGTGCAACTAATTTTAAAATAAGAAATGGATTTTATAGAACTGATACGTGAACGTCTGACGCTTGCCTTGCCCGGTATTGACGCACAAATGAGAATGGCACCACCCATCCGGAAGCGCGATATGATAGCCCCGGATGATGCGAGAGTTAGTGGTGTATTAATCTTGTTGGTAGAGAGCGATAAGGCGTGGAATACAATTCTCATTCGCAGAACAGAGGATGGAAGAATTCATGGCGGACAAATTAGTTTCCCCGGAGGGAAAAAAGATCCGTCGGATATGGATATCATTGCTACCGCATTGAGAGAAGCTGAAGAAGAAATAGGAGTTCAACGGCATGAGGTGGAGGTCTTGGGAATATTGAGTCCACTTTATATACCACCAAGTAATTTTGTGGTGACACCAGTTGTCGGATACATACCTTTTGTACAGGCATTCAAGCCATCAGAAAGAGAAGTACAGGAAATAATTAAAGTACCTTTGGAACTCTTATTGCAACCTTCTATAAAAGAGAAACGAAATGTGAAGCGATCTGATAAGAAAGAAGAAGAGATGAGCACACCCGTTTATGTTTTGAGTGAAGAGATTGTAATTTGGGGTGCAACAGCAATGATCATCTCCGAACTGGAAGAGATAATAAAACTAAAAGACCTTATTTAAAACAATATTATGAATCCTTTATTACGAACTGTACTGGCTGTTATTTCCGGGGTGGTCATTTCCTCACTGGTGATTGGCTCTATAGACGCATTGAATGCGTACTTGTATCCTTCTCCGATTTTAGTTCCTACAATACAAGAGCAAGCAGAGCTTATCAAGAATTCTCCTTTGAACGAATTCCTGTTGGTCCTGTTTGGGTTCATATTAAGTTCCTTTTTCGGAGGGTATACGGCGGCTAGAATTGCCCCAAAGAAGAAAAAGATGGTTTGTGCGATGTTTGTCGGATTTTTCTGGTTGTTATGCGGGATCGTCTACTTCATTATTATCCCTCAGCCTATTTGGTACTCAGTCTCTTCGGGCATTTCTTATCTTCTTTTTGCCTGGTTAGGCGCAAAAGCCGCCATGTACGAATCATGGTAAAGCGGAAATTTCTTCTGCTAGGTGTATTGTTCGTGATTCTGTGTTTACCTGCTAAGATTCTTGCGCAGACAACCTTAACAGGAAAAGCGGTGAAGATCGTGGACGGCGATACATTTGATTTATTAGTGAATGGAAACACCACTTACCGGATACGTTTACTGGATATTGATTGTCCGGAACGTGGACAGGATTTTTACAAAGTAAGTAAAGAGGCACTTGGTAATTATCTGGGCGGATTAACGATTAAGGTGATTTATACTAAAAAAGATCGCCATCAACGGATCCTGGGAACTGTCTATAATGGTCCGGTAAATGTAAATATGATCATGGTTCAGGAAGGATATGCCTGGCATTTTAAGAAATACTCGAAAGATCAGCGTTTTGGAGAAGTAGAACAAAGTGCAAGAAAAGCAAAGCGGGGACTTTGGTCTACTCCACAACCCATAGCACCATGGGATTTCAGGAAAATGCCGCGAAAACGTTCATAATCTTTTAATTTTAATTTATTCACTTTTATAACAAAAAGGCAAATATGTTTTCACAATTCAGTTAAAAGTATATTTTTGCATTCTAAAATAAAAAAAATGTCAGAAATAGCATCTCGTGTAAAAAAAATTATTGTAGATAAATTGGGTGTCGAAGAAGCGGAAGTAGTTCATGAAGCAAGTTTTACGAATGACCTTGGCGCTGATTCATTAGACACAGTGGAGTTGATCATGGAATTTGAAAAAGAATTCAATATCTCTATTCCCGACGAACAAGCTGAGACCATTGCAACCGTTGGTCAGGCAATCACATATTTAGAAGAACACGCGGCCTAATTCTCCTTTCCTTATAGCATGGAATTAAAACGTGTAGTAGTTACAGGACTTGGTGCCCTTACTCCCATAGGCAATACGCTCCCCGAATACTGGGATGGTTTGTGTACGGGAGTTTCGGGTGCGAATTTGATTACTCTTTTCGATGCCGAAAAGTTCAAGACACGTTTTGCCTGTGAAGTGAAGAACTTCAATCCGGAGGATTTCATGGATAAAAAGGAAGCTCGAAAAATAGACCGATTCTCACAACTGGCTATTGTCAGCAGCGATCAGGCTGTAGCAGATGCGCGGTTAAACACCGACGAATCTATTAATAAAGATAGGGTAGGTGTTATCTGGGCTTCAGGGATAGGTGGTATAGGTACGTTTTATGAAGAAATGAAAGGCTTCTTTGCCGGAGACGGAACACCTCGTTTCAATCCATTCTTTATTCCAAAAATGATTTCTGATATTGCCGCAGGACATATTTCTATGAAGTATGGCTTTCGCGGACCAAATTATTGTACAGTAAGCGCCTGTGCTTCTTCATCACATGCCTTAATTGATGCATCTCATTTCATACGATTGGGCAAAGCAGATGTCATTGTTTGCGGAGGCTCTGAAGCCGCTATCACTCCTCCGGGTGTCGGTGGTTTTAACGCCATGAAAGCATTAAGTGAGAATAATGAAAATTATAAAACAGCTTCCCGCCCGTTTGATAAAGACAGGGATGGCTTTGTGCTTGGAGAAGGTGGTGGTGCTATTGTACTCGAAGAGTATGAACATGCGAAAAGACGCGGAGCTACTATCTATGCAGAACTCATAGGCTCCGCATGTAGCGCAGATGCCCATCATATTACAGCACCTCATCCGGAAGGATTGGGTGTTATTTTAGTAATGAATAATGCGCTTGCTGATGCCGGCATGAAACCGGAAAATATTGACTATATCAATGTGCATGGTACCTCTACGCCATTGGGTGATATTGCCGAGGTGACGGCTATTCAAAAGGTATTTGGTGAGCATGCCTATAAACTGAATATCAGTTCAACTAAATCCATGACAGGTCATCTGTTGGGAGCAGCTGGTGCGATTGAGGCCATTGCTTCTATTCTTGCGGTTCAGAATGATATTGTTCCACCAACCATCAATCATTTTACCGATGATGAGAATCTGGATCCTAAATTAAATTTCACCTTTCATACTCCACAACAACGTAAAGTGGATGCAGCCCTAAGTAACACCTTCGGGTTTGGCGGGCATAATGCAACGGTAATCTTCTGTAAAGTTTCGTAGTAGGTATAGCCAGCTTATGGGTCCGAACGAATGCGTCTTTGTGCAGCACCTATGGATTATTTATTTCTTCTTTTTAGGTACCCTTCACGAGATAATACCTCATTTGCTTTTGCTAACTTCACGGGAAACATGACCTTACCCCGGAATTGTTCTAACATATTGTCAAAAACAATTATAGGAACCTTCGCTATATTTTTTTTACAGTAGTAGTAGTAGTTATGATAGAAGAGTATTATTTTTTTCGGCAAAAAGTATCCTCACAAGAAGCAAGAGCTCAAAATAAATTTGTTCTTCTTGCATCAGGTTGCTCTCGAAGTGCGATGTAAATGCTATTATTTCGCAATAGAATACTATATTAAATAAACAAATAAAAAAATCCGGGTCACTTTTATCAGCGACCCGGATACTGTTTAATGTATTGTTGATATTACTTTCCTAAAGTAAATGAAACACCTATTGCCAACCCGATAGAGCTTAATGGCAATGAAGTAGAAAGTTCATCGACATTATTCGTATCAGGAAGCTTGTCTTCATACTTCCATTTTTTGTTTGTGATGTCGGATAACTTGTCAATGCCATTTTCAGAATAATCTGTAATCTCTGCAGATTTTAACCATGATGAAAGTGCAGAACCATTTGCTTCAATCCAGATAGACGCCATTTTATTTAGTTTGAACGATAGACCCATTGCGCCTGTGTAACCAAGACCCGGTTTTGACTTAATAATAGTAGTCTTTTCGTCTTTATTGTTACCGCTTACATAGGTTTTGTTACTCGTAAACCTTGTTCCAGGAGAAAGGATAAGACCTGCACGGCCATATAACCTAACCTTACTGTCTGCTTCACCACTTTTCAACACGATAGCCGGTAATATTCTTACACCTACAGCGTGCATTTCATATTCATCCGTTGAGTTTGGATTATTGTATTTCATTTTGTATTTCGCACCTAAAAATAACGATGCCCCAAGTTCGATACCTACGTGCTTATTAACCATGTAGCCAACACCCAATACAGGCGAAAGCCCTTTGCCATACGAACCTTTAATAACTTCAGCATCTGTGGTGGTAGAATTGTAACCAATAACAACCGGAGCTGCGGGTGCATTTACACCAATTCCTAATGTTCCATACAACTGTGCTTGTGAACTTGCAGCACAAACTATGGCCGCAATCGATAGAATTAACTTCTTCATAATAATTTAATAATTTATTTGCCGCGAAAGTAGGCCCCGAAGAATCATCCATAGACACTTTTATGAAGGATAACCCCATATTAACCCAAGAGGAGTTAGTATCATATTTGCTAAGTAAATCGTGTATATCAAGGCAGAATAAATCTATACGTTGATGTTGTAGAAATATAAAGGTTTTAGTCGGTCAGTCAAAAATTCTATGCAAAATCATTGCATGATGCTTAACGCTAAATTGAGAGTTCATCAGAGATGATATTTGAGCACAAGAAGCAAGCACACCAAGCAACGCCTCATTGTCGAGTAGGCAAGGGCATCTCAGCCCAAGCCTCTCACAGAACCGTACGTGAAGCTCTCACTTCATACGGCTCGTGTCATACAAATCATAAACCTTTGAAATGTACCCAGTGATAGAATATATTTGTATAACTCCTTTGAATCTCATTGAGCCATTTATATCCTGCACTATAACTCTTCAATTTGTACTTATTAATTACCCATTTACATAGCCTAAATTGAAGACTTCTAAATAGACTCCTAAGACCAAGAAGATTGACTTTGCCATAATAGTTTATGATGCCTCTTATTTGAGGGTTCAATCTATTGGCTATGTCTTGTAGTTCATTGTCTGAATGTCTATGCAATTTTAGAGTTTCCCATCCATCAGTTATTCGGCTCTGTGCCTTTTGACTTATTGTACATCCAAAGCCTGTAAACAATCCACCATTTTTGGATTTAAATGCTTGGGGCTTGAATGAAAAACCTAAAAAGTCAAACTTCTTTGGATAGTCCTTTCTCTGTTTTCTTGCATAGTTTAAGCAATAAACTATCTTGGTCTTTTGTTCACTCAAACGGAGTTTGCAGTCTGTCAGTCTTTGACGAATAGAATCCAATATTGCTTTTGCTTGTTCTTCCGAATGACAATGAACGATCACATCATCTGCATACCGCACAAACGCTACATTTCGATGTGTGATTGCTAACCACTTGTCTAATACATAATGAAGAAAAAGATTCGCTAATAATGGACTAATGACGCCTCCTTGTGGTGTACCATTTCCGTTCTTGGGGGTCAATGTTCCATCTGCTGATTGACTGGGTGCTTCCAGCCATCTCGTGATATACATCTTTACCCATTTCTCTTCCACGTGGCAATCAATCGCTTTCATCAATAATTCGTGGCTTACTTCATCGAAGAATGCCTTGATGTCCATATCCACTACCCAAGCGTATTGGCGTGTATTCTTCTTCACTTCCTCTACAGCATCGTGCGCACTTTTTAGTGGTCGATAACCATAAGAATGTTCGCTGAACACCGCTTCTAATCTCGGCTCTAAATAGGACTTGATTACTTCTTGTGCTATCCTATCGCTGACTGTTGGAATGCCTAGCTTGCGCTTGCTTCCGTCTGATTTGGGTATCTCTACCTCACGTACTGGCTTGGGAAAATAACTGCCTGAACTAAGTCTATTCCATAACACATACAGGTTGTCTAAGAGATTCTCCTCAAAATCTTTGAGGCTCTCTTTGTCCACGCCTGCACTGCCTTGGTTGGACTTCACTTTGCGGTAAGCTTCCTTTACCATCTGTTTAGTAATAGGTACGGTTCCTGATTTTGTCTCGAACATTTTAGTCCTCCTTTGTTAAGTTGTTAAAATACTTTCGACTGTATGACCTATGTCCTTCGCTCCATATTCATTACAAATACTTCATCACTACTATGACATAGTCCGACATCCTCATTGTCATCGGTATTTGATCTTATAGGTACTGCCTACTTGTATCGTTCCCTTAGCATCCAATGAGGACTTCCCGAGTTCCAAATAAAAGCCTGCATAAGAGTCACGCCCACTAAATGACGACTGTCCCATAGCCAATAAACAAGCTCCCGCTATGGCCTTTCATTTATTCGCAAGAAAATAAACTTTCGACAGTAAATACACTCTTTCATCACTTCATCGTGGGTTCACTTTCGTTCGTCTCTCTTATACCTACCTGACTCATCTTGTGAGCCTTTTCCTCTTTCCGTTCAATACCCTATCGTTACCGATACAGCACCGAGAGGCGGTTTATAGCCTCTACTTGTATAGCGACTATGGAAGACCTACTTCCATCTTTTATTCGACATTCATTCCATAAAGGCAACTCACTCTATGGAACGATTCACGGCACACCTTGCGCTAGTGGAGTGATACCAGATCGAACATAACTTTAGAAAACGAATTATTAGCGAAGATCAAACCGAATATTGAATATGCCCATATTAAACAAGATACGCTTATTGTTTATCCCAACCCAAGCAACGATATATTTAATTTACTTTACAATACCAAGAATGAAAGCCGATTTGTTATCATGGATATTACGGGAAGGATTGTAATGATTGTATTATTACCCGGAGGGGGAAACTCGAAGACTTCAATTTCGTTGGAAAAACTTGCAACGGGTGTTTATACATACAAACAAATTGTAAACGGTATTGCAATAAATACAGGTAAACTAACAAAAGAATAGAATGAAAACCACAATAACTATATTAATTACTTTTTATAGCTTAATCGGAATGAGTCAGGCTAAGTTGGGTAATACTTGGATAACAGGGTATAGTGGGAACGGCATTAACTTTAATAACAGTAACATAGTAACAAAGCAAGGGATTTATTTTCCTTTTAAGTATTTTACGGGTGGCCATTCTTGTATTAGTGATACAGTTGGAAATTTGATATTAGCAAGCGACGGATTTAATATATATGATAAGATGGGAAGTTATTTGGATGGAGGTGATACTCTAATCCCCCCATATTACTTTACGGTTCAGGATGGTTGGAGCTCTGGATCGCAAACAAGTATCTTCCTTCCCATGGATAGTAATAAATACTATTTTATAACTCCTACATTTTCTGATATTCGATATGATGATTGTTATAACAATGGGGGCAATTGTTACTTTGATTTACTTTTATATAATGTAGTTGATATGAATGCCAATGCCGGTGCCGGTAAAGTAACAGAACGTATGAAACCCCTTATGCTAAATGCCAACCTACGCAAAACGCAAATGTTGGCTTGCAGACATGGGAATGGCAAAGATTGGTGGTTGTTGAAACAGGAAGGGGATAGTGCCAATGTGCATATTTTCTTATTTACACAAGACAGTGTACATGATAAGGGCGTGCAAGTATTTAGCGAGCCTGCATGGGGAGTCTGGGATATCAGAGGACAGAGCGCATTTAACAGTGATGGAAGTATGTATGCTACTTCTTCACATGGAAGTAGTAGTGGTTTGATTTTCTTAGCTGATTTTGATAGATGTCATGGAGTATTAAGTAGCCCTGATCTCATTCAAATGCCTTGGGGGTCTCAGCAAGATCCGTTTGATTCTTCAGCAATTGAAAGGTTATCTACAGGGCTGGCATTTTCTCCTGGCCGACAATTTCTATATATAATAAGTCATTGGAATATTTATCAATATGATTTAACAGACAGTACCTGGTTTCATGTTTCGGGTTTGGATACTAGTCATTATTGGTTCCAAGGTTATGAAACGGCTTACACAGGCCCTGATAATAAGATTTATATAGGAAATTTTGGAGGAGGTTTAAAACAAATGAGCCGTATAGACAGTCCAGATGTAAAAGGCGCGGGTTGTAATTTTTGCCCAAGGTGTTTGCGGTTGGATAGCCTAGGTGCTGCCGCCTTTGTGGGTACCCCACCTTGTATGCCAGATTATGGATTGGGTGCAAAAATATGCTGGCCTTTAAATAGTGGTGAGGTAATAGATAAGAGTAATGAGATAGAAATTTATCCCAATCCTGCAAGCACGATACTATTTATCAAAACTTCATTGAAGAATAAAAGAGAATTGTATAATGCTTTTGGCCAATTGCTATTGGGTACAGATAAGAATGAAATAGATGTGAGTACATTAAGTAAAGGAATGTATTATTTAAAAGTTAGGAATCTAGTAAGGAAGATTTTAATTGAGTAAGGAAAAAAACATATACGTTAACGGTATTAGCTACTAGTCCCGGTCTTCTTGCAAACTAATTGTGGATAGTATAGCGTTGCCGATCTTTGTGTAAGCAATACTAATCTTCCTCCAAATACAGCTTCAAAGTATTCTTCATTCTGGCTGTAATCTTCCCGCTGAGGCGTTTCGGACTCAATACTTTCAGTTGTTCGCCATACCCGAGAATTTCACGCTCAAGTTCAAAATTCCAGATCACCGCAATCGAAAAAATAGTACCCTCTATATCTTCTTTCAATATTTTTTGTGAGGGATGCATAGGTTTGGTCATGATATAAGGTGCGTGTTCCTTACAGATTTTCAGAACGATTACCTGAGCTTTCTGATGTGGCATTTTAGAAACCCCAATCACATTATCGAAATAGGTATTTATATCCATCTCAGGCAGATGATATTTTTCCTTAGGCAACTCTTTGAAATGTTCTATCCTGTCAAGAGCCAGTATCATCACTGCCTTTCCTTTTCTGCAGGTACCTAACAAAAACCATCTGTTCCTATATTCCTTAAGCAAGTGAGGATAAAATACCAGGGCCTGCGGAACTATTGCTTTGAACGACTTATAACTGATTTCAATCGTCTTTTTATGAATGATCGCTTTATGCAATTGATCGATATGACCAAGTCCTTTTAGCAATTCGTTCTTCTCAAAATCAATATAGGATCTCCCCTTGTGTTGTTGCTTATACAACTTATCTTCAAGTCTTGTGATCATTCCGGTCAGTTCTTCAAAATACCCAAATCCCTTGAACTGTTTCAAAACACTCAGTACTTCATTAAGGGTACCTACATCTTGTTGTGTCAACGGAGAATTAGTGATACTGTAATTCTTTTCTTCATAACTGTAATACTTTTTATCCGTCACAATAATAGGTGCCTTATATCCTATCTTCTCGCTCCGCATATTCTGCAGGTCAAGCTGTATGGTTCGCCTGCTGACACCACTCGCAATTCCCTCATACTCATAAAGAGCGTCCGAACAGGCCTCCATGAGGTCATCCAGTGTCCACTTTCGGAAACGGTTTTGCAGGCAATTATCTATGGTCTTATACCGGATGAGTGCAAGTTTATTGATTGACATATATCTGTATAAAATTTGAGGAAGTAAATATAGTATTCTTAAAAAATCTACGCAATCTATTTGCGCATCAGCATACATTGCCGAATTCACCCTAAAATAAATACCCTGTGTGTACAAGGGTTTTCGCTGTTTATTTGAAATAAAATAAAAATAAATATGGGTGCGCAAGTCGGCTGCGTAGTGGCATACAACCTTTGTATTGTCAATAAGAAAAACACAGACACACAATAAGAATTAAAAACACGGTTATGAAATTCAATATCTTCAAAAAAAAGGAAAATACAGTCGCAAACTATGAAGGCGCAAAGGCCTATACAATTACCCCTGAAATGGAATTGTATACAACGGTGGTTACTGCCGGATTGAGCGATACCTTCTATGAAAAAAGCGATACACGTCTTGCACGTATCAGGGATTTGATGTTGAAGACTCAACCTGAGTTTGTTGCTAAATTGGCGGTCTATGCGCGTAATGAAATGTATATGCGAAGTGTGCCATTGGTTCTTGCCGTGGAATTGGCCAGAACGAATTCTGGCAATGCGGTAGTGAGCAAAGCAATTCATGGTATTGTAAAACGGGCCGATGAGATTACTGAACTTCTTGCCTATTATCAATTGGCCAATAAAAGAACCGGGACTAAGAAATTAAATAGATTGTCGAAGCAGATCCAGAAAGGTTTATCGCTTGCGTTCAACAGATTTGATGAATACCAGTTCGCAAAATACAATCGCGATGCGGAAGTGAAATTGCGTGATGCCTTGTTCCTCGTTCATCCAAAAGCAAAGGATGAAGCACAACAAACCTTATTCAATAAGATCGCTACAGGCGAATTGGCTGTGCCTTATACCTGGGAAACTGAATTGTCTGAATTGGGTCAAACAAAATTTGAGAGTGTCAAGGCAAAAGATGCAGCACGGAAAGCGATCTGGGAAAAATTGATCGATAGCGGAAAGCTTGGTTATATGGCTAGCTTGAGAAATCTTCGAAACATGCTGGAGGCCAATGTGTCTGCCGCTCATGTAAAGAAAGTATGTGTGTATTTGTCGGATGAGAAAGCCGTTGCCAACTCCAAACAATTGCCATTCCGTTTCCTTGCCGCGTATCGTGAGATCAAAGATCTTAATTCTGAATTCGTGAGCATGATCTTGAATGCACTTGAAGATGCCGTAATGGTCAGCGCAAAAAACATTAAAGGATTTGATGAATCCAGCAATGTGTTGATCGCTTGCGATGTGTCTGCCTCTATGCAGAAAGTGATCTCTCCAAAAAGCAAAGTGATGTTATTTGATATCGGATTAATGTTGGGGATGTTGATGCAATCAAGATGCAAACGTGTTGTCAGCGGGATGTTTGGTGATACATGGAAAGTTATCAATATGCCAAACCGTTCTGTCTTGTCGAATGTGGATGAATACTACAGACGTGAAGGTGAGGTTGGCTATGCAACCAATGGGCACAAAGTGATTGACGATCTTTTAGCACGCCGTGTGGTGATGGATAAAGTAATGATGTTCACCGATTGCCAGTTGTGGGATAGTAGCGCGGGAGGTTCCGGTCTTGACAGATCCTGGAGAGCCTACAAATTGCTCGCACCACATGCCAGTTTGTATTTGTTTGATTTGGCGGGTTATGGTAAAACACCGGTCCGTACAGAAAAAAATGATGTATTCCTGATAGCAGGATGGTCTGATAAAGTGTTTGATGTATTGGATTCTATCCGTGATACAGAGACCGTTGTAGAGAAGATTAGACAGATTGAATTATAGAAGAGATACCCTCTGTCAATCCCGACAGAGGGGCAATCTAAAAGTTCTTACAAATATTGAAATTGTCAGGATGCCGTAGAAACCGGATACTTCGCACCAATTGATGGGGAAGGGTCTTACAGAAATGCAAGAAGAGGTGCAACTCCTCAACGCAAACCCCCACTCCGGAATCGACATTTGCTCCTGACAAAGACATTGAAAAATGCCGTAAATTAGAGATACATCGTGGTCAACGCGGGTTCGAATCCCGTTTCTGGCGAAAGCCGGAATTTCCTCTTATTGCTTGTTGCTTTTTCATTTTATTACCATATTCATTTAGACTAAAATGAATATGTTATTGGTATTAACTCTTTGAATGGTGTCGTAGAACAGAGCTACTTCGAATTTTAATCTGGATGTCGCAGGTTCAAGTCCTGCCTGGGCAATTTGCTCAGTAGCTCAGTTGGTAGAGCACCATGTTCTTTGTTCGCCCCATTACCCATTCAATACAGGTTTGTAGCTCAATTGGATAGAGCATCTGATTACGAATCAGAAGGTTTGAGGTTCGAATCCTCACAAACCTGCCAAGAAACAAACTCTTTTGTCAGGTTTCAACTTAATGACATATAGGAGGATTTAATTTTACATCATCCAACAAAAAAAATATAATTTTAATACTATGAACAAGTTACAGATCAATGGAGAAGACCTTAAGTCCATCGGTTATCCGGAAGGGAAAATGATTGGAATGTCGATCAGACTGATCGAAAAAAAATACCGTCAAATAAACAAGGAGGATGTTCTGGCCATCATGAGCAAATTGCTTCAGTATCCTGAAAGTTTCTTAGATGATGAGATCCTCGGAGCTATCGCGAAAGCCATGATTGAAAAACCAAAAGCCGCAGACCATGACGAGATCCCTTTAAAAGAAAATGGTGATGCCTACGCTATCTTTGGTGCCGAACATATTGAAAAAGGCGCCATCGATCAGATGGAAGTCGCCATGAAACTACCGGTCACTGTAGCCGGTGCGCTAATGCCTGATGCACATCAGGGTTACGGATTGCCAATCGGTGGGGTGTTAGCAACAAACAATGCAG
>Ga0335397_10006346_pt1 | contig 15263 bp, 13 predicted proteins | sample MAT04_FD_205740 | JGI IMG/M metagenome (GOLD analysis project Ga0335397, IMG submission 205740) | Freshwater microbial communities from Lake Fryxell liftoff mats and glacier meltwater in Antarctica - MAT-04 (spades assembly) (version 2) ... | reverse complement strand
CCGATTGCGGATGCACCGCCACGGCGATCGGGGGCAGCGGATGGGCCCCCTGCACCACCACGGTTTCCTCGCCGCGCTGCACCCGGTAATCGACCAGCGGCTGCGATGGCACCGTGTTCAGCGCCGCACCATAGGCGGCAAGGTCGGGCGTCTCGATGCCCGCCACCGCCAGCACCACATCGCCCGGCAACAGGCCCGCCGCCGCCTCGGGCATCGCGCGCAACGTGCCCACGGTCGGGCGGTCGACGGCCACGCCGTTCCACAGCACCGCACCGCAGAACACCAGGATCGTCAGCGCAAAGTTGAACGCAGGCCCCGCGGCAACGGTCAGCGACCGCGCCCACAACGGCGCGCCGTGCATGGTGCGGCGCAATTCTGCCGGTGACATCGTCGAGATCACCTCGCCATCCTTGGCCGAGGCCGCATCGGCATCCCCGAGAAATTTCACGTAGCCGCCGAACGGCAGGGCGGCAACCTGCCACCGCGTCCCGCGCCTGTCGAGCCGGCTGAACAGGATCGGACCGAACCCGAGCGAAAACACTTCGGAATGGATGCCGGTCCAGCGGCCGACGATGTAATGCCCGTATTCGTGCACCGCCACGATGATCGACAGCGCCACCACAAAGGCGATCACCGTCCAGAGAACCCCACCGAACGCAGGAACCAAAGTTGTCAGATCCACATCGTGCCCCTATCGGTTCTTTTGCAGGCCGCGTGCCGCTTCGCCGGCCCGTATCCTTGCCAGATGGTCCATGGCGCGCACATCCTCAAGGGTCGGCACGGCATTTCCAAGGCGCATCTCGGTCGAAAGGCGGGCAAGCGCCGCCTCGACCAGCGCCGCCATGTCCTGAAACCCGATGCCGCCGGCAATGAAATGGTCCAGCGCCACCTCTTTGGCCGCGTTGAACGCGGCCCCCGCCAGCCCGCCCGCCTGCATCACCTCGCGCGCCAGCCGCAGTGCCGGATAGCGCACAAGGTCGGGCGTGCGGAAGGTCAGTTGCCCGACCTGCGCCAGATCGAGCCGTGCAACCGGCAGCGGCCGCCGCTGCGGCCAGTTGAGCGCATAGCCGATGGCATGGCGCATGTCATGAGCCCCCAGATGCGCCATGATTGCGCCGTCGTGGTAGCCGACCATCGAATGGATCAGCGATTCGGGGTGGATGATCACCTCGACCTGATCGGGCGAGACGCCGAAAAACTCTCGCGCCTCAATGACTTCCATCGCCTTGTTGAACATCGACGCCGAATCGATGGTGATCCGCTGGCCCATGGACCAGTTCGGATGCGCCAGCGCCTCGGCCAGGGTCGCCGTCGCCAGACGCTCCAGCGGCCAGTCGCGCAAGGCACCGCCCGAGGCGGTCAGCACGATGCGTTCGACGGCCGCGATGTCCTCGCCCACCAGCGCCTGAAAGATCGCCGAATGTTCGCTGTCCACCGGCAGGATGCGCGTGTCGTGCGCCGCCGCCGTCGCCATCATCAGCGGGCCCGCGGTGACAAGGCTTTCCTTGTTGGCCAGCGCCAGCACCGCGCCCGCCTGCAACGCCCGCAGGCTTGGCACCAGCCCGGCAGCCCCGACGATGGCGTTCATCGCCCAGTCAACGGGCATCGCCGCCGCATCGGCCAGTGCCGCATCCCCGGCGGCAACCGCTATGCCCGACCCGTCGAGTGCGGCGCGCAGGTCATCGAGGCAGGCCTCGTCGGCGCAGACCGCCAGCTCGGCGCGCAGTGCGCGGGCCATCTCGGCCAACCGTGCAACGCGCCGCCCGCCGGTGACCGCCACGGTGCGATAGGCGTCCGGGCCGCCCTGCCCCATCAGCAAGTCAAACGTGCTTTCCCCGACCGACCCCGTGATGCCGAACACCGATATCCGCCGCATCTACCCTCCCACCGGCCCGGACACCGGCAGCGGCAGCGGCACCAGCAGCCCAAGCACCATCACCGCGACCACCGCCCCGGTCATCGCGTCGAACCGGTCCAGCACACCGCCATGCCCCGGGATCAGGTGCGACGCGTCCTTGACCCCTGCCCGCCGCTTGATCCAGCTTTCCGCGATATCGCCCATCTGCCCTGCCAGCGCCACCAGCGGCGACAGCACCACCAGCCCCCATCCGGCCGTGCCGGCCAGCACAAACACCAGCCCGACCACCGCCGCACCGGTCCACCCCGCCGCCGTGCCGGCCCAGGTCTTTTTCGGGCTGATCGCCGGCCAGAACTTGGGGCCGCCGATGGTGCGGCCGGCAAAGTATCCGGCCACGTCCGACACGACCACAACGGCGACCAGCCACAGAATCGCCGCCTCGCCCCCGGTGCGCAGGCTGACCAGCCCGAACCCCGCAACCAGGATCGCGGCCCCGTATCCGGCCGCCAGCCGCCGGTCGCGGCGCGGCGTCATCGCAAGCCCGAGGGCGGGCACCAGAAGAAACGACGCGGCCAGCGCCTGATCCGACCGGGCCGCGACCAGAAGCGCCAGTGCCGCCACCGCCGCCAGAACCAGCGGCGTGCGCCGCTCTGCCGGGGCGGTGACCACCGCCAGTTCCCAGATCATCACCGACGTCAGCGCCGTCACCAGCCCGAAGAACGCCAGTCCGCCCAGCCAGATCAGCAGCGCCCCCACCGCAACCATCACCGCGGCCGAGGTCAGCCGCGTCCGCAGATCGGCCCAACGACCGGGAACGCTCATCGGGGAATACTCATCGGGGAACGCTCATCGGGCACCACTCGTCGGGCACCACTCGTCGGGCAACACTCGTCGGGGCACGCTCATGCCGTGGCCACGCCGCCGAACCGCCGCTCGCGGTTGCCGAAGCGGGCAACGATGCTGGCCAGTTCTGCCGGGGCGAAATCCGGCCACAGCGTTTGGGTGAATTCGTATTCGGCATAAGCCGCCTGCCAGGGCAGGAAGTTGGAGGTGCGGGTCTCGCCGCTGGTGCGGATCACCAGATCGGGGTCGGGCAGATCGGCGGTATCCATTCGGGACGAGATCAACGCATCGGTCACGTCGCCGGGTGCCAGCGTCCCCGCCGCCACCTCCGCCGCGATGGCGCGGGTGGCGCGGGTCAACTCGTCCCGCCCGCCATAGTTGATGGCCACCGTCAGGTGCAGCCTGCTGAACGGCGCGGTGCGCGCCTCGATGCCCGCCATCAGCCGTTGCAGCTTGGGGTCCAGACGGCTCCGGTCACCGATAAACCGCATCCGCACCGAATCGGCCGCCAACCGGTCAGCCTCGCGTTCGATGTAGCGCGCGAAGATCGACATGAGGCCAAGCACCTCTTCCGTCGAGCGTTTCCAGTTCTCGGTCGAGAACGCATAGATCGTCAGCCAGCGGATGCCCAGATCGGGGGCGCAGCGCACGATCTCCTTGACGCGTTCGGCCCCTTTGCGATGCCCCACCAGTCGCGGCCAGCCGCGGTTGGTGGCCCACCGCCCGTTGCCGTCCATGATGATGGCCACATGTTCCGCCGGACGGGTGGCCTTGCTGTCGGATGGATCGCCTGCGCCCACGGTCTGCCTCGTCACTCGTCTGTCCGGTCGCGACCGGATTTGCAAAACTCTTGCAGCCCCGGCCTAGACCTGCATGATCTCGGCCTGCTTGTGCTCCAGCGCGCGGTCGACGGCGGCAATCGCCTTGTCGGTCAGCGCCTGCACCTCGTCGGCCCACATCTTTTGATCGTCTTCAGACATGCCGGCTGCCTTGGCCTTCTTGATCTGGTCCATCCCGTCGCGCCGCACGTTGCGGATCGACACCTTGGCCGCTTCGGCATAGCCCGCCGCGACCTTGGACAACTGCTTGCGCCGCTCCTCGTTCAGCTCGGGGATCGGCAGGCGGATCAGCGGGCCGTCGCTGACCGGGTTGATGCCGATGCCGCTTTCGCGGATCGCCTTTTCGACCTTGGCGATCATGCCCTTGTCCCAGACGTTGATCACCACCATCCGCGGTTCTGGCACGTTGACGGTGCCAAGCTGGTTGATCGGCGTCATCTGGCCATAGGCATCGACCATGATCGGATCGAGGATCGACGCCGAGGCCCGCCCCGTGCGCAAGCTGCCGAATTCCGACTTCAGCGCGGTCATCGCCCCGTCCATGCGGCGTTCGATTGCGTCGAGGTCAATCTCCAGATCGTCTTGGGCCATGTCGTCCTCATTGCTGCTTCGCCCCGGAAGGCGCGGTTCGCGGCGTTATATCAGCAAGTCCGCCGCCGGGAACAGGGGGTAGGCCGGAATCGGAAACCGGCGCCGTCAGGCCCCGGCCGGCCGCGGACCCTTGGTCTAGCCCTCGACCCGCGTATAGGTGCCCTGCCCCGACAGGATGCCCTTGAACCCGCCCGGCTCGTCCAGGCTGAACACGATGATCGGCAGGTCGTTGTCACGGGCCAGCGCGATGGCGCTGGCATCCATCACGCCCAGATGTTTTTGCAGCACCTCGTCATAGGTGACGGTGTCGTAGCGTTTGGCATCGGGGTGCTTCTTGGGGTCCTTGTCATAGACCCCGTCGACCTTGGTGCCCTTGAAGATGGCCTGACAGGCCATTTCGTTGGCCCGCAGGGTGGCGGCGGTGTCGGTGGTGAAATACGGGTTGCCGGTGCCGGCGGCAAAGATGCAGACCCGCTTTTTTTCAAGGTGGCGCACGGCGCGGCGGCGGATGTAGGGTTCGCACACCTGATCCATCGGGATGGCGCTGATCACGCGGGTGAACACACCCAGTTGTTCAAGCGCCGCCTGCATCGCCAGCGCGTTCATCACCGTGGCGAGCATGCCCATGTAGTCGGCGGTTGTCCGCTCCATCCCCTGGGCGCTGCCCTGCAGCCCGCGGAAGATGTTGCCGCCGCCGATCACCATGCAGATTTCGACCCCCATGTCGCGCACCGATTTGACCTCGCGGGCGATACGCTCCACCGTGGGCGGGTGCAGGCCATAGCCCTGGTCGCCCATCAGCGCCTCGCCGGAGATCTTGAGCATGACGCGGCTGTAGGTGCCAGCGTGGTCGGATCGGGCGGGGTCGGATCGGGCGGGGTCGGATCGGGCGGGGTCGGATCGGGCGGGTTCGGGTGGAATCGACATGGCTGGTTCCCGGCAAATGGCTTTGGTGCTTTGACTGAGGCGCAAAATGGTGGAAAACGCGGACCGGTTCAACCCGGATCGGCGCCGGACCGGCGTCAGGACGCGGGGGCCAGCCCCCGCACCCCCGGGATATTTGGGCAGAGAGGATCGGCAAGGGTGCAGGGCCTGTCGGGCATATCACGCGAGGCGCCGGTGTTGATCGCGGGGCCCACGGCCAGCGGCAAATCGCAGCTGGCGATGGCGCTTGCGGCGCGCGACGGGCGGGTGGTGGTCAATGCCGACGCGCTGCAGGTCTATGGCTGCTGGCGGGTGCTGACGGCGCGGCCGACGGTGGCGGAGGAGGCGGCGCTGCCGCACGCGCTTTATGGCCATGTCGGGAGGGCGCAGGCCTATTCGGTCGGGCACTGGCTGCGCGAGGTGGCGGGATGGCTGGACCGCCCCCTGGTGATCGTCGGCGGCACGGGGCTGTATTTCACCGCGCTGACCGACGGTCTGGCGGTGGTGCCGGAGGTGCCGCCCGCGGTGCGCGCCGAGGCGGACGGGCTGCGGCTGTCGGGCGGAATCGCGGCGCTGCTGGCCGGGGTCGACAACGGCACCGCCGCCCGGATCGACTGCGCCAATCCGATGCGGGTGCAGCGGGCCTGGGAGGTGCTGCGCGCCACCGGCCGGGGTCTGGCCGACTGGCAGGCCGAGACCGGGCCGCCGCTGCTGCCGCTGGCGGATTGCGAGGCGGTGGTGCTGCGCCCCGGGGTGCCCTGGCTGAACGCCCGGATCGACGCCCGGTTCGACCGGATGATCGCGGACGGCGCGCTGGACGAGGTGGCGGCGGAGCGGCCGCACTGGGAGCCTGCGCGCGCCTCGGCCCGGGCGATCGGCGCGCCGGAGCTGATGGCGCATCTGGCCGGCGACATGCCCCTGGCGCAGGCCGTGTCCGAGGCCTGTCTTGCCACCCGCCGCTATGCCAAGAGGCAGCGCACCTGGTTCCGCTCTCGCATGGCGGAGTGGCGGGCCGTGGTGCCGGACTGATCCATCCACGCAGTTGTCCACAGCATTCCGCACAGGCCGCAGGCGATGTCGCACCCGCGCCGCTTTTTCGCTTGGGTTGTGCGCCAAGGACTGGTTATCTGAAAGTCCGGAGCAACAGCAGCGACCATGCAGATTCAGCCTGATTCCTCGCAGATGCGCCTTGTGGCGATCCCCCGTCTTGCGGCGGGCGGCCGCTGGCGTGTGGAGGCGATGCGGTCGATCTCTGAGCCGTGCCTGTTGTGGTTCACCAAGGGGCAAGGCCGTATCACCATTTCGGGCGTGACGCGCGGCTACACCGCCCATAATGCCATCTTCATTCCCGCAGGCGTGATGCACGGGTTCGAGGTCGGGGCGCAGGTCTTTGGCACCGCCGTATTTTTCGGCCGCAACACCGATGTGACCCTGCCCACCCTGTCCCTGCATCTGCGCATCCGCGAGGTGCATGCCCAGCAGGAGCTGAACATCACGCTCGACGCCATCCAGCGCGAAATGGACAGCGCCAGCCCCGCGCATGACCGGGCCGCACGGCACCATCTGGGGTTGCTGGGCGTCTGGCTGGAGCGGCAGGCGGCCAAGGTGGCCGCCGAGACCCCCCGGCTGGATGCCGCCCGGCGGCTTGTCACCCGGTATACCGACCTGATGGAGCGCGAGTTTCGCAGCGGGGCGGGCGTGGGAGAGATGGCCGAAGCCTTGGGCGTGACCCCCACGCACCTGACGCGCTGCTGCCGTCAGGCCTGCGGCCGCTCGGCGCTGGCGATCCTGCAGGACCGCCGGATCTTCGAGGCGCGGCGGTTGCTGTCGGAAACCGACCTGGCGGTGGGCCGCATCGGCGAAAGCCTCGGGTTCACCTCGCCCGCGTATTTCACCCGGGCGTTCCAGCATCTGACCGGGTCCTCGCCCACCGCGTTTCGGCGCACCCAGTAACCTGACCCCGAATCGCCGCCTTGCCACCCCGACGGGGCAGCGGTTACCGATTTTTGCGGCCTGCGCGCCCGATACCGGGGCCGGCTTGGCGCAATTGCGGCGGCCGCATGTCGCAAACGATACACGGTCCGACGAATCCAGACGTTGACGCAAGGCCGGAAAAGATGCGCAATACAGGCGTGAGACCCGCCGCCCCGGCGCGTCCCGGAGGGTGTTGCCAGTCCTGGCCCAGCCCCGGCACCTGGGGGCTGAAGGTGGCAGTCGCCACCCATAAACATGACCGGGCGAGGCCCGACAGGGAGACCAAGATGATCCACACCACCAACCTCGAGGCATTGCACCCCGCTGCCGGGATGTATGTCGAAGAGCACAAGGCCGGCAAACTCAGCCGCCGCGAATTCCTCAGCCGCACCACCGCGCTCGGCGTGTCGGCCGTGGCCGCCTATGGCCTGCTGGGGCTGAAGGCTCCGGTTCAGGCGCAAGAGGCCAAGGTCGGCGGCATTCTCCGCGTCGGCATGGAAACCAAGGCGCAGAAAGACCCTCGCACCGCCGACTGGCCGCAGATTGCCAACGTCTATCGTGGCTGGCTGGAATATCTGGTGCAATACAACCCCGACGGCAGCTTTGAAGGCCGCCTGCTGGAAAGCTACGAGGCCAACGCCGACGCCACTGAATACACACTGAAAGTGCGCCCGGGCGTGACCTGGAACAACGGCGATGCGTTCACCGCCGATGACGTGGTCCGCATGTTCGGCCGTTGGACCGACGGCACGGTCGACGGCAACGCGATGGCATCGCGCTTCCCGGGGCTGGTGGACGAGGCGACCAAGATGATGCGCGCTGATGCCGTGGTCAAAACCGACGACATGACCGTGGTGCTGAAACTGTCGGCCTCGGACGTGGCCGTGGTGCCGAACCTGGCCGACTATCCTGCCGCTGTCGTGCATTCGTCCTATGTCGACGGGTCCGACCCCTCGGACAACCCGATCGGCACCGGGCCTTACGTTCCGGGCGAAATCTCGGTCGGGCAGAAGATGACGCTGGTCCGCGCGCCGAACCACACGTGGTGGGGCGGCACCGCCCCGCTGGACGAAATTCACTACATCGACTTTGGCACCGACCCCTCCGCCATGGTGGCGTTGGCGGGGTCCGACGAGATCGACTGCAACTACGAATCCACCGGCGATTACATCGGCATCCTTGATGGCATGGGCTGGAAAAAGTTTGAAGCAGTCACCGCCGCGACCATCGTCGTGCGGATGAACTCGGCCAACGGCGATCTTTACAAGGACAAGGCCGTGCGTCAGGCGATCCAGAAGGCGGTCGATCTGAATGTCGTGCTTGAACTCGGCTACAACGGTCTGGGCAAAACCGCCGAGAACCACCATGTCTGCCCGGTCCACCCGGAATATGCGCAGATCCCGGCGCAGACCGTTGATCCGGCAGCGCTGATGCCTGCGCTGGAGGCCGCTGGTCTGGCGGGGACCGAGTTCGAGATCATCTCGCTGGATGATGGCTGGGAAGCCGCGACGACCGACGCCGTGGCAGCCCAGCTGCGCGACGCCGGGGCCACCATCAAGCGCACGGTGATGCCGGGCTCGACCTTCTGGAACGACTGGCAGAAATACCCGTTCTCCTCGACCACCTGGAACCACCGTCCGCTGGCCGTGCAGAACATGTCGCTGGCCTATACCTCGGCGGGCTCGTGGAACGAAACCGGCATGGCGTCGCCCGAATTCGACGCCGCGATGACCGAGGCGCTGGCGTTGGCCGATGCCGATGCGCGGCGCGAAGTCATGGTGACGCTGGAGACCATCCTGCAGGACGAAGGCTATATCATCCAGCCGTTCTGGCGCTCGCTGTTCCGCCATTCCCGTGAAGGCGTGACCATCGACATGCACCCGTCGCTGGAACACCACCACTACAAGTGGTCCGTCGCGTAAACCCCGCGATTCCGGGCGCGCCGCAACAGGCGCGCCCCCAAAACGGTCGGACCTGCACCAGCAGAGACCCAGGCCACGATGACCGAGGGGAGTGCCAGAGATGGTGAAGTTCGTGGCGCGCCGATTGGGCGTAATGATTTTGACTGCGCTAGCGCTGACGTTTGTGGTCTTCTACCTGACCAACCTGCCCCCGAACCTTGAAAAACTTGCCCGCACCGAAGGCTCGGTGCGGATGACCGATGAATCGGTTGCGAACTGGATCAACGAGAACGGCCACGGCGGATCGGTCTTTGGCCGCTACGCCGAATGGCTGGGGGTCAAGCAAGGCTGGACCCGCACCGATGACAAGGGGGTGGCGCGCGGGCTGTGTGTCAACCTTAACGCACCGGCCGAAACGGCCCCGCGGTATTGCGGTGTGCTGCAGGGCAACTGGGGCTTTTCCACCGTATTCAAGGACCCCGTGCTGACCGTTCTGGCCGAAAAGCTGGGCTCCACCGGCTGGTTGATGCTGGCGGTCATGCTGGTGATGGTGCCGACGTCGCTGCTGCTTGGCGTGCTGTCGGGCATGCGCGAAGGCTCGCGCACCGACCGGGCCCTGTCCTCGGTCGCCATCGCCACCACGGCCACGCCCGAATATGTGTCGGGCGTCATTCTGGTGGCCATCTTCGCCTCGGCCACCACCGGTATTTCACCGATTCTCAAGGAATGGGGCTGGATTTCCGGCAACACGCTGTTTCAAGGCACAGCGACCTCGGCCACCGATAACATCACCTTCTGGAACTTCACCCTGCCGGTGCTGACCATCGCCCTTTACGGCATTGGCTATATCGCCCGGATGACGCGCGCCTCGATGACCGAGGTGATGACCCAGCAATACATCCGCACCGCCCGGCTCAAGGGCGTCGGCTTTCGTCAGGTGGTGATCCGCCACGCCCTGCGCAACGCGCTGATCGCGCCGTTCACCGTGATCATGCTGCAGTTCCCCTGGCTGCTGAACGGAGTGGTCATCGTCGAAACCCTGTTCAACTACAAGGGCTTCGGCTGGACGCTGGTGCAGGCCGCCGGCAACAACGACATTGCCCTGCTGCTCGGCTGCTCGGTCGTCGCCGTCTTTGTCGTTCTGGTCACACAGCTGATTTCCGACATCGGCTATGTCTTCCTCAACCCCCGCATCCGGCTGAGCTGAGGAGCCAACATGGAAACCGAACTGTCTTGGGGCGCCATATTTGTCCGCGTCGTCGTGCAGTTCCTGCCGACCTGGATCGCGCTGATCGTCACCTACGCCGTGTCGATAAACTTCCGCCGCCGCCTTGGTCTGTATGGCAAGCTGTTCGACAGCCCCGTCGGCATGCTCGGCTTCGGCCTCGTGATGTTCTGGGTGTTCACAGCGCTGTTCGCCGACATCATCATCACCCATGACCCGCTGGGGCAGTTGTCGGGCCTGAAAAACGCGGTTCCCGGATCTGCGCTGCAGGATACCAGGGATGGCACGCTTTACAGCCACTACCTGCTCGGCGGCGATGCGCTGGCGCGCGATGTGTTCTCGCGCGTGGTGATGGGCGCGCGGCGCGTTCTGGCCATCGCTCCGGCTGCCACCCTGTTCGCCTTCATGGTCGGCATCACGCTGGGCCTGCCTGCCGGCTACTTCGGCGGCAAGCTCGACACGATCCTGTCGTTCATTGCCAACCTCGTGCTGGCCTTCCCGGTGATCTTGCTGTTCTACCTGCTGGTCACCCCCGAGATCCGGGTCACCGGCATTCCGGTCGCGCTGGCCGCGGTGCTGTTCCTGTTCCCGATCATCTTCCTGACGATCTTGTGGAACTCGCGGTATTTCACCAATCCGAAACAGCGCAACCTCTACGTCGGCGTGACGCTGGTGATCGGGTTCTGGGCCTATTCCGGCCTCGCCTTCAACCTCGACCCGACCGGCATCTTCTCGATGGACCCCAACCTCTTGAACGTGTTCGTCTCGGTGGTGTTCGTCAACGCCCCGACCGTGTTCCGCATCGTCCGCGGCATCGTGATGGACCTCAAGGCGCGCGATTACGTGGCCGCCGGCCAGACCCGCGGCGAAGGCCCGTGGTATATCATGCTTTGGGAAATTCTGCCCAACGCCCGCGGCCCGCTGATCGTCGATTTCTGCCTGCGCATCGGCTACACCACGATCCTTCTCGGCACCCTCGGCTTCTTCGGCCTCGGCGTCAGCCCTGAATCCCCCGACTGGGGCAGCACGATCAACTCGGGCCGCAAACTCCTCACCCTGTTCCCCCACCCCGCCGTCGTCCCCGCCCTCGCCCTGATGAGCCTTGTGCTCGGCCTGAACCTCCTCGCCGACGGCCTCCGCGAAGAAAGCCTCAAGGACTGAACCCTTTCATTCTGACGCAAATATCCCGGGGGTCCGGGGGCTGGCCCCCGGTCCTGACCTCAAAAGCGAGAACACCATGACAGCCACGATTTCCGAGCAAGACTGGGACCCTTCCAAGCCGATCCTCGAAATCGACCACCTGTCGATCTCGTTCTTCACCCGCCTTCGCGAAATTCCCGCCGTGATGGATTTCTCCTGCACGGTGATGGCGGGCGAATCGATGGGGCTGGTGGGCGAATCCGGCTGCGGCAAGTCCACCGTGGCCCTCGCCGTCATGCGCGACCTTGGCAAGAACGGCCGGATCGTCGCGGGCTCCATCAAGTTCAAGGGCCGCGATCTGACCCACATGACCGAGGAAGAGCTGCGCCACATCCGCGGCTCGGAAATCGCGATGATCTATCAAGAGCCGATGGCCTCGCTGAACCCGGCGATGAAGATCGGCGCGCAACTGGCCGAAGTGCCGATGATCCACCGCGCCATGCCGCAGGCCGAGGCCTGGGCGCTGGCCCGCCAGATCGTCGCCGACGTCCGCCTGCCCGACCCCGACCGCATCCTCAACGCCTATCCGCATCAATTGTCAGGCGGCCAGCAGCAGCGCATCGTCATCGCCATGGCGCTGATGAGCAAACCCGCGCTGCTGATCCTTGACGAGCCCACCACCGCGCTGGACGTCACCGTCGAGGCGGGCATCGTCGATCTGGTCAAGGCGCTCGGTCAGAAATACGGCACCTCGATGCTGTTCATTTCGCATAACCTCGGCCTGATCCTCGATGTCTGCGACCGGCTTTGCGTGATGTATTCCGGCGAGGCGGTCGAGACCGGCAACGTGGTGCAGGTGTTCGACAAGATGCGCCACCCCTACACGCAGGCGCTGTTCCGCTCGATTCCGCTGCCCGGGGCCGACAAGAACACCCATCCGCTGGTCGCCATTCCCGGCAACTTCCCGCTGCCGCATGAACGCCCGCCCGGCTGCAACTTTGGCCCGCGCTGTGACTATGTCCAGGCCGGACGCTGCGATGCCGCCGCCATTCCGATGTTCGACGTCCCCGAGGATGACCGCCACGCCACCCGGTGCCTGCGCTGGACAGAAATCGACTGGCACGCGCCGATCAAGGCCCGCGTGCAAAAGGAAAAGACCCCGATCGGGCAGGTCGTGCTCAAGATGGAGGATCTGCAGAAATACTATTCGATCTCGGGCGGAGCCTTTGGCGGTGGCACCAGGAAGGTGGTCAAGGCCAACGAAAGCCTGTCGTTCGAGGCGCGCGAGGGCGAAACGCTTGCCATCGTCGGGGAAAGCGGTTGTGGCAAATCCACCTTCGCCAAGGTGCTGATGGGGCTGGAAACCGCGACCTCCGGCAGCATCATGCTGTTTGACGAAAACGTGCAGTCGACCCCGATCCAGAAACGCAACACCGACACCGTGTCCTCGGTCCAGATGGTGTTCCAGAACCCGTTCGACACGCTGAACCCGTCGATGAACGTCGGCCGCCAGATCATTCGCGCGCTCGAGATCTTCAAGCAGGGCAAGTCCGATCAGGACCGAACCGACCGCATGCTGCAACTGCTTGACCTGGTGAAACTGCCCCGCGCGTTTGCCGAACGGATGCCGCGCCAGTTGTCGGGCGGGCAGAAACAGCGCGTCGGCATCGCGCGGGCCTTTGCCGGCGGGGCCAAGGTGGTGGTGGCGGACGAGCCGGTGTCGGCGCTCGACGTGTCGGTGCAGGCCGCCGTGACCGACCTGTTGATGGACATCCAGCGCGAGAACAAGACGACCCTGTTGTTCATCAGCCATGACCTCAGCATCGTGCGGTATCTCTCGGACCGGGTGCTGGTGATGTATCTGGGCCACGTTGTGGAAACCGGCACCACCGATCAGGTGTTCCAGCCGCCCTACCACCCCTATACCGAGGCGCTGCTGTCTGCCGTGCCGATTGCCGACACCAAGGTGATCCGCAAGCGCATCGTGCTGGAGGGTGACATTCCGTCGGCGATGAACCCGCCCCCCGGCTGCCCGTTCCAGACCCGTTGCCGCTGGAAATCGCAGGTGATCCCCGCCGGCCTGTGCGACCGCGAGATGCCGCCGGTGCGCACGCTTGCGGGCGGCCACCAGATCAAGTGTCATCTTCCCGATGCGGTGCTGTTGCAGATGGAGCCGGTGATCAAGACGGTGGCGGCCGAATAGCCGGCCGTCACCCGGTTTACGGCGGCGCCAGCCGGATCAGGTTTACCCCAGGATCGCCACGACATAGTTCTTGGTTTCGGTGTAGGGCGGGATGCCGTCATACCGCTCCACCGCGCCCGGTCCTGCGTTGTAGGCCGCAAGGGCCAGCCGCCAGGTGCCGAACTTGTCATACATCATGCGCAGATACCGCGCGCCGCCGTCAAGGTTCTGGTGCGGGTTCGCCGCATCCACCCCCAGATTTGCCGCCGTGCCGGGCATCAGCTGTGCAAGGCCGGTGGCCCCCTTGTGCGACACCGCCCCGGGGTTCCAGCCCGATTCCTGCTGCACCAGCCGCAGGAACATCTCTTCGGGCACCCCATGCTTGCGCGCCGCGGCCTTGGCCACCTCAAGATATTCGCCCTTGTAGCTGCCCTTGTAGCGGACATTCGGGGCCGCCTCGACGGCAAGCTCGGTCTTGGGCTTCAGGCGGACGGATTCTTCGTATTGCTTGGACAGACGGCCATCAAGAAGGCTGGTCTGCGACTTGAACAGGTTGTTGCGATTCTTCTTCGATCCCGACAGGATCAATCCTTCGGCGTCTCCCGGCGCTGCCAGTCCAAGAACCAGAACCAGCGAGACCCCCGCCACCGTCATCTTGCGAAAAGCCCGCATCTGCCGCCCTGCTTGTTTCACCCGGTGACTATAGTAATTTTCTCGGCCGGTTCCAGCCCGTCGTTGCGCCGGTTCCCGTCCTTGCGCCCATCGGCAAGGTTCTGCCGATCGCCGTAGCCCGTGCCGCAGCTGGCAGCCTCCCCGTCAACCCGAGTTGCAGAGCCATGCCGCGGGCGATATAGACTTTTTGTTAACCAGTTCGGGCGAACCTGCCCCCACTGCGGGAATCAGGGAGAGCGAAATGGCCGGATCCGTCAACAAGGTGATCATCGTCGGCAATCTCGGCCGCGATCCCGAAGTGCGCAGCTTTCAGAACGGCGGCAAGGTGGTGAACCTCAACATCGCCACCTCGGAAACCTGGCGCGACAAGGCGAGCGGCGAACGCAAGGAGCGCACCGAATGGCATCGGGTGTCGATTCTCAACGAACCGCTGGCCAAGATTGCCGAGCAGTATCTCAAGAAGGGCTCGAAGGTGTATATCGAGGGCCAGCTTGAAACCCGCAAATGGCAGGATCAGTCGGGGGCAGAGAAATACACGACCGAAGTCGTGCTGCGGCCCTATCGCGGCGAACTGACCCTGCTTGACGGGCGTGAGGGTGGTGGCGGTGGCGGTGTTGGCGGTGGCACCTATGAAGACCGCGGTGGTCCGGATGACTATCAGGGTGGTGGCGGCGGGCAGCGCAGTGGTGGCTCTGGCGGCGGCCCGGGTAACAGCTCTGGCGGCGGATCACGGACCGACATGGACGATGAAATTCCGTTCTGATTGCTGCAATATCAGGGTCTTGCCGAATATCACCCGCGCCGGTCCTGCGGCGCGGGCGTTTGTTTTTCGACACAATCGGCACGCTGACCGCGCGGCCACTGGACCCTGACGGATAAATCCCTATATAATCGCTCAACTACCCAAGAGATGAGCCGCCGATGAACCAGCCGCAGGACAAGATCGAAGGGGCGCCGCTGATCCGCCCGTCGTCCACCGACCATCCCCTGTATGATCAGGTGGTCGAGGCGTGCCGCACCGTCTATGACCCCGAAATTCCGGTCAACATCTATGACCTTGGGCTGGTTTACACCGTTGACATCTCGACCGAGAATGAAGTGAACATCTTCATGA
>Ga0335397_10006341_pt1 | contig 15266 bp, 13 predicted proteins | sample MAT04_FD_205740 | JGI IMG/M metagenome (GOLD analysis project Ga0335397, IMG submission 205740) | Freshwater microbial communities from Lake Fryxell liftoff mats and glacier meltwater in Antarctica - MAT-04 (spades assembly) (version 2) ... | reverse complement strand
GATATTCGGTGGTCTCCTTTGTATTGTCGGGCCTTTTTTTGTGAAATAGCCTCAAAGGATTTTCTGAATTTATGCGCACCTAGCAGTTGGTCTGGCAATTTCTCGCCTTCGGAAAAAAAAATTTCTCCTAATCCTTGCAAAAAAAAAGTGGAATACGCCGCTGCCGAGAAAACCGTTTTCCCGCTGCCTATTGTCAGGTTAATAATACATTATTATTTTCATTACCTTCTTTCAAAAGCAAGTGTTAAGCATCACAATTTTGCAAACAAAACTCACCCTTACAGCATGGGTTAAAATAACCGGAGAAATCTTAACCTTGTGGCATAATTCAGCCAATTCAAATCCAAAGTCACCCACTCCAAAAACAACCATGACCCAACTCATTGAATGTATCCCCAATTTTTCCGAAGGGCGCCGGCCCGAAGTGGTCGCGCAGATTGTCGCTGCCGCGGCCTCCGTCGCCGAGATCAGCATCCTCGACTGCTCCTCCGACAATGACCACAACCGCACCGTTCTGACGTTTGCCGGAACCCCCGCCGGGGTCGAAGAAGCAGCCTTTCGCGCCATTCGCAAAGCTGCCGAATTGATCGACATGTACCAGCACACCGGCGAACACCCGCGTATCGGCGCAACCGACGTGGTGCCCTTTGTGCCCATCTCCGGCGTCAGCATGGAAGAGTGCGTGGCCCTCGCCAAACGCCTCGCTCAGCGCGTTGCCGCCGAGCTGGATATTCCCATCTATCTATATGAAGCTGCCGCCTGCCACCCCGATCGCACCAACCTGGAAGTCATCCGCAAGGGTCAGTTTGAAGGATTGCAAGCCGATGTGCTCACCAACCCGGCCCGCCAACCGGATTTTGGCCCTGCCCGGCTTGGCTCGGCCGGCGCCACCGTCATTGGCGCGCGTGCCCCATTGGTCGCCTTTAATGTCTATCTCACCAGTGAGGATGTTTCGATTGCCAAAGCGATTGCGAAAGCTATGCGCCAGTCGTCTGGCGGCTATCGCTTTGTCAAAGCCGCTGGCTTCCTGGTGGATGGCCGCGCCCAGGTTTCCATGAATCTCACCGATTTTCGCCAGACACCAATCGCGCGCGTGGTCGAGAGCATTCGCCGAGAAGCCCTGCGTTACGGCATTGGCATCCACCACACCGAGCTGGTTGGCCTGATTCCCCAGGAAGCCCTGATCGAGGCTGCCGTCTGGTACACCCAGCTTGACCAGTTCAAGCTCGATCAGGTGCTCGAAAGCCGCCTGCAAAGTGCTGCGAAACCGGCCAGCCAGCCGATTCCGCCTGAGGCCAGCTTTCTGGATGACCTCGCCTCGGCTCAGCCCGCTCCCGGTGGCGGTTCCGCGGCCGCCTACGCCGGGGCGATGGGAGCCGGGTTGGTTTCCATGGTCGCCGGGCTGACGATTGGCCGCAAGAAATATGCCGCTGTGGATGCCCACATGCAGTCCATCCTGCAAGAATCCGAGCGTCTGCGTGCCGAGTTGAGCGCGGGCGTGGCCGAAGACGCTGCCGCTTTTGAACAGGTTATGGCTGCCTTCCGCCTGCCCAAAGATACGCCTCCTCAGGAAAAGCTGCGTGCCGATGAAATTCAACGCGCCACGCTGAATGCTTCCCGCGTACCCTTGCTGGCTGCCGCGCTCTCTGTCAGCGTTATGGAACTCGCCGCCAATGTAGTTGCGGATGGTAACCTGAACGCCATCAGTGACGGCGCTTCCGGTGCGGCCCTGGCGCGCGCCGCGCTGACCGCTGCGGGTACCAATGTACGTATTAACCTCAGCAGCCTGGCCGACAAGACACCCGCTGCTCTCCTGCTGGATGAACTCAAAGCGCTAGAAGCCCGCGCCGCGCAGCTCGAAGCCCAGATTCGCCAGTCTTTGGAAACTCGCGCAGGTTTTGGCTTTTGAAAAGGTTCCACGTATTGCTGATCCTGCTGGCGATTTTACTGGTTTCATGCGGTCCGGTTACGCCCATAGCCGCTCCTTCCAGTTCATTTGCTTCCACGGTCACGTTAACAGCCTCGGCTACCGCTACTGCTACTACAACTGCCGGCAGTTGTATGCCATGCGGGCGCGCCGCTGCCACCATGACTGCGCGTAATCCGGCCACCCAGACCGCACAATTCATGCAGGCCGGTCAGACTCGTGCTGCTCCCACTGTGCGCGCGCTGCAAACTGTCGTTGCGGCTGCCAGGGCTACTCCCACGCTTACCACCGAACAAGCCTGCCTTGCTTACAACCCGGTTTGCCATTTGGACGGGCACTTCCTGCTCACACGCCCCATCGGGCCGGATGGCCAGCAGTCGATTGAGCGCTCCTATCCCTACGGCGGCACGCAGGATGGTGTCCGCGAACCTCACCACGGCGTGGAGTTTGCCAACCCGCAGGGCACACATGTTCTGGCCGTTGCCGGCGGGAAAGTCGTTTTTGCGGGTACCGATGAAAAGATCATGCTGGCCTGGTATACCGGTTTTTACGGCAATGTGGTTGTTGTGGAGCATCACTTTCCCGGATACGCTGAAAAAGTCTATACCTTGTATGCGCACCTCTCAAAAATTCAAGTTGAAGTCGGTCAGCAGGTCAGCGCAGGTGAGCTGCTCGGGCAGGTGGGTTCCACCGGTGCAGCCATTGGCAGCCACCTGCACTTTGAAGTGCGCTTGCAGAACAATACCTATACATCCAACCGCAATCCTGAACTCTGGCTTATTCCAGCCTCTGGTACCGGTTCGCTTGCCGGGCGCATCGAAGACATGCAGAGCCACCCGCTGGCCGGGACCGTGAATGTCCAGCGTATGCTGAATGGCAAGCTAGTCCCGCTTTCTGTGGCGGCCCTGCAGCCCTATTCCACCAAAGAGGCCCAACCGGTTCACTCGGATACCGCCTGGCAGGAAGAATTTGCCATCAGCGATATGCCAGCCGGTGATTACCGTTTAACACTGGTTTATAACGACACAATCTACGAACAGATGGTAAAAATAGAAGCAGGCCGCCTTACTTATGTGCGGTTTGTTATTCGTAAATAATTGCCAATCTTCTTAAATCGAAACAAGGAGTAAGACATGGGACTGAAACCTGATCGCTGGATTCGCAAGATGGCTCTGGAGCACAAAATGATCGAACCGTTTGTGGATACCCAGGTACGACAGGGTGTCATTTCATATGGTGTATCTTCATACGGGTACGACGTGCGTGTAGCGAATGAATTTAAGATTTTTACCAATGTTTACTCTGCGACAGTTGATCCCAAGAACTTCGACGTCAAGAGTATGGTCGATTTCACCGGAGATGTGTGCGTGGTGCCGCCCAATTCCTTTGCGCTGGCTCGCACGATCGAGTATTTCCGCATTCCTCGCAAAGTGCTCACTATTTGTCTTGGGAAGTCCACTTATGCGCGCTGTGGGATCATCGTGAATGTCACCCCCTTCGAGCCTGAGTGGGAGGGTTTTGTCACCCTGGAAATCTCCAACACTACTCCGCTGCCTGCCAAAATTTACGCCAACGAGGGCCTGGCTCAGGTTCTGTTCTTTGAAGCCGACGAGGAATGTGAAACCTCTTACGCCGATAAAAAGGGCAAATACCAGAAGCAGCAGTCCATCGTTCTTCCCAAACTCTAACATGTTTACCGACCGCGTCAATACGCTCGAAGCTGAGGGCGCCTACGCCGTGCTGGCGCGTGCCCAGGCCCTGGAAGCTCAGGGCCGTGACATCGTCCACCTGGAATTGGGCCAGCCCGATTTTTCCACACCTGCCAACGTGCGCGAGACCGGCATTCAAGCCATTCGTGACGGCCAGACGCGTTATGTCGCCGCGGCGGGCATCCTGCGTTTTCGTGAGACAATCGCCGAATATGCCGGTCGTCAGCGCGGCATCTCCATCCATCCCGAGCAGGTGGTGGTTTCACCAGGCACCAAGCCCGGCCTGTTTTTCCCGCCTCTCGCGCTGGTCGCCCCCGGTGACGAAGTCATCTACCCGGACCCTGGCTTCCCCACCTATTCGGCGGTCATCAAAGTCACCGGTGGTGTACCGGTTCCCATTCCTCTCCGCGAAGAAAATAGTTTTTCTTTCGACCTGGATGTTTTTGACGCGAAAATTTCAGACAGTACCAAGCTTATCATCCTGAATTCGCCATCCAACCCCACCGGCGGCGTTATTCCGTATGCCGATCTGAAACATATTGCCGAAAAAGCCCAAAAGCACAATGCCTGGGTGCTTTCAGATGAGATTTACGCCCGGTTGGTGTATGACAACCTGGATGTCCCGTACATCTCCGCTTTTGACGGCATGCAGGAGCGCACCGTCATCGTCGACGGTTTCTCCAAGACCTATGCCATGCCCGGCTGGCGTTTGGGCTACATGATCGCTCCCAAAGCCCTGGCTGAAAGGCTTGAGCTGCTCATCACCCATTCCGCGGGCTGTACAGCTGCCTTCACCCAGATCGCCGGGATCGAGGCTCTCACTGGGCCGCAGCAAGTCATTGCCGATATGCTCGCGCAGTACCAATCGCGTCGCGAGCGTGGACTGGCCCTGCTCAATGCCATTCCGGGTCTGGTTACGCAAAAGCCGCAGGGCGCCTTTTACCTGTTCCCCAACATCAAGTCTTTCGGCCTGTCTTCCGCCGAGTTGGCCCGCCGCCTGTTGGATGAAGCCGGGGTGGCGGTTCTGGCGGGCACCGATTTTGGCGCGGGCGGCGAAGGCTATCTGCGCCTGGCCTACGCCACCTCGCTCGAGAAAATCGAATCTGGCATTGGCCGCATGGCAAAATTCTTTGCAGATCTGAAGCAGTCCTGAAATCGTTGACTTTGCCCCAGAGATCGCAACCCGGCGGGAATTGGTTATGAAAAACCCCAGCCCTAAATTCTTTCTGATCATGGGTGTCTCTGGCAGCGGCAAAAGCGTGGTTGGCAGATTACTGGCTCAGAAGCTGGGCTGGGATTTTTTTGATGCCGATGATTTCCATCCACCTGCCAATATCGCCAAAATGGCGAGCGGCTTGCCGTTAGACGATGTTGACCGCATTCCATGGTTGGGTTCATTGCGCGGCCTGGTTTCCTTCTGCCTTGAATCAAATCGCCCTGGCATCCTGTCTTGCTCTGCTCTTAAGGAAAGCTATCGTCGTTACCTGATAGCGGATAACCCGGCGGTCCGCGTTATTTATCTTAAAGGCGGTTTTGACCTTATTTTGTCACGCATGGCAGCGCGCGCTGAGCACTTCATGAAGCCTAAAATGCTGGAGAGCCAGTTTGATGCATTGGAAGAGCCGGTGGATGCACTCATCATTAACATCGAATTATCCATTGATGAAATTGTGGAAAAGATAATTGCGCATGAATGATTCACAGGCGACGCGCGCAAGGATTGATGGTTCACAAGACTGGCGGGACAACATAAAAGAACTGGCGGCCAATACAGCGCCAGTTCTTTGTCTTTAAAGATTGCGTTATTTTCCACGCTGCCAGTTTAATCTTACCTGATTGGATTGTTTTGGTCAAAATAAATCTATTCTTTGGCCAGATCGTACTTTTTCACATCTGCGATGGCCTTGGGGACATTCACAAAGGGTAGGATGATTAAGCCCACCACAAAGAAGAAGATCAATGAAAGGATCGCCAGCCGCAGGTTGCCGAAAAGCTGGTTCATCAGGCCGAACAGCAGTGGGCCGATCCAGGATGTGCCGCGCTCAGAGACTTCGTAAAAGGAATAGAATTCGGCTTCCTTGCCAGACGGGATCATTTGCGAGAAAAGGCTGCGGCTGATGGCTTGCGAACCGCCCATCACCAGTGCGATGAATGCGCCCAGAACAAAAAACTGCGGCACGCGTGTCTCGCCCTGCAGACCGCCGTACGCGTAAATCACCACCGCGGCCCAGATCACCAGGCTGACAATGATCGACTCTTTTGCGCCGATCCAGCCGGCCAGCTTGCCCCAGAACAGCGCTCCGAAAAAAGCCATGAACTGGATCATCAAAATGACCACCGTCAGCGTGCCGGTCTCAATCTCCAGACCGCCGCGCAGGATGGGTGCCGCCGCGAATGTTGCGGATACCGCGATGACGGTTTGAATACCATCGTTGTACAGGAAATATGCCAGCAAGTAGCGCATGGTTTCCGGGAAGTTCTTCAACTCGCCCAATGTGTGGCGTAATTGGCTGAAGCCAATACTGACGTATGTCGCTCCAGCGGGCAGAGAGCGGTGCGCGTGGCGCGGGCGCAGGCGCGCCCAGGTGATAAACGAAAATCCCAGCCACCAGACCCCGGCCGAGGCCAGGTTGATCCGTACGGCCAGTCCGGTCGGTACGCCAAGTTGTTCTCTGAATGAATAAAAGGCCAGGTTAAGCAGCAGCAGCAAACCTCCGCCCAGGTAACCCATCGCCCACCCGTAGGATGAAACGCTATCGCGTTTTTCTTCGCTGGCGATATCGGGCAGGTAAGAATTGTAGAAGACCATCGCTGCGCCAAAGGTCAGGTTGGCGATGATAAACAGCAATCCACCCAACCACCACGCGCTGCCTGTCACAAAAAAGAGCAGGATCGTGGCAACCGCGCCAATCGTGGCAAACAACTGCATCATTTGTTTGCGCATATGCGAATAATCTGCAATGGCTCCCAATATCGGCAGAAATAGCACCTGCATCCCTACTGAAAAGGATATGCAGTATGGCAGGAAGGAATCTGGCGCGATCGGTATTCCGGCCAGGCGCGCCATGCCGTCCGGGTAAACCTTGGCGGCCTCAGTTGCGAGTGAAGCCAGGTAAGGCCCTAGAAAAACGGTCCCCACAGTGGTACTGAAGGCGCTGTTGGCCCAGTCATACATGGCCCAACCATTCGTCTCACGTTTGTCGTTTACTGCTGGTTTTTCCATCGTTTCAGCCATCATCTCTCCTTTGAAAATAATTACTTTCACTATTCTACAACGTTTAACCCCAATTTGTTCACGAGTTATTGAACCCTTGTTAATCAGCTTGATACGTTCTTGAAATGCCCTTGCACGGTTTAAACATGGGCGGCTGTGTTAACATCGTTATGGAATTTTTATAATGACCCACGCCTTATTTGCCCCCGCTTTCACTGAACAGATCGCTGTGCCTGCTGGCCAATTCAGCGCATCCATCCAATCCTTTTCCCAGGACTTGCAGACCGGGTTGATTGATGTGCACGCCGCGGGGCTGCCGCGTTTTTACCTGCTGCTGGCGGGTGGACAACTGGTTAATATTTACCGTACCACTGACCAGCTGGAGCGCCTCGAGCCATCTGGCTGGGCCGAATCCCTAAACATTTTTCGCATTAAATCCTTTGTGCGGCTTCTGACCCTTACTCCGCAGGCTGTGCGAGTTTTGAAAATAATGATTGAGCAGAAGGATGACCGGCACGGTTTGATTTCCGGCAGCGGTCCCATCGAGGCTCAGTTTGCGAGATGGATGGAACACCCGGTGCCGGCTCTCGCGCATGTGCTCTGGCCCAATGCTGAGGCGCTGGTGCTCTTCCCGGGGCAGGGCAGCCCCCCGCGCTATACCCTGTTCGTTGCCGCCAACCAGATCCTGCATTCGGCGGGCAGCGTGATGGCTGTCTACGGCTGGAAGGAACCTTATCGCACTGCCACGCTCTACAGCAGTGAGCCGCGCACCCTGGCGTGGACGGAGTTTATGCTTAACCATGGCTTTTCTGGCCTGGTCAATACGATGTTGGATAAGTTTGAACAAATCACCGGTCGTATCCTGCTCAACCAGGTGATTCGGGATGTCAATTTCACTGCCACTGCGCACAGTTGGAACATCCGCCTGGATGCCAAAAACTTCACTGATCAGAGTATTTTTTCATCTCCGCAGTCCGCAGCCGAAGTCTATACACGCCTGCTGAAAGTCCTTCTGCGCCACTTTGATAGCGCCCTTGGTGCTGGAATGCTGAACCACCTTATCAGCGAATCGCTTCAAACACTGACCCCAGCTTACCGGGCTGTTTTAATGGAAAACCTGCCCATTTTGCAGCCCCGTCAGGTTTAATCCAATCTCTATCGGCTTCGGCCTACGGTTTGATCAGTACCTTAAGCATGCCTGGCTTTGCCGCTTCTGCAAAGGCTGGCACAGACAGTTCCAACGCATATTCTGCCGAGATCAGCACCGTCGGGTCCACCAGTTTCTGTTCCATCAGCCGCAGGGCAGGTTCAAAAGGTCCGCAGCGTGACCCCACCAGATTGATTTCATCCACAACGATCGAAGAAAGATTGAGAGTGATCTCTCCTTTGCAGGTACTCTTCAGCACGAAAGTACCCCGCGGTCGTACGGCTCTTCGTGCCATCTCAAACCCCACGCTCGACCCGGTAGCTTCCACCACCACATCCCAACGCCAGGGCTGAATATCGCCCTCGTCGATCAACTTGATCCCACGTTCCGTCAACAACCTTTTTTGCAATGGATGGCGCGCCAGCACATGCAAGTTTGCACCCGTTAATGCCAGCGTCTGGGCGATGAGCTGGCCCAAACGGCCTGCCCCAACCAGCAGCACGCGGTCCTGCGGGTGGATCTGCACCTGCTGTTGAATTTCCAGTGCAGCCGCCAGCGGTTCGGTAAACACAGCCGCTTCATCGCTAACCGAATCAGGTACTCTGTGCAAGTTGGCGAGCGGCAAATTGACGTATTCCGCGAAGACCCCGTTGCGCCTGGTGATCCCGAGCACGCTGCGTTGTTCGCAGTGAGTCGAGCGCCCGCCCCGGCATTGTTCACACTCTCCGCAGCTGACGTTGATCTCGCCCACCACGCGCTGTCCCAGCCAGGTGCTGTCCTGCCCTGCGGGTACGCTGACTACTTCTCCTACAAATTCATGCCCTGGAATACCGCTGTATGGGTAATAGCCGCGCACCAGTTCCAGATCTGTGCCGCACACCCCCGCCCGCCGTACCCGGATCAACACTTCATCGGGTTGATTGGGGCCGGGCTGTTCGCGCATGGCGAGTTGATTATTTTCTAACCAGAGTGCCTGCATGATAGCCTCTATTCAGATTCTTTATGAGCGGCTTTTTGCGCTGGCGTTGAACGCGATGAAATGTTGCCCTTATCGTTGTCATTCGCGATCGTCCATTGATCGCGTCCGTTGTTCTTTGAAAGGTAAAGCGCCTTGTCCGCGCGTTTGAGCAGTTCGTCCCAGGCTTCCTTGCCGATGCGGTACTGGGCGATGCCAATGCTGATGCTGGTGTGGATGGTTTTTGAGTCTTCGAAGGTGATCGGCAGCGAGCGCACCAATTCCAGCAACCGGTCTGCCATTTTTAACGATGCTTTGATGGTGGTGGCGGGCAGCAGGAATAGGAATTCCTCGCCACCGTAGCGGCCCAGTTTGTCTATCTCGCGGATGCCAGATTGCATTCTGCCGGAGAGCGCTCTTAACACCTGGTCCCCGGCGGCATGCCCGTAGGTATCATTCACCAGTTTGAAATGATCCAGGTCGGTCAGAAAGATCGTCAGGGGTTTGCGGTAGCGATCGCAGGCCGCCACCTCGCGTTGCAGGTCGGCAATGATGCGTTTACGGTTCGACAAAAAGGTCAGAGAATCAGTGTGAGAGACTTCATCTGCCTGGATGATGACCGACTCCAACTCGATCTGTTTGATTTCGAGCGTGTGGCGGGTGGCTTTTAAGGTATCCAGCAGGTGCGCAATGGCTGCATCGCGCGCAAAAAAGGATGGTTCTGCCAGAAATAAATACTGTCCATCCCCTACCGGCTGTACGAAACAGTCGAATTCGAATTTTTCAGAGGCTGGCAGAAGCTGCAGGCTGCCTTTCATGCCCCTGGGCGCCAGCAGCATTTCAGCAAAGTTAACCTGGCTGGCTGCGTTCATCATATCCTGGACACGGTGCTTTTTTGAATTGCCGGTCAGTTTGCGCTCCATGGCGGGGTTGCAGGAAAGAATCTGCCCATGCCCATCCAGCAACGCCATCATGACCTGCGTGTAGTTGAGAAGTTCCGGCAAGGCTTGCCGGGTAAGCGCTTCTAGAAGTTTATCCATCATTGCACACTCCTATCTGGCCCCCTTGCGCCCGAACTGGCGTTCCAGCATGTCCACTGAAAGGTGGATCATGGTTGGTCTGCCGTGCGGGCATGTGCGTGGAGAATCACAATTTTCGAGGTCGGTCAGCAGGGCGCGTTGTTCTTCTGGCAACAGGGTTTTGCCTGCCTTGACCGCCATGCGTTTGCAGACTCTTGCCGCAATTTTTGCCTCGATCTCATTCTGAAGTGGAGTTTCGTCTTCCTCAAAATCTTCCACCAGCGCGCGCAGGGCGGCTGCCGGGTCGTTGCCGGCGAAAATTTGTGGAATGGCGCGAACCTGGAAAGCGTTTGGCCCGAATGACTCCACCGTAAAGCCAAAGTGCTGCAATATCGGCAGCTGCTCTTCCAGTATTTTGGCACTGGCTGGCGGCATTTGCACCAGCTGCGGGGTCAGCAGCGCTTGCGATGCAATATTCTTGCGTTGATGCTGTGCCATCAGTCTTTCAAACAGCACGCGTTCATGCGCGGCGTGTTGGTCAATCAAATACAACCCATCCGGTCCTTCGGCGATCAGGTAGGTTGAGCCGATTTGCCCCACCAGGCGCATGATCGGCAGGTTGAAGGCTGCCGCCTGGGTTTCAGTTTGCGCAGGGGTCAGCGTTTCGGGCTGATTAGTACCCGGCAGGTCGTCGTGCGCAAGCGCCCATTCCAAACCATTGTTGGCGGCGGCGGGTGGAGAGTTCCACGGGTTGTTTTGTTCCTGCCAGCTTTGGGTTTGCGCGCCGCTCCACAGGCTTTGCGCTGGCGCGATCGCTGCGACCGGTGAATACGCCAGCAGTGCGCGCCGCGCCGAACGTTGGACAAAACTGAAGACAATGTCCTGGTTTTTGAAGCGCACCTGCGCCTTGGCCGGGTGCACATTCACATCGACATTCTGGGGGTCGATTTCCAGGAACAGGGCCGTCAGCGGGTAGCGTCCCACCATCAGCAGCGTGTGATAGGCCTGGATCAGCGCCTGGGTCAGGGGTGTGTCTGAAACCCAGCGCCCATTGATGAAAAAGGTGATTTCTTTGCGGTTCGAGCGCGTCAACGAAGCCGGGCTGATATAACCGCTCAACTTGAGCCCCTCATCCTGTGCGAGCACCTCCAGCATGTCGCGCGCCACATCGACCCCATATAACTTTGCCAGGATGGCCCTGCGGTCGCCATCGCCCGTGGTTTGCAGGCTGGGGCTGGCGCCGCCTTCTGATAAACGGAAACGCACCGCGGGGTATGCCAGGGCATAGCGCGTGATGATGCCATCGATGGCGCGGCGTTCTGTCAGGTCTTGCTTCAAAAACTTGAGCCGCGCTGGAACATTGTAAAACAGGTCTTCCACGCGCACGCTGCTGCCCACCGGCGCACCTGCTGGTTCCGGGCTGCCCGCCAGTCCGGCTTCCACCCGTATGCGCGCCCCGGCTGGCGCGCTTGCCACCCGGCTTGTGATGCTCAGCCGCGAGACCGAGGCGATGGATGCCAGCGCTTCGCCTCGAAACCCGAGCGTATTGATGTTGAACAGGTCGCCAGCGTTTTGCAGCTTACTGGTAGCGTGTCTTTCGACTGCCAACGGCATTTCATCCGCCGGAATGCCCGAACCATCGTCACTTACTTCGATCAAACGCCGTCCCGCATCCAGAATATTGATGGTTACATTCTTTGCGCCAGCATCCAGCGCATTTTCAACCAGCTCTTTGACCACCGAAGCGGGGCGTTCGACCACCTCCCCGGCAGCGATCTGCGAAGCAACTTCTGGAGCAAGCAAACGAATAGGCATATTTAGATTATAACCCGGCACGGGCGAAATGAGACATCATGCGTAAGCCCGCTCTGGGCTAACCGAGGGGGCGCAAAGTTCGTGAGCTCTGAGCTATGAAGAGCGCCCTCAGCCCCCCGCCAGGCTGCGGGGAAAATATGAATGGGGCTAAACGCGAGAACGGGTAATTATTCGATAAGCGCGTAGTGTTTCAAAGTCAGGGTTTGGCATTTGCTAGAGGCCTAATAAATACCTGCCAGGGAAAAGTATCGGGGATGTTGCTATGAGGTGGGTTTGGCAAAAAAGGCACAATTATGCACAATTATGCACAATTATGCACAAAAAGGCACAATTTTATAATATTTTTTTTTTATTTTGTGCGTTGATGTGTGTTTTTAAGGTACGAGATAAATAGAAATTATATTCTATTTATAGAATTATACCATTCATTGATCGGGTTGTTTGAGGTTATATTTAATGCATTTACAGCGAAACCCGCAAAGCGCAGCGGGATGATCAACGCAAGCAGATAAAGTCCGAGGGCAAGAGTGGGCAGGTCATTAAAATGTCCATCGGTCTGCTAAAACGATTAGACCTATTGCAGAAGTCCGTTCTGGGCTAACCCAGGGGCGCAAAGATCGTGAGCTCTGAACTATGAAGATGACCATTTTAAAATAACTCGAATCCAGAGCCTGAATCAGAGGATTAATTCAGGTTTTCTCCTCGCTCTCTGTGCGGTACGTTCTTTAAATCTATATTGTTAAAAGCCTTCAGCTCTTTTTCAACTCGAAACCCCGCCAAGCCTATAAGGTATAATCTTCCTGTATGGTCTTCACCACCCTTTTTTTTGACCTGGACGACACCCTTTACCCAGCCGACAGTGGGCTTTGGCCGTTGATCGCGGAGCGCATTGGCCTTTACATGCACCAGCGCCTAAATATCCCCGGCGACCAGGTGCTGGCACTGCGCCGCCAGCTTTTTGAACAATACGGCACCACTTTGCGCGGCTTGCAGATTAACTACCAGGTGGATGTGCCCGATTTTCTGGCCTTTGTGCATGATGTCCCCGTCAGCCGACAGATCACGCCTAACCCGCTCCTGCGCCAGGTCCTTCAATCCCTGCCAGCCCGTAAATTTATTTTCACCAATGCCGATGTTCCGCACGCCCGGCGCGTCTTGCGTGCCTTGCAGGTGGAAGATTGCTTTGACGGCATTATCGATGTGCAGGCGATTGACCCATACTGCAAACCCATGCCCGAAGCCTTTAAAATAGCGCTGCAGGCTGCCGGTGAACCTGACCCGCAGCGCTGCGTCATGCTCGATGATCTTCCGCGCACCACGCGCGCCGCCCGCCAGCTTGGCCTATACGCCATACTATGCGGACATACCGGCCCTCACGCCGATGCCGACGCCACCCTGGCAGGCTGGGATGCCCTTCCTGCGCTTTTAACTGAGAGGCAATAATGCACCCTGAAAAAGTCTGGATCGTGCTGGTTATCCTGGCAGTCGTGCTCATTGGAGCAAATCTATTGATGCTCGGCGCAGCGCGCAGTATGCGCGGCTTGAGGGGCAGCGATTTCTTCAAGAGCTTTGGCAACGCGACCAAGCCCTGGAAAAAAGAAGACGAAGGCCTGCGCGAACTGAGCGAACGGGTGCGCGCGCTCAAATCCAACCAGGATGAGCCGCCCAAAAGCTAGAACCAATTTTCTAACAAAGTTCATACGAAAACCAGCCCCGCTTTCATCCAGTGTTAATCCAGAGGTGATATAACTTTTAATGTCTATTCTGGAGGCAACAGTGAATAAATTTATCAAGTACAGCCTGGTTTTTTTGCTATCAGTTGTTTTACTGACCGGAGCTTTCTCTGGTGGTTTTGTTGCAGGGCATTTTACCCAGCTTTCAGCACTGGATAACCTGCCTTTCATCGGGCAGTTACCCATTCAGCAGCCGCTGGCTACTCCATCTGGTGCTAATGATGCCACGCCGGATGGCTTGAAGACGGTCTTTTCGCCTTTTTGGGAAACATGGGATCTTGTTCACAGAGAATATGTCGACCAGCCGGTCGATGACATCAAGTTAATGCGCGGCGCGATCAGCGGCATGCTGGCTTCACTAGGTGATAAGCACACTTCTTATATGGACCCGAGTCAGTTTACCCAGGCCAACACCTCACTTTCCGGTGAATATGACGGCATTGGCGCCTGGGTGGATGCTACGGGTGATTACCTGACGATTGTCAGCCCCATGCCAGGTTCCCCTGCAGAGGCTGCCGGTCTGAAATCTGGGGACAAAGTGATCAAGGTGGATGGCGTGGATATGACCGGTACACCTGCCGACCTGGTTATTCAAAAAGTCATGGGTCCGTCAGGTTCTCAGGTAATACTGACTATTGGCCGCGAAGGCCTGGACCCATTTGACGTGCCCGTCACCCGCAAGCACATTGTTGTGCCCAGCGTGGAAAGCAAGATGCTGGATAACAACATCGCTTATGTCAAACTCAACACATTTGGCGGGAAAAGCACCCCGGAACTTATCGCCGCGCTTAAGGATATGCTGGCCAAGAACCCCAAAGGCCTGATCTTTGACTTGCGCAACAACGGCGGCGGATACCTGCAAACCGCAGTGGAAGTCGCCTCCCAGTTTATCAAATCTGGTGTGATCGTCACCGAGAAATACGGCGACCCCAGTCAAAAACCTCAAACCTTTGATGCCATCCCCGGCGGTCTGGCGACCGACATTCCGATGGTCGTGCTCGTCAATGAAGGCTCAGCCTCGGCTTCGGAAATTGTGGCGGGTGCTTTGCAGGATTACGGCCGTGCCAAACTGGTGGGTGTCAAAACCTATGGCAAGGGCTCCGTTCAGATCTGGACCCCGCTCTCCGACGAAGCTGGCGCTGTGCGTATCACAGTTGCCAAGTGGTTTACCCCGAAGGACCGCACAATTCACGAAGTCGGATTGACCCCTGAAGTCATCGCCGAATTAACCAAGGAAGATTTTGACGCCAAGCGCGACCCGCAGTTGGATGCCGCTGTCAAAGCGCTTCTGGATATGCTCAAGTAAAACTTATTCGCTCAGCGAGCGTAGACCTTAAATAAGGAGCAACGGCTATGTTTTTCAACATAAACTACCTGATATACATGATTCCCGCCTTCATCTTGGTGGCGTTGACAAGCTGGTACGTAAAATCGGCTTATAACAAATGGAGCCAGGTGCCCGCCCGTTCCGGTCTCACCGGAGCCCAGGCTGCTCAGCGCCTGATCGCCAGCGCAGGCCTGTACGGTGTCCAAATCCAGCCCATTGCCGGGCAAATGACCGACAACTACGACCCGCGCACCAAGGTTCTTAACCTATCCGAGGGGGTTGCCTCGGTGGCATCGGTGGCTTCGCTGGCGATCGCTGCCCATGAACTGGGGCACGCCATGCAGGATTCAGAAGATTACCTGCCGCTGCGCCTGCGCGCCGCCCTGGTGCCTGCCGTCAACATCGGCTCGAACCTGGGCT
>Ga0335397_10006337_pt1 | contig 15269 bp, 15 predicted proteins | sample MAT04_FD_205740 | JGI IMG/M metagenome (GOLD analysis project Ga0335397, IMG submission 205740) | Freshwater microbial communities from Lake Fryxell liftoff mats and glacier meltwater in Antarctica - MAT-04 (spades assembly) (version 2) ... | reverse complement strand
GACGGACCGAAGTCGGCACGCTGCCGCAACGGGCGATGGCGGTCGCGCGCATGGAGCCGATGGTGGGTCATGAAGGTGCCTTCTCCGTGAAGATGACGTGGGGCGAAGCGGTCGAACTGCCGATCACCACCGACGTTGGCGCGGTGGACGCCGGTGAGGTATCCATCACGTACATCAGCCGATTGGAGGCCGAGCCAGTGCCAGGCCCTACTGAGGCGGAGAACCAACTCGGCCGTTGGCTGCAGCAGCTCGCCGGCCGATAGCAACTGTCGGCACTACTCGTCGTCGGTCATCGCCGCGAGGAACTGGGCCAGCTCGGCGGGTCTGTTGAAGTCGGTTGCATCGATGTAGCTATGTGGTGCGGGAGCGAGTGCCGCTACGTTCGGCGCGCCGCGGTAGATGTTGGTGCGGGAATGCTCGCTCGGAAGGTAGCCGATCGCCCAGGACCGGCGTCGGGAAGATCACCACGTCGGCCCGCTCATGGTCGCCGCGATCCTCGCTGACGGTGCAGCTGTCGCCGACGAGCAGACGGGCCTCGTCGACATCGATCCAGGCGGTCGCCCACAACAAGATGAGCGGCTGCCCCGTCATCGGTGCCGGATCTCCACCTCGGGAAGGCCCCAACAGGTCAGCCCCATGTCGTGGGCCATCATCCCCAGGCCCTCGGTCTCGATCTCGCCCAGCTCGGTGCGGCCGATCTGACGCGGATCGGTGCGGATCAATGGGTTGGGTAGTCCGTAGCGGTAGGCCGGCCAGATGAGCCCGTCGCGATGACGGTCGGCGCGTACCAGGAGCATGGTGCCGCCCACCGCGTGCAGCGGGACGATGAACCCGTCGCCGCGCATATTGTCCAGGTGCAGGCGCCCCTGGTCGCGCCATGCGTTCATGTCGAAGGTGGGGCCACCCCACTCGGTCACGCAATGCGGCTGCACGATGTCGCGGCCCAGGGACGTCAGTAGCCCGACGATGTCGGCCCGGAACTCGACCACGTCGGCGTCGAGCCACAGCACCCAATCGACGTCGTCGGACAGCGCGTTGAACAACAGATGGTTGCGGCAGAGTGCGAGGATCCGTCTGCGCTCCAGCTGGATGGAGGGGTGCCAACGAGGTAGTTCGTCGGGAATGTGGTATCCGAAGTCGCGCTGCCATAACCGTGCGTCGCGCCAACCCGCGTCGGTCAGCGACGACAGTCGGTTGCGGAAGGCGTTCACCGTGTCGTCCGTGCTGTCGCTTGCCAGTAGCCCCAGCTGCAAGTGATCTGCGGGGAAGTCGAGCGCCAGCAATCGTTCGAAGTACCCCGGAGCCTCCGTCTCCGCGTTCTTGATGGGCGTCAGAATCAACACGCTCGGGTGCGTCATGCGAGCTCCTCCAGCAATGCGCGCGCCCGTTGGCCAACTGCCTCCGGCGAGTACTCGGCGCGCAGGCGGGCGGCCAGGCCAGGCGCACCGGCTGACAGCGGGCTGGTTCCGTCTGCGACTGCGCGCATCATCGCCGCCGCAGCGTCCAGCCGCGGTGCCGCCCATTGCATGCCCGGTTGGAAGTGCGGCGCGTTCTGTACGCCGTCGACGGGCACGATGTCGAACGGCACCAGTCCTGGGTGGTCGGCACCGAGGTAGGCGATCTGTCCGCCGAATCCGGTGGTGATGACGGGCGTTCCGGCGACGGCCGCGTCGAACATGCCGAGACCCCAACCTTCGGAACAGGCCAGCGACACGTAGCAGTCCGCTCGCGCGACCAACCCGTTCACCTCTGCGTCCGTGAACTCGTCGTTGATGAGTAACACGTCGGGTGGACTGTCGTGCCGACGCAAGACCTGCATCAGTTGCCACCACGTCATTCGCTGCAATTCACCATCCGCTGGCCATGCGTCGGTCCACGCGGCCGTCTTCACCACCAACAGCACGGGGTCGCCCTTGCGGAACGCACGGGCGTACGCCTCGACGACCCAGTCGGGTCGCTTGCGCGGATGCCATGACGCCACCGTCGTGAACACGGTGACACCGTCGGGTAGTTCGATGGGCGGCTCCGCGAACCCACGACTCACGACGTGGGGCAGCACGTCGATCGGTTGTGTGACCCCGCCGCGTTGGAACGTGCGCCGGTTCCATTCGGTCGGCACCCACAGTCGATCGGCGGCGAACGCTTCGCCATGCCAACTCTCCGGGTACTGCTCCAGCTCCCAGACCGAATGTCCTATGTAGGTGCCGCGCCCGAATGCGTGGCGCAACCCCGACCACCACTCCGGCATGGTGTGCAGGATGGTGACGTCACACGCGTCGTCGGGTCGGTAGTTGGCCATCAGCGACGGTGCCGTCGTGTTCGCCGGTGTTGCTCGTGACCGCTGTTCCTTCGGCCTCGGTTCCCACGCGACCTCGATGCCGGCGGTGATGAGTGCATCGACACAGCGACGCCCAGCGACGCCGTATCCGCTGTTGTCATCGCACGAGACATAGCGGATATGCGCCGTCGACCGACGCGCCGTCCGTCTCTTCGGGTTGGCGTCGGCCGCCGCTGCCGAAGGGTTACCCGAATGCGTGCTCGACGAGCGAACCTCGTAGCCGAAGCGCTCGAGCACATCGCTCGCCTTCTCCGCGAGGAGGTGTAGCGCGGAACGATTCCACTGTTCGATGGCAGGTGGTGCGTCGGAACCAGACGGTGAGTGCCCCAGTAGCTCGTCGCGACCGATGTGCCGAAACGCTGCTGGCATCGGATGCTGCAGCGCATGCGCAATTCGCTCGACCTCGGGGCGGGCATCGGTGACGAGCGACTCGTAGCGGACGGTCAGCTGTGACCCGTCGGTGTCGACGAACGAGCGAACGTGGTCGGCCCAGTACTGGATGGGGTCATACAGCATCCCGCGGTCGTTCTCCAAGCTGTCGCGCGGGGGAGCGGCGAGGCTGTCGAACCCGATCAGCGGCCCGGCGTGGCCGCGCAGGTACTCGTCGAAACTCACGCCCGTCAGCGCTGTGGCGATACGCACGTTCGAACTGCGACCGTGGGCGAACCAGCGGTAGGTCGACCACAAGACCTCCACCGGATTGCGCACGAGGTACACGACCAGCGCGTCGGTGGGTTTGTCCCGACGGGCGAAGCCGTGGGACTTGATCGTGTTCACGCCCATTTGCTGGGCGGTGTACTCCATCAGCAAGTGCGTACCGCTGCGACGGTGCGTGTGCAGCCGGACGGTGGGATTGTCGCCCGAGTTCGACGCGGTCATGACAGCACCTCGCTCATGATGTGGCCTACGGCCGCCTCGGAGTACTGGTCTGTGAGCCGTGCCGAGAGGGCAGGTGCGTGCGACACGAAGTCGGCGTGCCCGTCCACCGCGGCACGCATCAGGTCGACGGCGGCGTCGAGCTCGGCCAGCGCCCACGACATCCCGGGTTCGAACATGCTGCGGTCAGGGTGATCTGCGGGCACGATCGTGAACGGTACGAGACCGGGGTGATCATCACCCAACCATGCGAGTTGCCCGCCGTAGCCAGTGATGATGAGCGGCACGCCGGCGACCGCAGCGTCGAAGGCGCCCAGCCCCCAGCCCTCGACGGAGGTGAGCGAGACATAGCAGTCCGCGAGTTGCCAGAGCCCAGCCATCTCCTGGTCCGTCCACGACTCGGTATCCAACACGACGTGCGCCGCGTCGGGGTACTGGCGCACGACGTCCATCACGTAGCGCCAGGTGGGGCGGCCAGTCCGAGGCATGCCCGGCCACGAGAGCGCGTTCGCTCCCGTCTTCAGTACGAGGGTGACGTCGTCGTCGGCGGTGAACGCTCGCAGAAAGGCGTGCAGTAGGAGGTCGGGACGCTTGCGCCAGTCCCAGGTGCAGACGGAGGCGAAGACGAAGCGGCCCGAGCCAATCACGAGCGGGGGCGCGGTGAAGGTGCCGTCGTCCACAACGTGCGGAACGACATGGATCTCCGCCGCGACGCCCGCTGCACGCAGCGTCGATGCATTCCACTCAGTGGGTACCCAGATCTCGTCGGCGGGCGCGAGTTCGCGATGCCAGCGTTCCGGCACCGCGTCGTTCTCCCACACTGTTTGGCCGATGAGTCGTCTGGCTCCACGTGTCTCGCGCAGTTCGCGCCATGACTGAGGCATGCAGTGCGCAAGCAGGGTGTGCTCTTCGCCGGTGGCGTGCGGGAGTGCGCAGAGCTCGGCAGGGGCGTCGACGGGTTGATCGACGCAGGTACGACCCCGAGCGGTGTTCTCCAGCGGTAGCCATGACACCGAGACGCTGGCTCTGCTCAGTGCGCGTAGGTACCGACGAGCGGCAACTGCGTACCCACTGACGTCGAACTCGCACGCATACGCCAGCGAGTCGCGCGTTCCCACAGAGTTCACCATGTTTCCACCCTCACTGACGGAATCGCAGATGACGACCGACGTTCGCATACGATCGTCGGTCGTGAGTGATTTCCCGACGCAAGCTCCCAACCTCGACACCACCGAGGTCGATGATGGTCTCGTGGTCTTCGAGCCCGTCACCCGGCGCGTGCATCACCTCAACGTCACGGCGACGCTGGTGTTCGAGCTGTGCACGGGTGCGAACGACATCGACGCGATCGCCCGGTTGGTGCAGACAGCGTTCCGTCTGCCCGAGGTGCCGTCGGCGGAGGTCGTGGGCATGGTCACCAAGCTGCGCGCCGAAGGCCTCGTCGGCTAGAGCGTGTCTCATCGCTGGCGTGCCGCAAGGCTGCGGCTGGCAGTGGCTTTGGTGCGCATCTCCAATGTGTCGGCGCCCTCTGTCGCCGCACGTTCATAAGCGGCGGCGGCCTCGTGGTACTCGCCGAGCTCGAAGTGACACTCGGCCAACATCAGCCACGGCCAGCGCGTGAAGAGCAGCCGTGTGTACGCCAGGACCGACCGTGTGAGCTCCTGATCGTCGACTGCGATCAACGCGTGCAACGGAACCAATGCCTCACGCCACTGCTGTCGAACCATCAGCTGGCGGGCGAGCGCCAGATGCAGGGTGTGGTGGTGCGGGTCGAGCGCCATTCCATCGATGATGAGGGGCATCGCGTCGCGTCCGACCTGGATCAGGTGTAGCGCCATCGAGCCGTACACGAGAATGTCCACCGGCTCACGCAGGCCGTCCTCGCGCGCGATGTCCAGCCCACGTTGCCACGCCACCTCCGCCTCATCCGAGCGACCGAGGCCGTCGTAAACGCGTCCGAGGTGGTTCCACAGGTACACCCGTCGGGGTGCGTTCTTGACCTGCTCGAGCAGCATCGGGAGGTTGCGTAGATGCTTCACGCGCTGGTCGCCTTCGTAGCCATAGTGCTGCATGAAGAGATCGATACGTTGGAATCGCTGGCCCTCGTCGCGCACGATGCGGCGAAGGTCTGGCACTGTCGTTTCATGGATCACGCCACGGAAGCGAACGTCGTCGCGATGGCGCCAGATGCGATGCTCCCAGAACGGCGTCCAGCCGACATGCGTTGCGAATTTCACCGTGAAGCCAGCGACCCCGTCGGCCTCGGCGAGAATGTCGCGGACCGCATTCACGTCGGCCCCCTGCACCTCCTCATCAGCGTCGATGTACAGAATCCACTGTGCGTCGATCGCGTCGAGACCGAGGTTTCGAGCCGCGGAGAAGTCGCCGTCCCACGGACGGTGTAGCACGGTCGCGCCGAACGACTGCGCGACAGCGACGGTGTCGTCGGTGCTCCCGGTGTCGACAACCACGATCTGCTCGCACAGCTCGCGTACGGACGCAAGACATCTGCGCAGATGGTCTGCCTCGTCCCTGACAATGATGGCCGCTGCAATCAGAGGCACACCAGTGCTCACTTGGTGGCGGGAATCTCTCCGGGAACGCCTGCGCCGCTGCCCAGACCGGTAGTGGTGGTCACCGGTGACGTCGTGGTGGGTGCGGTCGTCGTGGCGGGCGTCTCGGTGGTGGTGGTGGGTGTCTCGGTGGTGGTGGTGGCGGGCGTCTCGGTGGTGGTGGTCACAGTTGTGTTCGAGCCATCGTCGGGAACGCACAGGTTGGAACCAATATCGAAGGACGTGTTCGGCCCGCACTCGATCATGTTGGCGCCTGCGTCCAGCGGTGACCGCTTCGGTGATGCGGCGCCGCCGATGGAGAACGATGCGATCACCGGGGCGGCGAACGCGGCGCCGACCAGAAGGCGCTCGAGAAACTTGCGTCGGGTGTGGCCCGTGTGGCTCGACACGTACTCGATCATCTCTTCTTCAGACATTTGCGCTCTCCCGATCGACGTGCTTCGGAGAAGCTACCAGGCACGTGGCCAGGCATTGCGAACTGAGGGTCACGCCTGGTCGCTGATGTCGTTCCGTCTATGGACCGTCGAGGTGTAGCGGTTGGTCGCCGTGGTGGTCGAATGCTCCAGGGTCAGGTCCAGCCAGAGCCCGCCCGCCACCTCTGGAACGACGAACTGGGCGGTACCGATGCGTACGCACGAGTCGGGCAGCACGTCGCCTCCCCACGACCATTCGTGACGTCCGCCGGGCCAACGCAGCGTGGCGGTGCACCGGACGTCTTCGAGCAGCGTACGCAGGTCGCTGACGACGTGTACGTCGAGGGCGATGGCCTCGCCACCGATCAGTATGTCGCGCATGCGATCAGCGACAACGATCACCGGTCGACACGCGTCGATGACCGCCTGGTACGCCAGCTTCGGTCGCCGCTCGTGATCGAGGACACCCCACGAGACCGACGGCGACGGGTCGTTGAGCCCGAGGAAACAGAAGCCGCCGGTGGGCCGGTACTTCAACCGACGGAAGGTCTCGATGTGGTGTCGCAACAGCTCGGCCTGGTAGCGCTGGGTTGCCGTGCGCCAGGCATCGAACGTGGCGTAGGAGCCCGGTGGCACGTGCTGTTCGAACGGGTCGATCTGAAGGCCGTGGTGTTCGGCCAAGTCGTGCCAGTCGAGTGCCGGCCACGACTCGGGTCGCATGAAGTCGGCGCTGTTCGGAACCGACTGGGCGCCGAACTCGCTGACGAAGCGCACCATGCGCGGCAGGGTTGCGGCGAAGCCGTCCACGTCGGCGCCCTCGCCGTGGAACCACCCGAAGAACAGGTGGCTGTCGGTGCCGTCGAGTTGTGGAATGTGTGGCGCCACGCCGCTGTGAGCAATGACGCTGCGCGTTTCGTCGGCTGCCTCGAAGGCCCGTTTCACCCAGCTGTCGAGGATCGTCTTGTTCCACGTCGGCCGTTGCTGGTGCAACATGTTGCGCACTATCGACGAGCCCAACGCCTTACCGCGAGCATCCTGTGCGGTGATGGGCTCGTTGTGTGCGCACCACACCGCGATGCTGGGGTGGTACCCGAGCAGGTCGACGGCCTCACGGGCCTGGCGCACGGCTTCCCTCCGGATCGTGCGCGCGTAGCCCCACTGCAACGGGAAGTCCTGCCACACGAGCATGCCAAGTTCGTCGGCTGCCTCATAGACCTCCAGCCGTGCGATGTGGCCATTGACGCGAATCATGTCGAGGCCGGCATCGCGTGCCAGCTCCACGTCGCGACGAACCTCTGCCGGCGTGGCGTCGGCCAGCCCGGCGCGAGTGGGCGCCAGGTTGGCCCCTTTCACGAACAATCGCTCGCCATTGACCGAGAACGTCCAGTCCTGCAGTGCGACCTCACGCAATCCGGTGCGAACGGTGCGCTCGTCGCTGGCCTCACCATCGACCAGCACCTCCACTCGCACGTCGATGAGATGCTGCTCGCCGAGGCTCCACGGCCACCACAGCTTCGGGTCCTTGATGTCCAGCGTCCAGTCGACTTCGTTGAGGCCCTTGGCCATCGACTGCGTGTGTTCTGCCAGCACGACCCCGTCGACCGACGTACGGACTTGCGCCGTCCGCGACTGGTCGGCGTCAAGCCGCGCGTGTAGCCGCAGGTGCGCGCGGGCATCGTTCGCATCGCGGCACAACACTCGCAGGCGATCCACCCGCACGGCTCCGGTCTCTTCGATGTGCACTGGTCGCCAGAGGCCACCAGGGTTCCACGACGGATCAATGGAATCTGAATGTTGCAGCACGCCGGTGATGTTGCGCTTCGATGCCCGCTGGCGTTGCGGCGAGCACGACACCTCGATGGACAGCACATGGTCGGTAGTGAGTCGGGACAGGTCAGTGATGTCGAAGCTGTGTGGAAAGAAGTAGCCCTCCGGATCACCTAGGTACGCACCGTCCAGCCACACGTCTGCTTGGTAGAAGGTGCCCTCGACGGTCACGTAACGGCGTTGGCCAGTGGCCGGTGCATCGAGATGAAAACGATGGCGATACAGCAGCGGCCCGTCACTGTCGGCGAAGTCCACGCTCGAGCGCCAGTGGCCCGGAACATCGATCGTCGGCCATTGTGAATCGTCGAAATCGAGTCCGACACCTTCACGGCGCACCTCGTCATCGGCGACGCACGCCCGCCACGTTCCAGAGAGCTCCACTCGTGCGAGCGTACCGTCACACGGAGAGCGGTGCGCCCAACGCCGCAATGGTCGCCGACGCGTGGCTTGGCGTAGAGTTTCGCCCGTGGCGTTGCGATTCGTGGGCATCGGTGCGGCCAAGTGCGCCACCACCTGGACGTACCGAGTGTTGGCAAGCCACCCGCTGGTGCGGTTTCCAGCAGGTAAGGAGGTCAACTTCTGGAACAAGTCCGCACCCCGCGACATGGTCTGGTACGACGAAGTGATGGCTGCGGCTGACTCGACGGTGGTGGCTGGCGAGATTTCGGTGTCCTACGTGCACATCGGCGTCGCGTCGATTCGCGAACTTCAGGAGTATTCGCCCGATGTGCGGTTGTTCATGAATGTTCGGCACCCCGTCGACCGTGCCTGGTCGCGAGCGAAGATGCACGTGCGCAAGCAGGGTGCAGCCTTGGCCGATCTGAGCGAGGCACAGCTGATGGAGAACGTCTTCGGTGGCAAGAATGTCAAGACCGGCGACTACGCGACGACGCTCGATCGCTGGCTGTCTGTGTTCCCTTCGGAGCAGATGCTGATCACCCGGTTCGACGACGTGGCCACACAACCGGCACTCGCCATTGGTCGCCTCCAGAGCCATCTCGGCATTGTTGCGGATCAGCCGCCGGCGAGTGCCGCCGAGGCCGACGTGCCCCAGTCGACGGAGAACCGTCCGCTGCCCAGCGGCATTCGCGACATGTTGGTGAAGCTCTACGCCGAGCCGACGCGTCGCTTCCGCGACCAATACGGCATCGACTACACGGGGCCCGGCAGGTACTGACACACCTGTGGTGTTTCGCATGGCTCGCTTCGCCGTGCCAATGACAGACGCAGGTATCGTCGAGCCATGGTGAACCCCGGATCGACCCCACCCGCCGCGCACCTCGGTGAGCTGAAGACTTCCGGCTGGCTGTCAGTGCCGGTCAAGGAAGAGATTCGTCGCAACGCCGTCGCCCGCATCTCGGCCGGTCAGCCACTTTTCGAAGGTGTCCTGGGCTACGAGCACACGGTCATGCCGCAACTGGAGAACGCCCTGTTGGCGGGCCACGACATCATCTTCCTCGGCGAGCGCGGGCAGGCGAAGACCCGCATGATTCGTTCGCTCACGGGTCTGCTCGATGAGTGGTTGCCAATCGTTGCCGGCAGCGAGATCAACGATGACCCGTTCAATCCGGTCAGCAAGCACGCTCGCGATCTCGTCGCCGAACTCGGCGACGCCACGCCCTTGACATGGGTGCACCGCGACGATCGCTTCGGAGAGAAGCTCGCCACCCCCGACACCTCCATTTCCGATCTGATCGGTGAGGTCGACCCCATCAAGGTGGCGGAGGGGCGCTACCTCAGCGACGAGCTGACGTTGCATTACGGTCTGGTCCCGCGCACCAACCGGGGCATCTTCGCCATCAACGAGATCCCCGACCTTGCCGAGCGCATCCAGGTCGGTCTGCTCAACGTGTTGGAAGAACGTGACGTGCAGATCCGCGGCTACAAGATTCGGCTGCCGCTCGACGTGTTGTTGGTCGCCTCCGCGAACCCGGAGGACTACACCAACCGCGGCCGCATCATCACGCCGCTGAAGGACCGCTTCGGCAGCCAGATCCGCACGCACTACCCACTCGACGCCGAGACCGAGATGACCATCATGCGCCAAGAGGCGCGGCCGGCCACGGTGGGCGACTTCACGGTCACGGTGCCCGCCTACCTCGAGCGCGTCGTGGCCACGTTCAGCCAGCTTGCGCGCAGCAGCAACCAGGTCAATCAACGCAGTGGTGTCAGCGTCCGGCTCTCGGTCAGCAACGTCGAAGTGTTGGGCGCGAACGCCCTGCGTCGTGGGCTTCGGGCAGGCGAGAAGTTCGTAGTTCCTCGCGTCAGCGACCTGGGTGCATTGGCCGCCAGCACCAGCGGCAAGGTGGAGATCGAGTCGCTCGAAGAAGGTCGCGAGGGCGTCATCCTCGAGAACCTCATCAAGGCGTCGGTGCTCACCGTCTTCAAGGAGCTGGTCTCGCTCGAGCAGGTGCGCGACGTGGCGGCGGCCTTCGAGGAGGGCGTGGTGGCGCACACCGGCGAGGACATTCCGTCCACCGATCTTGCTGCCTTGGTCGGTGAAGTGCCTGCGATGCGTGCTGCCGTCTCAGCGCTCACCGGCGCCGACGAGTCGCCCGCGTCAGTTGCTGCGGCGGTCGAGTTCGTGCTGGAAGGCCTGCACCTGTCGAAGCGACTGAACAAGGACAGTGCGTCCAGCGGTTCCGGCGCCACCTACCGGGGCCGCGGCTGACTCCGGCAGACGCGGTCAGCCGTCGAGGAAGGCTTGGCCGCTGTCCTTGAGTTCACGTCGGTCGGTGGCAATGCCGGGTCGGTCGGGGGCGTCGGTGAACGGTGTGATCGTCACGGACGCGATGTCGAGTTCGCCGGCACAACGGCGCACGTCGCGCCACATCGCTGTGACGGACTGTGCACGTTGGCCGTCGGTGTCGCCGATCGGTCGGAACGTGACCGCCATCGGTCGCTCCGGCCCCTGTTCGCCGGCGCGATGGAGCCCGGCCTCCACGTCGCCGCGGATGGCAAGACCGACGATGGTGCATGCGCCATCGAGTTCCGCGAGTTGCTTGTCGGCTCGACCGGGAATGCGCACGACGCCGTCGCGGAGGCCTTCCAGCCACACGCCCCAGCGCAGCTGATCCCGACGGTGTGCTTCCTGGATCGCTTCTTCACTGGCGTTCGCCGGACGTTCGATCGCGACGTCGATGCACGTTGCGACCGGCGGGCCGACGCGCAAGATGCGCCACGCGTCGCGCCATGCAACGGTGAGGGTGTTCATCAGCTCACCGTGGCGACGAGGGTCGTTGGGGATCAGCCGATGCGAAAGTGCGTACGGAGCCTCGAACGGCACCCAGCCGGCAGCGACTTCGCCAAGCTGCTCGGCCACCAGCTCCACCCACCGCGGCCACCAATGACCGGCCGTGCGATCATCGGTGAAGCCTCCGTCGTTGTCGAACCAATGTGGTATCGCCGGTTGTAGAAGGCGGAACCACGGCTGTAGGCCGAGCCCGCGGGCCAACGTCGCAGCGCTGTGCGCTTGTTCGAAGATGTCGCCGTCGATCGCTCCGGGCCGCGGTTGCGCAGTGCACCATGGAATGTCGAGGCGAACTTCGTTGATGCCGAGTTCGGACGCGAACGCGAGGTCGTCCGCGAGTCGGCTGCCCTGGGACGTGATCGTTACCGTGCGATGTAGCTGCGGGGGTGTATTGCTCACGTCTGAAATGGGCTGCGCGTCCACAACTCACCGGTATCGGTGTTTGGTGCGCTGTTGGGTTGGCCGCTGAGTTCGACGACGCTGATCGCGCCGGGGAAGCCGCGCAATTCCAGGTCGCCGTGCGCAGCCGTCACGACGCCTTCGGGCAGGCGTTCGATCTGCATGGTCGGCAGCAACACCTCGAACGAGCCGGCAGCGTCGCAGAGGCGTGACGCCATGTTGACGGCCGAGCCGATGTAATCGTCGCCTTCGAAGAGCAGGGCATGCCCGGTGGCGATGCCCACCCGCAGCGCCAGTGGTGCGCACACCTCGGCGGAGCGGTGTTGCAGCTCGAGCGCAAAGGCGATACAAGCTGCCTGCTCGACCGCCACGATCATGCACCCGTCGCCCAGCCACTTGGCAATTCGGACGCCACGCTCGCTGGCGACTTCGCGCGTGATCGTCCGGAACGCGCCGAGCAACCGACCGGCAGCGTCGTCGCCAAAGGCGGCGGTGTAGTTCGTGAACCCCGAAAGGTCGACGAAAGCGAACGTGCGCGGAACTCGCATCGCACCCACCCTACCTCACCGCGCCGACTTTGTGAAGGCTTTCACAAAGTCGCACTGGCTGTTTGTGTCAAGACGCTGAACTCACTGGTGCTGACCACGGCCCGACAGCCTTTACGCAAAGCGTTGTAGCGTGCGGCTATGGCTAGTCGGTTCACGTATTCGCGATGGGACGGCACGCAGAAGGGTTTCGATCTGGATGCGGAGGGGCTCTTCGACGAGCTCACCGATGATCTGCTCTACCACGGCGACGTGAACGCGGCGCTGCGGCGGATGATGCAGGAAGGCCTGCGCGACCGAAACGGAGAACGGGTGCAGGGCCTGCGCGAGCTGCTGGACAAGCTGCGCCAGCAGCGTCAGGAGAAGCTGGACCAGTTCGACCTCGGCGGCGTCTACGACGAGATCGCCAGTGAGCTCGACGACATCGTCGACGAAGAGCGTCACTCCATCGAACAAGCCACCGACGCAGCAGAGCACAGTGGCGACGAGCGGCGCGCCAATACGGCTCGCGACGCCGCATCCGAGCGGAACTTCCGGCTTGACATGTTGCCCAACGACCTGGCCGGCAAGGTTCGCGAGCTGAGCGCTTACGACTTCGAGAGTGGCGAGGCGCAGCAACGTTTCGAGCAGCTGATGGAGCAGCTGAAGCAGCAGCTGATGCAGCAGATGGTCGACAAGATGTCTGCTGGCGTACAGAGCATGACGCCCGAAGACATGGCTCGAATGAAGGACATGATGGCCGGGCTCAACGAGCTGATCGAGCAGCGCCAACAGGGTGCCGACCCTGACGACGAGCAGCAAGGCTTCGAGCAGTTCATGGAAGAGTTCGGTGATTTCTTTCCGGAGAACCCGCAGAACCTCGACGAGCTACTGCAGCAGATGGCACAGCGCATGGCAGCGATGCAGGCGATGATGAATTCGATGACGCCCGAGCAGCGCTCGCAGCTGCAGCAGCTCAGCGATCAGCTGATGGACGACATGGATCTGAAGTGGCAGATGGACCAGCTGGGCCGAAATCTGCAGGGAATGTTCCCGCAGGAGGGCTGGGGTCAGAGCTACGAGTTCCGGGGCGACGAAGGCATGGGTATGGGCCAGGCGATGCAGACCATGCAGGATCTCGGCGACATGGATCAGCTGGAGAACCTGCTGCGCAACGCCACCAACCCGGGCGCGCTGGCCGAGGCCGACATGAATCGGGTGCGCGAACTGATGGGCGACGACGCCGCCAACTCACTGGAGAAGCTGGCGCAGCTGACAAAGATGCTCGAAGACTCCGGCATGATCCAGCAGAAGGAAGGCAAGCTGGAGCTGACCCCGAAGGGCTTGCGCAAGATCGGCAACAACGCCCTGCGCGATCTGTTCAGCAAACTGGCGAAGGACAAGATGGGTCAGCACCAGATGGACAATCTGGGCCAGGGTCATGAGCGCACGTACGAGACCAAGCAGTACGAGTTCGGCGACCCGTTCAACCTCGATCTACACCGCACCATTCGAAATGCAATTCGTCGCAACGGCGCACAGACCCCGGTGCAGCTGACGCCGGAAGATTTCGAGATCGAGCGCACCGAGCACGTCACCCGTTCCTCGACGGTCCTCATGCTCGACCTCTCGATGAGCATGCCGATGCGCGACAACTTCCTGCCGGCGAAGAAGGTGGCGATGGCACTGCACTCGCTGATCACCTCCCAGTTCCCACGCGACTACATGGGCCTCGTCGGCTTCAGCGAAACCGCTTACGAGCTGACGGCAGCCCAGCTGCCAGAGGTCAGCTGGGACTTCGCGTACGGCACCAACATGCACCACGGCTTCACCCTGGCGCGCAAGATGCTGGCCCGCCAGAGCGGTACCAAGCAGATCATCATGATCACCGACGGTGAGCCGACTGCTCACATCACCCCACGCGGCGACGTGTTCTTCAACTATCCGCCGGCGCAAGAGACTGTCGAAGCAACGCTGCGCGAAGTCGTGCGTTGCACCCGAGACAACATCCGCATCAACACGTTCATGCTCGACGCCGACCATGGCCTGCGCTCGTTCGTCGAGAAGCTGGCCTCCATCAACCGTGGTCGGGCGTTCTTCACGAACCACGAGAACCTCGGTGACTACGTGCTGGTCGACTTCATCGAACACAAGAAGCAGCTCGCCCGCGGGCGCGGCAACCGCCGCGCCGGCTGAAGCGCCTGCAATACAAGCGATATCGCGCGAAGAGGCTTGTCAGACGACTTTCGAAATCCCCCCTTGCGCGAAGGTGATGTGATAGGGGAGAATGACGTCCATGTAATTACAGGGGTGTCGCAAGTGGCACCCCTGCTGAGGCCTAAGCGCAGGAGGCCAGCCCAGATGCACATCGAAGTCACGACAGAACCACAAGCGAATTGGCAGGACCAGGCCAACTGCCTGGGCGTCGATCCCGACCTCTTCTTTCCCGAGCGTGGTGCGTCCACCCGCGAGGCCAAGGAAGTGTGTCGCGGTTGCACCGCCAGGCTGGACTGCTTGGAGTACGCACTCGTCAACGGCGAGAAGTTCGGCATCTGGGGCGGGCTGTCGGAGCGTGAGCGTCGCCGCCTACGCCGTCAGCGGTCTCAGGCCGCGCGCCGTACTGCCTGAGTCGCGTGCAGGTGCCGGTGCTATGCTCCGCCCATGGGTCCCACTGAGATTGGTCTAATCCTTGTTGCTGTTCTAGTGGTGTTCGGTGGCTCACAGCTGCCGAAGCTCGCAAAGAACCTTGGTAAGGCGCAGAAAGAATTCAAGGACGGCTTGGTCGACGGTCAGAAGGACGCAGACAAGGCCAAGGAAGCAGCCAAGGCCGAAGCAGCAGCCAAGGTCGAGGAAGCCAAGGCCGAAGACGCCTGAACGGGCGCAACCAGCGTCGCTGAGCTGTGCAGCCCGTTCGACCCGGTGTAAGTCGATCGCGAAAGAGCGCCGGTCACCCTTCGGGGTGCCGGCGCTCTTTCACATTTTCAACGCTGTGGCCTAGGCGGCAACCTTGCGACGCTTGATGATGCGGCGGCGCTCGCGTTCGCTGCAGCCACCCCACACCCCATGCTC
>Ga0335397_10006335_pt1 | contig 15275 bp, 12 predicted proteins | sample MAT04_FD_205740 | JGI IMG/M metagenome (GOLD analysis project Ga0335397, IMG submission 205740) | Freshwater microbial communities from Lake Fryxell liftoff mats and glacier meltwater in Antarctica - MAT-04 (spades assembly) (version 2) ... | reverse complement strand
AAAAAAAATAGAATCTCCCCTTCTCTCCCCGGTTTTTGGGGAGAGAAGGGGGCAGGGGGATGAGAGGGGTGGGCGGATGATCTTATGTTACCGCTTATGGGGCCGGGGGGATAGGTTATTTCCCCATCTCCACACAAAAAAAGCCCCTCTCTGAAAAAGAGAGGGGCTTTGGGTGCAAACTTTACTGCGTCCCTTGCAGGCGCGGGTCCAGCGCGTCGCGCAGGCCGTCGCCCAAAAAGGTGAAGGCCAGCACGGTCAGTGAAACCATGATGGCCGGGGTGAGCAGCATCCAGGGCTGGACGTTGATCGAAACCTGGCCTTCCAGCATCATCGCGCCCCAACTGGTCAGGAAGAAATCGGTGGGGTTGGTGGAGGGGCGCAAGCCCAGCCCCAGGTAACCCAGGGTGGCCTCAGTGATGATGAACCCCGGAATCATAAAGGCGGTGGTCACAATCAACGGGCTGAGGCTGTTGGGCAGAATGTGGCGGAACATGATGCGGCTGTCGCGCGCGCCGATGCAGCGCGCCGCTTCCACAAATTCCTTCTCCTTCAGCGAGAGCACCTGACCGCGCACCAGGCGGGCGACCCCCACCCAACCGACCAATGCCAGTGCGCCAAATAACAAGATCATGCCGTTGCCCAGATTTCCAATGAAGGTATCTCTCAGCGAGATCATGATGATAATGAAGAACAGCAGGTCCGGGAAGGCGTACATCACGTCGGTGAAGCGCATCAGGAAGTTATCCACGCCCCCACCGGCATAACCGGCCACCATGCCGATGATCGTTCCCAGCAGCAGCACGATCACGGTGGGCACAAACCCCACCACAAAGGATACACGCGTGCCATAAATGGCCCGGGCGAACACATCACGGCCCAGCGTATCGGTACCCATCAAGAACCTGGGATCAGGCGCAGCACCAGCCGGACCTTTTTCAATCCACACCGGCGGCAGGTAATCTTTGCCCGAATTCATCTTGAGCGGGTTGTTGGGCACAATCACATTGGCAAAAATCGCGATGAACATCAGAAAAGCGATAAAAACCATGCTGACCACGGAGGCTTTGTTGCGGATCAGGCGGTACCAGGCATCCACCAGCAGGTCACGCGCCGGGGTCGAAACTTCCAGCGCGGCGACCTTGGCAGAATTTTGAAAGGTATTTTCCACTTTTGCAACTGGCGCAGGCCCCACCGGACTGTTTTCACTCTTGAGAGGGTTCTCGTTCATAATCCACCTTTATCAGTCAGATAGGCGAATGCGCGGGTCGAGCAGCGTGTAAACCAGGTCCACGCTCAAATTGGCGACCGCGATCAAAACGGCAAAGAAAAGCGTGGTACCCATAATCATCGAGTAATCACGCTGGGTAATGGCGGTCACATAGGCGCGCCCCATCCCCGGAAAGGCAAACATGGTTTCAATAATGAAGGAACCGGTAATCAAGCCGGCCAGGGCCGGTCCCAAGAAGGTGACCACCGGGATCAACGCGTTCTTGAGCATATGCCGGAAGACCACCACCCGCTCCATCAGGCCCTTGGCGCGCGCAGTGCGGATATAATCCATGCGCATCACTTCCAACATGGAAGAGCGCGTCAGGCGGGCGGTGCGCGCCATGGTGCCAAAGCCCATTACAATCGTCGGCATGATCCACACCGAGACCTCATCCCAGCTTTGGGGAATGATCTGTAACCAATGCAGCCTGGAGCCAAACAAAATGATCATGAAGATCGCCAGCACAAAGCCCGGCACCGAAATGCCGATCGTCACAAAAAACAGGCTGACGTAATCGACCCAGGAATTTTGTCTGAGAGCCGATATAATGCCCACCGGGAAACCGATCAGCACCGCCATGGTGAGGGCCAGCAGCGCCAGGCGCAGTGAATAACCAAACTGGCTGTAGAAGATGCTCTTGCCTTCAGCCGGGGTAAACAAAATGTCTTGGACAAACCGCCCACGCTGGCGGTAGGAGGGTCCCAGGTTCAGGCAGACTGCGCCGCAGGTAAAACTGCCATCGTCTTTGAAATCACCAATTAAATAAGCGACATACTGGCGCCATAGGGGCTTATCCAGCCCATAATAATCATTTAACAGGCGCTGAGTATTGGCATCCACCTGACGCGCCGACAGATCCCGGTCCCAGGGGCCGCCGGGGGCATTATGCATCAGGAAGAAGGTGACCGCTGAAACCACCAGGATCACCGGGATCAACCACAAAAGTCGTTTGATAACATAGGTTGTCATAGCTGAGACAATCCCTCAAGCAAGATTTGGCGCCGCTCCAGGCGAGCCTGCGCTGTCACTACCCAACCGGCTGGCAGCGACGACATCAACCGTTTTGACCGGGTCAAATTACAGTTCACGTCGTAACTCCACACTGCGCAATGAACTATTTCTTTTCAGGCGGGCCGGTTTTCACCGGCCCGCCTGTTTGGATCAAAGAAACTACTTCGAAACGCTGAGGGTCAGCACATCGTTCGAACCAGCCCAGTCAGAGTCTTGCGGGGTGGTGACAACACCCTTGACCGCAGTCTTTACCAGGTAGGTGTTCACGCTGTTCCACATATAAGCCGCGGGCAGATCGGTGGTGAGCATCTTCTGCGCGTCATTGTAGAGTTTCATGCGGGCATCGGCATTCAGTTCAGCATCGGCCTTCTTCATCAGGGCATCCAGGTCCTTGTTGGAGTAGGCAATGCGGGCACCGAAGGCGCCGGTCATCCAGTACACAGAGAGCCAGTTCTGGGGATCGGGGTAATCTGCGCACCAACCGAGAATGTACACCTGGGGAGCGGTGGCCACATTCTTGGTCAGGGCGGTGTAAGCGGTAGCTTCGGTCGGGTTCAGCTTGACATCCACACCCAACACTTCCTTCCACTGCGCGGCCAGCCACTCGTAGCGAGTGCGGTTGCGCGGGCTGTCGGAGAAGGTGAGGGAAATGGCGGGCAGCTTATCCGCCGAGCCGTACTTCGATTCAGACAGCGCCTTCTTGGCAGCCGCGGAATCAAAGCCCCAGCGCGCTTCGGTGGCATCATAACCAGGGTACCCCTTGGGGATCCAGGTCAGGGTGGGGGCGCCGAGGCCCTTGAGCACATCCTTCACCCACTTCACGCGGTCGGTAGCCTGGGCAAACGCCTGGCGCACCTTGGGATCGGTGAAGGGTTCCTTCTGCTGGTGGAACATCACAGCAAAGGTGCAGGAACCGGGGTACTGCTGAATTTCCTTGGCAAGTACGGCATCGGCCTTGGCAACGCCCAGGTCTTCAGCGCCCAAGCCAATGATATCCAGTTCGTTGTTCTTGTACGCAGCGAAGGAAGTGGCGCCATCGACGATATAGACGTAATTGATGCCTACTTTGGCAACACCACGATAGTAATTCGGGTTGGGAACGAAGGAACTGGCAACCTTTTGTTCATTCTTGGTCCAGATCATGGGGCCATTGCCGATCTGGTTCTTGATATCCATGTACCAGGTGTCGCCACCCTTTTCGATCAGTTCCTGCTTGGCAGGGAAGGTGACCCACAGACCTAACACGACATGCATGTAAGGCGCAGGCGCAGCGGTGCCGACCTTGAGGGTCAGGCAGTCGGCCTGATCATAACCGGTGCAGGGCTTGCCGGCGGCATCCAGAGCAGTCACCGCAACGGCGGCTTTCAGAGTCTTGAGCTGTTCGGGGGTGGAGGCCTTGAGGTCAGCACCGCGCCAGGCAGCCGCACCCTTGATATCGTCGGTGATGCTTGCATATTCACCAGCGGTAGCGGGGTCAACGTTGCGCAGGATGGAATACTCAAAGCGCTTGGCATTGAGCAGGGAACCGTCGCTGTACTTCAGACCCTTGCGGATGGTGAAGGTCACTTCGGTGGCGTCGGCGTTGTATTCCCACTTTTCAGCGGAACCGGGGATGGTCTTGAGGTCCTTGTCCAGACGGGTCAGAGCTTCGTAGACCAGTTTGAGGTGGGTTAGTTCATTGACAAACGAGGCCTTCTGGGGATCCAGGTTGTCGGGATAGCTGCCGATGTTGATGCGCAGGCCTTCAACTTTAGCAGGAGCAGCGGTGGCTGCGGGGGCCGATGTAGCAGCCGCGGGGGCCGATGTAGCAGCCGCGGGGGGCTGGGTTGCCGTCTGGCACGAAGCCAGCAGCATGCTGGCGAGAACCAGCAGAGATACGAACATAAACCACTTGGAACGCATTTTTCTTCTCCTTCAAAATATTGGGCGAACATTGTAGATAGGTTGGCTAGCACCAACCCTAAATACCAAACGAAACGGTGTTTTGAACTCGCGTCACCTCCTATTGCTTTATTTCACCATGTGACAGGCCACAAAATGGTCTGGTAACACCTCACGGAAGGCGGGCTTCAATTCAGCGCAAATTGTATCTGCCAGGGGGCAGCGCGTGCGGAAATGACAGCCCGAGGGTGGGTTACGCGGCGAAGGCACATCCCCTTCAAGGATCTGGCGCTGCCGTTTAGCCTCAACTTCAGGGTCTGGAATGGGAACCGCCGATAATAACGCCTGCGCATACGGATGCAGCGGGTTATGATACAGTTCGTCGCGGTCGGTCAGTTCCACAATCTGGCCCAGGTACATTACCGCCACCCGGGTACTGATATGCCGCACCATGGAAAGGTCGTGGGCGATAAAGATGTAGGTCAGGTTAAATTGGTGCTGGAGGTCTTCCAGCAGATTAACCACCTGGGCCTGAATAGAAACATCCAGGGCCGAGATGGGCTCATCACACACAATCAGGGAGGGGTTCAGCGATAAGGCCCGCGCCACACCCACGCGCTGGCGCTGCCCACCGGAAAATTCGTGTGGGTAGCGATTGGCAAAAGATGGGTTGAGCCCCACCAGCTTCAACAGCGCCTGCACCTGCTCTTCGGCTTCCGTCTTGCTGGCCAGGTTATGCACCAGCAGCGGCTCGCCGATAATTTCGCCGATGGTCATGCGCGGGTTCAGGCTGGCATACGGATCCTGAAAGATCATCTGCATTTTACGGCGCATCTTGCGCAGCGGTTCGCCCTTCAAGCGCACCAGGTCGACCCCATCAAAAACAACCTCTCCGGAGGTCGGGCGCAGCAACTGCAAAATGGCGCGCCCCGCGGTGGACTTGCCACAGCCCGACTCGCCCACCAAACCCAGGGTTTCGCCTTTGCGCACATCGAAAGAAATGCCATCCACCGCGCGCACCGCCCCAATCTGCTTGCGAAATAAGGATTGGTTGAAGACCGGAAAATGTTTTACCAGATCATTAACTTTGAGAATGACTTCAGGGTTGGCCATCAGCGTTCCTTCCCGGAGCCAGGGTTTACCCAGCAGGCAGAGCGGTGGTCGGGTTCAATTTCAATTAAAGGGGGGTTTTCATGCAGGCAGCGTTCAATGGCAAACCGGCAGCGCGGGGAAAAGGGGCAGCTTGTCGGCACACTGTACAGAATGGGGGGAATGCCCTCGATCGAGGTCAGGCGCTTGCGCGAACCCAGGTCCAGGCGCGGCAGGCTGCCCAACAACCCCAATGTGTAGGGGTGCTGCGGGTTGGCATACAGGCGCTTGACCGGGGCTTCTTCAATAATATAGCCGGCATACATCACATTTACGCGCTGGGCCAGGCCGGCGATAATGCCCAGATCGTGGGTGATCCAAATCATCGCCATGCCCAGATCATTGCGCAGGCGCTTCACCAGATCGGTAATTTGGGCCTGGATGGTCACATCCAGGGCGGTGGTGGGTTCATCGGCGATCAGAATTTGGGGATTGGTGCCCAGAGCCATGGCGATCATCGCCCGCTGGCGCATACCGCCCGAAAACTGGTGCGGATAATCATTTAATCGTTCCATAGCATTGGGAATGCCGACCAGCTTCAGCATCTCGGATATGCGTTCATAGGCCTGAGAGCGGGTCATCCCCAGATGCGTGATCAGCGGCTCGGTCAATTGCATTCCGATGGTCAGTACGGGGTTGAAAGAGGTCATGGGGTCCTGGAAGATCATGCTGATTTGCGCCCCGCGCACATGGCGGATTTCATCGCTGGTCATTTGCAGCAGATCTTTGCCCTGGAACATCGCCGTGCCGCCGGTTACCTTGCCTGGGGGCGAAGGGATCAAGCGCAGCATGGACATCACCGTGACGCTCTTACCACAGCCGCTCTCACCGACAATGCCAAGGGTCTCACCCTCTTTGAGTTTAAAGGAAACGCCATTAACTGCGTGGACGATTCCTTCTCGTGTACGAAATTGTGTCTGCAGACCCTGGACATCCAACAGGTCGGTCATTAAGCGCTATCCTCTTTAAACAAGTGGAGATTGTCGTGACATAAAAATTTCCTTATACAGGTAAAATTAAGTATACCTGCAAAACCAGAGGGTGTCAAACCTTCAATACCGTTTCAATACCGTTTTGATCCAATTCTAAGGATTTTTGGCCTATTAATCCCGGAGAAATTATAATTGACCTATGGACATTACCCTCATCCGAGAACAGCTTAATACCCTGGGCGGCGCGTATGCCTTCTATTACTGCCAGCATGGCGCAGCGCCCATTTTCGTGGCGAACGCCGACCGGTTTACCGCCGCTTCCATTATTAAGCTGCCCATCCTGCTCAGTTTTGCATCCCTCGAACGCCGCGGGGAAATGGATCTGAATGAAGTGTGCGATCTGGATGCCGAAGCGCCGGTCAAAGGCGCCGGCTTTGCGCGGCGTATGCGCGCCCGCCGCCTGCCCTATCATGATGTGCTGCTGATGATGATGGCTACCTCAGACAACCTGTGCACCAACCTGGCGCTGCGGCGGGTGGGCATTGCGCGGCTTAACGCCATCTTTCGGACCGAACTGGGCCTGACCGGCAGCGAAATTCAACGCAAGCTGATGGATTTTGCCGCCCGCGAGCATGGACTGGATAACCGGATCGGCGCGCAAGACTGCGTGCGCCTGTTTGAGTTGTTCCACAACCTGCCCGCCGAACAGCGCGCCTGGGTGGAGCCGATGCTGTTAGAGTGCCAGGACAGCAACCTGCTGCTGCGCAATATTGAACGCGATACGCTGCACTTCTACCATAAAACCGGCTCCATCACGCACGTGCTGCACGATTGGGGTTTTACCCGTACCTGTGACCTGTTCTTACTGACCCAGGGCTTTGACAGTGAACGCGCCACGGGAGATATTTTTGCCCGGCTGGGCGCGCAACTGCTCACCGCGCGCGAGTAAATCGCCCGCCCCACACCCTATTCGATGGCCGGCGCTGCCAGAAAAAGCGCCGCCAGCGTCTTCGAATCGTGAATTTCGCCGCGGCGTGCCATGGCATAGGCCTCCGCGATCGGCAGGGCTTCCAGATCCAGAAATTCATCCTCATCCTGCGCCAAAGGCGCCGGGCTTAACTGTCGCGCCAGAAAAAAGTGCATTAATTCGTTGCAGTAGCCCGCCGCCAGGTAGGCCTGGCCCAGTTTCACCAGTTCGGCCGCATCCATGCCGGTCTCTTCGCGCAGTTCGCGCCGGGCGCCTACCAGCGGGTCTTCGCCTTCGTCCAACACGCCCGCCGGCAGTTCCAGCAGCGTGCCTGCTACACCCACGCGATACTGGCGCACAAACAACAGTTTGCCATCGGCCGTCACCGGAATGACCGAGATCGACGGGTTGTGACGCACCAGGTCAAACGGGCGCACCCGGCCATCGGGCAGGCGCAGCGCAAGGCGCTGCACGTCAAATGCCCGGCCCTGAAAAAGTACTTCCCGCTGCAAAATTTCAAAGTCCATGCGGCTTATCTCCTGGCAAACCCGCACCCGCGGGTTTTAATTAAAGGTTGACCGCCACTCTGTGGCGGTCAACCGGCAAGACAAAGCGCTTAAGTCTACGGGATATTCAGTGACTGCCCGACCGAAATGCTGTATGGAGCCTTGAGATCGTTCGCCAGAGCGATCAGGTTGGGGTCGGCATCGCCATAAGAACAGGCAATCTTGTTCAGGGTATCGCCGCTGGCCACGGTGTAGGTATCGGGATGCGCCCTCAGGGTGCGGGACCCGCTATCGCTGCTCCAGGAGCCGCCCTGCGGGATCTTGACCGTAACGCCAGCAACCGCCTGAGAATTCATCGACAGGTTATTGGTATTGAGGAACTCGCCCAGGTTCAAATTATAACGGCGGGCAATACAGATGTAGTGATCACCCGGCTGGATGGTGTAGCTGGCGGGGCGGCCGGGGGTGGCAGTGACCACTGGAATCACCGGTTTGGGCTGGGGCGGCTGGGCCGTGGGCTCCGGCGCAACGGGAGTCTGCGCCTGGGCCGCGGTAGGGGCAACCCCACCGGGGGTGGGATTAGTGACCGGCGCCTTGGTGGGGTTCACAGCACCCGGCAGGGCGGTGGCTACCGGCGCGCCAGGGGTAATTTTGGCCGCGGCGGCCGTCTGGGTTGCCAGGCTGCCCACCGAGGTGGTCGGCTGCGCTACCGGAAACGGAAAGTCAGTCCCGCCCGAGGTGCCAGCAGGAGCCGTGGAGGCCGCCCGTTCACAGGCAGTTAGCAAAGCCCCCAGCGTCAATACAACCAACAAAATCAATGAAACTTTTCTACTCATGATCCTTCTCCTCGCTTATGTTTCTGCCCGATGGGCGACCCGCACAACATTGGGGCATTTTATAACCCGGATCGCAGCGGTGCAAAATGCCCTAGAATACTTTTTGACTTCACTTAACTCAAAACTTTGCAAAAAAACCGTTTCTTTTGTCAAAATACTAGCATAACCCCGCGGATGCGTCAAGCAAAAACCAAAACGGCATTCGTCAGACAACTGCGGGAAAGATATCATCTTCAAGCGGTGACTTTCAATCCTATCGGCCTTGCGGTCTTTCAGGTATGATTGCATTGGAGACGGAGAACAGGACACCTCCGACAATTTTCAACGCTGTCTCCTCCTTTGGCGAATGCCTCCGCCGGGCTCCTCCCTTTATCCTCGGCGGAGGCTTGCATTTAAGCCCCCACAAAGGGCAGCACCACGGTAAAGGTCGTGCCCTGCCCGACCGTCGATTCCACCCAAATCCGCCCATTGTGATTCTCTACAATCGATTTAACAATGGCCAACCCCAGGCCCGTGCCGCTATATTCGCTGCTGGAGTTGCTGGCCCGGTAAAACTTATCAAAAATGTACGGCAAATCCAAGGCGGGAATGCCAATTCCAGAATCCTGTACCTGTAAAATCAACTGTTTTTGGGCAAGGCCGGCGCGCACCACAATCTTGCCACCCGGCAGGATGTACTTTAACGCATTGCTCAACAGGTTATCGATCATCTCACGCATTTGCACCGGGTTCGCTAAAAACGGCGGCAATTTTTCCGGCAGGTCCTCCGCCAGGCTCAGGTTCTTATCTTCAGCCTGCTTGCGGCTGCCCTCCAGGGCAAACCGCACGAGCTGGTCAAAATGTACCTGTTCGCGGTGCGCGTCAAAGCCCGCCTCAATCCGGCCCAAATTGAGCAGGTCGTCTACCAGGCGGGTGATATTGTGAACGCTGACCTGCACCCGGCCAATAAATTCGCGCTGCATGTCATTCACCGTGCCCACCCGCTCCAGTAGTTCCACGTAGCCCAAAATTGCCGTTAATGGCGAGCGTAAATCGTGTGAGACGGTGGAAACAAATTCACTTTTGATGCGGTCGAGCCGTTTGAAGTTGGTGATATCGTGCAGCGTAAGAATGGAACCGACTTCCGGAATGAGGCTGAACAGTACATTGAAGATACGCCCGTCTTCCGCCGTGACTTCGGTGCGGTTGAATGTTTCGTTGCTGCCGTTGCGGATCAAATCCAACAATTCCGGCTGCGCCAGCACATCCTGGTAGGGCTGGCCGGTCAGCGTCTGGCCGTTCCAGCCGAAGGCGGCTTGCACCGCCTTATTGGCAAACTGAAAGCGCTGGTCGCGGTCGATGACGATCACACCATCCTGAATATTCGTCAGAATCGTATCGAGCTTATTGCGCTCCTGACTGATGTTGGCATACAACGCGGCATTTTCAATGGCAATCGCCGCGTACTCCGCCAGCGCCTGCAGCAATTTAATATCGCGCTCCAGCAGCGGTTTGCGGTCCAGGCGGTTATCCACCCCCAGCACACCGATCACCTGGCCCTTAGACTGTAAAGGCACATAGGCCAGACTGTGAACCAGGTAAGCTGTTTTGATCTTTTTCGGGGTATTTTCATCCAGAATCACCGGCTGCCCGGTGCGCAGCACGGTGCCGGCCAGCGTATCCTGAATGGGCAGGCGAAATTTTCGCACAAATTCTTCCTGAAAATTGCGCGCGGCGCGCATATACAGTTCGCCGGTGGCCGTGTCCAGCAGCAGCAAGCTGCCTTCCTCAGCGCCGGTCAGCTTCACCGCGGCATCCACCACCGCTTCCAACACACCGTCGAGATCTAACCTGCCGGTGACGGTGCGCCCCACCTGGGTCAGGGTTTCCAGTTCGTCCAACCTTTTTTGCAGGCCCGAAGTGGCGCGCCGGGCCTCCAACAGCACCCACTCTTTGCGCAGCCGCGCCTTGCTCAGACTGTTTTGTACCGATCTGAGAATATCTTCCGCTTTCAGCGGCAGGCATAAATAATCGCTGATCCCCAGCCGCAGTGCCGTTTTGAGCAGGTCCGGATGATCGTTGGTAACAAACAGAATAATCGGCACCGCCGGATACTGGCGCAGAACCAGCGCCGCGAAATCCAACCCCTGCGCATCGCCCAATTTTTCGCCCAGCACCATCAGGGCGGGGCTGACTACCGCCAGTTCTTTCTGCGCCGTCGCAGAATCGGCGCAGATGGTGATAATAAAGCCGGCAGACTTCAAGAAACGCTCCAGCAAAAAATTAATCTGGGCGTCAGAAGTGACAATCAGAACCGAATCTTTTTGGATAGTACCCATCTTCTCTCAGTAAAGGAAAAAAATGATCTCAGGTAGAAGCCGGCAGCGTAAAGTGGAAAGTGGTGCCAAAACCCGGCTGACTTTCCACCCAAATTTTCCCCTTCTGGTTGGTGACAATTTCTTTCACCAGGGTCAGCCCCACCCCTAACCCACCAAAGCGCAGCGGGCGCGAATTTTGCGAAGGTTGGCGGTCTACATTGAATAAATTGGCCACCTGTTTGGCATCCAGGCCTACGCCGTTGTCGCTAACCGTTACCTCAACCGGGCCATCCGGGCTTATGCCCAGCTTCAGCATCACCCGGCCACCCGGATTGGTATATTTCAAGGCATTGCTGAGCAGGCCATCCAGCACCTGGGCAATTTGCCCGGAATCACCCCGCGCCATCACCGTTTCCGCCGGCACTTCACAGGTGAGGGTGAGGTCGCTTTGCTGCGCAAAAGGCAAAAAGCGCCGGGCCGCCAGTTGCACCAGATCAGATAAATTTATGAAACCGGCCTGGGCCGCCTGGTTCACTTCGGGTGGAACAATCGCTTCGGTGATGCGGCTGATGCTGTGCAGTTGGTCTTGCAGCACGGACAGATTCTGACGCTGCTCGGTATTCCAGCGCGCTGTGGGATCTTTGGCGAGCTTTTCAAACACCTGCATGCCAATCGCGATCGGCGAACGCAGTTCACTTTTCACCTTGCCCAAAATTTCGCGGTTGATCTTCTCGCCGGTCTGGGCGCTGCCGGCCATATTTTCCAGGCTGCGCGCGCGTTCTTCCACAGTGCGGAACAGGCGCGAATTGACCAGCGAAATGGAAGCATAATCAGCTACCGCCTCCAACAGATGCTGCTCGCTGGGCGAAAAGGAATTGGGCTGTTTGCGCATCACCACCAACAGACCGATCACCGTTTTTTGAACCCGCACCGGCACAATCATGGCCGACTGGCCCAACCCGGCGATTTTAAAGCGTTTGATCGGCTCGCCATGAATGGAGAGCGATTCACCCGAGAGCGCCACCAGCGAACTGATGCCGTCGTCCCAGGGCTCCTGGGTGCGTTCGGCCATGCTCTGGGGCAGGCCGCGCTGGGCTACCAGCAGAAAAGGCTGGGTTTGGCTCAAGCGCAATAAGAACCAACCCAAATCGGCCTGCGCCACGCGCGTAGCGCCTTCTAAAATGCGCTCAAACAGCAGGCTCTGATCGGTAATCGAGGTGACCGCCTTGCCGATGGCAAAAATGGTGGTCAATTCACGCACGCGCGCCTGCAGTTCCTGGTTGGTACGCTGCAACTGGCGTGCCAACTGCTCGCGCTCCTTGCGTTCGCGCCCGGCCCGCAGCACCCGCTCCACCACATTGATAATTTCCGGCTCGCGCAGCGGCCACAGCATATAATCCACCGCCCCCAGCCGAAAAGCCTGGATGATATCGGCCTCCTGGCCTTTGCGCGCCAGCACCACCACCGGCACATTCATGCCCTGCGAAGACAGCGCCACCATCAAATCTTTCCCGCTCAAACCGGGTAGATCCAGGTTGGCAATGATCGCATCGGGCGCCAGTTGTAGGGCGCGGTTGATCGCAGCCGTGGCATCGCTCACCACCTGCGTTTGGTAACCTGCCGCCTGCAGCGCCTGACGCGCGATCATGTCGGCCACCAGCGGGTCACTTTCTACGATTAGAATCCGGTCACGAACAGTTTCAGCCACGCATTTAATCATAGCATGGAAGCAATAAAATAGTAAGCAAACCACACTGCCGGATGTCTATTTTTGCCGGGAAAATTGCCACGTCCCGGTTCCAAACATTAATACTCACCCATGCCGAGATCCCATTTGCGCCCGACCGTTCCGCAAACTTTGGTCTATGCTCTTCACGGTCATAAAATGCCCTTTTGCTTAAGCAAAAGGGCATTTTATGACCGTGGGTATTATATAATAAGGATGCTTTTCGGGCCGGCACAATCACCTGACTGTTTCGCCGGTGATTATTGTTATACACACAGACCACTCTTCCCCACGAAAGGTGAACTAACCGCTTATGTCTCCTGCTCCTTTTCCCTCCCGGCGCGCACCGATCTATCAGGATATCCCCGACGAAAAATGGAACGACTGGCGCTGGCAAATGAGCCACCGCCTGAACAGCCTGGCGGATTTTGAAAAAGTACTGACCCTCACGGAGAGTGAGCGCCAGGCGCTGGCTACCGATGGGTTGTTTCGCGTGGATATCACCCCCTATTTCGTCTCATTAATCGATCCGGACGATCCCAACGACCCCGTCCGCAAACAGGTCATTCCCACGGCGGGTGAAATCCGCCCATTCACCGGGATGATGGAAGATTCACTGGCCGAAGACCGCCACTCGCCTGTGCCGGGGCTGGTGCACCGTTACCCGGACCGCGTTTTGATGCTGGTCACCACCCAGTGCGCCTCGTACTGCCGTTACTGCACCCGCTCGCGCATTGTGGGCGACCCCAGCGCCAACTTCTCGCGCGCGGAGTTTGAACTGCAAATCGATTATCTCAAGCAGAATCCCCAGGTGCGCGATGTGCTGCTCTCGGGCGGCGACCCGCTCACCCTGGCGCCCAAGGTGCTGGAAGAATTGCTCGGCCGCCTGCGCGAGATTCCACACATCGAAATCATTCGCATCGGCTCGCGCGTGCCGGTTTTCATGCCCATGCGCATCACCGACGAATTATGCGAAGTGCTGGGCCGCCATCATCCCCTGTGGTTCAACATCCATGTCAACCATCCCAATGAACTCACCGCCGAGCTGGCCGCCGCCTGCGACAAACTGTCGCGCGCCGGCATCCCGCTGGGCAACCAGTCCGTGCTGCTGGCAGGGATCAATGATTGCGTGCACATCCAGCGCAAGCTGGTGCAAGACCTGGTGCGCATGCGGGTGCGCCCCTACTACCTCTACCAGTGCGATCTGGTGGAAGGCGCCGGTCACTTCCGTACCCCGGTGGCCAAAGGTATCGAAATTATCGAGGGTCTGCGCGGGCACACCTCTGGCTATGCCGTGCCCACCTTCGTGGTGGATGCCCCCGGCGGCGGTGGTAAGATTCCGGTGATGCCCAATTACCTGATCAGCATGTCGGACCACAAGATCGTGCTGCGCAATTACGAGGGCTTTATAACCACCTACGAAGAGCCCATCGACTACACCCGGCACGACCCCAAAACCTGCAAGTACTGCCAGAACAAACGCGGCGAACCGGGCCAGGATGGGGTCTTCGGCCTGCTCGATAGCGAGGAAATGTTCATTAAACCGCAGAATTTTGATGAACTGCACAACCGCGGCGGCGGCACCCACCGCCTGCGCGCCGATGCCAATAAATGGAAACCGCTCGGGATTGGCTCCGGGGAGGAATTGTAACAAGCCTGCAGGGGCTCAAAAGATGCAAATGACACCCGGCCTGGACTGCAGCCGGGTTAGAGATGAAAAATTTTCAGGAGGATTTATGAGAAGATGGCTGTTAATGACTGTTTTGCTGGCCGGCGCACTGCTGCTTTCGGCCTGCGCAACTGACAGCGCCGACTGCAGCAACCTTCCAGCCGGCGCGAAGATCAATATCGGCGGAGCCTGGGCCTGGGCTGCCGCCAGCGGCAACACCGCCGCCTATATGACGATTTCCAACTGTGGTGCAGACGCGGAGCAACTGCTGAGCGTGCAGAGCGGGTCTGCCATGGAAGCAGCCCTGCATAACACCACCATGAGCGGCGATATGAGCTCGATGAACGCGGTCAAGCAGATCGATATTCCCGCAGGCAAGAAAGTGGAATTGAAATCCGGCGGGTATCATGTGATGCTGATGCAAATCAAGCAAGAGATCAAAGCCGGCGACCCGGTGGACTTGACCCTGGTCTTCAGCAAAGCCGGCGCCATCAAGGTTACGGCCCCCGCCCGCGCTCCTTAAAGAATAGCGCAGGGGCAGTCCAAAATTTTTTGGGACTGCCCCTGGCAGAAAGCACAGCGCTTACCTCCTCCTTCCACCCCATAGGCGGTAACATAAAGCCAATATCGTGATTAGCGACACAAACCCATCCCTCCCCGGCCCTCCCTTCCCCGCAGGGAAGGGAGGGAGAAAAACATAATGGTTCTTTTTGCCAGCAAAAGCTGGCAAAAAGAACCAAAAAAATAGAATCCCCCCTTCTCTCCCCGGTTTTTGGGGAGAGAAGGGGGCAGGGGGATGAGAGGGGTGGGCGGATGATCTTATGTTACCGCTTCGGCCACCCGTAGGGGTGTGGGGCGGGGCCGGGGGTGGGGTGAAATCTCCAAAAAATTGATGGACACCCGTATAGATTGAACCATTTGGATAGAACTTTAGTTTCCGCTAACTGAGAGGAGAAAAAAAAGAGGTAACGGGTCACAAATATGGTAAGCTTGCTTTGCGAAAAACATCCGACCAAAGGAGCAACCCATTA
>Ga0335397_10006334_pt1 | contig 15276 bp, 11 predicted proteins | sample MAT04_FD_205740 | JGI IMG/M metagenome (GOLD analysis project Ga0335397, IMG submission 205740) | Freshwater microbial communities from Lake Fryxell liftoff mats and glacier meltwater in Antarctica - MAT-04 (spades assembly) (version 2) ... | reverse complement strand
CAAATTGAGACAAGTGCGCCACAAACCGACACGCGAACCCCCCAACGGAAAATATAAATAATTTCGCAGCCAATCGCCCAAAGTCATGTGCCAGCGCCGCCAAAAATCACCGATGCTGGTACTAAAATAAGGGAAATCAAAATTTGGCGGCAAATACCAACCCAACAGCAAAGCAGTACCACGCGCCATGTCAACATAGCCACTAAAATCGAGATAAAGTTGCAGCCCGTAAGCAAAAATCGCCAGCCACAAATCCTCGCTACCCGCCCGCTGCAAGTTGGTAAAGCTTAAATCGACGTAAATTCCCAAGTTGTCGGCGAAAAGACCTTTTTTGACTGCACCAAATGCGATCGTCCAAAGTGCCTCAGAAATGCGATCGGGCGTGGGAAACTTCTGTGATTTCAGTTGATTGATCAAATTATGATAGCGAGTAATCGGGCCAGAAATTAGCTTCGGAAAAAACAACTTGTAAGCAGCAAAGTGCAGCAGCGAAGTAGCAGCCGGCGCGCCTCGGTACACGTCAATCAAATAAGCAATGCACTCAAAGCAAAAGAAACTCAATCCCAAGGGTGCGATGACGTGAGTTTTCACCCAGTTAGCGCTGTCTAAGGCGAAGGGCCAATTTAACAAAGTGCCGATCGAACTCAAGAAAAAAGGCACATACTTAAAACCCAAAAGCAGCAACACATTCAGCCCAATTCCGATCCAAAGCAGCAACAAACGGCGGCGATTCCAAGATTCATTCGCAATCCGCCAATCCAGAGGTTCCCCAATCGCCATCGCCAAGTAGTAATTAAACAAAACACCGACTAATAGCAGAGGAATGTACCAAATTTGCAGCGAAGCGTAAAAAATCAGACTACCAGCCAGCATGATAAACAGTCGCCACCATCGCAGGGGAACCAACCAGTAAGCCGCGAACAAAACTAATAGAAATATGGCATATTGAAGGGAGATGAAAGTCATGCGATTTTAGATTTTGGATTTTAGATTTTAGATTTAAGAATTGGGAATGGCTTATTTTGTATGGGTTGGGATCTTATCTAAAGACAAGACGGCGGTTGAAACCGCCCAGTCTTCTGAGAACTGCTACATCTTACAGCACAAAGGTTAAATGCTGCGGAAATTTCCCCAGATTCGGCTAAAGTGTCAACAGCCGGCACGCCTGTAATGTCTAAAATTGCAAATTCTGAGCCTGTTTCCATGATTTCCTGCAACAGAGTTTCCTTGACTATTTGAGTGCGATCGCACTCAAGAATTCCAATCATGCGTAAAGCGAGAATTCCTTGCCAAAGTTTGACTACGGGTGTTGACAATTAGAGCATTTTTTGCTGCTGGCGTTCGATGACTTCTTCGCGAGCTTTGAGAAAGATTTCTGTCAGCCAAAGCCCTAGTTGGTCTAATAAGCTGGTGGACAGCCATAGTTGTTCGACAAGTGCGTCGCGGTTTTGTACGAGCGATCGCACTGAGCGTATTTTTTGATGAGCAAACCTCTGAGTTTATAGCGGTTCTCAAGCGTGGTGAGCTATGCCATATCCCATATCCCATATCCCATATCCCCGAAACGTACCTGATCTTTCTGAGAAAAGCTATAACTGCAAAATGCGTTTGACGATCGCACTCGTAGAACTCGGAACTTCTACTTCGATCAAGGAAATCTTGCCACCTCCGGCGATAACTGCGGGTGCTTCCGGCAGAGTTTCGAGTTGATAGTCACCTCCTTTAACATATATATCTGGCTTCAGGATACTTATCAGTTTAGTTGCTGTAATCTCGGCAAAAATCACTACCGCGTCTACTGGTTTGAGGGCGGCCAATACTTCGGCTCGCTGATTTTCCGGTACGATCGGGCGCGGCGGCAATCCCGGCTGTTGCGGTTTGATAGCTTGCACGCTTTTGTCGCTATTCAAGCCCACCACCAGCGTCCGTCCCAAATTTTTTGCCGCCTGCAAATAGCGGACGTGGCCAGCGTGCAGGATATCGAAGCACCCGTTAGTAAACACGATCGGACGCCAGTTATCGGGAGCGGAGGCGATCGCATTTTCTAGTTCTCTCAACGTGTAAACACCAGAAATCATTACATCCACCAACAAGAAATTGGAACAGCGAGGAATCATCCTACCAAAAAATGCGATCGCTTGCACCTTTTCCCTCAAACAATCAAGCACTTTATCTACCAATTGTTATTAGTTTACCGTTACTATTTAGTAATTAGTAATCGTCCCTGTTCCCCAACAAACCACAAAGATAAATTAATACGGTTTACTTAATACGCTCCAGCCGGTAAAAAAATATGAAAAATAAAGACTGCGATTGCTTCGTTCCTCGCAATGACAATCTCAAGTCAACCGTATTGAAATATAAATATCCTTCTATTTTGCTAATTGAGACACAGTATAAAATAGAAAACAAGAGCTACTCATGTATCTGCAATTCGCAAAAAGATGGATGCCGTGCCACTTAGTTAAATCGCGATTCACCCCAACTATTCGACTGGTATTCAATCCCTCAAAATCAATCTTCAGTGGAATTCAGTAACTGCAGTTCGATCGCCACGAGTGAAAATCCGACTTGGGACTCTTCAAGAATCCTTGCAGCACGAACGGCATCGGGAGTATCAACAAGTTCCACAGCCGCGGGAGATAGCGCGCTCCCTCCTATGCCAAACTCGCCAAAAGAGCGTGCAGCGCTGAATGGCGGCTCGCCCAGGGCTTGTGAAAACCGGGGTAAAGTGGAGGCGAGTACCCGATCGAGCTATTTTGGTGGAAAATAACGTCAAGTACCCGATCGGCCTTGCTTCTGATTGGGGCTTCCAAACCTCATAAAATGGGGGAGAATTTGATTCGCCTGCGGAGTTTCCCGTCTCAACAACCGTTTTCAACTTCAGGATTTCTGTTTCCACAGAGCAAGAAACTCAACCTCGCGCGATGGTGTGACGCGGGCTGCCGCCCGTGAATCCTGCCGGCGAATCAACAAGCGAGTATGAGAAACTAATACCTGTTCCCCAAAAAAACGAAACTGCTGGCTACCTCCAAACCCTTAGCTCATCATTGATTCCCCAATCGAAAATCCCCAAGGCCCCAATCGAAAAGGGGTATGATCCCTCTTACCACTTAACCCATTAAACAAAATTTCGTTGAATCTAACGGTGTAGAATCATCTAACAGGAATTATGAAAGCAACTAACAACCGTCAATTTTCTTCAGTAGCAGCTCGAACTCTAAAAGTAGTCGGGATTATCTTGATTCTCTCTGCTTTGCTTGACTGCATTGTTCTATCGCTGCCGGGAGAAGCCTCCGACATTGTGAATCGAGGCTGGCAGTTGGCCGCAGCAACTCAGATAGTTGACCGGGGCATTATTCCTTTGATGGGTATCGCCCTGCTGATGACTGGCTTTTGGGTGGACAGCAGCAGCGGAGTCTCCCTAGAGCGGCGCAATGTTTGGGTTGACTTGCGATTCTGGGCGCTGTTGATTTCCAGCTTGTTAGGGCTAATTTACCTATTGCTGGTTCCCGTTCATCTTAACAATACTCGTTTGGAACTCAAGGATACTCTGGCTCAAGTCGATAAAGAAGCCGGACAAGCCGAAACTCAACTTGAGGGGCAAATTAAAAGCGAGCAGTTTAAAGCTCAGGTAGAACAGCTAAAAAGCCAGCGCCGCAGCCAGATAGGCGCGCTGCTGCAAGATGAGGGGAAGCTGCAAGAAGCACTCAAGAGTCCAGATGTTCCCAAGGAATTGAAAGCTGTGCTTCAGGACTCGAAAAATGACCCGAAAGCCCTTGACAAGTTTTTGGAACAGCAAGCCCAAGAACTGCCCGCTCAAGCTCGCAACGAGATTCGCACCCGCAAGCAACAAAAAGAGAAAGAGTTGAGAACTCGATCGAGAAATTCGAGTTTGCAGACGGGAATCAGCAGTTTGTTATTGGCGATCGGCTACATTACTGTTGGTTGGACTGGATTGAGAAGTATGGGAATTTTGCGCTTCGGCCGCCGCTAAAGTTGACCTACGCCAGCCCCTAGAACCAGTAAGTCAAGATATCTTGCGAGAAATACTTAATCTGCTGAACATAGCAACCGCGCCTGGCAGTTACGACCTTATTAATGACTGAAGCCATTGATTTTCTGGCATTTTTACATCGACTTCTTCCCCGTTCCTGCCAAACGACTGCGTTTATCCCCTCGCGTAGTCGAAGAGCCTTCTTCCTTCTTCCGACTTCCATCGGACTGAAATCCGTTACATCCGTTACATCCGTTACATCCGTTACATCCGTCGAGCGAATCCGTTGCCGAACTTCCATCTTCCATCTTCCTTCTTCCATCTTCCTTCTTCCTTCTTCCTTCTTCCTTCTGCCATAGTTTGCCCTTACTGAAAGCTGGGAATGTTCTCAATTTATATTCTGACTTACAACGAAGAGATTGATATCGCCGCTTGCATAGAATCGGCAATGCTTTGTGACGATATCATTGTAGTTGATTCTTTCAGCAGCGATCGCACCCTTGAGATTGTCCAGAACTATCCCGTGCAAACAGTGCAGCACCGCTTTGAAACTCACGGCCGCCAGCGGACTTGGATGCTCCAAGAAGTAGAATGCAAGTACGAATGGGTTTACATCCTCGAAGCTGACGAGCGGATGACACCTGCACTGTTTGCTGAATGCTTAAAGGCGATCGCAAGTCAAGAATATATCGGCTATTACGTAGCTGAAAAAGTAATATTTATGGAGCGCTGGATTCGCCGCAGCACTCAATATCCCCGCTATCAAATGCGGCTGTTTCGCAAAGACCGAGTGTGGTTTTCTGACTACGGTCACACTGAACGGGAAGTCTGCAACGGGCCCACTCACTTTTTAAAGGAAACCTACCCTCATTATACTTGCAGCAAAGGTCTTTCTCGCTGGATAGAAAAGCACAACCGCTACTCGACTGACGAAGCGGCTGAAACTCTCCGCCAATTAGCAGCCGGTCAAGTAAATTGGTGGGATTTATTCTTTGGTGCATCGGAGGTAGAAAGGCGGCGCGCTTTGAAAGATTTTTCTTTGCGCTTGCCTTTGCGGCCTGTGGTGCGCTTTTTTTATATGTATATTTTACTCGGCGGATTTCTTGACGGTCAAGCGGGATTAGCTTGGTGCACGCTGCAAGCTTTTTATGAATATCTTATTTTGCTAAAGGTTTGGGAAATGAAGCATATGCCGTTGCCGAATTTAAATGCAGGGGAAGAACAGTCTATTTCCGAAGTTGTGAAAGTTGAATCATCTCAAGTTTCATCGAATATTTAAGCGGGAATATCTCGCGAAAGTAATAGCAATTTGAACAAGTATTGCTTCCATCTTCTATCTGATACAAATTATTTTTAGACCTTTTGCCTAATACCAATTTCATAAAGTAGCGCTAGATCTTACCCCCCCAACCCCCCCGCGAGTTCGGGGTGGCTCAGACTTCATCTATAGCACATCTTTAGAAAAATGGTATAAGTCTTCGCTCAATACATAAACGGCAGATTCAAGACTCATAAACACACCCTATAACAGATAATTGTAGCTAATTTGTGATATTATTTCCGGTCGATTAGTCGCAGTAATACCATTTTTCAAAAAGTAGCGCTAGATCTTACCCCCCCAACCCCCCCGCGAGTTCGGGGAGGCTAAGACATAACAATTGTTGGGCGGAGTGAAACGGAGGGTTGTTTGTTCTACCAGATGTGTAAGGTGCGTCGCTATAAAATTGTCGATTAAATTGAAGGATTGAAAGAGAGCGACGCACCCTACAAATACTGTTGCATCATTTTTGCAAAATGGTATTACTCATACAGACATGAGTAGATTGAGGAAATTTGGCGTAAATTTTTGTCAAAAGTATCTACGCCCCTACTCAAAACTATTGAGCACTACGCAATCCTGTTTTTTCTCGATCGATCTTTAAGATCAACACCCCCAAAGGCGGCAAACACAAGTCGATCGAATAAGGACTGTTGTGGAACCACCACTCATCAGTCCACTTACCCCCCAAATTCCCCATATTGCTGCCCCCGTACTCCCGCGCGTCGCTGTTAAACAACTCCGTATAGAAACCCGGTTCCGGCACTCCTACGCGATAGTGAGAGTGCGGCTGCGGCGTAAAATTGCACACCGTCACCACAAACTCATCGCCATCCTTCTCTCGGCGCACAAAGGCTACCACGCTGTGACGGTTGTCGGTGCAATCAATCCACTCAAACCCATCCTCAGCAAAATCTTGACTGTAAAGTGCCGTTTCGCTGCGGTACAAATGGTTCAAATCCTTAAAAAACAGCTTCAACTTTTGGTGCGGTTCAAATTGCAGCAAATCCCACTGCAAATCCCCCCAAACGTTCCACTCATGCCACTGGCCGAACTCCATCCCCATAAACATCGTTTTTTTGCCGGGATGAGCAAACATAAAAGTAAACAAACACCGCACGTTTGCAAACTTTTGCCATTCGTCTCCAGGCATTTTTCCGATGATGTGGGCCTTACCGTGGACTACTTCATCGTGGGACAAAGCCAGCATGAAATTCTCGCTGTGGTTGTACCACATACTGAAAGTTATGTTGTTCTGGTGAAACTGGCGGAACCACGGGTCCATATGGTAGTAGTCGAGCATATCGTGCATCCAACCCATGTTCCACTTCAGGTTGAAGCCTAAACCCCCTACATAGGTCGGCCAAGATACCATCGGCCAAGAGGTAGATTCTTCGGCGATCGACAGCGATCCAGGGAAATAGCTAAAAATGACGTGATTCGCCTGCCGCAGAAAATCCGCCGCCTCGATATTTTCGCGGCCGCCGTACTGGTTGGTCAGCCATTCTCCGGGTTCGCGGCAGTAATCCAAATACAGCATGGAAGCTACTGCATCTACCCGAATCCCGTCGATGTGGTACTTGTCAAACCAGAACAGAGCGTTTGATACTAGGAAATTCCGCACTTCGTTGCGGCCGTAGTTAAATACTAGGGTTCCCCACTCTTTGTGCTCGCCCTTGCGGGGATCGGCGTGTTCGTACAAGTGAGTTCCGTCAAAGAAGGCTAAACCGTGGCCGTCTTTGGGGAAATGCCCCGGCACCCAGTCCACGAGTACGCCAATGCCGCTGGCGTGGCACTGGTCAACAAAATACATGAAATCTTCGGGTGTGCCGTAGCGGGATGTTGGGGCGAAATAGCCGGTTACTTGATAACCCCAGGAACCGTCGAAGGGATGTTCGGCGATGGGCAGCATTTCGATGTGGGTGAATCCCAAATCTTTGACGTAGGGAATCAGCCTCGTGGCCAATTCTCGATAAGTCAGAAACCGCGCCCCTGGTTTGAGTTCTGAAACCGCAACTGCTGGTTCTATGTCACCATTTGGCAGTATCGCGGGTTCGTCTGTACCGGCGTGCAGCCAAGAACCGATGTGGCATTCGTAAACCGAAACTGGCTGAGTCAGTTGGTCTGTCTGCCGCCGCTGTTCGATCCAAGCGCTGTCGTGCCAAGTGTAGGTATCTAAGTCGGTGACAATTGATGCTGTTTTCGGCCGCACTTCTTGCTGGAAACCGTAAGGGTCGGACTTTTCATAGGGATGTCCGTCTTGGTTTTTCACTTCGTATTTGTAGTGAGTTCCGTAGGATAGTTCCGGAATAAATATTTCCCAGATGCCGTTTTGGGATTTCCGCATTTGATGTTTGCGGCCGTCCCAATAGTTGAAATCGCCTAAAACTGATACGTTGCGGGCATTCGGAGCCCAAACGGCAAAATATACTCCTGTGATTCCGTCTACTTCGGTGAAGTGCGCGCCAAGTTTTTCGTAAATCCGGTGGTGGTTGCCTTCTGAGAATAGGTGTTGGTCAAATTCTGTGAGTTTGGGCGATCGAAAGGCGTAGGGGTCGTAGATGAAACGTTCGTGTTCTCCTTCTTTGATCCGCAATTGATAGTTTGCTAGTTCTGGGGTGTCGATCGTACATTCAAAAAAGTGAGGGTGATGCTCGGATTTCATCGGGTATTCAGCCCTCGACTCCGGCAATACTACCGATACCGCATCCGCATTGGGCAGATAAGCTCGGACGGCCCAGACTTTTTTGCCATTATTTTCGATCGCGTGGGGGCCTAGGACTTCAAATGGATCGTGGTGCTGATTCCCAACAATGCGGTCAATCTGTTCAAAGGGGACTGTCGCGGGCATAAAACTACCTACCTGAATCTTTTAACTTAATGGCTTTCAAAACCTAGAGCGCCGCAGCACTTTACATTTAGATACATTTTTGATTGCTTATCCTACCACTTATTAGCTTGATTTTGCTGTTGCTGCGGCTGCCGCGCGCGCCCCTTTGCCCGCACAGCAGGCAATCGGATTGTTTGGCTGGCGATCGAGATCTAAGTATATAAATATTAAAACAAATTTAAAATTTTAGATTTTTCTCAAAATACTATTGACTTTTTTCGCGCTATGTGATACGGGAGTTTTTTTCACGTTTCAGGACTGTCAGCACTCGATGATGAATAACTGGAATTTTTAGGCACGGGCGATCGCCCGACTGCTAGATTTTAAAATCCCGGAGGCAGGGTTTCGCCGCAAAGTTCGTGAATTTGGGCAATGCGATCGAACAGCCAAGGATAGTCAGTGCGGTATTGAGGAATCAAAGCTAAGGGACTCAGCAGGGCGGCAGCAGTAATATCTGCCACGCTCAAGGAATCGCCTACCAAATAAGCACCATTTTGCCAGCGCAGGTGCAAAAAATCTAAAGCAGCACTCAGCCGCAATTGGGCGAGTTTTGCTGACGCTGGGTTAATACCGAACTGGCGGCGCGCCAATTGAATCACTAATTGGCTCAAAACAGAGGGGTCAATTTGTTTGCCCGCACCGGCGCGAAACTCGTAGTAAACAAATCGAGTGGCGATGCCGATGCTTTCATCGAGCCAGTCTTCGATCGTCCAAGCCTCTAGTTGCTTCCTCTCGTCTGCGGGTAACAGCGGCGGTGATGGAAAGCGAGACTCGATCGAGTGCAAAATTTGTGTAGAGTCGGCGATCGCCGAAGGTTGACCTTCGAGTTGAGGCAACAATACCGGCACTGTCCTCAAACCCCCCGTCAGAGGCTTAAGTTTCAAAACGTGCAGGCCTGGAGTCAAATTTTCGACTTGAAAGGGAATGCCCTTGTAACCGAGCGCTAAGCGGACTTTGCGGCAGTAAGGGGAGGTACTGAACTGTAGTAAAAGCATCACACAACTATTAACACCCAACTTGAGGCCTAGACTGAGGAGGTAAAAAAATGCGAGGAGCAAACCTTTTTCACCTCCTCAGGCTAGGCTCGTTAGGCAAAGACTCCGGGTTCGCCCTCGTTAGGGAGACTTTTTAGGAGCAGGGGAAACTGTTGCACCAGCGCCGGGAGAAGCTTTTGGAGATTCCTTCGGTGCTGGAGAAGAAACAGGAGGAGTAGTAGTGGTGTCAGTACCGGGACTAGGGCTAGTGGTGGTTTCACCGCCACAGGCTCCGAGGGCTGCTGCCAAGCCCACTACCAAAGTCAAACGAATTAATCCCTTGTTCATAAAAACTCCTTAAACATTCAAAACCCATCGCAAGGAAGGGAATAGTGTACTTGAGAAACAATGCTGGCACGAATAGATCAACGATTCGCTCGTTGATTACAATACTGCATTTGTTAATTAATTTCACATAGATTTTGGGGAACCGGCAAAGATTTCTTTTTTTTTTGCAAATTCTCAAGTCAAAGTGACCGATCGTAGGCTGGGTTGGTTGGTTTGTCAGGTATCTTTATTGACATCATCACGCCCGCTAAAGCCACGGAGATTCTAAAGATCGCTCTCTGGGTTTCCTCTTTCGGCGACTCGGCGATGCCGGCGAGGAATTTCCTGACTCAATGGAGAGTGTCGATCTCTCCAGAGGCGTTTAACGTTCCCGCCTGCCCCACGGTACGAAGTGCTAGAGCAATCCTAAATGATTTACTCGTTACCAGTTCGAGGGAAAGCATGGCCCACAGGCCAGGAAGAGCCGACCTTTTTACCAAGCGAGGCTCTTCAAGAGTGATATCGGTTCCCAAAAAGAGCCTGGGAAGCAGTTATTTAAATCGATCGACGGATTGTTATAGTTCCCAGATATTGATTGTCCAGTTCCAGATACTTGAAGCTCCACAGGCTTTGGCTGTTGCCTCCGGCAACAGACAGCGGTAAAGTGAATAAGTTATCAACTAAAAGTTCCCCTAACAAGGGGGAGGTTTTAAACCAAATTTTTCGATAACCGATCGATTGTAGATTGTCCCAATTGGCGATCGCCCACGATCGACAACAAAAAAACTCCTAGCCTCAATCAAGCTGAAGCTGACCCATTTTAGGTATTGGTGAACTATATGACCGCTGCTATTAGATCCGTGAATTCTCGCCGCTCTCGATCGACCAACAAGCCCGCCCCAGAGAAACCCAACAGCAAAGTTACTTCTATTTCCAGAGCTAGACGGGCCAAGACAGGGCCCCAATTGCCCAACTACGAGGTCGCCGAGGCACAGCCACGGCCTCGCGCCGAAGCATCGGTGCTGAAAGTGATGCCCGACCGTCAGCGGCAGCCGATGTGGCTCCGGTCTATTTTGCGGGTGGATCGCGCCTCGTCAGCGGTTGCGGTTCTGCTTCTAGGCGGTGCCCTGAGTCTCTACGGTTTGACTGTCTACAGCGAGCAGCGGTGGAGTCAAGAGTATCAAAAGCTGGAAACTCTGCGCCTCCGCGAACAGCAGTTGACTGCTGCTAGCGAAGTGTTGAAACACCAACTTGCTAAGGAAGCCCAAAACCCTGAAACTGGTTTGATGCCGCAGAAGCCTGCGGATACGATTTTCTTGAAGCCGGTTCCCGATCGCCGATCGCCCGGTGTGGTGGCACCAAATTCTGAAGAACCCGCTATCAAGAATCGATCGGGTGAGGAAACGCCACTGGGCTATTGAGGCAATTTCGGTCGATCTTCGCATTGAAGATTTGAAATTTGGTCTAAAAATGAATCTGGAGACTTCAACAAATTGTGAGGCGCAACCCCCGATCGAGTAAAATACGCGAGCTCTTAAGCTCGCACTATAATAAAAGAATGCTTTTTATTAAAACTTGTTCGCTCGCGACTTGTGAGCCAGCGTAGCCTAAGCAAGCCTAAGTATCTAAAATCTAAAATCTAAAATCTAATATCTAAAATCTCAACTCCTCACCTTTTTGAGAAAGGCTATATGAGCTACGATCCCCGTTTTGACCGCTACAGATCGCCGAACTTTAAACGTCCAAAAGCGTCGAGGGATGGGACTTGGTGGGGCAAACCAGCCAAACCTAGAGTTTCTGCTACTGCAATCCGCCAGCCGAGGCCACCCCGGTCGCGTTTAAAACGCAGCAAGTTTCGCTTGTGGGCTGTGTGGGCCGTGTTGATGTTCGGGGGGCTGGGGCTGGCTGTGAATTTGTTTTATTTGCAGGTGACGCGGGCTCCGGCGCTCAGGAAACAGGCCGAGCAGCAGCAAACTCTCAAGTCTAAGCCGTTTGTGCCGAGACGCCCGATTGTTGACGGCGCTGGCAATGTTTTGGCGATCGACAGACAGGTGTACACGCTCTACGCTCACCCGAAGCTGTTCAACCATACAAAGGCCGAAGTGGCGGCTTCTTTGGCTCCGATGCTGCCGATCGAACGGAATCCCGGCAATACGCCGGAAACTGAACTGCTGCGCCGGTTTAATCTGGGCGAAACCGGTATTACTATTGCGGATTCTCTGGCTCAAGAGGTGGCCGATCGCGTGGGGCGGATGCAAATTAATCACACTCCGGTGGATGGGCTGGAGTTGGTGCGACAGCAGCAACGTTTTTACCCGCAGCAGGAGTTGGCGGCGGATGTTTTGGGTTATGTGGATGGGGAACGGAAGGGACAAGCTGGGGTAGAGTACAGTCAGCAGAATTTGCTGGAACGATCGATGCCCTCGATTCAATTTAGCAAGTCGATCGACGGACGTTGGCTTCCCGATCGACTGACGGCTGGTTTTGTGCAGCTAGATGATTTGAAGTTGCAACTGACGATCGACAGTCGCTTGCAGCGGGCGGCGCGGATTGCTCTCAATGACAAAATGAAGGAATACGGGGCGAAGCGGGGCGCGGTGATTGTGATGGATGCCCGCAACGGGGAATTACTGTCAATGGTAGCGGAACCTACCTATGACCCGAATCAATATTTTAATTTCGATTTGTCGCGCTATAAAAATTGGGCTGTAACTGATGTTTACGAGCCTGGTTCGACTTTTAAAGCGATTAATGTGGCGATCGCCCTAGAAGCTGGTACGGTCAAACCTAACACTGTATTTAATGACGAAGGTCGGATTTATATCGATGGCTGGACTATCCAAAATTCCGATTACCAACAAGCAGGCGCTCGCGGGCGTTCTACGGTGACTGAGATTTTGAAACATTCGAGTAATGTGGGGATGGTGCACTTAATGAGAAGCATGAAACCTTCTCTTTACTATCAAGCTTTAGAAAAACTCGGACTGGGACAAACTGCAGGAAGTGATTTGCCTTTTGAAGTAACGAGTCAGCTTAAAAATCGAGAGCAATTTATTAATTCTCCGGTGGAAGTTGCTACTACTGCTTTTGGTCAGGGTTTTTCGATTACTCCGATACAGTTGGTGCAGCTTAATGGAGCTTTGGCCAACGGTGGAAAGTTGGTAACTCCTCATGTTGTGCGGGGACTTTTCGATCGCGAGGGTCAAGCTTTTTGGAAGCTTCCGAAGGCTGTTCCGAAGCAAGTGTTTTCGCCGGAAACTACTAAGCAGGTTTTGGAAATGATGGAAACTGTGGTGGATGGCGGTACGGGGAAAGCTGCACAAATTCCCGGCTATCGGATTGCTGGGAAAACGGGCACGGCTCAAAAAGCTAGTGCTGGCGGGGGTTATTCTCACAAGGCGATTATTACTAGCTTTGTGGGGATAATGCCTGTGGAGGCTCCTAAGTACGTGGTGCTGGCGGTGATTGATGAGCCGAAGGGCGGTTCGGGGGGAGTTGTGGCGGCGCCGATTGTGGAGTCGGTGATGGAGGCGCTGATTAATATTGAGAAGATTGCGCCGAGTAAGAAGTAGGAAGTCGGTTGAACAGACATCATGTCCGTAGGGGCGGGTTCACCGATGTCTCCGATCGCGCAAGAGAGCCATTAAACCCGCCCCGGCCTCGATATTGCGGTCAATTTACGCCGACACGATCTTAATTCAATACCTGTAAATTGATGCGAACAAAATCTTGTCGCTGGGGTGGGGCGGGTTGATGAATATTCTGGTGATTAAGCAGATATCTGGGTGAACCCGCCCCTACAAGATTTGCGTTTCTTGGCTCGGTGTCAGTAGCAATATCTGCCGTCTTTAGCTGTGCGTTGTCTTTGGGAGATGCGCTTGTATCCTAAAATAGTGGAGACGAAGACGCACCGTTCGCTATTTTTTAAATCGGGATGGAATAGTGTTAGTCTCCCTTTTGCTTGTAGGTTTGTTTGGCCGCACTCGTCGGTACTGTTATAAACGGCGCAACCTCGGAAGTTGAACATGGCTCGCCGAATTGTGCCTTTGTCTGTAGCTTTGTTGTTTTCATTGACTTTGAGCAATGTTGTTTCAGATACTCCTTTGTCGTTTATGGCTGTATGTATTTTAATTTTGTCTTCTAGGTTTTTCCATTGGTTTGCTGGTACTTGGGCTGGGGTAATTTCGGCTGGGTGGACTGCTACTTGTGCATTTTCTCCTACTTGTTTGAAGCTGGTTTGCCATGATATTTTGTCGCGTTTGGCGTTGCTGCGGGCTGTTTCCATTGCCCAATAAGCCCGATCGACTGATACCTTCAAACGGTGGTTGTTGATGAACATCAGCCAACTGGGGGTGACGATCGCACAAAATATCCCCACTATTGCCATAATTATCAATAACTCAATCATTGTAAAACCGGCGGCAGGTGCAGTGGCTCTGCCTTTGAGCGTTTTATGTATTGACACGTAGATGCACTCCTTGATATTTAGCTAAAAAAAATAGCTAGGAGGTGCTATTTTTTCTTGGGCTTATTTTAACTTTTGAGTTTGGTTATTGTGTAGAGAGTTTACAGAAAGTTACATAATTGGCATCTACCCGATCGCCCGCCGTTCGTTTAAACCCCCGTCTCATAGCAGAAGTCGGTTGAAACCGACCGAAGAAGGTGGTTGCGTGGTATCGCCCCGATCGCCTCTAAAGTCCTCTTAGAGAGGACTTACGCTATCAGCCGGGGGTTTTGAACCCGCGGAGCTAGGGCGGGCGCTAAAATAGCGATCGCCCCTTACCAATACCTTTATGGAAATGACATAAATACTTCGATCGCACTTGGTTGACTACTTTTTAATCAAGTTGTTACTCTCAAAGAATTTCGATAATTCTCCGGCAGCAATTCTATTTGCTACTTCATTGGGATGTTGGTCAGTTTTGTGTACCCAAAGCTTGGAATCCTGTTTGCCAATGAATCCATTCAATAAATCGACAAACGGAATTTTTAAAGACGCACAATAGTCTTCTATTATTTTGTGAATATGTCTGAATGGATAGCTATTATCTAGTTTAAAGAGTACCGGGTATATTGCAACTACAAGCTGGAAGTTCTGTTTTTCTGATAGCGTTTTTCCTGTCCTGAGCGCATTTTTCATTGTTTGCCAACCAGGGCTATCTTCTAAATAACCATCTAGATAGTGACGAATCATCTGCTGATATAGGATAGGTTTTTCAATGCTGTCGATTAAAGCGTTGATAAAAAACGAGTTTTTTCTAACTTGAGCCAGTACCTTTGGTCTAGAGATAAAGTTAATTGTTCCTGTTCTGTCTGCATCATTTAAAAATACTACGATTACTACTACGTCTGGTTTAAATTTTATTACATATTCCTCAAGCAACTTGATTTGTTCCTTCGTGGATGTTCCTGAAATACCAAAATTTAGAACCTCGGTGTTGGGATGTTTGGATTGTATTGCGCGTTCAAAACTTACTGGCAAGGTATCGTTATCTTTTACACCTATCCCCAGGGTAAAAGAATCACCGAGGAATGCTATCCTGGTAATACCATTAGGTTTCTCAAAGGCTCGATCCAATCCCCGAAATCCTTTGGCATTTATGGTTCCTGATACTTCATTCTTTTGGTTAAAATATCTTCGAGGATTGTCTGGGTAAGTATATAATAACTTTCCATTGGGTTTATAGGCATATATTTGTTCTTGAGCGCGTTCCTCGCTCCATACTACTACCCTAGAATCACCTATATTTAAGAATCTACAAACTCCTTC
>Ga0335397_10006331_pt1 | contig 15278 bp, 8 predicted proteins | sample MAT04_FD_205740 | JGI IMG/M metagenome (GOLD analysis project Ga0335397, IMG submission 205740) | Freshwater microbial communities from Lake Fryxell liftoff mats and glacier meltwater in Antarctica - MAT-04 (spades assembly) (version 2) ... | reverse complement strand
TCCATTCTCAAAATCAGTTTTTAAACGTTCGTACACAATTACGTTGGGAGCAATTACCAGAATCGTTTTACTCAACTCCGAATCGTCTTCAAATTTTTTGTGGAAGTAAGACCATACTGTAAGGAAAGCCATTACAAAGGTTTTTCCTGAACCTGTTGCCGCCTTGGCACAGTAGCGGGTTAATCCTTCAGGAGGTAAATCCTGATTTGAAAGCAAACCTGTTTCGGGAACTACCCGAGTTAGTATTCTTTTCGACTTTGCTGTTTCTATTACTTCCTTGCGGTTGGTAAAAATATCATTGCCATAAGCCATGGCATCCATGTAGGTTTCGGCCAACAGTGCGTTGTCTTTTACCCCTTTTACTTCATAGAGATAAATAGTGGTTTCAACGGCTTCTCTTTGTGCAAAGCGGAAATGAAATATTTCACCATTTACCAAATGATCTTGGTCAAACCAAAAATTGAGTAGGGTTTCTGCTGTGCCTGAAATTCCTTTTGGGGTTTTGTAGCCCGACTTACGCCATGCATCTACTTCCTTCCGGATGTTGTTTGCCAATAGGGTTTTACTTGGCCTTCGGTTGTTTACAAGTTTGTAGCTTCCCTTACCATCTTTTTCTAAATGGCTTGTTGGAATTTCCCAGGCTTTCCTTCCTTCAATTTCAGGAATAGTTTGCTCTAACGGAATGACAACCTTTTGCGCTTTTATGGTGGATGCTTTTTTACTTTTTGCCATAGCTTAATTGTTTGCTTGCAAATAATTACTGGTGATGTAGGTTGCCAATGAATTCAATTGTGCAGTTGTCAATTTTATTCTAAAGTCAATTTCATTTTGTGGATTTACATTCCAAAGAGTAACGCCTATCCAATTATTATTTTGGTTCGTTGGTTCAACGTGCTGATGTGCAATAGCATTCCTAATTTTTTTTAGTGTGCTTAATTTTGCTCTTGCTTTTAAAGTTGCTTTAGGAAGAATAGACAAGTCCTGATTGCCGATTTTTAATTCAATATTTTCAGGAAGTAAATTCAAAAGGTCATCATCCACATTATCTGTAATAAGTTGTCTTCTCTCGGAGTTTTCAACTGCTGTCACAATTAAACCTAACAAACAATTCATGAGAAATGTAACATTTAGATTGTAATCAATTTTCTTATCTTGAAAAGACTTCAAAAGCTTCAATGTTCTTTGTGGAAATTCTGTATTATAATTATTTACTGCTCCCATGATTAACGATGCTTTAATTCAATAATATGAGTGGTGTCATTGCCAAAAATATCTATCACTTTTACCATAACCCTGTAATCGCCTTTTTTGGCGTATAGATTCGGGTCGGTAGTGAGTTCAAGAGAACGGTCTTTTTTGGTACGATAGCTTTGCCATTGGTTGTGGAAGGTATCGTCTTTGTAATCCCAATCTACACTCCAGTAATCAATATAATCACTCCATTTTTTTACCAGTTTTTTCACTTCTGCCGGAACCAAATCCAAATTCGGTATGATGAAATCGGTGAGTTTGATTTGATAGCCGTTGGCTGATTTTTTTACTTCTGTTTCTAAAAAAGCGAGTTCAAAAAACTGGATGTCTCCGGCATCTACCGCACGCCTGTCCATGGCTTCTCTTGGTATGCTTAACAAGGTGAGTTTTATTCCAGCTTTGGCGGCTTCCTGCTCTACCACATCGTGTAAGCCCATTTCCCATTCCCAGCCGAGTACCACCAATTCCTTTTGCTTCATTCTGCGGGTATCTTCTAATGCTAATTGAATATCTCCAAAGGTTACCGGAGCATCTACACCACCTATGTGAATGAGTTTGTTGCCTTTTTTACCATGTATGTACGCACTTCCTGGCAAAGCTTCGGCTTTGTAAAGTTTAAGCACAAAGCCAATGTATTCTGAAAGCGTTTGCTCGGGGGTATTTTTACCAAAGTTGTAGGTTTGCCAGTATTGCCTTTCGTATTTGCCAATGTTTAAAATTTCAAAAGGTTTGCAACCTTCAATTTCTAAAAAGCGTTTGCGGGCTGTGTGTATCGCATATCGGCCCAAATCGCTGGTGATCCATCTTCTTCCTAATTTTTCTGCAACAGCAGCTGTTGTGCCGCTACCACAAAAGAAATCCGCTACTAAATCACCTTCGTTGCTACTTGCTTTGATTATTCTGTCAAGAAGTGCCTCAGGTTTTTGTGTAGGATAATCAAGTCTTTCATTTGCGACAGGATTAATAAATGGAATTTTCCATACATCACTTAATGGTTTCCCATCAACTTTAGCATAAACAACTTTATATTTACCAGACGCAATTAACTGTTTTGCTTTTGGATTATTTTCATCATAGACAACCAACCCCTCACTTCCTCCTCCTCCTCCCAAAAGGTATCCTTTCTCATACTTTTCTTTTAAATTGTCTGTTATTTCTTTCTGAACACTGAAACTAGTTGTCTTGCCCTTTGAATAGAAAAATAAAATATCATGATTTTTCTGATATGCATTTGTAGATGGGCTAGTCCATTTTTCATAGTGCCAAACAACTTCATTTCTAAAATACTCAACTCCAAATATTTCATCCATTAATAATTTTAAATAATGAGAAACTCTCCAATCTACATGCACATAAATGCTCCCTTTATCACTCAACAATTCTCTCATCAAAACTAATCTATCATACATCATTTGTAAGAAGCTATCTAAGCCTTTTCCCCAAGTATCACGATATGCTAACTCTTCTATGGCCGAAGCTTCTTTGGTATGTGCTACTTCATTATCTCCAATGCTCACAGTGGTATTAAAATTCGCACCGGTGGCAAAAGGCGGGTCAATATAAATCAAGTCAATTTTGCCTGCATATTGCTCTAACAAAGCACTCATCACATATTTATTATCGCCCCAAATGAGTTTGTTTCGCCATTCCACATCAATAGCATTTGGGTCTTGCCTAAACATGGTTCCTTTTTCCTTTTCACGGGTAGCACGGCTTTCGTTAATGGTTTCTACCACTTCAAGGCTTTGGAAGGGCAGCACGATGCGATCAACTGTGGTGCGTTTGCCTTTCCAGTAAAGGCCTAAAGGGAGTTCTTGTTCGTTGTTTTCTGTCATATTATATCAATTCTTGTTGTTTATTAAGGAGGATGCTTTTAATCGCCTCTCGGTCTTCTCCAAATTGTTGTTTCACTTCTTCCCACAAGTACCATGTGGCAGCAGAACCGTAATATCGTTTTGAGTTAAAAATCCGTGGCTCATGGTTGAACAGCCGCATTTCCGGATTTGCCTCGTATGCCATGTGATTACCAACTTTCCAAAGGTCTTTGCCTAGAAGCATAGAATAGGTGATCAATTGCGCTCGGATCTCTGTTATTTCCAATATGTCATTCTTATGAAGTTCAAGGAAGACAAGGTTTTTCTTATTAAGAAAGTGAGATAGGGGCATGATCTCGTCTGTGTCCATAAATTCTTTGAAAAAGTCCTTAAAAGCAGTCTTGTCCCCATCAACATTTCTGAGGACCCTTCTCCAGTTGTCAAATTGGTAGTTTTGGTAATACCAAGGGCTTACATGTGCTGCAAAACTGCCATAATGAAGCAAAAGGGTGACTAAGTTTGCTTCCTCATCACCTTCAGTATATTTCATTAATTGGAAAAACCGGTCCCTTACACTTTTCAAATATTCAATTATTGGATTTGCAGAAAAATCAATAAGATGAGAAATATTTATATTACCTAAGTAGGAGCCATCAAGATTATATTTATGGTCCTCAATTTCCCAAATGAGTGATTCGTATTGCCTAAGCAATTCTGGATTAGCAATAAACCCAGAAAGGAAGGTGTATTTTTCTGTTTCTTCTTTGGTTCTATACTTAGTATCAGTTTCCTCTTCGGGGCTACTATCTTTTATTCCCAGTTCATTGTCAATTGAATCAATTATGCCATTAATGGAAAGTAAGTCTATAGTTTTCTTTAAGGTAGGAACTGACCTGTTATAGTTGTGAAACCTAACGTAGAAGAATCGCATTACCCTGAAAAACTCATCTTTGTTAAGGCTGTCATTTTTATCTTCATAATAGTAGAACAGTGACCAAAGCAAAACCATATTATTCCTATCATCATTTTTGTTTTTGTCTTGATAATTTACGAACCAGTTAGCATTGCGTTTCGTTGCTTTATTAATATAGTTCCAAATCAGATTGTAGTAGTTGTCAACCCAATCAGAATAATTGTAAAGCGATTTAAAGTTTCCTTTTTCGTTTTCCAGATATTCTAATACCCCTATATTTATTTCAATGTTAATTAGGGTCAAAAGGTCATTAAGCTTTGTACTACTATATTCTGCATTTATCAACTTGTTTTTATAAAGCTCAAGACCTGCTATACAATTAATAAATTCATTAAACCCCACATCAGCATTTTCATTTTCGTCCTTCCTTAACCAGAAGAAATCTTGCCAAGTTTCCCATTTTTTACCCCAATAGTTTTTAAGCCCGTTTAGGTCTGCGGTTTCAGAATAATCATCACGATGTTTCACTAATTCTATATCCTCAGTCTTAAGTTTACCTAAGAGGTCTGCTTTAAGGTTTTCATTTGTTTGAATTTGCTCTCCACGTGCATTCATGTAGATGTATAATTCTTCTCCCTGATCGCTAAGATTCGTGTCAAAGTACCAAAACTCTATAAAGTGTTGCACATAGTTTAAGAAGTCTTCGTTAAAGAGGTTATTCCTTTCAAGAAATTCGTGTATATGATTATAGTTACCTATGATTGATTGAACGGTCGGATCTAAGTCGTTTGAAGAAAAATACCAATACTGTTGTTTAATATCCTCTTTTGAATGGTTACTTCCTGATAAAATATATTTCACGAACTCATTCATGAATACATGGGCAGTATCCCGCACCTTGTAATCAACTTTTAAATCGCTATTTGTGTAATAATATTTCTCAAAAATAGACTTATCTATTTTTACACAAAGAGCCAGTAATATTAAATAGATAGTGGTAACTCGCTGTTGTCCATCTATCAGGAAATATTTTCCAACATATTCAGGATCATTGTAAGCGTATAAGAAGCCAATATTGCTTGCATATTTTTGTTTTTTGTAATATTGTTCAAACAAGGCTTTGATTTCAGCATCATCAGTTTGAACTGGAACATTTCCTTCTTTATATTTAGTATAGTCTTCCAAGATATTTTCAAGTAACCCAATGGTTTGCTCTTCACCCCAAACATAGTCTCTCTGAATTTCAGGAATGATTATTTGGTCAATGTAATTATTGACGAACAAATCTCTTATAGAATACTTTCCTGCTTTCATTATATCATGTCTCCTTTTAGTTCATTAATCCTTTTCTGAATGACTACCGTATGATTTGCAATATCTTCTTTACTCCAAGCCAATAAATCACCTGGTTTATCTTCGAGTATTGTCTTACTGAAAACATTGAAGGTATGCAAGGGTACAAACCTGCCATTTTGCATATGGCGAAGTATGTCATTTCGCTTTTCATCAAAAAAACCGCAACCGATAGAAGCATTTACTGAATGAGAAAGTAATGCCATGTTGCCAATCTCATTAAGCGGGCCAACTGATTTCAATGCATCATAATAGATTTGTTTTTGGCTATCATCTCTTTCTGGTAATTCAAGAACTTCTTTTATTTTTGAATCAACTATTTCTTTTCCGCCAAGCATGTCATAGATTTTTACTTTTTGATCTTGAGTTAAAATCTTTCCTTTCCCCTCAGGACTTTGAGGGAAAATATGCTCAAGTGTCCAATCTAATTTTGAGAAAGTGTAGAAATTGAACTTTATCTCCCTTACTTCATTTCTACCATTATCTGAGTTATCAATTTTTGGAAATACATTTAAAGCAAGTAATACATTGTGAATACCTTCATCCGATTCTCCGTATTTCAATGAACCAGGTTTATCAGAGAGTTTTTCATTCCTTAATTGAATGAGTTTTTTAATTAAATCACTTTTATTGCTTTTAAGATTGCCTTGTAAAAATTTCGATTTGAAGTCCATTTTATTACCTCTGCTATAAAATGCGAAACCTAGGAGGTTATATATTTCAGGTGTTTCAAACCAATCAAGCAGTATGTGATTACATAAACAAATCTCATCAAAATAAAGATTCACATTATTTGAGCTATTGTTGAAGAAATTAAAAAGAGGATAGTGTTTCTCAGATTCTTTTTTTGATGGTTGATATCCATTTAAAATTGCCACTAGTGAAATCAAGCCTTCAAAACCTTCACCCGCACTAAAAAAGAAAGAACTAAAACTTAATTCATTTGATTTAGATGCAATTTCATCCCATTTACGACCAATTGAAGATCTCATTTCAAGAATTTCCCTAAAGTGCCTTTTATTCTCTGTTTCATTAGGGCTTCTCGATACTTTTGTAAGCAACAAGGCCTTGATTAAATCAACTTCGGTTAAAGGAACTTTCTTGCTGTTTAAATTTTTAAAAACCTTTTCACCAGGAATGTGAGACTCAACAGAATTAACTATAATCATTACCTGATTGATAACATAATCATAAAACTCTTCAATATAATCTTCCTCTTTTTGAGCAAGCTCATTAATAAAATCATTTATTTTATTTGCAGCTTGATGAAAATAAAAAACGTCTTGGTTATTTACTGATTTATGATCTAAAACAATTCCTTCTTCATTCCAATCTTGTGCAATAAATTCATTAAACTTTTCCTTTTGGTAGATATGGTCTTCAAATATTGAAGGTCGGATGGCATACTTTAATTTCTTGTCTGAAATATTTCCTTTATCCTCCAATTTTAAATTGAAAATTGAAAGTAATATTGATAAGGTAGTAAGCCTTTGTTGCCCGTCAATTACTTCCATCACATTTTCTCGCTTACTGATCGTGATATACTGCAAGTAGTATTTTTTTTTGCGGTCTTTTAGAAATGCATTCTTTAAGTCGTTTAACAAAATAGGAACCGGATCGTTATTTGTTTTGCTGCCCCATTTATAGCCACGCTGATAAGCAGGAATATTAAATGCCACTGCATCATATTGGTGTAAACAACCTTCATTAGTAGTGTCATTGAAAATATTTTTTATAGAGTAGGTAAGTTCTGCCATAGTTATAATTTTCCATTTCTGTTAAATGAATAGTATTTGTTGTTTGCCAAAATAATATGGTCTTGCAAGGTAATATCTACCAATGCAATTGCTTTTTTAATTTCTTCGGTTATTGATAAATCACTTTCACTAGGTTCGGCCACTCCAGCAGGGTGGTTGTGTGCCAATATGATTGAAGTAGCTTTTGCTTTTAATGCTTCTTCTACAATTTTACGAGGGAAGGCAGAGGCTTGTGTAAGTGTTCCTTCGCCTAACTCTTTGGCAGAGAGCACTTCGTTCTTAGCATTCAGAAAAATGGCATACAACACTTCGTTAGCTTTGTGGCCAATGTTTGCTCTCAGCATTTCTACCAAGGCACTCATTTTTGTAATCTGTTGCTTATCTGTTACTAAATTGCTTTTGTGGTAATAGGCAAAGGCTTCTCTAAAAATAGCCAAAGTCAATGCAGAGGCTTTGCCCATTCCTTTTACTTTTTCCAGTTCCTCCAACGGTGCATCCAGCACTTGGGCAAAGGAGCCAAACGTTTTAATGAGTTCTTTCGCTTGTGGTTTCAAATCACCTTGTCTGAAAATAAACGTCAATAGAAACTCCAGCACTTCATATTCATGAAAGCCATCAAAACGGTTTTTCTCAAACCGTTCCCGTAATCGTTCTCTATGTCCTTTCTTTTCTTCCTGCATTAATGTCTATATCCTTTACGCTTCGGGCACATATTGCACCAGTCGCACGTTTTACAAATTTTATCTTGCCTTGCGTCACGTTTAAAATCTGCCTTTGTAATACCTTTTATAGCAAAGCCAATTTCTTCTCTTGCAGTTTCCAAAGCAGCCGGAGCAGTCTGTACCGCTAGTCTTTCATTTTTATCGGTGTCAATAAAATGGATGAGTGCCTTTTGGGTATTGATACCTAATGCTTCTTGAGCCGCAATGGTATAGAGTTGTACCTGCAATTCATACTTGTGCATTAGTTCATTGTCAGGCTTTCCGGTTTTGAAGTCAATTACTTCCAACACGGTTTCGTTTCCATCCTCTCTCTTTATCATGTCAATAGAACCTGCAATGAGTGCATTATTAAATTCCAATTCAAAAGGTCTTTCTGTTTTCACTGATAGTGAAAAGTCTTTCTCCCACATCTGCACATACTTGGTAAGGCTTTTCATGGCACCTACTTTCAACCGGTCTGTTACAGAATCAGAAGCATAACGCAAATAGAAATGTTCATCAATTACTTTGGCAATCTTAGCCTTGGTTGGAATTTTGCCAGTGTCTTCAAAATCTTTGTGCAAAAGGTTAATCACATTATGCACTTGTTTACCAAACCCCAGAGCCGGAACCAATTCAGGATTGAAACCATAAATGAAACGCATTTTATAATCGTAACCACAATTTAAGTAGTATGCTAATTCGCTGTAACTGGTAGGGAAACGAATTTCTTCTGAAACGCCATCAATCTTACAAGGCTTTCGTTTTGTTGGGTCTGCAATTTGAGTTGTGATAAAATGCGTTTCCGGAATTTCGTTAAAAAAGTGTCTTCTTGGCGACCTTCTTGAACCGCCAACTTTATACTCGGCACTTGTAATGAAAAGAAACTTTTTGGAACGGGTTATTCCAACATAATAAATTCGTCTTTCATCTTCCTGGTAATTTAGGAAACGGTCGCTTTCAAATTTAGTAATATCCAATAGTGTAGGTCCAAAATCGGGCTCCCGATTTCTTCCAAAATGACTTGGCATAAATACTACCGGAAAGCCAAGTCCTTTAGTTCCGTGCATGGTTAATATTTGCACAGCATCAATTAAGCCTGCCATCTCGTCGGTATTGCCGCTGTCGTAAGCATTTTCAGCATGTAAGCGAATAAACCAAATAAAATCTTTAATACTATTAAAGGTCAAGTATTCTCTTGAACCTTCGTAGTCAGAAACGGCTTGGCTTAAACGGCCAAGGTTGAAAAGCAACACATCGTCTTCAGCCTCGTGAAAACTTTCGGCAGAAACGCCAAGTAAGGAAAGGATATTGGCATACAAGCCTTGTAATGAAAGTCGCTTTTGTGCTTTCGTAGCTTCCTGAATGGCTAAAATTCCGTTTTTGAGTTTATTAAAAGAAATAGAAAAGTCGTTTGGAAGGTTGTCGTGAATTTCATGAAGGAAAGTGTCATCATAAATAACATCCTTGTCGCATTCTGAAATGAACGAAAATATTTTGATGATAGAAGAAACTTCATCGGTGTCGAACAAACCTCCTGTTCCGGCATAAATAACTGGAATGTTGGCAGCTTGCAATGCTTCGATGTATGGTCCTGCTTCTCCACCAACCGAACGGAAGAGAAATGCAAAGTCGGAATACTTTAATTTTCGTGTAGCATCTCCTTCAAAATATTCTTTGCCAACTAATGTTTGAATTTTTTCAACAATCCATTCTATTTCTTCTTCCTGTGTTTGAAAAATAAGTTTGTATAAATCGCCTTTATCGGATTTTACACCCTTGTCTTTTATTGATTTCTTTAATCGCCCTGGGTTATTAAGTTTAATTAATTCGTCACCGGTTTTTACAATGGCATCGTGGCTTCTACGGTTAATGTCCAATTGATGAACTGCCGCTTTTGGATAACGCTTTTGAAAGGTGATGATGTTTTGAACATCGGCACCTCTGAATTGATAGATTGATTGGTCATCATCACCAACCACGCAAACATTTTGTTTGCTTGAAATAAGTTGAATAAGTTTTTCCTGAATAGGATTTACATCTTGGTATTCGTCAACAGTAAAAAACTTGTATTGGTCTTGAAGTTTCTTTTTTACTATAGGTTCGTTTTCCAAAGTATCAACTGCAATTCTTAACATGCTAGAGAAATCAAGGAATCGTTTCTCTTCAAGTTTTTGTAAGTAGATTTTATATGCTTCTAAAAAACTATTAGATAGAATTGAATCATCCGTTAATCCTTCTTCCCGAAATAAGTCAATATCCTTAATAAATGTTTTAAATACCCAATTCTGAGTATTTCGTCCAAAAGGCTTTTTGTGTCTTTTTAGCAAGGAACCACTTAGATGGTCAAAATTAATATCACGCTTAATGGATGATAAAAATGCTAGCCTTCCTACTTCATCAAGCATGTCATAAGCCCGGTATTTAGGAATGAAATCTTGTAATATTTTAAACGCAAATGCGTGAATCGTTCCGATATACATGTCCCCAATATCAGGCTGCTTGCCAAGTAACTCCTGAATTTTGGAACGAACCCGAAACTTTAATTCTTCCGCTGCATTATCAGTAAAAGTAAAAGCAACAATCTGCTCTGGCTTTGCCACCCTTTTGTAAATCATGTAAGCAATTCTCTCAGAAACAAACTCAGTCTTACCGGAACCAGCACAGGCAATAATTTGGAGGTTACCTTTTAGTAATTCCGGTTTGGATTCGAATAGTTTTGAGTTAAAGAATGGCATAAAATAATTTCCTAGTTTAAGGCTTTAATTAGTTCGTTGGCTAAAAAAGGCTCTTCTGGTTTTGCGAAGAGTCGGCTTTTTGTGTCTGGCCAAAACCAAATGTGCTGTTTGTGCAGCTGGCTGAATTTGTTTTTAAAAAAGTGCGATGGCAAAAAATAAAAAACATAGGGTAGGTAATGTGTATCGGCTTTCTCGCTGTGCCGTTGCAATATGGTCTGTATGATTATGTTCACCTGTCAAAATGGTTTGTCTTTGTTTTATGGTTTAAATTTAAGGTCGCTCCTGTCGTTGTTGAACCGGCGATAATATTGGCTATAACTTCTTTTTCCCGCAACCAATCCCTAAAAACCTACAACAACACCTCTAAAGTAATCCTTATTCACCAAGTTTTTTATTTCCCTACAAAATTAAAATGAAGCCACCGCTACTACCACATAACGCAATTAAAGCCAAATTGAAAAACTACCGCCCAGTGGATGCCGGATAGGAGTGGAAAGTACGGAACGAACAACTGATTTTCAGTTTTTTTTTGTTGGTGAAAAAAGCAACGAATTCGAGGTAGATAGTGTTCGGTGAGAATCCCGAACACGGGAACAGCAGTTTTATTCTAGTCATAATTGGAGCTAGCTATTTTGCTTTATTGCCTCTGCTAATTGTTTTGTTTGATTTTGTCTCGAAATAATAAAAAGTAAATATTGATTGATAATTTCCTTGTTCTTGTTCACCTCTCTTTTCTCAAAGAAATCGGCAGATTTTACGTTGTCCAAATTCTCAAATTCTGGAAACAATTTTGTCGCAGAATTTTTTAAAATTTCTCTTGAAACAAATGATTCTATAAATTCAAAAATATTATTCCCAATTTCATGACCGTATTCGCCAACATTGGAAAAATTGTAATAGGACATTGGAATTAACGACTTCATGAATGACAGACCATTAGCAGACTCGTACTCGATGAAAACTTTTAATTCATTTTGGAGAAGTAAGATGTCTCCATACTTTTTAATTAAATTAAACATAATATCATTTTTCTCGTCATCAACATTTTCAAACAAGTCGTGAATAGGCAGAGATTGAACTTTCGAAATAAATTCTTTCGAAATAATTTCTAAATCAGCTATGGGCTCAAATATGAACTCTTTTTGCGTGCTATAACTTCGAAAACATTCATGAATGATAAATGCTCCATGATTTATTCTTTGGCAGTTTTTAATAATAAAATTAAGAGTAGCTATTTTAGATGAAGTATTTAGTTTTTCTATTAATTCCAAGGTCAACCTTATTGGCCGATGAAATATCCGGCCTTCTATTGCTGTGTCCTTGGAGAAATGTGGCAATATACATAGTACTTTTGCAACATTAATCCTACCGAGGTCACTTAATTGATCTTTAAAATGAACAAATAAGGTAAATATAATTTCTTTTGGAAATTCAATTAATCTATTTAATTCAGTTTGTATTTCGGAATAATCTTTTGTGTTTAAGCTATTTTGGATTTCTTTAAATTCAGTATCTGAAATATCCCTTTCACCAATCTTAAATTCAATGAACCGATCAAAATACTTTTGAACCCAATCCTCTGATACTTAAACAAATCTTCTTGCTTTTCATTTCGATAATTTTGCCACCCTACATTAAAAATGTTATTCGATGGAAACATGAAATCTATAGCTCCCTGAATGGAACCTAATGCTTCTCTATAGCTATTAATTTTTTCCTGAAAATTCTTGCCTATGTCTTCTTCTTTATTGCTGACTCTATAGCTGTTTTGCTCGGACGGGTTTGAAAAAAGGTGATATTTAAACAAGATTAATTCATTAAAAACGAGTGGTAAAAAAATCCTTATTGTTTCAATCAAGATAATATCAAATAGACAAACTTCATTTTTTAAACATTGATGAGAAAACGATACAGAATTCATAAGTCTTTTAGAATCTCTAGGAGTTCTAATAAAACTATCATGCAGTGATTTAAAATGCCTCACAAAATCGTTTTGATATTTGTCAGGCAGTTGAATTTTGTTTTCATCAAGCCAAACATTTAATAGATTAATTGTATAATCAAATCGTTCCTGATTATTTATAAATGGGATTCTTAAAGGAAGTTGAACGATTTTCTCTAAAAAATTCTTCCCGTCTGTAACATCACCTGTCCCATAATTTTTTGCGAGAGCTTTTGAAACTATTTCATCATCAAAAGCAATGACGTAAATTAATTTGTTAAAATCTGCTGTAAGCTTAATTATTTTAAATAATGATTGTATTTCAAATGTATCTAGCCTATCAACGTCATCGATGAATATTACTAAAGGCAGTGCTACGTTTTTTAATACATTATTTATTTTATCCTTTTTTGTATCAAAAGAATCATTCCCTTTTAATAATGTTCCTATTGTCTTTGATGCCCCTTTTAGAGGATTACTTATATCTACCTCAAGTCCCATAAAAGAAACCTTGGGTAACGAAAGATATTGACTATAATCTTCTAATAGTTTACCTAACTCTTCAATATTGCTTTCTAGTTTTTTATCGCTTTTAACTCCCTCCAAAATTTTGATAAATAATTCTTTTAATAAAATGTCTTCTGATTTATAACGCCAAGGATTAAAGTAGGCGGTAAAAAAATATTTATTTTTTAATTCTTCATCAAGTAATTTAATAATACTTGTCTTACCTGCACCCCATTTTCCATAAAGACCAACGACACTGCAATCTTTATCTTTTATGTTACTTATTTCAGAAGCTAAGGCTTGAACAAATGTTTTTCTGTGAAGTCTATCTTCTGAAAATAAAGAAATGGGTTTATCGTTTTCCATTACTAAGAGTTAGATGAATTATTAAAGCTTATAAAAATTGCTTACAACTTTTTTATTTCCGCAACCAATCCATAAAAACTTGCGGCAATGCAGCTAAAGTAAGTCATATTTGCGAAAGTTTTTCTTGCCATATAAATCTAAAACGCAATCGATGCAATACCACATAACGCAATTAAAGCCAAATTGAAAAACCACCGCTCAATGGATGCCCCGAAATTATCGGGATCTTCGACCGGATAGGAGTGGAAGGCCCGGAGCGTAGCGAGGACCTGCAACGGATAGCCGGTACTGAAGTTGATGTGCTTTATACTGCTGATAGCCCATTATTTTTTTATTTTGTTTTGGATATTCGGGTGGCTTTGTAATGCCGATTTTTGCCTGCGACCTTTACGGGGATTAAGTAGTAGATTTGGAGGGCAATTCCGCCTGTTTTTAAAACAACTCCATTTTGCCAACATGAAAAAAATACTGATTGCTTTACTTGGCTTTTGTACTGCCTCCGCAGCAAACGCACAAAACTTTACCGGTGGTTTTAATTTTTCGTTTCCTTATAAAGATAGTCTGCAGAGTTCTTTTTTGCCCGTGTTTAAAACGGCTCCGCTCACCCTGGCGGATAAGGTAACTACGGCGGGTAATAATTTTGTAGTGAATAACCAGCCGTATAAATTTTGGGGTGTAAATATGGTGGCGGCGGGTGCGTTTCCGGATAAAACGGATGCAAGCGGTATTGCGGCACATGCGGCTAAGATGGGCATCAACCTGGTACGTTTTCATCACCTGGATAATCCTTCGTGGACGGCGGCGGGGAGTTTGTTTATTGGCGGACAAACTACCCGGAGCCTGAACCCGGCCTCGCTGGACAGGCTGGATTACTTTATTTACCAACTGAAGCAGCATGGCATTTATACCAATATGAACCTGAATGTGAGCCGTACTTTCAACAGCATGGATGGGGTGCCTGGTGCAGATTCGTTAAAAGAGTTTGGAAAGGGCGTTACCATTTTTGATCCGCAACTGGTAGCGCTGCAAAAAGAATATGCGTTGCAGTTGCTGGGGCATACCAATGTGTACACCGGCTTAAAACTAAGCGACGACCCGGCCTTGGCAATGTTGGAAATAATTAATGAAAACTCGTTGTACGGCATGTGGAAGGATGATGCGCTGAAACCGCAGGGCCAAACAGGCGGCTGGCTTACCTGGCGCCATAGTAAGATGCTGGATAGTATGTGGAATGCTTATCTGGTGAATAAATACAGCAGCCAGCAGGCGTTACAAGCTGCCTGGCAAACGGGCAATACCACTGCTACGGAACTGATTGCGGGTGGTGGTTTTGAGGGCGCATCGCCCAATACCAACTGGCAACTTGAATTGAACAATGGCGCTGTAGCCAGCTTTACGCAGGATGCTACGGTGTGGCATAGTGGCGCAAAGTCTGCTAAAATAACTATCACCGGCGCCACCGGGACCGACTGGCATATTCAGTTTAAACACGTGGGTTTTAGTTTTAAAAAAGACAGTAGTTATAAAATAGTTTTTTGGGCGAGGGCCAATGCGCCTATTACGAGGTCTGTATCGTTAATGCGCAATGGTGCACCATACACCTGGTTTGCCGGCAGGAGTGTGAATCTTACTACCGCCTGGCAGCAATTTAGTATGACGGTGATACCGACGGAAGATGTGATCAACGACGGACGCTTGTCGTTTGGCATGGGCGCTGCTAACGGCACGGTGTGGATAGATGATGTGTCTTTCAGTCAGCCGCAACGGATTTCATTTTTGGGCGGCGAAGATTTGGGCAATTTAAATATTCAACGCAACCTGTATAGCCAGCGAAGTGATTTTTCGCAACAGCGGGTAAAAGACCTGGCCACATTTTATATTACGCTGCAAAAAAACTTTTTGGAAGACATGCGAAATTACCTGCGCAATACCCTCG
>Ga0335397_10006328_pt1 | contig 15282 bp, 17 predicted proteins | sample MAT04_FD_205740 | JGI IMG/M metagenome (GOLD analysis project Ga0335397, IMG submission 205740) | Freshwater microbial communities from Lake Fryxell liftoff mats and glacier meltwater in Antarctica - MAT-04 (spades assembly) (version 2) ... | reverse complement strand
GTGGTCGTATAACTGACCGATAGAGTACTCGGTAATATGATATTTCGGGATAGATATTCTCAGCCCGAATAATTTTTTTAACACATTTCGGGTGTTATATCTGTTTGGTGTTGAAATAATGAAAATCCCATCATGAGCTAAAAATCTTTTAAGGTTGATAAGTACGCCTGCGGGATTTTCGATATGCTCATAAATATTATTCATAACAATTATATCGTATTTATTCCCATAACCATTAAATACAATGGCATCATTCACCGCATAATTTATTGCGGATGAAAGAGTTTTCGCATGATCAATGGCTTTAGAAGAAATGTCAATTGCGTCAATAACCGCATTCTGATGATGTTGCCCGATTAACGATGTAATAAGTCCTTTTCCACAGCCTACATCCAGAATTCTTGGGCTCTTATTTGAGAGTATATGATCACGGATTATCGAAAGAGTGGTGTTTCTGCGGGTTGCATGAAAATCACTATCTGTCTCAAGGCCAAAAGGATTTGATGAATTATATTCTTCAATGTTCGAATCCATTTTCAAAGAATTAGTATGGTTAATCTTACGTCAGCAACAGGATATCAATACTATAAATAAAATCCATCACATGAAATTTCAATAAACCATATCCATTTTTAATGGCACGCCAATTCCTATATCTATTTTGGCTCTTTTCCCAAGGATAATTGTATAATACTTTGGATGCATCCCATATCCCGGCCTGATAGAACGAATATTTTTATCGGTTAACAGTTCACCTGCTTTGATGTCAGCTACCACATAAAGTGAGCGGGAAAACTCACGGCTTTTCAGCATTTTTGGCGTTAAACTATAATCTACTTTCCCCACGGCAAGCTCGGCTTCGCGCACCGCTTTAACCATTTCAGTAAATTCTTCTTCATTCAGGGAAAAGGAGGCATCCGGCCCTCCAACTGAACGGTCGAGGATAAAATGCTTCTCGATAACCCTGGCTCCCAGCACAGTAGCTACTACTGGCACTGTAATTCCCATGGTGTGATCCGATAAGCCGGTAAGTACCCCAAAACGCTCAGCCATATCAGGTATCATGCACATGTTGGCTTCGTTAACCGAAGCCGGGTAACTTGAAGTACATTTAAGCAGAATTATTTGTTCGTTACCCATGCGTCGGCAAGCATCCAGGGCCAGTTCAATATCTTCCAAACCCGCAATACCCGTTGATATAATGACTGGCTTACCCTTGGAAGCCACATATTCGATCAGGGGAATATCTGTAATTTCAAAGGATGCTATTTTGTAAGCGGGAGTATTCAACTCTTCGAGCAGGTCAACTGCGGTTTTATCGAAAGGACTGCTAAAACATATCAGCCCTTCTGCTTCCGCAACAGCAAAAAGTTCTTTATGCCATTCCCATGGAGTATAGGCCTCTTTGTATAGATCGAATAAATATTTGCCATCCCAAATTGTACCCTGGTTGATTTTAAAGTCATTTTTATCAAGCCTCAGAGTCATTGTTTCGGCCGTATAGGTCTGTAGTTTTATTGCATCAGCACCTGTTCGTTTTGCGGCACGTATTGATTCGATGGCAACTTGCAGGGAACCGTTATGATTTGCAGATAGTTCTGCAATAATAAGTACACTACGGTCATCACTATTCCAGGATTTGATTTTTGTCATATACTATTATAATAAGGTTTTATACTAAATTGTAAAAGTGTTTGGCTTTTAAAATATAATCGGGATCATTTTGCTTATTGCCTTTTAAAACGAGAGTGAAATTCTTTTCTTCTTCGATTGCAATTAGAGTGAAGCCAGTCTTTTCACACATTTTTAATGATGCAATATTGTAGCTTTTGGCAAGGCTAATTATTGTCTCAAAGGGGAAATTAAGCAGGAAATCATCGGTAGCCTTTTGCAGCATCTCTGTACTATATTTTTTCCCTCTGTGTTTTTCATCAACAGTTTGGCCAACCAAAACCCATTCGTGTTTTTTCTCAATTCTAACTTGTCCGATTGGTTCATTGTTCTCATCAAAAAATAAATATAAAAAAGCATTTGGATCATTTATCATTTTTGAAAACCATTTCACATGATCATCGTACTGAACTTTATCTGAAACCAATGAATTTTGCCTGACTGCTGAATCATTAGCCCATTCAAAATACAAATCAACATCTTCAATGGAAGCAAATCTATAATGCATTGATTCTGTTTTTAAAAGATTAACAAAAGTCTCTTTGGACAAATGGCATCACAATAATATAGAATATCAATTTAAGTCAATCTTGACTGAAAAATTTCACGTATTCTTGTTGTGGATTGTGAAATTACATCTTTGAGTAACAAAGCATTTGATCTGCCATAATTGTTCAAAGAAAGTAATTGTTGTTGAAGCATTTTTTTTTGAAATATGTCAGTATTATTCCCAAAACTTTTGAATGAATAATTATTTGTCAGATAATCGTGAAAATAATTCTGATTTTTCACATAATAACAAATCAACGGGATACATCCACAACAAATTGCCTCTAAACACACACCACTTGAAGGTATTATAGCCAGATCAGCCTCAAGAAAACTGTCGCACATCTGTAGTTCATTTAGATTTATCCGATGATCAACCCTAGTGTCGCTATCAATCAATTGATCAAAACTTTTGGTGACTTTGTATTGTGCGCCAGTAACAACTATTATTTTTTTAAACTCGGGAAACTCAATAGCTACATCAATGGTACTTTGAGTAAGGTTTTTCGGATCAGAACCACCAAAGCAAATCATTATGGTTTCAATCTTTTTAATAACACGAGTTTTTTTTGCCTGAGCTAGAAATGCAGGCCGCAATAATGAATATTCGAGGCCAAGAGCAAATCGCGTATAAGTCTGCGCCCGGTAATCGTGTGGATTAATCCCGGGCGAGTGATTGATAATTAAATCTGCAACAAATTCCTTATCGTGAAGATCGTCGATACAAACCAGACTACAACCTTTAGATTTTATATTCTTTTGGTAAATTATATCAAAATCATACCCATCAAGCACCACGATAATCTTTTCGGTAAGCTGCGCAAAGAATTCATTCTCGAACTGAATATTAACCAAACCGAACCCGGTTTCATCGAACTCATTCTTTATGGTTTCTGGAAATTCCCGGCAAAAGAAAGAAATCTCAAAATAATTCTTCAGCATATTTGCCAGTGCTATGCACCTGACAAGATGACCAAGTCCAATTTCAGGATTACCATCAACTCGAAAAAAAACTTTAGGTAGCAAAACTCATTTTAGTTTAACCGTTTAAATCCACCGTGGCATAAAGGGCCTTTTAATAATGGCATCACATCTCTTCCATCTTCAAATTCACGGATGTAGGTAAACAAATTATCAAGCTCGTGATAATAACCTGCTAATACTTCAGGCGTATGCTCTGTACATACATATATGCTGTTCCCAACGAGATATCCTTTTCCAAGCATCTCCTGTGTAATGAAAGTTTTATATGCCAGATTGTTAGGGCTGTTAAAACTAAATCCAGCCAGGGCAGGCAAACCCCACTGAGTGATAGAAATATCGTGTTTTTCGGCTAGTTGCTGCCATTGAATTTTAATCTTATTTCCGGTTTCTGTAATAGTATCCCATGATTTTATCCTTTCCATAACTTTAAGGGTAGCAACAGCAGCAGAAGGTCCGATCCGTTCCGTCCAGAAGGTACTGCTAATGAATGTTTTTTGAGCAGCCTCCATTACTTCTCTCCGGCCAATAATTGCAGTAATGGCATATCCGTTTCCTAAAGCTTTACCAAACATTGCCATATCAGGTTCAACGCCGTACATTTTGTGCAAGCCACCGAATGTTTGTCTGAAACCTGAAGTGCATTCATCAAAAATGAGTACGATGTTTCTTTCAGTTGCCAGTTGCCTGACTTTATGCAGGAAATTATCTTCCGGCCCCATATTCCGGACAACCTCCATTTTTATAACACCAATATCATGATTATTTACAAGGTCGAGCAATTCCTGGAAATTATTATAGTTAAACGGTAATACAGTTCCCTTTAATGCCTGAGGTACTCCGGCAGGATCAAGGCCTGGTAATAAATGGCCGGCCAGGTTTTGTTCATCGCCAAGGTTTGCCGACAAATACCAGTCGTGCCATCCATGATACCCGCAAATAGCAACCTTGTCTTTGCCTGATGCGGCTCGTGCAATCCGTATTGCAATGGCATTGGCCTCACCACCACTTCGTGCTAAACGAACCATATCAGCCCATGGGTGCAATTCAACTAATTTTTCGGCAAGGTACACTTCTTCAGGGCAACTGAAGGTGGACATATTTCCAGATTTAACAGTTTGCATAACAGCTTCATCTACTTCCTCATTACCATATCCCAGGCTATTTGTTCCGATGCCCATAATGCAAACATCAATATATTCCTTGCCATCAAGATCCCATACTTTACAGCCTTTGGCTTTGCTGAAATAAGCCGGCCATTGATCCGGAAGGAACATTTCCGGTCTTTTTGAGAGCAACATGGTTCCACCCGGGATGAGATTTTTCGCTTTTTTGTATAATTCTTGTCCTTTTCCCATAGTTAAGTAATGTTATATTTGTGATTATCTTTTTGCAACTTTCGTTTCTGGAAAATTAGTTATCATTTTGGTTTATCAGGATTTTTCAAATGCGCATTTAATAATCAAGAAGTATTAAATTTGAACTTTTTGCAAAAAAACAGTGAACTCAAATGTGAAGTTCAAACACAGTTTTGAAGAAATTATTATGAATGTTTCCCTTAACTATCCTCTTATTTTCTTTTTGTTTTGCAATTATTCTCAAAAAAAGCACTTAGCTATATGCATTCAGATAGTTACTAATTCTACACTTTTTTTGATTTAATCTCTTGATTCGAATTTTTTATGTACGAGTATTTCTGCTCTGCAATTTTCCAATCATCTTCAGTATCTATGTCGTGAGCCTCTAATTCAGATAATATAATTGCTCCTGTATTTTCACCGTCAATTCTTCCTTTAACTTTCAAGCGTTCAATGTTTATCCAATAGAATTGACCGGCATCGTAGAATGAAGGTACGTAATCCTGAGTCATAATTCCTGCCTGATCATCAAAAAACATTTCCACTGTATCGCTTTCAGGAATTAGCTTAAATGCTTGTTGAATTGGCACCGGATACGGGATTATTGGCATAACGCTATCATAATTTTTCAAAACAATTTTATCAAATGCTTCTTTAAGTCTTTCGATGGTTATAAATGGAGCAGCCGCAAATATGCAACAGCAATAATCAAATTCCCGGCCTATTTTACTGTAGGAATCAATTACTTCCAATATTACTTCTGCTAAACCACATTTATCCCCTGCTGTATCATTGCTTCGAAGAAAAGGTATAGAGGCACCAAGATTTTTAGCAATTTCTGCTATTTCGTTATCTTCTGTCGAAACCATGACTTCATCAAATAAGCCCGATTGTTTTGCAACATCAATGGAGTATCCTATAATTGGTCTCCCTTCGAAAGATTTTATGTTTTTATGAGGAATTCTTTTACTACCGCCTCTTGCAGGGATTACAGCCAGTATTTTCATATTTAGCTTGATTTAAATGGTTTAGTTTTAATAATGTAAGAGTATTGATTATTGTACTTAGAATTTATGTTTTCCAGTAATGTGGAAATAAGATATTTAAATCTTTCTCTGAAAGGTCTTTTAACGATTCAATATGAGGTACTATCATCTCTTTTTCTGATAGAACCTGGATATTCTTTTTGAGGTTATCCATATTTTCCACTCCAATAATAATTTTGTGGATGTGGTCATTACTATTAACAAAATTCAGGCATATAGAAGCAATACTTAATCCGGTTGAATCACTAAGTCGTTTGATTTTTTCAATTTTCCATTTTATTTTGTCGAAATGCGGGCTCAATTTATTAGTATCAGCAAAAAAAAGTCCTTGAAGAAAGACAGATCTGACGTGTATTTCAACTCCGAGTTCATTAAGAGTCTGGAAAAAAGATTCAAATCTCCTATCAAACAGAGAAAATGCAATCTGTAAAATATCAAAGGGTACATTGTTATCAATTAAAAACTGTAATTCCTCAGGATAATACAATGAAAAGCCGACTTTATTGCAGCTCCCGCTTTTTTTAAATTCGAGAAGCTGATTATATAATGTATGATCGTTTTTAAAGGATTCAAAATTATGAATCAATACACCATGTATTTTTGGCCGATGCAAGTATACTAAAGATTGGTTTAATTGTTTTAAAGGATTTTCGGTTGAAATAATTTTAGTTATTATATCAAAATTCTTTTCGATATTTTTTTTTAAATAATTTCCAATAACAGTTTCACTTTCACCATATGCTTCTGCCGTATCAATAGTTTTAATATCATTTGACCATGCATAATCCAGAAGTTCGGTAACCATGTCCTGATTTAGCTTCTGTCCGGAATTAACTGAACCATAATTCATTCCGAAATTTGCTGTTCCAATTGCTAGTTTTTCCATATAAACTATAGCAAACCGACAGAAATTCCACCATCAATTTGAATTGTAGTTCCGGTAATTGCTGAAGCACGATTGGAGGCAAGAAAACAAATCAAATCCCCGAGTTCTTCCGGGTTTTGATATCTTTTTTGTGGGAAACTGCTTACTGCCTGCTGTTCAACTTCTTCAACCGTAATACCAGTTTTATCGGCTCTGTTTTGCATTAATTCAACAGCACGATCGGTTTTAAATGCTCCCGGACAAATATTATTAATGGTAATGCCCTTGCCAATAAGCTCTTTGCTTAAACTTTTAGCAAGACTAACCACTCCCGAACGAAAAACATTTGATAAAATCAGCGTTGGCGCGGGTTCTTTAACTGACAAGGATGTTATATTAATTATTCTACCCCATAGATTTTTTTCCATGTGTGGCAAACATCCTCTTATCATGCGAATGTTGTATTTTAATACCGAATTATATGCAGAATCCCAGTCTTCAATTGTAATTTCACTAAATGTGCCGGGTCGGGGCCCCCCTGAATTGTTTATAAGGATATCAATACGTCCAAATGTCGAAATTGTTTCCTGGATGATCTTTGTATTATCGGCTTCTGACGACATATCAGCAAATACGGCCAAAACACTTACGCCCAAGGCTTCAATTTCTTTTTTTGTTTCATTAAGTGAGTTGAGATCATTTGCGCAAATAACAATGTTTGCTCCTTCTTTTGCTAATGAAACAGCACAAGCCTTACCCAGCCCTTTGCTGCTACCACCTATAATTGCTACTTTCCCTTTTAATTCGAAATTCATCAGGATATCTTGTTTAAATTAATAATTTCATCTTTTTTAATCTCTTCATTCGATATTTTCCCCAGCAGGCTTTCATATTTATTAGGTTGTATTCCTCCACCTGGTCTTTTAAATGCAAGCATTTCTTTAGTTATTCTGGCACCTTTTTTTATATCATCAGCGGCAACAATGCTCCTTCTCATAACTGTTTTATCCATATTTTCACCTGGTGCCAGCACTTTGTCTTTTATTGCCATACTAATGGTAATCTTTTTAAAATAATCTATTGTATCGCGCATTTCATCAGGACTGAGGCAAACGAACCAGTCTGGTCCCTGATTATTTTTATTCAGGAACAAATGTTTGCATACAAAATTTGCCCCTGCAGCTCTTGCGATTGAGGGCATGAATATATTCGGAGAGTGATCAATGTAACCGACATTGGCTGAGTATTTTTCATTTAATGTTACTAAAAATCCAAGATTTGAATCTTCAGGAGAAACACCATGATCTCCACTTGCCATAGTATGCTGCCCCTGCATCAAAACAAAATTTACTGCTCCTTTAGCCAGACACCGATTCACGATCCAATCAATTTCCTCTATACTTGCCAGGGGTAAACTGATAAAGAATGGTAGTTTGCTGTCAATTACCGGATCGATAATGCCAGGATTATTAATATCTGATGCATTAATTACAAAAGCAGTACATCCGTTTTTAGCCAAAAAGGGCACTAAACTACTTGAAAGAACGGTTGCAATAAAATCAATCCCCTTTTTCTTTGAATGATTAATTAATTCGATGAGCTGCTGGTTAGTATATTGTATCTTCCTGTAATGATTAATGTATGGATGTGATTCAATATAAAACTCTTCAGGAATAGCAAGTTGAAATTCAATTCCATCAGCACCTATCTCCGATGCAGTATCAATAAACTTTATGGCTGTTTCAAAATTCCCAAGACTAGCCTGACCCTCTTCAACCCAAAAATATGAATCATTTTTTGTGATTTCTTTAGTTCCAATTTTCATACGACTATGCTATCTATATAATTAGACTGTTTCATTTAATTTCTATCAAAATCTGTTATAGTTATTGACTATTCCAATTTTTGTAATTGTTTTATTGATATAAAACTTTTGTCTTCCTTTATCCCAATTCTAAGTTTAAAAATTATCGGAGAAACTTAAAATCGCATTTAAAATTATTTTTGAACGCTTATTAAGGATGTTATAAAGCGTGTTACAGCTTTCCGATTAATTTCTCTACTAATATAACATCCATATATTCACCTTTATGAAATACATGTTTTTCAAACCGCCCCACTTCTCTCCAACCACATTTTTGAGTCATCGTGAAAGAGCCGTGATTAATTGCATAGATACCCCCAAAGATTTTGTTAAGATTTAGGTATTCCCGTGCGATTTTCTCAATAAGCATAAGTGATTCGGAGCCAACGCCTTTGGTCCAACTATCCTTTTTCCCGATAGCCATACCAATATCTGCATGGCTATGCACATAATTAATGTTGCCAATTTTGACGTTGCCGATATGAGTATTATCAGACAGTAAAAAAATGCCAAAAAGAAAATTATTCTGGGTTCGGTTAAAAGAATCAATGTATTCAATGGTGCTTTTTTGAGTATGCGACTGCCATTTGGATTCCAAAAACTGTGTTACTTCGGGATCATTCATCCAATTTACATAATCTTCTGAAACATCATCAGTACTAAGCAGCCTGATGTAAACAATTTTTCCTGTTGCTTTCATTGTATTTATAGAATTTTATTCCTGTTTTGAGTTAAACTTTTAATCAGTGATTATTGATAAGAGTCGCATTATCAACCGTTCGGATTCAAGAATTGATGCTTTCATTTATTCATAAAATTTGTTTATCATTCCAATAACATATTCCTGCTCTTTATTTGTCAGCGATGGAAACATAGGCAGACTCAGGCAACTTGTGTAATAATTTTCAGCATCAAGCATATCTCCTTCTTTCCAGCCAAATTGGCGGTAATATGGCATAAGATGAACGGGGATATAGTGCACCTGTGCAAAGATATTGTTATCCCGTAAATACTGCATTAGTCCATCCCTGTTTTCGAATTCGACAACATAAAGGTGGTACGCATGACCTGGAACAATACCAACCTGCGATTTTATATAGGATTTACCATCGAATGCTTTTTTATAAACAGATGCAATATCTTTTCTTTTTTGTAAACCGGCAACTGCGCGTTTAAGTTGACTTGTTCCCAGTGCTGCCTGGAAGTCGGTTAAACGATAGTTAAAGCCCAGTTCCTGCATTTCATAATACCAGATGCCATGATTAAATTGTCTGAGATCAGGGTTTTGCTGAATGCCATGTGTGCGCAGAATACGCAATTTATCGCTTAACGACTTATCATTAGTGGTGATCATTCCTCCTTCGCCACATGCAATATGCTTTACAGGGTGAAATGAGAATATGGCCAATTCAGCGAATTCGCCGTTACCACAATTATGTTTCTGGTTTTTCGAATCAATAAAATAACCTCCCGGTGCATGACACGCATCTTCAATGATCCAGCAACCGAATTCATCAGCCAACTTTCTAAATGCTTCGAGATCAACTGCTCTTCCGGCAAAATCAACAGGTATGATTCCTTTAAAGGTTCCTTTGGGAGAAGCCTCAAGCAAATCACGAACTTTATTTATATCCAATAAATACGTTTCAGGGTCAATATCTGCGAATACCACATCGCCATCAGCATAACGCACACAATTGGCGGTAGCGGCAAATGTAATAGGCGTGGTTATTACTTTATCCCCTTCTTTTACACCAAGTGCAAAAGTACAAAGATGCAAAGCAGCAGTGCCATTTGAAACTGCAACAGCATATTTTACTCCAATATAATCAGCAAAAGCCTGTTCAAATTCAGCAACATTTGGTCCTTGTGTTAAAAAATCAGATTGTAAAACTCCGACAACTGCCTGTATGTCATCTTCCGTTATATTTTGTCGTCCATAAGGTATTCTATTCATTAGCGGATCGGTTTAAAGTTGGGGTCAACAAATTCGGTGATAAGTTTGCGCATTTCGTCCACCTCCACCCATTGGGTATTGGTGCCGGAATTGTATTTAAATCCGACAGGTGTTGGCCTGGCATTGAAATGATCAAGATATTTGTTTTTGTTTACATCTGTAGGCAGAATTGCATAATATTTATCAAACTCAATTGTATTGTAGGAATCGCTTTCAGTAATCATTTCTTCATGAAGTTTTTCTCCTGGTCGTATTCCAACTTCAACAAGTTCAGCATTTGGGGCAATAGCCCGCGCAACGGTTTCAATTTTATAAGAAGGAATTTTCGGAACAAATAATTCACTGCCTATCGCATTCTCTATGGCCCATAAAACCATTTCGACTCCATCTTCGAGTGAAATATTGAATCGGGTCATCTCTTTATGAGTAATAGGTATAGCCCCGCCATTTTTTGCTTTTTCCATAAAAAATGGAATTACCGATCCCCTCGAACCCATTACATTACCATAACGTACCACCGAGAAACGCAAATCACGCTTACCTTTAATATTATTTGCTGCAATGAAAAGCTTATCCGAAACAAGCTTTGTTGCACCATATAAATTTATTGGTGCAGCAGCTTTATCTGTTGAAAGTGCTACCACGATTTTTACATTTCCTGAGAGGGCAGCATCAATTACATTTTGTGCACCGCCGATATTAGTTTTAATAAATTCATCGGGATTATATTCGGCGGCTGGAACCTGCTTTAACGCGGCTGCATGAATAATTATATCAATTCCCTCAACAGCTCGTTTTAACCTGGCATTATCACGAACATCACCGATAAAGAATCTAACCTGTGGGAATTTATCGGATGGATAGAGCTGCGCCATATCAAACTGCTTAAGTTCATCTCGGGAGAATATCACCAGGCGTTTTACGTCAGGATAAAGTCTTAAAATAGTTTCAGTAAATTTTTTTCCAAATGACCCAGTGCCACCTGTTATGAGGATTGATTTTTCGTTAAGCATATCAGATTGTTTGAATTCCGGAATTTACTTATAAAGAGTTATTTTTCTATTGTATGAAGATAAGGAGTATTGCCTTAATTTAAGGCTGAATCTGAAATTCAAGGAATGGTTTTGCCATTTCGATTGACAATTTATTTGTACCTAACGAATTATCACCACCTCCTTCAAAATCAAATGCAATTTGTTCAAGGGCTTTCTTAAAATCAACTGAATCGTAAGTACCAGTAGGCCAAATCGTTTTTTTTATACTCCCTGTTGGGTGAGTGGCTAAACGTTTTTTAATATCATGCATAGTATATTTTGCAAATAGTTCTATGCGAGAACTTACATCTCCCCAATTGAATGAATAGTTTTGAGCGATATGGACAATATCAAATAAGTCTTCTACATTGTGTCTCCAAAGCATAGCTTTAAGTTTTTTTGGTAAAATATTAGCAGGAGTATCAATTTGCCCAAATTTGTATTCCGCCAGTTTATTTGGATTAAAACTTATATTTCGAATAAACTCAATTTTTAAGGATAAGTCATCTTCTATGATAATAAGTTGGGTGTATTCCTCATTGAATTGAGAATTATGTAAATCTAATTTAAATGTATCTTCGATTTTTTTACTCATTTTTGAAATATAATCGAGATACCTGTAGCTATCATTTACATGGAAATAGAGATTATCACAAAAACGGTGACCGAGATAAAAACGTCCGAGAGCTGTTCCTCCCGTCAGGTAACAAGGCATATTGAGAACATATAACCAGTTGAGAAATTTATTCTGAAGCTGATATAATTTATTGAAGTCTTTCATTATGATAATATTTTTTTGTGAGTACTTAAAGATTTTATTCTAATTCGTAAAGGCTACGTGGTGGAATAAGTGATAAACATTTTTTGAGTGTAAAGTTATAAATTATAAGCTTGCCCATATCCTTCATTATAAGCTTCACATAATGCGGATCGCGCACATCTCCGGTAACCACTTCCAGGTTGGGGTGTGTTATTCCTTCGAGCCAACCCCAGTTGTTAAATGAATTGTACTGCGAAAGTGCTTTTACCTTGCAGCCTTTGGCAAGCAGCATTTCGGTAAGGTGCGAACCGATAAAACCATCGGCACCGGTTACGAGGACTTTGGTGGTGGAGGTTACATTCATAGTTTGAGGGAGTTTTGGTTAGGAAATAACGAATAACGAATAACGAATAGTGAACTTAGCGAAGCGATCTCACGAAGCGAAGCGAGTAATAGTGAATTCTGATGTAGGCTATTTAAAAAAAAATGACTTTTGCATGTAGAGTGTAATCAATCCATAGGATTCACAATTTTCAGTCCGGGATCTATATCTATAAAATCTGAAACATTAGCTGTGATAAGTTCCATTTTGTATATTATTGCAGTAGCCAGGATAATTGCATCAGGTAGTTTTATTTTGTGATGTTGCCTGATTGAAATAACTTTATTAACAATTTCCTGGTTAAGGTCAATTACTGGAAAGTATTTACATAATTGTTCAACAGTTTTCTTCTCAGAAAGGTTTTCGAACTTAAAACCCAATACCTCCATATACGTAATTACCGAAATGGCTAAGCGGGTATCTTTCAAAGATATTTTTTTCAAACTCTAACTTTCTTTTTGAAAGATAGATCAGGATATTGGTATCAATTAGTTTCCCACTCATTACGGATGTTTTTTTGCCATTCAGCAGGATTATTGATACCCTTGAAAAGACTATCAGGCGCGATGGAGTTAAAGAAATTTTTCAGCAACTCAAATTGATCTGATTCTTCGGTAACAGGTATATCTTCTTCAATTTCTTTAACAAAAGCCATTGTTTTTAACAGCTTTGTTAGCAGGCGAGCATTTTTCCTGTTGTTAACTGTTATTTTTAAAGTTGTCATCTTTAATTAGTTTTGAATTACAAAAGTACTCAATCTTTTAAAGAATAGGAGATTGTACAAGATAAAAGATAAAAGGGAAAAGATAAAAGTGGGGTTTGAAATGTTGAGGGGGTTGAGATGTTTAACACTTCGACTTCAGTGTTCAGTTTGCCGAGTTTTGCTTAATCGGGTTCAGTTATTTGCCAATAGCCTCCTTTGGCAGGGCCAATGCGTCTAATTTTACCATCCAGTTTAAGTTTGGTGATATGATATTTGACACCATCCCGGGTAATATTTCCTAATGCATTTGCTAACATGGTAATGCTCATCTCAGAATTTTCTCTTAGTAGTGCAATTATCTTTGCTGATATAGATAGGGTAGTTATTGGGGTAGTTATTGGGGTAGATATTGGGGTAGCAGGTATTTTAGATTTTTGATTTTTAAAGAGTGTCACCTGCATTCCAGCCCCCAAATCTTCAAAAATTGGATCGGGATGCCCTGCATTTTTAAATCCGCTAATTATTTTTTCGATCCCTCTACCCCAGGCCTCGATATATCCTGCTTTGAAAAAGATATCTGCAATATACTTGTTACGGGGTATGGAAGGATGTTTATGTTTCAGATTTTCTACGCTAATTTCTATAGGTAGTTTTCCCTGATTCCATAGGATTAATTTGTCATCATACACACTCAACTGAATGTGCACTCCTGTATAATCCTTATGAATAACTGAGTTCAGAATAGCCTCTCTTAGTGCTTCTTCCGGATACTCCAACTCTTCAATTCGTTGTAAACCTTCATATCTGATCGGAGAGATAAGATATTTGGCCCGTAGAATTTCAATAACCCTGTCGGGCATTTCAAAGATATTTCCTTCAATTACATCCTGAAACCTCAAATCATGATTACTCTGTCCAAAACGACCAATTTTAAAGGTGACAGAACTGAAAAATCTGAGGGGATCCTTTCCAAAGAGAAGAACTGCTGCATTTTTTATCTTTCCATCTTCTGTTATCAGCTTCAGGTTCGAAAGAACCGTAAACATATCATCCTGCACTGCTTCAGGCGAAATGCGATTTGCCTGAAGTGCCTTTTTGACAAACTTTCTGACTGCTTTTTCATCCAGATGATTTATGTTTGCTCCATCTGCAGGGAGTTCATCAAAGGTCTTACCCATTTTTTTTAGGATAAAATGCTGGAGTTCCGCTCCCTTCATTTCCTGTTTTGTACTGCCCGAACGATAATGATAGGTTCCTTTGTATGAAACAGGCACACTGGATGGAGATACAATGATTTCAATATATTGTTTGCCTTCTGAATCCAATAAATTTACATCTGCAATAATACCTAACAGGTTTACAATTTTATTGGGAATATCTTCCATAAGACGCTTATGATCATCAACACCAATTACTTGTGCTTTATCGTTAACCCCAATCTGCAATTTCCCTCCGTTAGCATTGGCAAAACCACAAACCCATTTAAGGTACTCATCGCGCCAGGCAGATTTATATTCGATATTTTGTGATTCGGTCATTTTAACCAGAGTATTAGCTTATTTAACTCAGCACTAATAGGAAATCAGGTATTGTAACCACTACGAAAAAGAGGGCGAAGTGGGTGGAGTTGAAGAGCATTAAATTTTAAGATAAAAGATAAAAGGGAAAAGATAAAAGTGGGTGTACAAGATAAAAGATAAAAGGAAAAGGATAAAAGTGGGGGTAGAAGTGAAAAGTGTATTAAGTGAAAAGTGAATGCTTCGACTACGCTGAGCACAAGTAATGAATAGTGAAAGTTATTTGGTCTATAAATTAATGAATCTTTCGTATTCAATATCAGATTGCCTACTAATTGATTTTAGTGTTCCGATAGGTATTTCTTTTCGATCAGCTGGAACAATGACATTTCGTTGTCCGTTTGAAAATTTTTGATGACTTCCTTTCTGGCTTTTTAGAAGAAAACCTTTAGCCAGTAGTACTTTCAGCACTTTATCAGATGAAGGAAGTTTTGTCATCAGATGTTTATACTTAATTCACCAATAAGGCTTTCGCTTATTTCCTGATAATTCTTCCGGGCAGGAGCATCTTCAAAATATAGGTCAAGGGCTTCCT
>Ga0335397_10006323_pt1 | contig 15288 bp, 14 predicted proteins | sample MAT04_FD_205740 | JGI IMG/M metagenome (GOLD analysis project Ga0335397, IMG submission 205740) | Freshwater microbial communities from Lake Fryxell liftoff mats and glacier meltwater in Antarctica - MAT-04 (spades assembly) (version 2) ... | reverse complement strand
CGGGCAACACTGTGGACTCGGTGGCGCACGGGTCGGGCCTGTCGGTGTGGGTGGACCCTTCGCCCTACTTCGGCGCGGGCTGGGTTCTGGACCTGCCTGCGCCGGTGGTAACCGGCAACTCGGTCTCCAACGTCACCGCACCGTACGGGGGCTACAACAACGGGGTGATCGGGGCCAGCGGGTTCGCCTACCGGGTCACCGCGTACAACCTGCTGCCGGCCCAGTTGACCGGGAACATCGGCACCAACAACACGGTCAACGCGATCCAGCTGCTGGGCACCCTCAAGGCCGACCTCATGCTGCCCACCCCAGGCCTGCCGATCATCATCGGCTCGCCGGCTGGTGACCGCATCAGCGACCTGGTCGTCGACACCGGGGTCACCCTGACCCTCAACGCCGGCGCTGTCCTTAAGGCCAACCCCGACCGCAGGAACGCCTACTTCGACTACAACTACCCCTCCTCCTTGAAGGTCAACGGGTCGTTGGTTGCTCGCGGTACCGCTGCCTCGCCGGTGGTGTTCACCTCGTTGCTGGACGACAGCGTAGGCGGAGACACCAACGGCGACGGTGCCGCAACCTCGCCGGAGCAGGCTGAGAACTGGGGCGGGATCTCGGGGTCCCCGCAGGCGTTCGGGTTGGATCACGTGGTGGTGCGGTACGCCACGGTGGGTGTGTCCGCGATGCCGGACGTGCCCCTGTCGGTGACGAACTCGGTGGTGGAGCACGGGCGCGGGCTGACTCTGTACGGCGGTCAGGTGGAGGTTCGCGGGACGACCTTGCGGGATTGCACATTGGGTTTGTCGGTGACCGGATCTTCGGCGATCACGGTCTCGGGGAACACGGTGGCCGGCACCTCACAGGAGGATGCGATCTCGGTGCACCAGTCGGGTACGGCGTCGAACGTGGCCGGGTCAACGACGGTGGTGACGGGCAACACTGTGGACTCGGTGGCGCACGGGTCGGGCCTGTCGGTGTGGGTGGACCCTTCGCCCTACTTCGGCGCGGGCTGGGTTCTGGACCTGCCTGCGCCGGTGGTGACCGGCAACTCGGTCTCCAACGTCACCGCACCGTACGGGGGCTACAACAACGGGGTGATCGGGGCTAGCGGGTTCGCCTACCGGGTCACCGCGTACAACCTGCTGCCGGCCCAGTTGACCGGGAACATCGGCACCAACAACACGGTCAACGCGATCCAGCTGTTGGGCACCCTCAAGGCCGACCTCATGCTGCCCGCTCCCGGACTGCCGATCATCATCGGCCCGCCGGCTGGTGACCGCATCAGCGACCTGGTCGTCGACACCGGGGTCACCCTGACCCTCAACGCCGGCGCCGTCCTTAAGGCCAACCCCGACCGAACGAACGCGTACTTCGGGTACAACTACCCCTCCTCCTTGAAGGTCAACGGGTCGTTGGTCGCTCGCGGTACCGCTGACGCGCCGGTGGTGTTCACCTCCTTGCTGGACGACAGCGCCGGGGGTGACACCAACGGCGACGGCGCCGCAACCTCGGCAGATACGGCCCAGAACTGGGGCGGGATATCGATGCAAGGAGCCACGGCTTCGCTACTCGGCGTCAGCATCGCTAACGCGGCTACATGCCTCGGAGTCAGCGGAGGGTTCGTCGAGATCAGAGGTAGAATCCGCAACTGCACAATTGGAATGTCGTCTGACGGAACTTACGTCGACGCGCGCGAGGTCGATTGGGGCACACCAGCTGGTCCGCAGCCAGGAATGGTGTTGGGATCGGGTGTCAATGCTATCCCTTGGGTGGGATTTGTGCCGCCAACGCGACCCGCTGCAGTTTCCCACCCTCCTCTTCCGCCAGCGAACGCCGCCAATTGTCGGCCGGTCACAGTGATGGGGCTGCGAGGGTCTGGCGAGAGTTTCGAGGATGGCCAAGGGTTCGGTTGGGATGCTTGGGACGTGCAGTGGGGCCTCGCCCAGCATTTGCAATCGGAGCTAGGATTCAGCCCAAAGACGGTCGGCATTAACTATCCTGCGTTTGATCTCCCAGTGCTCCATCCCGAGATCACCGTCGACCAGTTCCTCGATTCCGTTTCCATTGGTGCGGATCTTCTTGAATCGCGCATCAAGTTGGAGCTCTTGGATTGTCCTGACACACTGTTCGTGCTGGTTGGCTATTCACAAGGGGCACTGGCTATCCACCGAGCGCTGGATATGATTGCCGAAACGCCGTTAGCTGACCGAGTGGTCGGGGTCGGCCTAATTGCGGACCCAGCGAGAATGAAGTTCGGCACCGAACTGCTTTGGCAAGGTGCCTCAGAGCCAGCTGATTCCTCCCTTAGGAACACCAGTGGCATCTACACCAGCTTGATTGACCAGTATGGCGTCTCTACATTCCTTCCTTGGCAGTTCCTGAACCAGACGATCTCTATCTGCCATCGCCGGGACTTAGTGTGCAGTGCTGAGCTCGGCTCGTGGTTCTCCCAACACACCAACTACCAGCCGCCAGAGACGAACGCGATAGGGACTTGGCTGGGAGAGACGGTGGTGAGCCGACTGCGGGCGCCATAATCCCCACCTTGGGACCGCGAAGGATCTGGTTGTCACTTCCGGTGTGGTGCTTCAGGCCGCATCAGCGGCCAGGCTGATGGTCTCAAACTCGATGGGGGTGAGTCGGTTTTAGCCCGCGCCCATACTGCCGATTGAGTCCCCCTCACTTCGCTACCCGCTCGAATTGGAACCTACGTCCGTACACGGCCACCGTACGGTGCCCGGCCGAAACCCTTGGAGGGAGCGCGCAACGAGGTGCTCATCCAGCCGTCCCTAGCCTCGTTGCATGGACCGGATGTCTGACAACGAGCGCCGGAGTCGCCTCTAGCGCGCCATGAGGGAGGTGGGCTGGCACAGCGAAATCACACCGCTGTCCCCGTACCAGTTCCAGGTGCTCACCCGCGCGGCCGAAGGTGAACCACGTACTGCATCTCTTGCTGACGATCTTCACCGCCGGCCCGTGGGCAATCGTCTGGTTCTTCATGGCCGCCACCGAAAATAGCGACAGGCGCCAGATCGTTGGCGTTGACGAGTACGGGGGCGTCTGGATTTGATCACACGCTCTGGTGGCCCCCGCCGTCCTCGGGGGTAGTCGTTCAGCCGGGCTGGGGCGGCCGCGAACTGACGTCGGGCTAGCCTTCCCTGCTCGATGCGGCGCCTACTGGCCGAAGCGGGGGCGCCGCGCGACGCACCCTCACATTGCTTTGCCCCTGGCCTTCGCCCTGTCGGGTAGTCCGCAGAAAGTCCGCAAGAGGTCCAGCTACTCCCGACCCTTGCCAACGTTTGCCAACGCATCTACGCAGGTCAGCGCAACGGTGCCAACAACTCCCGTCGCCAACCGCCACGCTGGCCCAGTTCCCCTGGTACTTCTGAGGACGGACGTCACCGAGGCCGCGCCGCTGGGTTGCCAGGACGGCTCAGCCGTCGCCGGAAGCCCTGAGCACCGCCAGCGTGGTCTCGCCGTCGTCCATGAGCACGAGCGCGCCGTCCTCGGCCGTGAACTTCCTGGTGCCCGTGAGCGCCTTGAGGAACGCCTGCTCCTGCTGCATCGCGTTGTCCGGGCCGGCCATCATCGTGGTCGCGAAGGGGCTGAAGGTCAGCACGCCGTCGCTCGGGGCGTCGTAGCTGCCGTTGAAGGTGTTGACACCGGCGTTGCCGGTGGCCTGGCCGTCGTTCATCGAGAGCGTGGACGAGACGTCCGCGTCCGCTGCGGACCCGTTCAGCGTCTCGAGCTTCCAGCTACCCTGCAGCATGGTGGGCGCGTTCGGGGCGTTGTCCTCGCCACCGCACGAGGAGAGCAGCGCGACGAGCGCGATCAGGAGGGTGGCGACCAGGGCCAGGGGCTTTCTGCGCTGCACGGCGTCCTGCACTCTCCACGGCGTCGGGGTGGTAGCCGGGACGGTACTCCCGCACGGCTGCCGGGCACAGGGCCTGCGAGCGCCCTCGCCCGCCGCGGGTGATGGCGGCCCAGCCCGCCTCAGGACGTGCGACTCCCGTGGACCTCGCCCTCGCCGTCCGGATGACTCCCGGCCCCCGCCCACGACCCGGGCCAGCCCGTCAGCCGGAGCCGCCGATGTCGACGGCGTACGCCTCGTAGATCAGGTCTGCCGTGCGCTGGCGGTGGCGCACCAGGGCACCGAGCAGGCGGATGCACCCCTCGCGGTGCGCGTCCACGGCATCCGCGTCGTGCAGCCCCTCGTCGCGCTCCGCGAGGAGCCGCTCGACCTCGGCCAGCGCCTCGGCGTGCTCACCCAGCTGCACCTGCACGCCGTGGGTGAGGCGCGGGGCGGTCATGCCGATGTCGGCGTACAGCCCACCCTCGACCTCGGTGAGGGTCGCGTGGTCTCGCAGGTCGTGGGACAGCTCGGTCAGGGCCGCGCGCACCCGCCGACGCCACACCTGCCCCACGCCCGCCGGGAGCGTCAGGGCGGCCTCGAGGGCTGCCATGGACTCCCCGAGCTCGGCGCGCTGACGCCGCACCTGCTCGAGGTATGCCGGGAACGACTCGTCCATCGCGCACCTCCTGCCGTGCGCCCATGGTCCCGCACCCGAGCCCCGTGCGCGACCCGTCGTGCCGGCCGGTTTCCCCCCCGACCCACGGTCGTTGTCGAACATCACTCGGGGCCGGGGCCGCGACGTGGGGTCCGGGTGGCACGCTGGTGCGTGTACGCCCGGCCCACCGGCAACCCGGCCACGACCTGGGCGGCCGCCGACCACACGGAGGACACCGATGAGCGAGACCGCGCCTCGTGCGGCCGTCGACCCCAGGGTGCCCGCCGGCCGCCGGGAGCACCTGCACTGATGCCGACCCTCGAGCCGCTCGCCGTGCCGTTGGGCGCAGCTGCCCTCACCATCCTCCCGCGGCTCGCGGACGCCCTCGCAGGCGATGCGCCCGTGCTGCCGTACGCGGCGTCGGCACCGTCGCCCACGCTGCCCGCGTATGACCCCCGCGACCTGCCGGCCGGGCTCGCGGTGGTGGTGGGCACCTCCGGGTCGACCGGCACGCCGAAGCGCGCCCTGCTCACGGCCCCCTCGCTGCTCGCCAGCGGCCGGGCGACCCACGAGCGGCTCGGCGGCCCCGGGCAGTGGCTGCTGGCCCTGCCCGCTCACCACGTCGCCGGGCTGCAGGTGCTGCTGCGCTCCCTCGATGCCGGCACCACGCCGGTGGCGATGGACCTCTCCGACGGCTTCCACCCGATGGCGTTCCTCGCCGCGACGCACCGGCTCGACCCCGGATGCCGTCGCTACACCAGTGTCGTGCCCACCCAGCTGCTGCGGCTGCTCGACCACCCCCGCGGGCCCGAGGCGCTGCGGGCCTTCGACGCGGTGCTCGTCGGGGGCGCGGCGATGCCGCCACGGTTGCGCCTGCGGGCCGAGCGCTCGAGGGTGAACGTCGTACCCACCTACGGAATGAGTGAGACCGGCGGTGGGTGCGTCTACGACGGCAAGCCGCTCCCCTGCACCGAGATCGCCTTCGACGACGAGGGTCGCATCCACCTCGGCGGCGCGACCGTCGCCCACGGCTACCTGGGCCGCGCCGACCTCACGCAGGAGGCCTTCGGGGTCGACGAGGACGGGATGCGCTGGTTCCGCACCGACGATGTCGGGCGCACCGACGAGCACGCGAGGCTGCACGTCGACGGTCGGGTCGACGACCTGGTCAACACCGGCGGCCTCAAGGTGGCGCCGCGCCTGGTCGAGGAGGCCATCGTCGAGCACGTGCCCGGGGTGGCCGAGGTCGTCGTGGTGGGCAGCCCCGACCCCGAGTGGGGTGAGGTGGTGTGTGCACTGGTCGTGCTCGAGCCCGGCGGGGTGCGCGCCGGGCTGACCGCCGCCGAGCTGCGGGCGCACCTGCGCGGCATCCTGCCCGACCACGCCCTGCCGCAGCGGGCCGCGACGGCTCCCGACCTGCCGACCTGCGGCCCGGGCAAGCCCGACCGGCGTGCTGTGGCGGCCCTGTTCACCATGGGATGATGGCAGGGTGCTCCGCTACGTGCCGGCCGTGCTCAGCTTCGCGCTGACGGTCTACTGCTTCATCGACGCAGTGCAGACCGACAAGGCCGACATGCGTAACCTGCCCAAGCCCGCGTGGATCCTGTTCATCCTGCTCCTCCCGGTCCTCGGCCCGACGGGGTGGCTGCTGGCCGGCCGGCCGCGACGCGGATCGGCGCCGTCGCGCAGCCAGCAGCAGCGCTGGGAGCAACAGCAGCGCGACCAGGACGACCGCCGCCCGCGCGGGCCCGACGACGACCCCGACTTCCTCAAGGACCTCTGACCCCACATGGCCTCCCTGTCGCAGTGGGTGGCGGGCGCCCGTCCGCGCACCCTGCCCGCCGCCGTCGCCCCCGTCGTCCTCGGCACCGCCGCCGCCCACCTGATGGGGCGCGCGGACGCCGCCCTCGGCATCCTCGCCCTCGTCGTCGCGCTGATGCTGCAGGTGGGGGTCAACTACGCCAACGACTACTCCGACGGCATCCGCGGCACCGACGCGGCCCGGGTCGGCCCGGTGCGGCTGGTGGGCCAGCGCCTCGCCGCTCCCGGCAACGTCAAGGTCGCGGCGATGCTGTCCTTCGCCGCCGCCGGCGTCATCGGCCTCGCGCTCGTGGCGCTCTCCGGCGCGTGGGTCATGCTCCCGCTCGGTGCGCTGGCCGTGCTCGCCGCCTGGCGCTACACCGGCGGTGACAACCCCTACGGCTACCGGGGGCTCGGCGAGGTCTACGTCTTCGCCTTCTTCGGGTTGATGGCCACGCTCGGCACGCAGTACACCCAGGCGGATGCCGTGACCTGGTTCGGCCTGCTCGGCGCCGTGGGCGTCGGCGCGGTCGCGTCGGCCATCCTCGTCGCGAACAACCTGCGCGACATCCCGACCGACACCGAGCACGGCAAGCGCACCCTGGCGGTGCGACTGGGCGACCGGCGCACCCGGCTGCTCTACTCGAGCCTGATCGTGGTGTCGGTCCTGACGCTGGCCGGCATGGCGTTCTGGGAGCCCTGGGTGCTGCTCGGCCTGCTCGCACTGCCGCTCGCCGTCAGGGCCGTGCGCACCGTCGCGTCAGGGACCACCGGGCGAGAGCTCGTGCCCGTGCTCGTCGCGACCGGCCTCTACGAGGTCGGATACGCCGTGCTCGCCGCCCTCGGGGTCGTCATCGGCGTCGCCCTCGCCTGACCGCCCAGCTCCTGCGGGTTGGGTGCTCAGGCGGCTGCCCCGGCGACCACCTGAGCACCCGACTCCGGATGCGCGGCCACCGCCCAGGGCATCCGTGGGGTTCGGCGCCGGTTACCGCGCAGGATCCGCTGTGATCGCAGCGCGTACCGCGCGGTAACCCGCTCCTTGGCCCGGTGTGACCCCGCGGCGACGGGCCAATGCCGAGCCCGAGCCACCGGGATCATCCCCCAGCCGTACGTGACCAGCGACGACGCGACCTCGATGCCCCCGCCCAGCTCCTCGGGCACGGACCGGGCGTGGTGCGGCGCCGGTCCGCTCCAGAACCACACCTCCCCGCTGAACTGAAGGTCCATCGGCTCAGGACAGGAGCAGCACCAGCCCGCAAGGGGTCAGCGGAAGGTGCCCTCGTCGCCCGACACCTCGGAGTCCTCGTCGACCTCGTCGCCGGACTTCGTGCGAGGGGCCCCCTGCTTGGCCGCCGAGCGGTGCTCGATCTTCTGGGCGAGCTGCGCCGAGTAGTCCTCGCGGAACCGCCGCAGGGCGAAGTAGGAGATCACGGCGGAGAGCAGCGCCGCGCCCACCACGAGGAGCAGGAGGTCCTCACGGCCACGCAGGCCGAGCAGCCACAGCAGGCTGACGCAGCCGAGGAAGACGAGCAGTCGGAGCAGGCTGTAGCGGAGCACGGTGCGATCAGAGTCCCGAGTAGGAGTGCTGGCCGACGAAGAAGACGTTCACGACGGCGAAGTTGAGGATGATGCAGCCGTAGCCGACCAGGGCGATCCACACGGCGTTCTGACGCTTCCAGCCGGTGGTGGCGCGGGCGTGGAGGTAGGCGGCGTAGACCACCCAGATGACGAAGCTCCACACCTCCTTGGGGTCCCAGTTCCAGTACGACCCCCACGCCTGGCGCGCCCAGATCGCGCCGGCGATGACGGTGAAGGTCCACAGCGGGAACGCGACGATGTGCACGGCATACGTCAGCCGCTCCAGCGCGCGGGCGTCGGGAAGCCGGCTCATGAAGCTGCGCGGACGCTCGGGCGCCACCTCGAGCCGGTCCTGGATGAGGTACATGACCCCGAGTGAGAAGCCGATGGTGAAGACCGCCACCGAGAGCGTCGCCACCGCAACGTGGATCGCCAGCCAGACCGAGCGCAACGAGGGCATCAGCTCGGACGCGTCGGTGTACCAGACGGTGATGGCGAGCCCCAGGTTGAGCAGCACCGGTACGACCACGAACAGGCCCAGCCATCGCAGGTCGCGCTTCATCGACCAGCCGCAGTAGGCCAGCAGCACGAACATCGACCCGACGATCGCGAACTCGTACATGTTGCCGAGCGGCCAGCGGTGCACCTCGAGCGCCCGCAGCCCGACCCCGGCGACGACGAGCACGGTGCCGAGCAGGGTCAGCGTCCAGCCGATGCCGGCCGCCCGACGCGCCGCGAGCGGCTCCGTGTCACGACCCGCCGGCGCTGCGGTGTCGACCGCACCGGATGCCGGGTGCCTCACCTCGGTCTCCGGCGCACCACCCGCGGCCACCAGCTCGCGCTCGCGCGAGGTCTCCTTCGCGGACTCGCGCGCCGGCACGAGGCGGGCGAGGTACACGGCATCCGCGAGCATCGCCAGGGTCAGCACCACCATGGCGGAGTAGATCGCCAGGTTGGAGAGCTGGGCGAGGGTCTGGTCGGTCATCGGGTTCCTTCGAGTGCGGTCAGGACGGCGCCGATCTCGTCGGGCATCCCTTCGTCGTCGTCCTTGGCCAGGCCGCCGACGGACACCACAGTACGACCCGGCTCGGCCCCGGGACCAACCCGCACGAACACCCTTCGACGACGGATGCCCAGCGAGGCGACCAGACCGGCGAGCATGAGCAGGGCCGCCACGAGCGTCATCGTCTTGCCCGGGTCGGTGCGGATCGACAGGCCCGCGAACCGCTCGACCCGGTCGAAGGTGATCGAGCCGCGACCGCCGGGAAGATCGTAGGTCTCGCCGGGGCGCAGCAGGATGCGCAGCTGGTCGGCGTCCTCGCCCGGCACCGGCGTCATCGCGCCGGTGTCGAGCGAGTACACCGACTGCGGCCTTCCGCTGGGGAAGAGCTCGCCCTCGAACGCCGTCAGCGCGAGCTGCGGGTCGAGCGCGTCGGGGAAGACGGAGTGCGGCCCCTGGTCGTCGATGACGCCGGTCGGGAGGAAGAAGCCGGCGAAGCCGAGCTGCTCCGGCGACGCGCCGGGCACCTTGACCGCACCGACCGAGGTGTAGTTGTTGTCCTGCGCCAGGAACGGCGTGGCGTCGGAGTAGATCACCGTGCCGTCGGCGTCGCGGACGGTGATGACCGGGGCGTAGCCGTTGCCGAGGAGGAAGACCGAGCCGCCGCCGGTCTCGAGCGGGCCGTTGACCCGGATGCTGCGCGCCTCGCTGGTGCCGTCGGGGTCGGTGAACGTGGTGAACGCCTCGAAGTCGCGCGGCGCCCCGAACTGCCCCGGGCTCTTGGCCTCCGTCTCGAACGTCGCGTCGAGCCGGTCGAGCGTGATCGTGTAGGGCAACAGGTCGTTGACGTCGACCCAGGGCCCGGGGCTGAAGGTGTCGTAGCGCGACAGGGTGTTGGCGAAGGTCTTGCCCACCGGCACGATGACGTCGCCCTTCCACCCCAGGAGGTGCCCCCACGCCACGCCGACGAGCACCCCGATGAGCGCGACGTGGAAGACCAGGTTGCCGGCCTCGCGCAGGTAGCCCTTCTCGGCCGACAGCGTCTCGTCGTCGTGCGCGTGCACCCGGTAGCGCCGCTTGGTCAGGGCGACCCGTACCCGTTCGCGCACCTCCTCGACCTCACCGTCGACGGTCTCCTCGCGGGAGGCGGCGAGCCGGTCGAGGCGGCGCGGGGCGCGCGGCGGGGCCGAGCGCACCTGGTGCCAGAGGATCTTCGTGCGCGGCAGCACGCAGCCGATCAGCGAGACGAAGAGCAGCAGGTAGATCGCCGCGAACCACGGGGAGGCGTAGACCTCGAAGAAGCCCAGTCGGTCGAGCACCGGCCCGGCGGTCGGGTGGTCGACGATCCACTGCGTCGTGCGGGCGGGGTCGATCGAGCGCTGCGGGAAGGTCGACCCCGGGATCGCGCCGATGGCGAGCAGCAGCAGCAGGAACAGCGCGGTGCGCATGCTGGTCAGCTGGCGCCACATCCACCGCAGCCAGCCGACCGGGCCCAGGCGTGGCTGCGCGACGTCGGTGCGGGCGCTCACACCGCCACCTGGAAGGTGTCGACGAGCTCGGTCTGCAGCCACCGGTTCAGGTCCTCCCAGACCCCGGTGACCATGAGCAGGCCGACGAGCACGAGCATCACTCCCCCGACGCGCTGGATGGTGCGCTGGTGACGACGCAGCCACCCCGACGCGCGCCCGGCCCGGTCGAGCCCGGCGGCGATGAGGATGAAGGGCAGGCCCAGTCCGAGCCCGTAGGCCACCGCGAGCACGACGCTGCGGCCGACCTGCGGGTCCACGGTGGTGCTCGCCAGGACCAGCACGGCGGCGAGGGTCGGGCCGGTGCACGGCGCCCAGCCGAGCGCGAAGACCGCACCGAGCACCGGCGCGCCGGCGAGGCCGGCCCGGGGGCGCCAGGAGATCCTCGCCTCGCGCTGACCGCCGACGCCGAGGAAGACCAGCCCCATCAGGATGACGACGACGCCACCGAGGCGCATCAGGGCGGTGCGGTGCTCGATGAGCGCTCGCCCGGCGGTGGTCACGAAGATCGACCCGAGCACGAAGACGGCCGTGAAGCCGATGACGAACAGCAGCGCCCCGGTCAGCATCCGGCCGCGTGACTTCTCGGCCAGCGGCTCGCCGGTCAGGCCGGTGACGTAGCCGAGGAAGCCCGGCACCAGGGGCAGCACGCACGGGCTCGCGAACGACACGAGACCGGCCAGGGCCGCCACCAGCACGGCGAGGGGCAGCGCGCCGGAGGTGACCGTGTCGCCCGCGGCGACCACGGCCGCGACGCGGGGGTCGCCCGCGGCGACCACGGCCGCGGCGCCGGCTGCAGCGGTCACGACTGGGCGACGACGTCGTCGACGAGGCCGCGCAGGGTGGTGGCCGAGACCGGGCCGTTGACCCGGGCGGCGATCCGGCCCTCGGTGTCGAGCACCAGCGTGGTCGGCACGGTGGGTGCCTTTCCCTGCAGGGCCAGGATGGCGACCCCGGACTCGTCGGTCAGGCTCGGGTAGGTGATGCCCGCCTTCGCCGAGAACGCGGCACCGCGAGCCGGGTCCTCACGGAAGTCGATGCCGATGAACTCCACCGGGGCCTTGTCGGCCTGCAACCCCTCCCAGGTCTTCTGCAGGGCCGGGGCCTCGGCGACGCACGGCGCACACCACGAGCCCCAGACATTGAGCACGAGGACCTTTCCGCGGGTCGAGGCGATGTCCCACGCGGAGCCGTCGAGGAGGGTGCCCGTCAGCTCGACGGGTTCGCCGCGCTGGTCCGCCGGGATGCTCTCGACGGCGCCGTCACCCGAGACGTATCCCTTCTGGTCTCCCGCCTTGGCCTGGGCCGCAACGGAGTCCGGGTCCTGCGTGCACCCGGTGGCGCCGAGGAGGAGCGCAGCCGCCGCGACCCCGACGGCCCACCGCGCGGTGGGTCGAGCCGTCATGCGCCCGCCCCGGGCTGGGCCTGGCCGAGCAGCGACACGGCCGGCTCGCTGTAGCTGAGCGAGAGCAGCTCGTCGCCGAGGAAGGTCAGCGAGGTCAGCGAGGCCAGGGCACAGTCGCGCTTGGCCGGGTTGTGCCACAGCGGGCGGCCCTCGGTGGCCAGCCGGATCATCCAGATCGGCGCCTGGTGGGTCACGATGACGGCCTCGTGCCCCCGGGCGGCCGCGCGCGCGTCGACGATCGCCCGGCGCATCCGCTCGACGAGCTCGGCGTAGGGCTCTCCCCACGACGGCCGGAACGGGTTGAGCATCCTCGGGTACAGCCGCGGGTGCTTGAGGATGCCGGCGCCCCCGGCGACCGGCAGCCCCTCGAAGGCGTTCTCGGCCTCGATGACCCGCGGGTCGAGGGTGACCTCGAGGCCGTGGGCGTCGGCGATGGGCGCGGCCGTCTCCTGCGCGCGCTCGAGCGGGCTCGAGACCAGGTGAGTGATGTCGTGGTCGCCGAGGTGCTCGGCGGCCAGGTCGGCCATCCGGCGGCCGAGCGCGGACAGGTGGTAGCCCGGCATCCGGCCGTAGAGCAGGCGGTGCGGGTTGTGCACCTCGCCGTGGCGCAGCAGGTGCACCACGGTGCGCTGCGGGTCACCGGGGGCGGGGCCACCGGCGTCGGGGGACGACGTCATGCGCCGATTGTCGCAAACCCGGCTGGGTGCTGAGGCACCGCTCCCGCGGCCCGGGCGTCTCAGAGGTCGCGGTGCATCTCCTGCTCGACGGCGTCGTGCCGGTCGGCCCGCCTGAGGTGGAGGAGGGCGAGCACCAGCCCGCCCCAGATCACGACGACGGAGATGACGAGCATGACGATGGCGGGGGTGGTCATCGAGGGCTCCTTGCGGTGGTGGCGTCCGGCTCGACGGGATCGGGGGGGTCCCCGACGTCCATGCTGGTCTCGGGGCGCCACGGCACGCGGGCGAGGAGGAAGCCGGCCACGGCCACCAGGGCGGCCGCGAGCCAGCCGAACACGACGAGCATCCACTGCGGGTAGCCCTCGTAGGGCTCCTGCAGCACGGCCCAGAACTCGCGGACCAGGATGAACCCGAGGACCAGGGGGGTGACCGTGGAGACGAGCACGATCCACCATCCCCGGATCGGCACGGACCCGTCGCGGTTGAGGTGGTCCCGGAGCCGGGGCAGGGCCCGCACGCCCCACGCGACCACGACCATGCTGACGACCGCCACGAGCAGGATGCCGAAGCGGTTGATGAAGTGGTCGAGGATGTCCAGGACGTAGATGCCGCTCGTCGTGCTGAACCCGACGAGGCTGAGCAGGGCACAAGGCACGGTCACGACGAGCGTCGCGCGCAGCCGGCTCGTCTCGAACTTGTCGCGCACCGCGGAGATGACGACCTCCAGCACGCTGACCAGCGACGTGAAGCCGGCCATGACGAGCGACGCGAAGAACAGCACCCCGATCACCGCCCCTCCCGGGGCCTCGTTGACGATCGTCGGGAAGGCGATGAACGCCAGGCCGATCCCCGACGTCGCCACGTCACCGACGCCCACCCCGGCGGCCTGCGCCATGAAGCCCAGCGCTGCGAAGACGCCGATGCCGGCGAGCAGCTCGAAGCCGGAGTTCGACAGGCCGACGACGAGAGCCGAGCCGGACATGTCGGTGCGGCGGTGGACGTACGAGGAGTACGTGATCATGATGCCGAAGCCGATGGACAGCGAGAAGAAGATCTGGCCGTAGGCCGCGGCCCACACGGCCGGGTCACCCAGGGCCGACCAGTTCGGCGCGAAGAGCGCGTCGAGCCCCTGCGCCGCACCCGGCAACCTGAGGGCCTGGATGACGAGGAACGCGAAGGCCACGATGAGCACGGGGATGAAGATGACCGATGTGGCGCCGACGCCGCGGCTGACCCCGAGCGCCATCACGACGATGAGCGCCAGCCAGACGACGACGAGCGGAAGCAGCACGCGTGGCACGAACTCGAGCGTGACCCCGGGGTCACCGGCCTGGAGGAACTCGCCGAAGAAGTAGGCGTCCGGGTCGTCCCCCCACGCCTGGGAGAACGAGAAGAACGTGTAGCTGAGCGCCCAGGCGATGACCGCGGCGTAGTAGACAGCGATCATGAAGCAGATCCCGACCTGCCACCAGCCGAGCCCCTCGGTGCGTCGCGAGAGCCGGGCGAAGGACAGCGGGGCGGACCCCCGGAACTTGTGCCCCAGGGCGTACTCGAGGAGCAGGAACGGGATTCCCGCGGTCAGGAGGGCGACGAGGTAGGGCAGGATGAACGCCCCTCCCCCGTTGTCGTACGCCACGTAGGGGAACCGCCAGATGTTGCCCAGGCCGACGGCGGACCCGATGGCAGCGAGGATGAACACGCGCCTGCCAGAGAAGGCTCCGCGCCGCGCCTCGGCCTCGGCGGCCGTCGCGGCCCCGTCGTCGTGGTGTGCCGTCGTGCTCATCGGACCTCCCGGAACGCTCAGGTGTCCCCTGAAGCATCCCGCGGCCCGACCGTGAGCGCCAGAGGTCGAGGGCGAGACCGGCCCCACGCGGACGAGGAGGCCGGCACCGCCCCGGTGAGCCTCGGTGCGGGGCGCTGCTCAGCGCGGGGAGGGCCCTGCCGCGGCGGCGCGGGCGGCCGCGGGCAGGGCCGCGAGCACCCGCTCGACGGCGGCGTCGTCGTGCGCGCCGGAGACGAACCACGACTCGAACGCGCTCGGCGGGAGGTAGACCCCGGCATCCAGCATGGCGTGGAAGAACCGGCCGAACGCTGCGGTGTCCTGGTCGCGCGCGTCGTCGTAGGTGCGCACGGCGCCGGCGCGGAAGTAGACGGAGAACATCGACCCGGCCCACTGGATGCGGTGCGGCACACCGGCCTGCGACAAGGCGGCGGATGCCGCGTCGGTGATGGCGCTCGACACCTCACCCAGGCGCGCGTAGAGGGCGTCGTCGCAGGCCTTCAGCGTGGCGAGGCCGGCGGCGGTCGCGACGGGGTTACCGGAGAGCGTGCCGGCCTGGTAGACCGGGCCGTCGGGGGCGAGCAGGGCCATGACGTCGGCGCGCCCGCCGAAGGCTGCGGCGGGGAAGCCGCCGCCCATCACCTTGCCGAACGTCAGCAGGTCGGGGGCGACGTCGACGCCCTCGTGGCCCCACCAGCCGGCCGGTCCGACGCGGAAACCGGTCATCACCTCGTCGGAGACCAGCAGCGCGCCGTGCTCGGCGGTGACCCGGCGCAGCGCCTCGGTGAACCCGGCATCCGGCGGGACGACGCCCATGTTGCCCGCCGCGGCCTCGGTGATCAGGCAGGCGATCTCGGCGCCGCGCGCGGCGAAGACGGCCTCGAGGGCCCCGACGTCGTTGTAGGGGATGACCAGCGTCTCGGCGGCCATCTCCTTGGGGACGCCGGCCGAGTCGGGCAGCGCGAGGGTGGCGACCCCGGAGCCCGCGCTGACCAGCAGCGAGTCGACGTGGCCGTG
>Ga0335397_10006322_pt1 | contig 15289 bp, 17 predicted proteins | sample MAT04_FD_205740 | JGI IMG/M metagenome (GOLD analysis project Ga0335397, IMG submission 205740) | Freshwater microbial communities from Lake Fryxell liftoff mats and glacier meltwater in Antarctica - MAT-04 (spades assembly) (version 2) ... | reverse complement strand
CCAAACTCGTTCCGGTTCCGATCATCGCCGGCGCGTGGCCTGCCGCCGGCAAATGATCGCGGCTCACCGGGAACTTCCTCACTCCAACAACCACCCATGAAATCGACCCTGCTCCGTTTCCTGTCTTTCATCATTCTCACCCTGCCCGCGTCACTCCACGCAGCCGACGAGTCCCGCATCGCCAGGCTCAGTTCCGCCGATGATGAACGCGTCGCGGCGATGCGCGCGGCCGATCGCACCAAACTCACGTCGATCTTTTCCGACGAGCTCCGCTACGCGCACTCCAATGGGATCGTGGACGACAAAAATTCCTTCATCGACATCCTCGTCGCCGGGCGCACGAAGTATGTCGGTTACGAATACGAGGAGCGGAAGTTCGCCTTCCCCGCACCCGGCATCGCGCTCATGACCGGCCGCACCCGCATCCAGGCCGAGACGGCCACCGGGAAGATGGACAGCGTCCTCGGTTTCCTCGGCGTGTGGCGCGAAGAGCAAGGCCAGTGGCGCTTCCTCGCGTGGCAATCGTGCAAACTTCCGCCGCCGGCACCCGCGGCGAAATGAGGGCGCGCTGCGGGCGCATCCGTCTCGTCATCCTGCCATCATCGAAAACATGAAGATGCCCATTTTCCATCGCCGACTTCGCCTGGCGGCACACGCTTTCGCGGTCACGCTCCTGCGGAATGCCGGGGCTGCCGGGCAGCCGGAATCGACCAACTCGATCGGACTGAAACTCGGGCGCATCGAACCGGGCACTTTCACGATGGGGCAGGAACCGCGCGACCTGCCGACCATTGATCGCAGCATCGCCACCATCAGCGAGACGATGTCCGAATATGTCGGCTACCTCGCGATCACGCAGACCCGCGACGACCGCCTGCAACTCCACAGCAGCAAAAACCACTACGTCTTCAACTTCGCGTGGCTAAGGCAACTCCCGCCGCCGCCGCCAAAATGAGCGAAACTTTTCCCGGCATCATCCCGCCCAACGCCATGCCGCGCCACGCGCTCCGGAAAAATCGCCGCCCCCTGGCCGTCGCCGGCGTCATCGCTTCGGCGTTGCTGACGGCCGCTTTGATTCCGCTTCTTGCGGCGGAACAGCAAGCCGTCACGCCACATCCCGTGACCAATCCGGAGTCGCCGCTCATGCTGGCCGGTGCCTGGGTGCCCGCAGATGCGCACCAGATCGACTTCGGCAATCTGCCCCGGGTGACCAGCGGGCACGCGATCGTCAGCGAAGTCCGCGCCGCGGGCACCCCACGGGCGATCCTCGACAATGAGGGCGGCGGGGTAAATCAGCACAACTACCTTGCCCATCACCACGGAAAGTTCTGGGCGATGTGGAGCGATGGCCCTGGCATCGAAGACCGCGTGGGCCAGCGCGTGAAATTCGCCACCAGCACCGATGGCTTGCACTGGAGCAAGCCGCAGTTCATCACGCCGGAGCCTCCGCAGTCCGGCCCGGACTCGCCGCACTACGGCACCCGGACCGACAAAGGCTTCCGCTACATCGCGCGCGGTTTTTGGAAACGCGATGGCGAGCTGCTGGCGCTGGCGGCGCTCGATGAGGCGGCGGGATTCTTCGGACCGAGCCTCGAGCTGCGGGTCTTCCGGTGGAACGCCGCCGCCGAGTCCTGGCAGGACGCCGGCCTGGTCTTTAAGGACGCGATCAACAATTTCCCGCCGCTGAAACTGCGGACGGGCGAATGGATGATGTCCCGGCGGGCTCATGACTACACCAAGTCGGGCGTCCACTTCCTCCTCGGCGGCGCCAAAGCGCTCGATCAATGGGAGTCGCGTCCGGTGTTCGGCTCCAGCGCCGAGTTGAAGGCCGAGGAACCGGATTGGTGGATTCTGCCGGATCAAAACCTGATGGCCGTCTTCCGCGACAATCGCGGCAGTGGCTTCCTCCATCGCTCCTTCTCCGCTGATGACGGGCGCACCTGGAGCAAGCCGGTCAAAACGAACTTCCCCGATGCGACCTCCAAGGTCAGCGGACTGCGCTTGAGCGATGGACGTTACGTGCTCGTCTCGAATCCCCGGCCACGAAAGCGCGATCCGCTGGTCCTCTCGATCAGCGATGACGGCCTGGTGTTCACGAAAATGGTCGGCCTGGTGGGCGGTCGCTGGGTGGACTATCCGCATGTGATCGAGCACGAGGGGGATCTGTTCATCGCCTTCGCCGGCGGGAAGCAATCGGTCGAAGTGCTCAAGGTGCGCATCACCGATCTGGATGCGATCAAGATGCCGGCCACCCCGCTGCTGGCTCCGTAGTTGCATCTGCGGCGAGGCCAGCCGCGCGCCAAAGCAAAATCCTTTGCAGCGCTTTCGGGCCGCGCCTAGGCTCCGCGTCCCATGATCGATCTCGCCACGCTCCCTGACCAACACGGCCACTTCGGGTCGTACGGAGGAATGTTTGTCCCGGAGACGCTGATGACGGCCCTCCACGAACTGACGGTGGAATACACCAAAGCTCGCGGGGACGCGGCCTTTCAGCGGGAGCTTTCGTGGCTGCTTCAGGAGTACGCTGGCCGGCCGACGCCGCTCTATTTTGCCGAGCGTCTGACGCGCGAACTCGGCGGTGCGAAGATTTACCTCAAACGCGAGGACTTGCTCCATACCGGCGCGCACAAGATCAACAACGCGCTCGGCCAAATCCTGCTCGCACAGCGCATGGGCAAAAAGCGGATCATCGCCGAGACGGGCGCGGGCCAGCATGGCGTGGCCACGGCGACCGTGGCTGCACGCGCCGGTTTGGAATGCGTGATCTATATGGGCGCGGTCGATGCGCAGCGGCAGGCCCTGAATGTCGCGCGGATGAAATTTCTCGGTGCGAAGGTCGTGGAAGTGACCGCCGGGCAGCAGACGCTGAAGGAGGCGATCAACGAGGCGATGCGCGACTGGGTGACGAATGTGCGGACGACGCATTACATCCTCGGCAGCGCGCTCGGCTCGCATCCGTATCCGATGATGGTCCGCGACTTTCACCGGGTGATCGGGGACGAAGCGCGGCGGCAGATTCTCGAACGCGAAGGGCGCTTGCCCGACTTGCTCGTGGCCTGCGTCGGCGGTGGATCGAATGCCATCGGGCTGTTCTGGCCGTTCCTCAACGATGCCGACGTGAGAATGATCGGGATCGAAGCGGGCGGACGCGGGATCAGAAACGGCGATCACGCCGCGCGTTTCCAAGGCGGAAAGCTCGGGGTGCTGCAAGGCACGAAGACTTACCTGCTCGCCGATGACGACGGACAAATCCAGCTCACGCACTCCGTCTCCGCCGGACTCGACTACGCAGCGATCGGGCCGGAGCACGCGCATCTGCGCGACCTCGGGCGGATCGATTACGACTTCGCGACCGACGACGAGGCACTCGACGGTTTCCAGAAACTCGCGCGCATCGAAGGCATCATTCCCGCGCTCGAGTCGTCGCACGCCATCGCCCACGTATTGAAAGCGGCGCCCAAGATGGCGGAACACGAGATCATCGTCGTCAATCTCTCCGGGCGCGGGGACAAGGACGTGGCCCAGGCCGCCGAGTATTTGCTGAAGTAGCGATGCGCAGCATGACGGGCTACGGGCGCGGCCAGAGCGCTCACAATGGCAGCAAGTTCAGCGTCGAATTGAACTCCGTGAACCGGAAGCAAAGCGATGTGGTCGTCACGCTCCCGCGCGAGTTGACCGAACTCGAAGCACGCGTCCGCGACGTGATCAACGCCGCCGTTTCGCGCGGACGCTTGAATGTGGTGATCGCCTGCCACCAGAGCCCTTCCTCCACGCAGAATCTGGCGCTCGATGCCAATCTTGCGCGGACCTACTACCGCGCGATGCTCGACCTGCAAAAGGAGTTGAAGGCGGTCGGCGAAATCAACATCGAGACGGTGCTGCGCGCGCCGGGGGTGCTGCGTCTGCCGGAGGAACAGATCTCCATCGAAGAAGCCTGGCCGCATGTCGAAGCCTCGCTCAAGGAGGCGCTCTCCGATCTCGTGAAGATGCGTGAGCGCGAAGGAAAGCATCTGGCCAAGGATTTGATTCATCGACTGAAGGCGGTGCGCGGTTGTGTCCGCAATATCCGCCAGCTTCAGCCCGGCGTGCTCAAGCGGCATCGCCAGGCGCTGCACGACCGCATCCAGCGCGCCGGCATCGAGCTTTCTTTTGATGACGAGCGGCTGGTCAAAGAGGTCATCTTCTTCGCGGACAAGTCGGATGTCTCCGAGGAACTGACGCGTCTGGAAAGCCACTTCGTGCAGTTCGCGCATCACCTGCGGAAGAACGAACCCGTCGGCCGCACGCTGGAGTTCATGTGCCAGGAGATCGGGCGCGAATTCAACACCCTCGGAGCCAAGGCCAACGACGTGGAAATTTCGCAACTCGTAGTGACGTGCAAGGCGGAGATGGAGAAGATCCGAGAACAGATTCAAAACATTGAGTAACCCGGTTACGAGTCCCACCGACAGCGTCAGTCCGCCGCGCCAGTTTCGCCGGCACGGCATTCTCTTCGTCGTCTCCGCGCCCTCGGGTGCTGGCAAGAGCACCCTGCTCTACGCCCTACGCCAGACGCCTGACTTCGTTTATTCCGTCTCCTGCACGACCCGCGCGCCGCGACCCGGCGAAATCGATGGCGAAGATTACCACTTCATCGCCATCGAGGAATTCCAGCGCCGGCTCGCGAACGAAGAGTTCCTCGAATACGCGCAGGTGCATGGGAACTACTACGGCACTCTGCGCGCGACCGTGGTGGAGCAACTCGACGCTGGCGTGGATGTGATGATCGACATCGACGTGCAGGGCGCCCGCGCCATTCGTGAGGATGCCAATCCATCGATCCGCGCCTCGGTCGCGGACATCTTCATCATGCCACCCAGTCTGGAGGAACTGCGGCGGCGTCTGACCAAGCGCGGCACCGAAACGCCCGAGCAAATCGAAGTCCGCCTGCGCAACGCGGCCACCGAGATGGAGGTGTGGCTCGACTATCGCTACACGATCATCAGCGGCTCGGTGGAGGAGGACTTGCAGAAATTCCGCGCGATCATGCGGGCCGAGCGCTACCTGAGCCAGCGGATGAATCTTTCGTGATGAGCGCGCCGGTCATCGTCGTTGGCGTCACCGGATCGATCGCCGCTTACAAGGCCGCCGATCTTGTGAGCAAGCTGGGCAAGCGCGGTTTCGAGCTGCATGTAGTGATGACGCACGGCGCGCAGGAATTCATCACGCCGCTGACTTTCCAAACGCTCTCGAAGAATCCCGTGGTCACCAGCGTCTTCGACGGCGGACGCGGCTGGAAACCCGGACACATCGACCTCGCCGATCGCGCGAGCCTTCTTCTCGTTGCCCCCGCGACTGCGAACATCATCGCCGAACTCGCGCACGGTCTCGCGGGCAATCCCATTTGCGAGATCGCGCTGGCCACGCTCGCGCCCGTGCTCATCGCGCCGGCGATGAACGGGAAGATGTGGCAGCACGCCGCGACGCTGCACAACGTCGCGCTGCTCCAGTCTCGCGGCGTCGAATTCATCGGCCCCGAAGATGGGTTGCTCGCGTGCGGATATGAAGGTCTCGGGCGTTTGTGGAGCGTGGATGAGATCGTCGATCGCGCTGCGCAGATCATCGCGCGGAAAAAATAGCGCGAAAATTTTCGCGCAGTGCGCGGGACACATCGCGAGCGCGAAAAACATCGGCACGGAATGTTCCGATCGCTCCGCGATCCCGATGGACAAAGGCTTCGCGCATCGCGGGGTGATTTCGCAATTGCTCGTTTTCAATTTCCTGGCGCCGTCATTCGCGCGCGAAATGAAAAATTTTCCGCCCGCGCAAGAAAAAATTCGTTGACGGTTTTCCGCATCTTCATTACCCACACAACAACGCAACGAGATGTATCTCATTACACACTTCGAGAAATTTTATGCGACCCGCTACTGCGGATTGAAAGGGGGGATTATCGATGGCAACTAAACCCACGAAAAAAGCTGCACCTGCGAAGAAAGCGGCACCCAAGAAATTGGCGGCCAAGAAACCAGCGGCGAAAAAAGCTGCTCCGGCCAAGAAAGCTGCGCCAGCCAAGAAGGCTGCGAAGAAGAAGTAAGCAGACCCCTGCGACTTAAACAAACGGGAGGAGAATTCATTTCTCCTCCCGTTTTGTTTTGTCGAGTATCCCCGACTCTCAAACCGTCCATGCAAATTTCCCCGTATCTCGAAACCGCCGTGAGCGCCGCGCGCGCCGCCGGAGAACTCTTGCGCGCTCACTTCGGAACTACGCTCGACGTGAACGAATTTGCGGCGCACGACATTAAGCTCGACCTCGACGTGCGTTCGCAGGAACTCATCACCGATCTACTGCTGGAGCGCTTTCCGGGACATGCGATCTACGGCGAGGAGGGCATTGCCGGAAATCAGGAGAGCGACTTCCAATGGATCGTCGATCCCATCGACGGAACGGTGAATTTTTTCTACAGCATCCCGCACTTCTGCATTTCCATCGCCCTCCGCGAGCGGGGCGAAATCATCCTCGGCGTCATTTACGATCCGATGCGCGATGAACTCTGGCAGGTGGAACGCGGCGGACCCGCCACGCTCAATGGGCAACCGATTCGCGTGAGCAGCCGCGATCAAATCAAGGACGCCATGCTTTCGATCGGCTTCGCGAAATCCAAGACCACGATCGCCGCCGGCCTGCCGACACTGGAGTACTTCGTCGGGCGCGCGCGCAAATGCCGCATGATGGGCAGCGCCGCTCTCGATCTGGCTTACGTGGCGTGCGGCCGGCTCGACGCTTACATCGAGTCCAGCGTGAGCTTGTGGGATGTCGCGGCGGGCAAGCTGCTGGTCGAAGCCGCGGGCGGAAAATTCGAGATGGAGCCGCGCACCGACAATCCCGACAAAATCAGCGTGCGCGCTTCGAGCGGTCTTTTGGATTTGGAGGTTCGGCCATGACGCTCTCCGGGATTGGCTACGATGTGCATCGCTTTGTCGAAGGGCGGCCGTTGATTCTCGGGGGCGTGGAGATTCCGCACACGCACGGCCTCGATGGCCACAGCGATGCCGACGTGCTGGCGCACGCCATTGCCGATGCCGTCCTCGGCGCCATCGGGGAGCGCGACATCGGCTTTCACTTTCCGAATACCGATCAATCCATCCGCGGCATCAGCAGCCTGGATATCCTGCGCCGAGCCGCCGCGCTGGTCGTGGAAAAGGGGGGGCGCATCGTGAACATCGATTCGACGCTGATCGCGGAAGCGCCGAAGATCAGCCCTCACGTCGCGGAGATGCGGGCCAATATCGCTGCGGCGCTCGGGCTGGACCCGCGTCGGGTCGGGGTCAAAGCGACGACGAATGAACGGATGGGCTTCCTCGGACGCGGTGAAGGCATCGCCGCGATGGCGGTGGCGAGCGTCGAAGAACCCGATCTCTAACGCGCCATGGCCGTGCAGTTTTTCGAATCCTACGGGCGTGCGATCGTCCCCTTTGCTCCGCTCGATCCGGCGGGCAAGTGTGTGAGGATGTACACCTGCGGGCCGACGGTTTATAACCATGCGCACATCGGCAATTTCCGCGCCTACCTCTTTGAGGATTTGCTTCAGCGCCACCTCGAAGCGCGCGGCTTCGAAGTCGAGCGCGTCATGAACCTGACCGACGTGGACGACAAGACGATCCGCGGCTGCCGGCAACTCGGGATGCGGCTCGCGGAGTTCACGGAAAAATTCAAGCGCGCCTTTTTTGAAGACGTAAAAACATTGCGGATTAAGCCGGCGGCGCATTACCCGGCCGCGACCGAAGACCGATACATCGCGAAGATGATCGCGATGATTGAGCAACTTGAGGAGCAGGGCGTCGCGTATCAGGCCGATGACAGGTCCGTTTACTTCCGTCTCGCGAAATTCCCCGACTACGGAAAGCTCGCACACCTGAATCTCGATGAACTGCGTCCGACGGGTCGCATCCAGAACGACGAATACGAAAAGGAAAGCGTCGGCGATTTCGCGTTGTGGAAGGCGTGGGATGAAGCGGACGGCGACGTTAAGTGGGAGTCTCCGTGGGGGCCGGGCCGGCCCGGCTGGCATATCGAATGCAGCGCGATGGCGACGGAGTTGCTCGGGCCTGAACTCGATATCCACTGCGGCGGCGTGGACAATATCTTTCCGCATCACGAGGCGGAGATCGCCCAGAGCGAATGCTGCACAGGAAAGAAATTCGTCCGCTACTGGCTGCACTGCGCGCATCTGATGGTGGACGGGCAGAAGATGTCGAAGTCGCTTGGCAATTTTTACACGCTGCGCGATCTGCTGGCGAAGGGCTTTGCCGGTCGCGAGGTGCGCTACGCTTTGCTGACCGTGAACTACCGGCTGCCGCTGAATTTTACGCTCCCCGGTTTGGAATCCGCGCGCGCGGCGCTCGGACGGATCGACGAGTGGGTGACGCGGCTGGAAGAGCAGGCCGGCTCGGCCATTGCGGAGACGACCCATCTTGCGGACAAGGCGGAGGAGTTTTTCGGCGCGCTGGATGACGACCTGAACATCTCCGGCGCGCTGGGTCATTTGTTCGACATGATCCGCGAAAGCAACGCGACGCTCGACCGGGGCGAACTATCCGCCGGGCAGGCGGCGTACTTGTTATCCGAATGGCGGCGCATCGATGCCGTGCTCGCCTTTCAGCGCGAGGTCACGGCGATTCCCGCGGACGTGCTCGCCCTCGTCGAGCAGCGCCAGCAGGCCCGCGCCGCGAAGAACTGGGCGGAAAGCGACCGGCTTCGGGATGAAATCGCCCGCCTCGGCTGGGTTGTGAAAGATACCAAAGACGGCCCGAAACTAACCCCGCGCTGAACACCCCACGCCGTATTTCATCATTTCCTGAAATCGCGGCATCGTCTTTAACTCTCCCGACATGACGTTCCCTCCCGCCGACTTCCTCGACCTGAATCACACCGAGCATCGGATGCTATTCGAGAACTCGGTGAACGCCTGGGACGCGCTGAAGCAGATCACCAGCTACCTGCAATTCCGCCTCAAGCCGGCGATCCATGGACGCCTCGTCGGCAAGCCGTTCGTCAGCGGCGCGGTCTTCGTCGGCAAAGGCACGGTGATCGAGCAGGGCGCGATGATCAAAGGACCGGCGTGGATTGGTGAAGGCTGCGAGATTCGCAACGGCTGCTACATCCGGGAGAATGTGATCGTCGGCTCGGGCTGTGTGCTGGGAAATTCGTGCGAGTTCAAGAACTCGATCATCTTCGACGAAGCGCAGGTGCCGCATTTCAATTATGTGGGCGACTCGATCATCGGCTATCGCGGGCACCTCGGCGCGGGCGTCATTCTTTCCAACGTGAAACTCGACCACGGCGAGATCGTCATTCCCACGTCCGAGGGATTGGTGCCCACCGGGTTGAAGAAATTCGGCGCGATCATCGGCGACCGCGCCGAGATCGGATGCAACTCGGTGATCAATCCCGGCTCGCTCATCGGGCGCGGTGCGATCCTCTACCCCGGCACCATCTGGCGCGGCATTGTCCCGGCGGACAGCATCGTGAAGACCAGGCAGGAGCATCAGATTCTCCCCCGGCGCGATTGATCCTTGCGCGCGCGCGGGTCTTTTGGAACCTTGCCCGCCCCTATGTCCAGCCCTACCACGACAACCCCTCCCGCCGACACCGGATTTGATCCGCTGGTCTTCTGGATTCAGCACAAAACCAAGATCGTGCTGCTGGCCGTCCTTCTGGCCGTGGGACTCGCCACCTTCGCCCTGTCCGAATACGTCCGGACGAAAAATGGTGCCGCGGCTCAGGAGCTTTTTGCCAAGGCCAACTCCGCCGAGAGCTTTCGCAAGGTGATCACGGACTATCCCGGCACCGCTGCTGCCGGCAACGCGCATCTGATGCTTGCGGAAAAGCTGCGTGAAGAAGGCAAGTTCGACGAAGCGACGGCGACGCTCCGCGCCTTTCTCGAGAAGTATCCCGAACACCAGTTGATCAGCGGCGCTTGGACGAGCATCGCGGCAAATCTCGAAGCGCAGGGCAAAGTGGACGAAGCCCTGGCCACCTATCAAAAAGTCACGACCGCCTACGCAAACAGCTTCAGCGCGCCCGCCGCACTCCTGGCGCAGGCCCGATTGCACGCCGCAAAGGGCAAACCTGAGGAAGCCCGACGGCTTTACGAACAGGTGATGACGCAATACCAGGACAACATCGCCGCACAACAGGCGACACAGGAGATCCGGCGACTCAAGAAGTGAGGGCTGGTGCAGTCGCGAGGACCGTTATTCTGGCCCACCGTGGAGGAGGCCCGTCCTTGGTTGACGGCTTGGAATTTCTTCCAGCCGGCGGTTTCACGCCGGTAGTTTTCCGCCATCGGCGCATCGGGATATTTCCCCAGTCCGCTGTCATGAAAAGGGCGCCGGCATGACCTCCTCGGGCAAAACTTCGGGTTGGCGGACGATAATTTGCCCGTTCGGATTCCGCTTGAGAGTGGCCGCAAGGGCGGGGGTGAAGACGATTGGGCAGCGGGCGCGGGCGAGCGCAAATTACCTCAGCGTGGCGCGTGGAGCGGACGCCGGGCAGGCAACTTGTTAGCCACAGGCGCGTGGAGATTCGGCAAACAAAGGTCCAGGGTTCGGCACTGACCGGAAACCAGGATCGCCGTTTTCATCCACGACTCCCCGGAAACCTTACGCCGGACCGAAGCCGAGCGTCTCGTCGCCAAATAAACCCGGATGCTCTTCGCCCGCACCGAGCAATTCGGGCTGCGTGAGCTCCTGCTGGCCGATGAAAAGCTCGCCGCTGAAAATGCCGCCACGTTCGATGTTGATCGCCTTCGCATAGACGACTCCCTCCAGCGATCCACCCTTGGAGATGGTCACGCCCGTCTCACACATGATGCGCGCGGAGACTTTGCCGAGGATTTCCACGGTGTGCACCTTTACGGGCCGCACGAACTCGACGTTGGCCCGCTTCTCGATCACCAGGTGGTGCGTCTCCACGCTGCCGAGCAACTTGCCCTGCATTTTCACCGACACGGTTCCCGTGCAGGAGAGGTTGCCGCGTAACTTGCCTTCGATATAGGCAGCCCCACAGGCGACTTTGGCACTCGTGACCTCTCCCTTGGACGTAATGGTGACCTCGCCCTGCGTCTGAATACTGCGCCCAAACGAGCCGCTGATCTTAAAATCCTTGAGATCGATGTACGAGCCACATTGCGGGCAGAGGCTCGACTGCGCCGAGCTGCTGACACGCTGACGATGATTGCAACTGAAGCAGCAGACGTCGCGGATCTTTTCCCCCGTGACGAGTTTCGACAGTTTATCGAAAATCGAAGGCGTCTTGAGGCTTATCGCTTCCTTGGCGAGGAGCTTCTCGATGCTGTAGTGCTGGCCGCACTTTCGACAGAAGGTCGATTTTGCGTACGCGGACTCCAACTGGCTGAATCCGCAGTGCGGACAATCAGCATTTATCTTCTCGGGCTGCTTGGGAGTGTGCGGATTGGCCACAGAGGGCCGCGGTTACCGGACAGGGGCGGGTTGGGGCGGAGCCGGAGGACGGGAACCTTCGGATTGCTTGATGCCGCCCTTAACCGGCGTGACTTCCGACTTACCAACGAAAGTGGCACCGTCTTCGATGACGAGCCGGGCCGCTTTGAGGTCGCCCTGCAGGACCGCGCGGCCCTTCAGTTCACAGCGCTCATCGACGGTGATGTTGCCCGTCACTTTGCCAAGCACGGTCACAGTCTTCGTTTTGATCTCCCCGCGAATCTCGGCATTCTCGCCGATGGTGAGCACGCCCGCCGAAGTGATGGTCCCCTCGACCTTGCCGTCGATGGTGAGTTCGTTTTGAAATTTGATGTCGCCTTTGATTTCGACGTCGGCGGAAAGGAGATTTTTGCCGGTGGTGATGTCAGCCATTTGATGAGTTTTGGGTAGTGGTGGTGCGGGAGTTGCGTCGGCTCCGGGCGGTTCAGCCGCTTCAGGAATTTTCGCTTCACCCGAGCGGAGTCGGTTAAACACGGGCGACTATTCTGCGCGCTCAGTGGGGTGTCAAGATTTTGGTCTTGCGAGTTTTGCGCGGCACGCGACGACGCGATGGAGAAGCCCGTCGCGCCTCAATCCGCCGCCAGTTCCTCCGCCGGATAGGTCCAGATTTCACTCAGCGTCGGGTGGTAATGCGGGATGCGGGAAAGGGCTCCGGCGGTGGCGCCAAAGCTCATGGCGACGACGATCTCATGAATCAATTCCGAGGCTTCCGGGCCGACGCAGGCCGCGCCGAGAATCCGCCGGGTATCGCGGCTTGCGATCAGCTTGACGAAGCCGTGGGGCTGGCCGCGGACGAGCGCCTTGCCGTGATCGGCGAAGGCATACCTGGCGGCGAGAAAATCATACCGCAGCAGCGCGGCCTCACGCTCGGTCATCCCGACCACCGCGACCTCGGGCTGCGTGAAGACCGCGAACAACTTGAGCGCGTAGTCCATCTTCTCGAGCGGGCCGGCGAGTTTCCCGAGGATTCGCGCCGCGTTGCGCGCCGCGAGTTCGCCTTGCTGCACGGCGATGTGGACGATTTCGTGCGGCCCGCACACGTCGCCCGCCGCGAATATATGGCCGGGCTGAGCTTGCTGGCTGGGATTGACGACGATCCCGGATTTGCCAGTCGCCACGCCGGCCCGATCGAGGGCGAGTGACGTTAGATTCGGCTTGCGACCGAAAGCGCACAAAATCTCCTCGGCTTCGACCGCGCGCTCCTGGCCGCCATATTTGAACTCGATCCGTTTCCGACCGTCCGCGCTGGTGGCCCGGAGCAATTCCGTATCGCGAAAAATCTCGATCCCGCGATGTTCCAGCCCGGCAGTCACCGCCTCGGCGACGTCATCGTCCGTTCCCGTCAGCAACTGACGACCGCGCTGCACGATTGTCACTTTCGATCCGACCCCGGCGTAAAAGCTCGCGAGTTCCAGCGCGATGGCCCCGCCGCCGAGGACGATCACCGATGCGGGAATGCGGTCGGCGTCGAGCACTTCGTCACTCGTCACGTAGCCGGTTTCTGCGAGACCGGGGATGGCGACCCGCTGAATGACCGAGCCCGTGGCGATCAGGAACGCCCGACCGTGGAGGCGGCGCAACCCACCGTCCCGCAACCGCACCTCGACGTGCTGCGCGTCCACAAACTCCGCGCGCCCGCGGATAAAATCGAAGCGCCCATCTTCCAACTGCTCCCGCCGGTAGTCGGCGAACTCGCCGATCAGCCGCCGCTTCCGCGCACGGATCGCGCTGGCATCCGCGCCAAGATATTCCGCGCGCAAACCGAACTCCCCCGCCCCGCGGATGGCTTCCGCACGATGCGCCGATTCGAGCAGCGTCTTGCTCGGCATGCACCCGCGGAGGATGCACAGCCCGCCGACTTCGTCGGCCCCTTCGATCACCGCGGTCTTCAGCCCGAGCCGCGCCGCCGTCGTCGCACTCGCGTAACCCGCACTGCCCCCACCGATCACCATGAAATCGTAAGCGTCGTTCATGGCGGAAGTTTAGCATCGTCCACTTGATAGAGGCGATAAAAGCGCAGCCCGTGAGATGGGGCAGTCGGCGGCGGTTTCCATTCGCGGAGGAATTCGGGCATCTCCTCGGGGTGATCCATCAAGGTGGTCGCAAAAGCTTCCGCTGGCGGGGGCACGGCGAGCAGTGTCGCCGAGGTGGCGATCACGCGCGATGGCTCGTCGGCAAGCACCCACCGCACCTTGCGCTCGCGCAGGATGGCGGCGGCGGACTCGGGCGTGGGGCTGAGAAAGAAACGCGCCGTGTCCACGATTCCCGGCAGACTTTGATGCGAACTGCCCGCCACACCCGGGTTGCGCGTCCAGTAGGCGACGGGTGGGGAAAGCCACCACGGGGCGAGGAAAGGGCCGGCATTCCCGGCCGTCGTCGCCATCACCAAGTCCCGCAAAGCCGCCAGTTCGGCGCCGTGCATCGCCGCCTGATCCTGCGCCAGTTCGTCCGGGAAAAGACGGATGTCCCAATCCTTCATGACCGGCCAGAGGCTCGCGAGAAAGACCAGCAAGGCGAGCCCCGCGCGCCGCAGCGCCAGCATTTGCCAAGGCAACGTCCAGACAAAAACAAGGGCGAGAAAATATCCCCAGCGCACCTGCCAGAGGGTGAGCGCAAACGTGACCGCGAGCATGGCGAGCAACGACAGCGCGCGGCGGTCGGTCTTCCGGGCAAGGAAGAGCAGCACGGGAGCAGCACCGATCATCCAACCCAGCCAGCCGAAAAGCAGCGGCGAACGCAGATCGAGGGGGGACAGCTCACCGATCATTTGCTGCCAGTTCGCAAAGTGAGCGCGTCCCACCGCGTCCGGCAGCGCGATGCGCCAGCCTTCGAGACTCAAGACGATCACCACCATCGCAAGGGCGGTGAGCGCGCCAGCGCGCCGGTCCCGCGACCACCAAGCCCGCCGATTGGCGATCAGCCAAACCGCGGAGACACTCACCAACAGAATCAATGGCTCATACAAGGAGACCCATAAACTGAGCGCCCAAGCCACGCCTGCGACGAGGCCCCACGTCCGCCTGGTCCTGGATTCGGTCGCCACCTCCGGCGCGGCCAGGGCGAGTTCGGCGCAACCGGCCATGGTGAGCAAAAAAATGAGCAGCGCCTGATGATCGGGTCGCCCGAGCAGTGTGCCATGCACGAGGATCGGGCTGATCGCGTAAAGCAGCAGCGCCATTCCCCAAAAGCGCACCCGGAATTTCCACAGCCACCAAGCGAGGAACAGCGCCCCACCCAAACCCAACAGGGGCGAAATCAGCGCGCCTGCGAGGTCGAGCGTCTGGTCGCGGAGCACGCTCGTCCGGTCCGAATCCAACACCGCGAAGCCCGCCTCGAGCACGCTTTTCAAACCGACAATGAGATAGTCGAGCGGCGCGGTCGTGTGGGGTGTGATGCCTTGCGGCCAGTTCTCGAAATCGTGATGGCGGATGATCGTTCCCGGATGGTCTGCCACCATCTGCGCCCGCATCATCCGCGAGTAGCAATCGGCATCCACGAAGTAGATTCGGCCTTCGATAAAAACCTCGCGCAAATTCCAGCAGCGCGCGGCCAGGGTGAGGGCCAGGCAGAGCAGGATCCAGCCGATGCGAAGGGCGGTTTTCACCGGGGTCGATTTGGATAGGGGCTTCGTGCTGTGTCCACCAACATATTGTGGTCAGCAAAAATGCGAACCGCAATTCCTTGCGTAAAACCGGCGATTTTAGCGGAAAAAAAGCTTTGTGACCGGGGGCCGCAAAACCTAGACTTCGCGAGCAATTGTTTCCCACCCAATTATGGCCGATTCCGA
>Ga0335397_10006314_pt1 | contig 15304 bp, 16 predicted proteins | sample MAT04_FD_205740 | JGI IMG/M metagenome (GOLD analysis project Ga0335397, IMG submission 205740) | Freshwater microbial communities from Lake Fryxell liftoff mats and glacier meltwater in Antarctica - MAT-04 (spades assembly) (version 2) ... | reverse complement strand
TCGAAAAAGGTTTTCATCGCTGCTTGCAGCAGCTCGGCTTTGAGGCCCGGAAAGTGCACATCCACAATTTGCTTGAGCGTGGGCGCATCGGGGAACTTGATGTAGTGGAAGAAGCAGCGGCGCAAAAACGCGTCTGGCAGCTCTTTCTCGTTGTTGGAGGTGATGAACACCAGCGGGCGGTGGCGCGCCTTGACGAGCTCGCGCGTTTCGTAGCAATAGAACTCCATGCGGTCAAGCTCGCGCAGCAAGTCGTTGGGGAATTCGATGTCGGCCTTGTCAATCTCGTCAATCAGCAGCGCCACCGGCTGGTCGGCGGTAAAGGCCTGCCACAGCACGCCTTTGACGATGTAATTGTGGATGTTTTTGACGCGCTCGCCGCCATCCACGTCGGACAACTGCGAGTCACGCAGGCGGCTCACCGCGTCATATTCGTACAGACCTTGCTGCGCCTTGGTGGTGCTTTTGATGTGCCATTGCAGCAGCGGCAGGTTGAGCGCACTGGCCACTTCTTCGGCCAGCATGGTTTTGCCAGTGCCGGGCTCGCCTTTGACCAGCAGCGGGCGCTGCAGGGCAATAGAGGCATTCACCGACAGCATCAAGTCAACGGTGGCGACGTAGTTTTGGGTGCCTTGGAATTTCATGGTGGTGGTCTGGTTGGGGGCGGGGTCTATACAGGCTCAGTGGCAATGCGGGATCAGTGTGGTCAGTGTGTCATGGTACGGCACGGCTCTAGTCCTGGGTGGCGCGGCGTTGCACGCAGGCGATGTAGGTCGGGCCATCAGGCGGGCGGCCAGCGCGCTGGCTCTGCCACATCATCTGGCCCAGGCAGTCCATCACCTCATGGTGCGCCTCGTGCAATGAATCTCGCCGGTGGGTGAGCAGTTCCACCGCCTGGCGGATGCCGCGCGGCTGGTCAATGCTGCATTGCTCGGTGATCGACAGGTGCATGGACAGGTGCAAAAAGGCATTGCTCTTGCCGTCTTCAAGGCGGTCCATGCTGGCCAGGGCGGCGTCCAGGTCGGCCAGCTCGTTGTGAAATTCGGGATGCTCGTTCATCCACAGTGACGCTATTGTCTCCATAGCGTCCAGCGCTTGTTCTGCTTGGGCTTTGGCGTAAACAGAGCAAAAAAAGCGGCGAACGTCGGCTTGGGATGGGTTGAACATGGTGGTTTAATTGTCGCCCTATGTTGCTGCCAGATGCTTTCCCCCTGATCACCGAACCCTATTTCTACATGGTCACCATTCCTGCGGTGCTGCTGATGGGCATCAGCAAAAGCGGCTTTGGTGCCGGTTTTGGCTCGCTGGCGGTGCCGATGATGGCGATGGCAGTGAGTGTGCCGCAGGCGGCCGCCATTTTGATGCCGGTGCTGCTGCTGATGGACGTTCTGGGCATGGCGGCGTTTCGTAAAGACTTCGACATGAAGCTGCTGCGCTTCCTGCTGCCCTGGGGCCTGTTGGGGATTGGTGTGGGCACGCTGCTGTTCAAGGTGCTCAGTGTGCATGTGGTGGCCGGGATGGTTGGCGCGTTCACGCTGCTGTTTCTGGCGCAGCGCGTGGCCTTTCCACCCAAGCCAGACAGCCCGCCGCCGCCCAAATGGCTGGGGGCAGTGCTCACCGCTACCTCGGGGTTTACCAGTTTCATCGCCCATGCTGGCGGGCCGCCGATCAATGCCTATGTGATCCCGATGCGCTTGTCGCCGGTGCGGTTTACCGCCACCATGGCGTTTTTCTTCTTTGTGATCAACCTGTCCAAATGGATTCCGTATGCCTGGCTGGGCTTGCTGGACTGGCGCAACATGGCCACGTCGCTGGTGCTGTTGCCGATTGCACCGTTTGGTGTGTGGGCCGGGGTGTGGCTGGCGCGGCGCATCAGCCAGCTGTGGTTCTATCGGTTTTTGTACACCGGCATGTTGCTGACCGGTCTCAAGCTGCTGTGGGATGCTTTTTAACGCGAGCCAAATGCTACAAAATAAATAGCTACTGGCGCTTATTTTATAAGGGCTAGAGGCCTATTTGATTCACAACCTATTGCAAGGTAACGTCGGGTGAACCAGGGTCGGGCTCAATCGGCAGAGGCATGGCAAACTGCTCGCTGGCCCAGGCTCCAAAGTCGATCTTCTTGCAGCGCTCGCTGCAAAACGGCCGAAACGCATTGCTGGTGGCGTAAAGGCTTTGGCCACCACAGCGCGGGCAGGTGACCCATTTTTCAGGAATGACGGGGGGTGATGCAGGTTGGGTCATGCGCACAGCGCCAGCTCGAACGACACGTCATCGGGCACCAGATGTTGGCGCTGGTCGTCGCCCAGGCGCATCAGACGCAGTGACACCATCAGCCGGTTGCCGCTGATCTCGGGGATCAGCCCCTGCGTCTCATCCAGCGCGATACGCATCAGCAAAAAAGTGCGTCCTTGCGGCAACGTCTGTTGAAACTGGCCGCCATTGGCGATGACTTTTTGCGGCGAGCCCGAGTCGCGCAGCAGTTTGAGCATCATGTGCACCGCATCAGCCAGCGGGGTGAGGGGGCTGATCCACTGGTGTAAATCCGTTTGTCGGACGATGCCGGATTTATGCTGCCAGGCGTAATACGAGGGCAAATCGAACTCGCAAGTGCCGCCAGGAATGCTGATGCGGCTGCGGATGCTCATCAGCCAGTCGTTTTCGGTCAGAGATTGCCCGGCCTTGCCTTGCTGGCTGTTCAGGGCGGTGTACGCCTGATCGATCTGCCCCACCACCTGGTCCAGCACCGCCTCGGCAATGGCTGGGTTGCCACGGTAGGCATCGAGCACGTTTTTTTGCCGATCGAGGTCTTTCAGCAGGTCAGATTTCAGGTCGGTGCGCCCGGCCACGTCCATGATTTCAAACAAGGTCACCAGGGCAAAGTGGTGATCCAGCGCGTCTGTGCGTGTCACCAGTTGCTGCAGCCGCAAAAAAAGGTGCTCCAGCCGCAAGTAAGTGCGGACGCGCTCATGGAGGGGATGTTCGTAAAGGATCACGCTTGGTGCAGTGGGTCTGGGTTAACGGCCAATGATAGCCCGAAGCGCGCCGCTAACTTGTCGACTTCAGCGCGTAAAACCTGCAAAGACATGCTGTCATTGAAGACAACCGCATCTGCAGCCTGTAGCCGACGCAGGCGAGGCGATTGGGCGGCGATGATGGCTTGCACCGCAGAAGCGTCGAGTTGGCTGCGCGCCATCACCCGCTGAATTTGGGTTGGCACCGTGCAATCCACCACCAGCACCGCATCCACCCGGGCGCGCCAGTGGGCTGACTCGACCAGCAATGGCACATCAAATACCAAACAACGGTGCCCGGCTGCGGTGGCCGCATCGGCCTGGCGCCAGGTTTCCTGCCCAACCAGCGGGTGAATGATGGCTTCCAGGCGTTTTCTGGCGCTGGCATCTGCAAAAGCCAGGCTGCGCATCCGGTCGCGGTTGAGCGCGCCTTCCACGGTGATCATCTCGTCACCAAACGTGTCGCGAATCAGGGGAATCGCCGGGCCGCCAGGCGCGGTCACAGAGCGCGCAATGGCATCTGCGTCCATCACTGCCGCGCCCAGGTCCGCCAAAAAAGCGGCGACCGTGCTCTTGCCACTGCCAATGCCGCCGGTCAGCCCCAAGCGCAGTACGCCCGCCATGGGTTAGAGGCCTACCGCGCTCAAAATGGTTTGCGGTCCAAAGATCATGGCCGTCAAGCCAGCACCGGCCAGAAACGGCCCAAACGGGATGTAGCCGCCTTCGCGCAGGCCGCTGGAAAACTTCATGGCGATGCCGACGATGGCGCCAATCACCGAGGCCATCAAAATCATCGGCACCAGCGCCTGCCAGCCAAACCAGGCGCCTAAAGCGGCAAACAGCTTGAAGTCGCCAAAGCCCATGCCATCCTTGCCAGTGGCCAGTTTGAAGCCCCAGTAAACCAGCCACAGCGACATGTAGCCGCCCACAGCGCCCCAGACCGAGTCGGCCAGGCTGACCGGTGTCCAGGCCAGCGCAGCAGCGATCAAACCCGCCCAGACAAAGGGCAGGGTGATGTTGTCGGGCAGCAGCGTGGTATCCCAGTCGATCATGCACAGGGTGATCAGTGCCGCGGCAAATCCGCTCCAGACCATGCCCGCTGGCGTGAGGCCAAAGCGCCAGGCGCAAAAGAAAAACAGTGCACCGGTGACCAGCTCGACCGCCGGGTAGCGCAGGCTGATGGGTGTGCCACAGTGTTTGCATTTGCCGCGCAGCACCAGGTAGCTGAGTACCGGAATGTTCTCCAGCCAGGACAGCTGGTGGCCGCACTTCTGGCAGCGCGAGCGCGGCACCATCAGGTTAAAGGGCGCCGTCTCGGGCAGCTCTTTGCCAGCCAGATCAGCGCACTCGGCTTTCCACTGCGCGTCCAGAATGACCGGCAGGCGGTAGATCACCACGTTGAGAAAGCTGCCGATCAGCAGCCCCAACACGCCCCACAAACTGGCATCGAAACCTGTTGACACGTGCAGGGTCTGACTCAGCATGACCGCTTCTCCTGTTGACCTTCGTAATTTTTTTGAACAGCCATTCTGCGAACGGCCAATAAACCAGTCACCATCGCGTGCATTTCCCTCTATCTCCTCATAAGTTCTGGTCATTCAAAGAAGCTTGGCTGCAACGGGCCAGCATCCATCTTACGATGTCGGGGTGCGCGGATATGCGGACATGCCCAAAAAAGGGTGGTAGGGCCTAGGCTTTCCGTCATGGTGGCATGACATTTTTTTTAAAGGAGTTTTTTATGAGCACGATCACTACAACCCAAAAAGAAAAGCTGATGAGCGACTTGCAAGTGGTCATTGGTGACGCTGAAGCACTCTTGCGAATGACTTCAGACGAGATCGGCGAAGGCGCTGCGGATCTGCGCGCGCGCATCGTGGATCGCATGAATCAAGCCAAGTCTGAGTTGGCACATTTGCAGCAGGTGGCCGTGGCCCGGGTCAAAGAAGCCGGTCATGCTACAGATGAATTTGTCCACGAAAACCCCTGGAAGTCGATTGGCATCGCCGCCGGTGCAGGCCTTGTGATTGGTTTGCTGATTGGTCGCCGATAGACGCTCCGGGTATGTCGGACGCCGCACCGCCAAGAGGTTTGCTTACCTCACTGCGCCAGTTGCTCAGTACGTTGCTCGAAGTTGCCCAAGTCAGGCTGGCGCTTCTGGGTACCGAGATTGAGGCTGAAAAACGTCGACTGTTTGATGGTTTGCTGTGGGCCGGGATGGCGGTGTTGCTGCTGGGTTTAGGCTTGGTCCTGCTCTGCGGCTTTGTCATCCTGTTGCTCTGGGACGGCTACCGCTTGGCAGCGGTCGCGACGTTGGCCTCGCTGTTTCTGGGCGGGGGTGCCCTGTCAATGAACTGTGCCAGGCGGTGCCTGCGCAGTCCTTCAGGCATGTTTGATACCAGTTTGGCTGAGTTGCAGCGCGATCGGTCCGAACTTGCGACACCGCGTAAGCATGAACAACAATGACCTCTTGCTCCGCCAGCAACTGTTGCTGCGTCGCAGCCAGCAATTGCGGCTGTCACTGGCTGATCAGGCTAGGGCTTTGGAGCGGCCCTTGGCGGCAGTGGATACGGTTCAGCGTGGCCTGAGGTGGTTGTATGCGAACCCGTTGGTGCCTCTGGGGGCTTTGACGCTGCTGGTGGTGATGCGCCCAAGAAGGGTCATTCGCTGGACAGCGCGAGCCTGGTGGTTGTGGCAAGCTTGGCAACGTGTGCGGCTTGCCATCCATCAAAACGTCAAACGACCTGACCGAGCTTGAAGATGGGCAGGTACATGGCCACGACGATGCCGCCAATCACAGTACCCAGAATCACAATGATGATCGGCTCCATCAGGCTGGAGATGCCGGCCACCATGTCATCCACCTCGGATTCATAAAAGTCAGCCGCTTTTCCCAGCATGTGGTCAATGGAGCCGGATTCTTCGCCAATGGCGCACATCTGCAGCACCATCGACGGGAACAGGTTGACATTGGTCATGGCCGCTGTCAGTGCGGTGCCGGTGGAGACTTCCTGCTGAATTTTGATGGTGGCGTTCTCATACACCCAATTACCTGCCGCGCCGCCCACCGAGTCCAACGCCTCCACCAGCGGCACCCCAGCTGCAAACATGGTGGAAAGCGTGCGCGTCCAGCGGGCGATGCTGGACTTTTCCACCAGTACACCAAAAATGGGCATCTTCAGCATCGCCTTGTCCATGAAGATCTGGACCTTTTTGTTGCGCTGCCAGGCCTGCATAAAGAAGTAAAAGCCGCCGCCCAGGCCGCCAAAAATCAGCCACCAATAGGCCACAAAAAACTCGCTCATGGCAATCACCACCAGCGTGGGGGCGGGCAGGTCGGCGCCAAAGCTGCTGAACACTTCCTTGAACGAGGGCACCACAAAGATCATGATCACCGCCGTGACCACAAAAGCGACGATCAGCACCGCAATCGGGTACATCAGGGCGGACTTGATCTTGGACTTCATTGCCTCGGTTTTTTCCATGTACACCGCCAAGCGGTCCAGCAACTGGTCCAGAATACCGGCGGCTTCACCGGCTTCGACCAGGTTGCAGTACAGGGCATCAAAGTGCAGCGGGTATTTGCGAAACGCCGTGCTGAGTGAGGTGCCGGTTTCCACATCGTTGCGAATGTCGTTGAGCAGGCGGGTCACGCTGGGGTTAGGGTTGCCGCGGCCCACAATGTCAAACGCTTGTAACAGCGGCACGCCGGCCTTCATCATGGTGGCGAGCTGGCGCGTGAAAATGGCAATGTCTTTGGGCCTGATGCGCTTGCCAGCGCTCATGCGGCGCTTCTTGATCTTGGTGGGCAAAACGCCTTGGCGGCGCAGCGCTGCCTTAACCTGATTTTCTCCAGCGGCACGCGTTTCCCCGCGCACCTGCTTGCCGTTGCGGTCTTTGCCTTCCCACTCGAAGACAAATTCCTTGACGACTGCTTTCGTTTTTGCTCTCTCAGTTGCCATGATGCGCCGTGTGTGTTGGTTTATTCATTGGTGACTGCCAAAATTTCTTCCAGGGACGTCATCCCAAGTTTCACCTTGGCCAAGCCGGATTCACGCATGGTCTTGACGCCCTCAAGCTTGGCTTGCTCGGCAATCTCCATGGTACTGCCGTCGCGCAAGATGATGCGCTGGATTTCGTCACTGATCGGCATCACCTGGTACAGGCCAACTCGGCCTTTGTAGCCATTGTTGCAGGCGTTGCAGCCCACTGGGTGGTAGGACTTCCAGCTGCCGTCGAGGTCTTCCGGCTTGAAACCCGCCTCCAGCAGAGCCTTGTCCGGGATCTCAATGGCTTTTTTGCAGGTGGGGCACAGCCTGCGCGCCAGACGCTGGGCAGAAATCAGCAACACGCTCGACGCAATGTTGAACGGCGCAATACCCATATTGCGCATCCGCGTGAGCGTGGAGGGCGCATCGTTGGTGTGCAATGTTGATAGCACCAGGTGACCGGTTTGCGCCGCCTTGATGGCAATATCGGCTGTTTCCAGGTCGCGAATTTCGCCGACCATGATGATGTCGGGGTCTTGCCGCAGAAACGACTTGAGTGCCGCCGCAAAGGTCAGCCCGGCCTTCTCGTTGACATTCACCTGGTTGACGCCAGGCAGGTTGATTTCAGATGGGTCTTCCACCGTGGCAATGTTGACACCAGGCTTGTTGAGCAGGTTCAGACAGGTGTACAGCGACACGGTTTTGCCCGAGCCGGTGGGGCCGGTCACCAGAATCATGCCGTAAGGGCGGCTGATGGCCTGCATCAGCCGCTCTTTTTCTTCTGGCTCGTAGCCCAGCGCTTCAATGCCCATCTTGGCGGTGCTGGGGTCGAGAATCCGGATCACGACTTTTTCGCCAAACAGGGTCGGCAAGGTGCTGATCCGGAAGTCGATGACACGGTCTGGCCCGATCTTGAGCTTCATCTTGCCGTCTTGCGGCACACGTTTCTCGGAGATGTCCATCTTTGAGATCACCTTGATGCGCGAGGCCAGCTTGTCCTTGATGGCAATCGGTGGTGAGGCAATTTCGCGCAGCTCGCCGTCAATGCGAAAGCGCACCCGATAGTTGTGCTCATAGGGCTCAAAGTGCAAGTCCGAGGCGCGCATGGAGAACGCATCGAGCATCATCTTGTGCAAAAACTTGACCACCGGCGCATCGTCTACTTCAGAAGATGCGGCAACCGCGCTGTCGTTGACCTGCTCGGTCAACAGGTCGTCAAACTCGAAGTTCTCACCAATGATGTTGTCGATGGATTCCGAGGCGCTCAGCGTGTTGCTGGCCACCAGCTTGAGCAGCTTGTCGTACTCGGCCACCACCCAATCGACACTTTGCCGCGTGGAAAACTTGATGTTTTCAGCAGCTTGCTGGTCAGACGGGTCGGCGGTGGCCACGATCAGCCGGTTTTGCCGCTTGCCCAGCACCACCAGCCGGAAGTCCTGACAAATTTTGTTGTCCAGCAAACCATGCGGTAAGAGTTGCGGATTGATCGCGTCCAGGTCGATGATCGGCACCGCAAACGCCAGAGAAAGAGTGTGCGCCAAGTCTGTGGCCGATACCGCACCCGAGCCGGTAAGCTCGGCAATGAAGCTCGACCGCTTGGCTTGCGCCTTGCGGAAAATGTCTTCGGCAAACTTCAGATCAAGCTTGCCCGCCATGACCAGCGTGCGCCCCAGACCCGGCAAGGTGCTGGGGGGCATGCTGAGCGGCATTGTTTCTGTAATGGCCATAAGTTAAGAATGTACTACCTGAAGCACAATTTTCAAATGGCGGGCCTTGCCGAACGAGGCAGTAATCGGCATATACGCGACGTATTTGTCAAGAAAGCAAGGCCTGCGCGAACTCCTGCGCGCTAAATGTCTCCAGGTCTTCCAGCTTTTCACCAACCCCAATGAAGTACACCGGAATCGGCCGTTCACGCGCAATGGCTGCCAGCACGCCGCCTTTGGCGGTGCCGTCCAGTTTGGTCACGATCAGCCCGGTCAGCCCCAAAATGTCGTCAAAAGCCTTCACCTGGCTGAGCGCATTCTGGCCGGTGTTGCCGTCAATCACCAGCAGGATCTCATGCGGTGGCACGCTGCTGGCGCTTTGGCTGGTGGTGTTTCCCAGGTCTTGCAGCGGGCCGGTCTTCTGGATCACCCGCTTGATTTTTTTCAGCTCTTCCATCAAATGCAACTGGGTCGGCAGGCGCCCAGCGGTATCCACCAGCACCACGTCGCGCCCACGCGCTTTGCCGGCACTTACCGCGTCGAACGACACTGCAGCCGGGTCGCCACCGTCCTGGCTGATGATGTCCACGGTGTTGCGGTCGGCCCACACCCCAAGTTGCTCCTTGGCCGCCGCCCGGAAGGTATCGGCTGCCGCCAGCAGCACGGTGGCGCCCTCGCTGGCCAGATGCCGGGTGAGTTTGCCGATCGAGGTGGTTTTGCCTGCGCCGTTGACTCCTGTGACCATGATCACCGTGGGTTTGTACTGGCCAATGAGCAAGGGTTTTTGCAGCGGGGCCAGCAGCGCGACCAGCGACTGCACCAGCAACCCCTTGACGGCGGCCGGGTCAGTCGTTTTACTGTCCTTGACCCGGCGCTTGAGGTCTTCCAGCAAATGGCTGGTGGCTTTGACACCGGTGTCGGCCATCAGCAGGGCGCTTTCCAGGTCTTCATAGAGTGCGTCGTCAATTTGCGTGCCGGTGAACACCGTGGCAATACTGGTCCCGGTTTTGCGCAATCCCGTCTTGAGCTTGGCCAGCCAGGAGCTGCGCACAGGCGACGGCTCAGCGGGCTCGGTGGGCACCGTCGCAGCAGGCAGAACGGGGGCCAGTACCGGGATACCGGGCTGGGGTAGCGCTTTGGGCTGTGTTGGCGCGGCTGGTAACACAGCTGTTGAAGCGCTTGGCGGGGCTTCAGGCGCTTGCGGCGAGGCGTCGGGCGTGACAGCGGGCGTTGGGGGGGGCTTTTTTTTGAAGAAGCTGAACATTTTCGGTTTCGTGGTATCACAGCATTCTATGAAACGCCGCACCGCATTGACCAACCCTTTTCAGTTCGCCAAACTCAGCGTGTTGCACGCGTTGATGGCGATGGTTTTAACCACCCCGGCCATTGCTTCGGCGAGCGAGCCGGCAGCCCAGCCTGACCGCGCCCAACAGTTCACCCTGGCCAACGGCATGACGCTCATCGTGAAGCCGGACCGGCGCTCCCCCACGGCAGTACACATGCTGTGGGTGCGCGTGGGGTCAATGGACGAGGTCGACGGCACCTCGGGCGTGGCACACGTGCTGGAACACATGATGTTCAAAGGCACGCCCAAGGTGCCCGCCGGTGAGTTCTCGCGCCGGGTGGCGGCTTTGGGCGGGCGTGACAACGCTTTCACCAGCCGTGACTACACCGGCTACTACCAGATGATTCCGGCGGCGCGCCTGGAAGACGTGATGCGCCTGGAGTCAGACCGCTTTGCTCACAACCAGTGGCCCGACGCGGAGTTCAAAAAAGAGCTTGAAGTGGTCAAGGAGGAGCGCCGGCTTCGCACAGAAGATAACCCGCAAGCCCTTATGTATGAAGCGCTGAATGCTACTATTTTTGTGGCTTCCCCGTACCGCCGCCCGATCGTTGGCTGGATGAGTGACCTGCAAGCCTTGATGCCTGACGACGCGCGCGCCTTCTACAAGCGCTGGTATGTGCCAGCCAACGCGGCGGTGGTGGTGGCAGGCGATGTGGACGTGGCGAAGGTACACGCTCTGGCCGACAAGTATTACGGCAGCCTGCCCACGCAAGCCGTACCGCTGCGCAAACCGCGCACCGAGCCCCTTCAGGTGGGCATCAAGCGCCTGGCCTTCAAGGCGCCAGCCGAGCAAGCCAACGTGGTGCTGGCCTACAAAGTGCCGTCGCTGGAATGGCGTGCAGACGCTGCCCCCGACAGCGATGCTCTGGCCCTAACGGTACTGGCAGCGGTGCTGGACGGCTACCAGGGCGCGCGCCTGGAGCGCACCCTGACGCAAGGCCCACAGCGCGTGGCCGACAGTGCTGGCGCCTACAACGGCTTGTGGGGCCGTGGTCCGCAACTGTTCATGCTGACCGGTGTGCCCACCGAAGGCAAAACCGCCGACCAAGTAGAGCAGGCGTTGCGCGCGCAGGTGCAGCGCATTGCCACAGAGGGCATCACCGAGTCTGAGCTGGCGCGTGTCAAAACCCAGTGGGTCGCCAGCGAGGTTTACAAGCTGGACTCGCTGTTCAACCAGGCGCGCGAGCTGGGCACCCAATGGGCCCAAGGCCTGCCCACGGATGCAGGCGATGTCTTGGTGCAACGTCTGCGTGCGGTCACCGCGGAACAGGTGCAGCAGGTGGCGCGCCAATATTTTGGCGACGACCAACTCACCGTGGCGCAACTGCTGCCCCAACCGCTGGACAAAACCCGCAAGCCACGCACCCCGCCCGCAGGCTTCAGGCATTGATGCACCCGCTTCTAAGACCCATGAATACTATAAAAAAACTAGCTACTCGCGCAATACTGACGGGGGCTACAGGCCTATTTCTTATAAATTTCGCGTGGGCGGGCATTCCCATTGAACACTGGACTCAGCCCAGCGGCGCGCAAATCTACCTGGTGCCCAGCCCGGCGATTCCGATGCTCGACGTGCAAATTGACTTCGACGCCGGTAGCCGCCGCGACCCGCCAAACAAAGCCGGCCTGGCCAGCGTGACCGCCAGCATGCTCGGCAAAGGCGTTCGCGCAGGCGCTGGCCCCGACGAGCCTGCGCTGGATGAAAACGCTTTGGGCGAAGCCTGGGCGGACCTGGGTGCCAGCTTCATGGCGCATGCGGGTGACGACCGCATGAGTTTCATGTTGCGCGCGCTTTCCTACCCGGATTTGCTGGGCCGATCTGTGAAGCTCGCCGCACGGCAACTGGCGCAGCCGGCCTTTCCGGCCGACGTGTGGCAGCGCGAGCGTGGCAGCCTTCAATCGGCGTTGAAAGAGGCCAACACCCGCCCGGCAACCTTGGCTGGGCGGGCCTTTGCCCAGGCGGTGTACGGTCAGCACCCCTATGGCTATGAGATGACCGAGAGCACGCTGGCCAGCATCGAGGTCGCCGACATGGCGGCGCTTTACGGCCAAGTGATTGCACCTTGCCACGCCAAGGTGACGCTGGTGGGCGCCATCAACCGCGCGCAGGCCGACACCTTGGTGCAGCAACTGCTCAGCCGCCTGGCTGCCGAAAAACCAAACTCAAGTGCTGCCTGTGCGCCGTTGCCCCCTGTGGCCGAGGTGCTGCCGCTGAGCAGCGCGGTTGAGCAACATGTTGCCTTTGACTCCGCGCAGGCGCACGTGCTGATGGGCCAGCCGGGTTTCAAGCGCGATGACCCAGACTATTTCGCACTGACCGTGGGCAACTACATCCTGGGTGGCGGTGGTTTTGTCTCGCGCCTGACCCATGAGGTGCGTGAAAAGCGCGGCTTGAGCTACAGCGTTTACAGCGGCTTTGCCCCCGGTATGCACGCTGGCGCTTTCACCGTGGGCCTGCAAACCCGACCCGATCAGGCCGACGAGGCAGTGCGGGTGGCGCGCGAGGTGGTTGCCAACTTTGTTGCCAACGGGCCAACCCAGGCCGAACTGCAGGCCGCCAAAGACAACCTGGTGGGGGGCTTCCCGCTGCTGATCGACAGCAACCGCAAGTTGCTCGGCAACGTGGCCAACATCGCCTGGAACAACTTGCCGCTCAATTACCTGGACGTGTGGACGCAGCAGGTGGAAAACGTCACGCTGGCGGACATCAAAAGCGCCTTTGCGCGCAAACTGCAGCCCGACCGAATGGTGACCGTGGTGTTGGGTGACGCGCCTGCCAGCCACTGAGCGATTCGCTGCCGGGCGCCCTACGTGTGCGGAACACGCGATAACATCCCGCTGATGAAAAAAGACCCCCCCAAGCCTTACCGGAAACCTGTGCGCCCACGCGCCGTGCAAACCCACGAGGTGCGCATCATCGGCGGCCTGCTCAAGCGCACCAAATTGCCGGTGGCCGACAAGCCTGGCCTGCGCCCCACGCCCGACCGGGTGCGTGAGACCCTGTTCAACTGGCTGGGGCAGGATTTGACTGGCTGGCGTTGCCTGGACGCCTTTGCCGGCACCGGGGCGCTGGGCATTGAGTCCGCTTCACGCGGCGCTGCGGCGGTTGTGCTGGTGGAAAACGATGCGGCGCTGGTGGCGCAGCTCAAGCGCGTGGTGGAACAACTGAAACTGACCTGTGTGCAAGTGTTGCGCGGTGATGGCCTGTCTGCGCTGAAACAGGCGCCGCCAGCCAGCCTGGAGGTGGTTTTTCTGGACCCACCCTTTGACTCGGACGTGTTTGAAGCGGCGGTACAGGCAGCTGGTCAAGCGGTGTCAGCTCGCGGCTATGTCTATCTGGAAGCGCCAACCCGCTGGACCGATGGTCACCTGCAAACCTGCGGGCTGCAGGTTTTCCGCCACCTGAAGGCGGGTGCGGTGCACGCGCATTTGCTGCAGCGCGCCAACGCTGTCCTGATTTGAGCCTCTGCTGGCAGCACGATAATCATTCCTTTTTCACGGCTAGAGAGGCCAGCCCCATGCCCCACCAATTGACAGCAATTTACCCCGGAACGTTCGATCCGATCACGCTCGGTCACGAAGACATCGTGCGTCGGGCGGCACAATTGTTTGACCACGTGATTGTGGCTGTAGCAGCTGGACACCATAAAAAAGCGCTGTTTTCGGTGGAACAACGTGTTGATATGGCGCGAGTGGCGTTGGCCGATGTTCCCGGTGTGAAGGTGGCCGAGTTTCACGGCCTGCTGCGCGACTTTGTCATCGCCAGTGGTGCCAAAGCCATGGTGCGCGGCTTGCGCGCTGTGACCGACTTTGATTACGAATTCCAACTGGCCGGCATGAACCGCACCCTGATGCCCAAGGTGGAAACCATTTTTCTGGCACCCAGCGACAAATACCAGTACATCTCCAGCACGCTGGTGCGCGAGATCGCCACCCTGGGTGGCGAGGTGGACCAGTTTGTCTCGCCGGGTGTCAACCAGCGGCTTCTTGACAAACGAAGTGCTGCCGCTGCCTGACCCGTTTATTTGGAGAACACCATGAAAATTCTTTTGCCCTTTGATGGCTCGGCCGCGGCACTGGAGGCGGTTGTGATGGCGATTCGTCTGGCCGCTGACGGGCTCGACACCTCAGTGGTGCTGGCCAATGTGCAGGAGCCCGCCAGTCTTTACGAGCTGATGTTGACCCAGGATCCACAGCTGATCGAGCAGGTGAGCGCCGCCGCCGGCGCCAACACCTTGCTGCCCGCCCAGGCCCTGCTGGAGGATGCAGGCATCGCTTTCGAGACCGAGGTCGCCACCGGCGACCCGGCGCACACGCTGGTCGACATTCTGGAAAACTATGCTTGCGACATGGTGCTGATGGGTGCCAGCGGCACCAGCACCCTGCGTAGCGCCTTGCTGGGCTCGGTGTCCAATGAGTTGCTGCATGCGGCCGGTGTGCCGGTCATGATCGTGAAGAGCTTTGAAGAACCCGCCTCGGATGTGGAAGTTCAGGCCTGATTCCCAGCGTCTGGTGCCAGGCAAACGACGCTCTGGAGCTGCCACATGGCTTTGTTGATCACCGACGAGTGCATCAACTGCGATGTGTGTGAGCCCGAGTGCCCGAACCAGGCCATCTTCATGGGTCCGGAGATTTACCAGATCAACCCGGATAAATGCACCGAGTGCGTTGGCCACTTTGATGAACCGCAATGCGTTCAGGTGTGCCCGGTGAACTGCATTCCGGTCAACCCAGCGCATGTGGAAGACCAAGAGACGCTGATGCAAAAATTCCGGCGCTTGCAGGGGCAACCAACCGCACCTGCCACGACCTCAGGCGCATAACTTTCATGGACTCTGGCCACCCTCGGGACATGAAAGTTATTTCAGGTTAACGCGCGTCTTCGGGCAGTTTCTTGCGGGGCTTGCTGGTTTTGTGAACCGTGCCGGGCACCACCGCGATGAAGCCTTTGGGTTTGTGCGGCCGGTTTAATCGCGGCTTGTGTGCGTACACCAGCACTGGCTCGGCTGTGGGTGCTTTGGCGGCTTGGCTTTCCTGTCTGATTTTTGCTGCGCTTTCAGCTTGCTGGGTGCGCTCTGCGGCCAGGGCCGCTTCGTTGGCCAGGCGGCTTTGCGCCATGTCACGGGCGAGCTCTGCATCACGCTTGGTTTGGGCGTCCATGCGTTTCTTTTCTGCCGGATCGCGGGAGTCATCCATTTCCAGCGCGGTGTTACCCGGGCACGGCATCTGGCTGTAGGTGGTGCCGCATTTATAGAC
>Ga0335397_10006313_pt1 | contig 15306 bp, 11 predicted proteins | sample MAT04_FD_205740 | JGI IMG/M metagenome (GOLD analysis project Ga0335397, IMG submission 205740) | Freshwater microbial communities from Lake Fryxell liftoff mats and glacier meltwater in Antarctica - MAT-04 (spades assembly) (version 2) ... | reverse complement strand
CCACAAAGGTACAAACTGTCATGGGCAGCTATCGATGGTCCACCGAATCAGTGGCCAGAGACAGACTGTTTCTGAAGTACTTGGGAGTAGACACCAAATAGTGTACGCTTTATCCGACTTTCAGGATAGCACAGTGCAACAAACAGAAGACGGTGACGGCACCGTCCTGCGCACCGAGAAAGCTGTCTATCCCCTCCTGGGAGGAGATTTCGCGATGATCATCGGCGAAGAAGTGAACGTCATCGGAAAAATGGTGCGCGAGAACAACATCGGAAAAATCATCGTCGCCCGGGTACAATTCGAGAGAGAATAATCGGCCCTCATTTATTTTATTTCCTATTCGCCAACCGGGAAACGTGTTACCGTCAGCAGCGAAAAATGCTCCACCCGACTTGCGCCTTCAGCCTCGGAAGGATTATTAAAAACATTCGCTTAGCTGCAACACATGCTCCGCCAGCGCACCCTCAACCGCCTACACTTTCTTGCCGTCCAGCAACGGTCAAGGGTCTTGCCCCTTCTGCTGTTACTCCTTCTTAGCACCGCCTGCGCCAGACCGACAACAACCAAGGTCATGGAAACCACGGCCTACTGTGGCTGCTCCATCTGCTGCAACTGGGAAAGAGGCAGCTGGCTATGGCTGAAACTTGATTTTTGGAACCGCTATGTCGGTTCCGGTGCCCGCAAAGGTCGACCCTACAACGGTCTGACCGCCAGCGGCACAGTGCCCTACGAACCGGAGGAGGGCCTCTTTTCCATGGACAGTCTGTCACGGCCGTGGCTGATTCCTCTCCGGCTGGTCCTTTTCCCCTGGTATCTGTTGCCCCGCGACGGTACCATTGCCGCCGACACCAAACACTACCCCTTCGGCACTCGTATGTATGTTCCCGACTATGGTTGGGGAAAAGTCGAAGACCGGGGAAAGAATATCAAAGGGCCTACCCGTATCGATCTTTTCTTTCATTCCCACGATGACGCCCTGGAATGGGGCAGGAAAAAAATCCGGGTTTCCATTGAACGCCCCCGCTAAGGGGTGTCTCTCTAAAAAAGTACAAGGAAGACCATCATGAATCCTTTGCCGATGACCATCCTGCGGGTCTTTCTGCCCTTTGCCGCCGGCTATTTCCTCTCCTACTTGTACCGCGTAGTGAATGCGGTGATCGCCCCCGACTTGATCACCGACACCGGCATCGGCCCCTCAGACCTCGGCATGCTTACATCGATCTATTTTATCACCTTTGCCTCCTTCCAACTCCCCTTAGGCGTCCTCCTCGACCGATTTGGACCACGAAAAGTCGAAGCATTACTCCTGCTTTTTGCTGCCCTTGGTTCCTTCATCTTTGCTGCTGCCGATGGTCTTGCCGGTCTGGTTGCCGGTAGGGCCTTTATTGGGATTGGGGTTTCCGCTTGTCTCATGGCGGCCTTCAAGGCATACACCCTGTGGTTCCCCAAAGAAAAATGGCCGCTGATCAACGGCCTGCAAATGGCTGCCGGAGGCCTTGGCGCCTTAGCTGCCGCAACTCCTGTCGAAGCAGCCTTGCAGATCACCGATTGGCGTGGCGTGTTCACGGGTCTCGCTCTCCTCACCTTGGTTGCAGCCATCGCAGTTTTTACCATTGTACCAGAAAAAATGTCAGTCGGCGGCAACAGAGAAAGCCTGCACGACCAACTTCTCGGGATCAAAGAGATTTTCACCAGCCGGATGTTCTGGCGTACCGCCCCCCTCACCACCGCCTCGCAGGCAGCCTTCATGGCCATCCAGGGCTTGTGGGCCGGACCTTGGCTCAGCCATATAGGACAACTCAGCCGGTCAGAAGTTGCCGTGGTGCTTTCCTGGGTTGCCGTAGCCATGGTCGCGGGTTTTATACTCCTTGGCAGTCTTGCCGAGAGACTCAGCAGAAAAGGCGTTGCGGTGGCAACGACCGCCGTTATCGGCATGACCCTGTTCATGGCTATCCAAATCTTGTTGATACTGAACCCGGCCGGCTGGACCTTTTATTTGTGGCTCGCTTTTGGATTTCTCGGCACCTCCGGGGTGATCGCCTATTCCGCCCTGTCCCAGGCATTCCCGTTGCATTTATCCGGGAGGGTGACGACTGCCTTAAACCTCCTGGTATTTATCGCTGCCTTTGCCGGCCAATGGGCCATCGGGGCCATCATCGGCCTTTGGTCGGCGGGAGCGAATCAACCTCTTACCGCTGCCGGCTTCAATGCCGGATTCGGATTACTGCTTGTTCTCGAAGTGGCAGGTCTTGTCCAATACCTCCTAAGCGGCCGAAAAGAATCTTGACGATTACCGGTTGATGCAATAGATAGGGCCTACATTCTCTGCTTGCCAGTTGCACCCAGATCACAATAACCAGACCACGAGATCATGACAGAAAATCGGACAGTAACCATCATCGGCGGCGGCCTTGCAGGCTGTGAAGCTGCCTGGCAGCTTGTAACACGCGGTTGCAAAGTACGCCTCATCGACATGAAACCGCACCGCTTCAGCCCCGCCCACCATTCGGAAGACTTGGCCGAACTGGTCTGCAGCAATTCGCTCAGGTCCAATGATTCGACCTCGGCAGTGGGCTTGTTGAAAGAGGAGATGCGCCGCTGCAACTCGCTGATCATCGCCCAGGCCCATGCAACCGAAGTCCCGGCCGGCAAGGCACTGGCGGTGGATCGAGAAAAGTTTGCGGCGCGGATCAGCCGGATTCTCACCGACAATCCTCTCGTTGAAATCATCAGGGAGGAGGTTCTGACCATTCCTCCACCATCGCAAAATTTGACGATTCTCGCTACCGGCCCCCTGACTTCCGAACCGCTGGCCAGGGCCCTGGCCGCCCTCACCGGCAAAGAACGGCTGGCCTTTTACGATGCCATCGCCCCGATCGTTTACGCCGATTCACTGAATATGGAGATCATCTATTGCAAATCGCGTTATGATGACGGTCCTGGCGATTACCTGAATTGTCCTATGGATATGCAGAATTACCAGCGGTTCATCACTGAACTTGCAGGTGGTGCATACATGCCCCTCAAGGATTTCGAGGACGTCAAATATTTTGAAGGCTGTTTACCTGTTGAAGTCATCCGCGCAAGGGGCGACCAGACCCTGCGTTTCGGGCCGATGAAACCGGTCGGTCTTGCCGATCCGAGAACCGGCCGGGACCCTTACGCCGTAGTCCAGCTGCGTAAGGAAAACCGAGAGGGAACTACCTATAATATGGTGGGATTTCAAACCAAATTGACGCATCCGGAACAAAAGCGTATCTTCCGTCTCATTCCGGGCATGGAAAAGGCCGAGTTTGCAAGACTCGGATCGATTCATCGCAACACCTTCGTTCTCTCTCCGGAGCTTTTACAACCCACCCTGCAATTCATTGATAGGGCGGATCTCCTTCTCGCCGGCCAGCTCGCAGGCGTTGAAGGCTATGTTGAATCGGCAGCCATGGGCCTGCTCGCCGGAATCAATGCTGCCCGGATCATTAGCGGCCTTGTCCCGGTTGTTCCGCCGGCGGAAACCGCATTGGGTTCCTTGGTCAACCACTTGACCCAGAGCGACCCAAAAAAATTTCAACCGTCAAATGTCAATTTTGGACTCTTCCCCGCTTGGCAGGAAAAGGTCAAAAAGAAGATTCGGGGCTTGGAACGTTCACAGCTTGCGCTTGCGAAACTTGAGCAGTGGCGAGAGAGTGAAAATATCTGAAACTGTTTAAGCCGCTGTCCGGAAAATGAACTTGCAAAGAGAGTATAGTATGTGATAGAATTTCGACCTGCTTGCTCATAATTTTGAATAGAGAATCTTTAGCTGAATAATTGACGTCCGTTGGATACGATCACATGAAATTCACCTTTTCTCGACTTTAGTCCTCACCGGATTGTGGTGTTCCTCCGCTGGTGCCCAGACCACCGCCTATACCTATGACAATCTTGACAGGTTGACTGAGGCAAAATATTCCACTACAAAGGTTCTCGGTACCATCTCTTATACCTATGATGAAGCTGGAAATCGTTTATCGCAAGTTCAGGAAAGCTTCCTTGTTAAGCCAGGCGACCTTGACAATGACGGCAGCATTACACTCAAAGATACCATTCTTGGATTGCAAATACTTGCAGATGGGCAGCCTTCCGAGAAAGTGGATTTTAGGGCAGATGTTGATGGCGATGGAAAGTTGGGGCTGGCAGAGGTAATTTTCTCACTGCAAAATATTTCCACCCATTAAAGGAGGATGGGAGACGAGAATCTATAACATCGAACCGCCTTCATCGCTGCATAGCAGGAATTCTGGAAGATTCGGAAGACCCACTTCGTTTTGCAACGCTTAATGATGCGCAGTCGGACAATAAACTGGAATTGTTGCCAGGATTTTTGGGGAAGTTTATCAATATTCATCAGCGAGAAGGAGAGAGCGTACTGCTCGGAAATATACGGCTATGAGATTGCAACAAATCCTTCTTATTCTGCTTGGCTGCCTTGGCATGTTCCAGTGTCTGTTACCTTCAATGGCACTTGCCGAACCTGTCGGCCAACTTTACTGGAAGACAAGCCAATATCCTGAAAGTTTTTTCGCCTATACAAATGACAGCGCTACCTACAATGGTGCGTTCGCCGCTTTGCATTACGGTTGCCTTCAAAACAATGGAGGAAATGGAAATTACACAGGCGGAGTATCTATCGATATCTCTTTTGAGGCTGAAGTTGATGGGTGGTGTTTGAACAGGACTTTTATCGGCGTGGTCCCTGGAGCCCACTACACAGCCTTCTTGTATTGCAACGGGGTAAAAAGGGATATGTTTGATAATAGTCCGTGCCAGCCTCCACCGATTCGCCCGGAGAACAACTTCGGCGAAACATGTGACCTATAAGAGCAATGCTGTCATTAAACGAGGCAGATTATCCAATAGAAAATCAGCAAAGGTCCCGAAAATGAAAGTATTGCCTAATATGAGCACCAAGACGAGAACAATTGTCTTCTATCTCTTATGTGTCCTAATAGTGCTGGCCGGTAATGCCCAGGCATCCTCTCAACCCTACATCCCTCTTCATCAGGTCAACTTCGGGACCGGCAATAAATACCTCTCGGCAACCGATGTAAGCATAGGAAGCCCTGCGGGAACCCTTAGCTTTACCAGAACTTATAACAGCCAGAGCAGCACCACATCTGAATTCGGTTACGGCTGGACGGCAACGTTCACCGAACGTCTAACCATCGCTACCGACAGCATCAGCCTGGTCCAGCCAGGCGGCAGATATATCGTCTTCAAAAACGACGGCAGCGGCAACTGGATCAACCAGACCGGGGCAAAACAGACCATCACCGCAAATACCGGCGGTTATCAACTGAAAGAACTCAGGGGAACAATTAAACAGTACGATGGTACCGGCCATCTTGTCAGTGTCACCGACAGGAACAGCAATACTCGAACCTACACCTATTCAAGCGGCCTTGTCGACTCGATCTCCGACAACTTCGGACGCAGCCTCACTTTTGCATATACCGCCGGCAAACTGACCGGCATGACCTCGGCCATCGGCTCCTGGACATACAGCTACCTGAACGACAACCTCGTTGAGGCGACCAAGCCGGATGGTAAATATATCCAGTATATCTATGACGATCCAAACGATGCTCACAACCTGACCGGTGTCATCGACGAATCGGGAACCCGAGTCCTCACCGTTACCTACGATAACCTTGACCGGGTAACGAGCGCCGCCAAGGCCGCTGACTTAGACAAGGTGACCATCACCTATCCTGCCACCAATGTGCGAGAAGTCACCAATAGCCTCGGGCTAAAAACCACCTATCAGCTCAACGTGGCAAACGGTATTGCCATGGTCGACACGATGGCAGGTCCCGGCTGCAGCTCCTGCGGCGACAACGCAAACACCAAATATCTCTATGATAACAGGTTGCAGGTTGTTGAGGCAACCGATGCCAGCGGCGTAAAAACCACCTCCACCCGCGACGCCTCCGGCAATAAGACCAGCGTCACCAAGGCGGCAGGGACTCCCTTAGCCAGTACCACCACCTATACCTACGATCCCGCAACCAATCAGCCTGCCACCATAACTCGGCCATCCGTCGCCAACCCCGGCCAGCAGACGGTCAACACCATGACCTACGACACCCACGGCAACCTGCTCAACCAGCAACGAAGCGGCTACTCCGGAACCACAGCGATCAACGCTACCACCACATATACCTATAACAGCTACGGCCAGATCGCCACAATTGACGGACCACGCGCCGATGTTACCGATACGGCAACCTTCACATACTATGCAAACGACGCAGGCCAGGGTCTTAACCGCGGCAATCTCTCTACAGTAAAAGATGCCCTGAACCATACCACCACCTTTTCCAACTACAACGCCTTCGGCCAGGCCCAGACCGTCACCGACCCGAACGGCATCGTCACCAGCCGGGTGTATGATGCCGGCGGCCTTCTTACCTCTTCGACCACCGCCGACTTAACCACCGCCTATGCCTATGACCCCGCCGATAAGCTACAGGCCATAACCCTGCCCGGCAACCGGGTGATCACCTATACCTATTCAGCCGCAGGTCAGGTGGCAAAGATCACCGACAGTATTGGCAACGTCATCTCCTACACCTACGACAGCGAAGGCCGGCGCACCGGCGAAGAGGTCCATGATCCACAGAATGTCCTCACCCGCTCAGCAGTGTACGGCTACGACAACTATGGCCGTATGAATAAGGTTACCCTGCCAGGTAATGCTGAGGAGACTGCTGAATATGACCTGGTCGGCAATCTGGTTAAGACGGTCAATGCCAACGTCATTCAGACCGACTACCAGTACGATGTTTTGAACCGCCTGCTTTCACTGACTAAGGCAGCAACTAATACCACCGGTTACACCTTTGACGCCCATAGCAATGTCACCGAGGTAACCGATGCAAAAAGCAAGGCAACGAGCTTCACCTATGATGATTTCGGCAGAATGGTGACAACAACCTCCCCGGATACCGGTCAGAATGCTTACAGCTATGACCTGGCTGGCAATCTCATCTCCATGAGCGATGCCAAGGGACAGAGCACAACCATGCAGTACGATGCCCTCAACAGACCGGTCAAACAGAGCTATGCAGGTACCGGCGATATCCTCTTTTCCTACGATCAAGGGACAAAGGCCATCGACAAGTTAAGCGGGATCACCGACCGGGAGGGCACTGACTCCTTTACCTATGACTCTTCCAGCAGAATCGTCACCGACACCAGGGTGATCGACAGTAGAACCCATGCGGTCTCCCAGGTGAATCATGGGGACACCATACCGATTTATTGTCAATTACTTTCCATTCGTGCATCGACAAACTAAGGGCAACCGCCCGCTCCAGCAACTGAGCCAGACCGTAGCAAGGGCAATGTCGTATAAGGCCCCATTATGATGCAGTGGCCCAATTCACCAGCACCACGCCTGCAACCACCACAAAATTTACCGCAACCCCAATACCTGTAAGAACAACAGCCACTTAATAGTGAGTTCAGGGGACAGCATATCAAATTCCTCAGGTCAATAAGGAGATATCCAGTTTCTGGCTATGATGAACCCAAATTGAGGTGTTATACGGAAACTGCGATTCAATGAAGGGTTAACCAGCGAAGCTTACGCCAAATACACATATTAAAAAGATCACTGATCTTCTATCTCTTAGCCGTCTTTGTAATTATTTCTAGCACTGTGCAAGCCTCGACCCAACCCTACATCCCTCTTCATCAGGTCAACTTCGGGACCGGCATATAAATACCTCTCGGCAACCGATGTAAGCATAGGAAGCCCTGCGGGAACCCTTAGCTTTACCAGAACTTATAACAGCCAGAGCAGCACCACATCTGAACTCGGTTACGGCTGGACGACAACGTTCACCGAACGTCTAACCATCGCTACCGACAGCATCAGCCTGGTCCAGCCAGGCGGGCAGATATATCGTCTTCAAAAACGACGGCAGCGGCAACTGGATCAACCAGACCGGGGCAAAACAGACCATCACCGCAAATACCGGCGGTTATCAACTGAAAGAACTCAGGGGAACAATTAAACAGTACGATGGTACCGGCCATCTTGTCAGTGTCACCGACAGGAACAGCAATACTCGAAGCTACACCCGAATTTCGGGGACATGACATTTAATTATTCAGTCCACTCGCTCCTTTCTTCTTTAATTGCGATAGCGACAAACCAAGGGATTACTTTCAAAAGTAGGACTAGTGTCATAGCATAATCCCTGGAGATAAGGAGTTCTGAACTTGGTTAATGTAGTCGTGGAAACGGCATAAGGATCCGTAGCGAAAAAATGAAAATGAACATGTTATTTCGTGACGGCTTTAAAATCCTTCGACAACGGGGTGTTCGGTAAAGCCCCAGTAGGGATAATCCTGGCGGTAACCGGCAACTCGGCCTGGGCTGTGTTCCCGACTGGCCACCAGCCAGAGGGTGCTTTGCATCCCTGGTTTGTCCGACAACTCGCCGTCGTCAGGTATATCCGGATACAGCACCATGGCGTTGTCGGCACTGTATTCAATATCCCCGGAACCTTTAAAGACCCCAAGGTGCGGTTCCTCCCGGTAGGAACCTGCAGCTCCCCGGGAGAGTTCGGAAATAACGAGAAAGGAAACATGAAGATCATCGCGCATCGACTCCATTTGCCGCAGCCAGGCATCAATGCCGGTACGCCGTTCGGTAAATTCATTGAACGGTAACTTGTGCAGACTGTCGATTATCACTACCGTGTATTCACTTCGCGTTTCGTGGCGAATAAAGTCTATATGTTTGCGCATCAGTTCGGGAGTCACCTTGCGATCATTAATGACCCGCCAGAAAAAGAGCATTTTCTCAAGACTGTTGGTCGCCGCCCGGGCCTTCTGCCTTTGTTCCTCCGAGGCGTTTCCCGTTCTGAATTGACCGGTTGACAAGCGGGCCAGGCGACAGAGGGTGCGTTGATAGATCTTCTGTCGGCCGTTTTCAAAATCGTAGTAGAGAACCGGTATCTTTTTCAAAGCCATTTCCGAGGCTATCTGAATAACAAAGGTCGATTTCCCGACCTTCGGCGCCCCACCTATCACATTAATTCCATGAATGCCGCCAATGGCGCCATCAAGGAGTGAAAAACCGCAGGCAAGATTCTGGAATTCCTCCCCCTGTTCTTGCTCAAGGGTTTGCAAAAACAGCTGGTATTCGCGTTGCGGCGAAGTAAAAGGTGAAAAGGCGCGGGACAGCCGAACCATTTCACTTACTTTTCCGGCAAAGGCCTTTCCGGAATCCTTGGCCAAGCGGCGGAGGGTGGCGTGTTTCGGTGCATTCGCCTGCCAAGCAAGTATCCTCGCCTTGTAACCGACCCGTGATGCCAGATTGCGGGCAGCGGTCTCCGATTCGAGACTATTGCCGATAGCGAGAAAAAGAGTCTTTACTTTGGCAAACAGCTTGGCGGGAAGTTTTTCGAGCGCCGTATAATGGGCCACCGCCACTCCCGGAAACCCCAACTGCTTCAGGGTCAAAAGGTTTTCTTCGCCCTCACAGAGAAACAATGCGCCGTTTTCACATCGCTGTATATCTTCGATATTATAGAGATTAAACGGATCACGACTGAAGTCCTGGTTACCGTGCCAAAAATAGTCTTCCGTGCGGTCGGGATGAACGCAACGGGCAGAATAGCAGTTACCGTCTTCCTGGAAATAGGGCAAAACCAGATACCGGCCATTGAACCCCACCTGCATCTCCTGGAGAGCTGCCCGGCCTATTTGGCTTTCTTTGAAGAGGCTATAAAGCGCGTCGGTTATCCTGTCCCGATAGGTAGCAATTTCATCGTTGATATTTTCCACCGGATATTCCGGCTGCACCCCGGCGACCTCCTGCTCCGGAATATATCCCGGCACTTCGCTTAAGGCGATGGCGGCAAGGCGGGCGAACCAAAGGGGAAAGCCTCCGGGAACGCAGCGATTCTGGCAACGAAAATACCCGTGAAAAAAACTCTGGTGATTTAAAAAGACGACGAGGCGACCGCTTTCATAGCCATGTTCCTTGCAGAAGGGACAGGCGGCGGTCATGGTTTCCTGCCATTCCCCGCCAAGACGTTTCAAATAAAACTGAGAAATGGAATCGTTGCCCTGGCTCATGGCATTCCTCGCCAAGAATCCTGTCGGCAAAATCCTCGATAAGAGACCTTACTCATTGTACCAGCGCTTCGCGATTGGCTGCTTTGATGATTTCCTGAAGCTTTCTATTCTCCAGCGCCACATCAAATCTGACATGGACGGAATAATCACTCTCCACCGCATAGGTGCAGCGAACTGCAAGAATATCACCGGTCATCCAGGCGAATTCTCCAGGTTTTTCACCCGCCGGCAGCTTCACCTGAACCCTCCGTCCCAGCAGGAGACGAGCATTGTCCTTCTTGGAAATCCGCACCTGATAGGCAATTCCCCCTAGGGATACATCGGATAATTCAACCATGGCATTCACTCCGATACTCTGGCCGAGATTATCAAGCAGTAATGTACCCACCCGACCGGAGATCTTGAACCGTTCCTGCGTTCTCCGGTCCTGCGAACTCTTCCGGATAAAATCTTCGATATTTTCAAATTTACTACAAAAATCGCGGAGTTTTGATTCAAGACCAGGAAATTCCTCACTCCAATCCCGGAGTTTGTCCAGTTTCAGACTGGAGATTTCCGAAGTGCCGACGCTGGCAACGGAGATCGTCCAGACCGAGGCATCAAAAAAGGCCCCGGCACCGAATATTTCCCCACGGCCCATGGTCTTCACCAGCACTTCCTTGCCCATACCCTCAAAATACAGTTTAACTTTGCCGCTATTGATGAAAAAAAGCGAAGTCTGCATCGCCCCCTGGCTGACAACGACCTCCCCTTCCAGGTATTTTTTGTGCTTCTGGGCATGATACAGAGCAACAAATTCCTCTGAAGTCAAACATTCGTACAATCTGCTCCAGATTTCCAGGTGACCCTTGTCGATGGCTGCCACCTTTTCCCGGTCAATGAGTTCGGCCGCCCGGATAATATGGCTGAAAGCTGTCGGGTCAATCTCGATGAGCCACTCGCGAAGACTTTCGGTCTGAACAAAATTACCCATCCGCGCCGATTTCTCGATCAACGGCACCAGCAACTCTATGGCTGCCGACTTGTCGCCCTGAGCTACTAGAGCACGAACCGTTTGCTCCTGAGGCAACCCGGTAAACATTCTCGGGTCAGTTGTTGCTTTGCTTGATTTTGCCGCCTGTTTCAAAGCATTTTTGCGTAATTGCCCCACCTGGAGATGTTTTTTCCGAGCCTCCTGAAGATCATTCTCCAAATACTTCATAGCCTTTTCCGCTTCGCTCCAGACATGCTCGGGTATTTTTCTGGTCGAGCGTTGCCCTCGGGTCTCAAGAAACGCCTCAACCCCTTTAAGCGCCGCAGGACATGCGCAACGCCCCAAGGTTTCCAAGAGTTGCAATAGAGTATCGGTACGGTTCTTATCGCTCAAGGTATCATTCGCCGCCAACACCTCAGCGAGTTGTGTCGCTACTTCATGGTCACAAAAACTACTGAGGGCATCGATAATTTGCACTTTGATGAGTTCGGAAGAATCGGCCAAGGCAAGGAGAAACAATCTCTTTCTGCTTTTAGCGCCAATTTTATAAAGGCAGAGAAAAGCTTCTCTCTGTACCCGGAAATCCTCATTCTTGAGATAGGGTAAAACACTTTCCGCATCTTCCTCTTTGCCGGACTCTCCCAGCAGTTTCAGAAGATTACGTTTACCGTACCAAGGCATATGTTCCGGTAAACGTTCATGGATTATCGAGGTGAGGAAACTGCTGTTAATGGTCAGCAAATCAATGATTTTTATGCGGTCGTCGGTGTCTTCGGTATTGATCAGGGATTCAACCAAAAATCGCACTGCTACCGGTCCCTGGAGTGCCAGACGGCAACTTAGGGCTTCATCCAGAGGCGAAGCCAGGCACTCCGCGAGAAGGCTCGGCAGTTTCGCCCGCTGAATCCCCCGGTCCTGGATCTTGCCGATAATGCCTTTGAGATTTGCTGGTCTATTAATCTGACCACTGCGGATCATATGTATCAGGGTAAGGATTACATCGCCACGCCGATTGTCGTTAAGATTCCAGCTGGCTTGCATCGCCTGATGCAGGAAAATTGCGATCTTTTCCAAGATCGCTTCTTCGAATGCCCCCCTCCGAAAAATCGCCATGAACGGCTCAAGGAAAATATCTATAAGACCCATGCGACCGTCGGCGACAAGCTTTTCCCCAATGGTGACAATGCTCAACAGCACTTTTTCGCTCACCCTTTCGCCTTCATGTCGCAGGTGTGCTGAGATACCCTGAAGGAGGGTTTCAACATCCTTATCGGCTTTCTCCTGAAATTTCTCGGTTATCGCATCAGGAAGGTACTGCAGCAGTTCCTCACTTTTCAGAGTGGTGATATTGCCTTGTAATAAGCCATGAACCCCTGCTTCGAGGCGGCGTTTCTTGCGCTCTAATTCACCTTCAAGAATCAGGGTCCGGGCCTTTTCCGTGCTGAGAAATTGTTTACCTTTGCCGGTATTCATGAGCCTGGCTATGGCCTTGCCGAAAAACTCCACCCGAGGCGATTCATCCCCGGCAACACGTCGAGCCTTGGCAAGATGTTCATGGAAAAGTACAAAGATGGCGCTGAGGTTTTCGGGAGTCAGAAAGCCGATCACGTTGTCATAGAATTTCTCTCCGAATCCTTCCGGAAACTCCTGGCACAAGAGAACACACAGCGCCCCTTCCCTGAGGTTTTCGACGAGGATGCGGCCAAGACCGAGACCCACCTGACGAAGTGCTTTATCATCGATCGCAACCTCTGTACCATGCAGCATGACAGGAAAGAGCGGCGAGGCAACGATTTCCCCATTTTTAAAAATGTCCTGGAGAATATGACCGACACCGGCAGCAAGAAGGTCGACAGCGGAATCGGTGTTGGCCATCCTCTTGCTGAGTTCAGCCTTAATTGCCGGCCTCTCGTCTTTACCACAGAGACAAGCCAACAGTTCCGGTCGAACCTTTACCAATTTGCGTGATCGGGATTCAACAGGTTCCGGGCTTGCAACCTTTTCACGAAGATCCTGTTGTTCATCCGAAAAATAGCTCGCCAGCCCAAGGCCGGTAATGAAAGCCATTCCCCCACCGGATTTTTTGGCTTTTTCAATAGGGGAATTAAAGACATAGAGAATCTGGCCAAAGGCAAACCGATCCATATCGGCACCGAGCAGCAATTGCACCAAGCCGAGCATGCGGAGTTGCCGAAAAACGACCAAATTGGGAAATAGATCAAGTGTTTCTTGATCTAAAGGCTGACCGTCAATACAGGCGGCATCATCTTTAAAAGAAAACACCAGCGGGCCTTGCTCGCGGATAAAGAGCTTTAAACCTGTGTAGCTGCGCTCTACGGCATTGGCGACCTGAGGTGCTTCCGATGGATAAAGACGGCTTGTCACAATCGCGTTATTCAGCAATTTCAGCGCGTCGACACGTTTTCCCTGCTGCATAAGTATCACCCTCAATACCGATTAATCTGCAAAGCCGGCTGGATAACGCCATGTTCCTGGAGTACCTGTAAGAGCTCGCAAAGAGGCAGACCTACAACGTTTGAGTAAGACCCCTCAATGGATTGCACCAGACAAGCCCCTTTACCCTGAATCGCATACGCTCCCGCCTTGTCAAGACTTTCACCGGTAGCCACATAGGCACGGGCCGTGGCTTCGGAGAAAGGCGCAAAAAGCACCTTTGTGACAACCGCTCGGGTAACCTCCACCCCTCGCCCCGCATGGGTGACACAAAAGCCGGTCCACACGGAGTGTTCCCGCCCGGACAAAGCCATCAGCTGCACCACCGCATCCTCTTTATGTGCCGGTTTCCCGAGGATTCTCGGGCCTAGGCAGACAATAGTATCGCCGCCGATTATCCATGCTTCGGGGAAAGATGCCCTTACCACCGCCGCTTTTTCTCTGGCCATCCGGATGACAAAAGCCGTAGGGTCCTCACTTTCGGCCGGCCGCTCATCAATGGCGGCGGTCTGCACACTGAATTCGAGTCCCAGGTCTTGTAAATATTGTTGTCGCCGCGGTGAAGCCGAAGCCAGAATGATTTGTTGAGAATTATAATACATAATGAGCAGTGTCCGAAATATTACAACACTATCTTCTTATATAGCAGATTATAGTTTGCAATTACAATATTTTATATCTTTATCTAAAACGATACCTTGGGTGAGTGTTGGATACTTTCTCACTTTTTGCCGATCAGGCAAGCCTCCCCCATTCACATTGGCCGGGGAAAGAACTATACTGGTACTATGAAACACACCTCCTCGCGTCCCCTTTTCTGGATGAAATTCCTGATTTTCGTATCGTGGGTAATGCTCTTTTCCCTGCTCCTCAAAAGAGATGTATTTATCGATACGGTCAATTTCCAGGAAACCGAGACCCTCAGACAGGCCGAGTCGGAAGAGTACCAAGGGATCTATTTCCGGGAAAGTAAAATCGGCTATGTCATTACCCGCTACAAAGTCGGTTCGGACGAGAAGCAACTGATTGAACAAGAAGCGTTGATGAACCTCAATATCGGTCAGGCAGTTCAAACCATTACCCTTCGCCTCAAAGCAACCCTCTTTGCCGGTAATTATCTGCAGGATTTCGAATTTTCCTTTCAATCGCCTTTTTACCGCATGCAGGCAAGTGGCACGGTTGACGGCAACAGCGTCAAATATCTGCTGGACACCGGTACAAATACCATCCGGGACACCCTGACTTTTCCCACCCCACCGCTGCTGGCAACCTCGCGCCGCGCCTACCTGCTGAATGAAAGCATACAAACAGGGGAAAAAAGACGTATCCCGTGGTTTGATCCGCTGTCGCTTACCAGCAAAGAGTCAGTCCTCGAATATCGCGGCTTAGAATCCGTCCTCATCAATGGAAGAGTGCAAAAACTACACCATTTTATCGAATCATTTTCAGGGGCTAGGGTCAATTCATGGCTGAATGACTCCGGCGTGGTCATCAAGGAAGAATCGCCGGCCGGTTTTATTTTTCAGAAAGAACCAAAGTTCAAGGCCCTCGATCTTTCCGGCCGCCCAGAAGAGTTGCTGGCCGCCGCGGCCGTCAAGCTGCAGGGCGAACTGGGGGATATTACCGGGCCGTCGAAGCAGTATCGTCTGACGATTCCCGATGAAAGCAAGTTAGATGTGCATGGTGGCAGACAAGTCTTCCGGGATAAGGTCTTGACGGTCTCCCGCGAAGAACTGCCGGCAGACCGCAAC
>Ga0335397_10006312_pt1 | contig 15308 bp, 14 predicted proteins | sample MAT04_FD_205740 | JGI IMG/M metagenome (GOLD analysis project Ga0335397, IMG submission 205740) | Freshwater microbial communities from Lake Fryxell liftoff mats and glacier meltwater in Antarctica - MAT-04 (spades assembly) (version 2) ... | reverse complement strand
CCGCTGCGGCAAATCCTGATGCGCCCGGAGCTATGCGTGTGCGGCAGCACCGGCCCCGCCCCGCAACTCGTTGGTACATCTTGAGGAATCCCCCATGCAACTACTGGGATTAGGCGTCCTTGGCCTCGGCGAAGGCCGCAGCATCGTCTCTGCCGGCGTGCACAGCAGCCTGTGGCGCGTCATCACCCTGTGCGACACCAACGAAGGCCTCAGCCGTGCTGCCGATGTGATCGCCGCCCAGCAACGCAGCGGCAAACAGGTAATGGTCGGACAGAGCACCCGTTATGTGTTTAGCGTGGCTATTGGCCAATTACACACATCCCACAGCGCAGGGTCGTGCACTGGCCCGATCTGAAGGAGTTCTAGGCTCCTGCAACAACTCGTTTGCGCCGCTGACTAGTGCGACCTGATGGAATCTTTGAAAGTTGCATAACCAGCCGCAGGGCCTCATTGACAGCCTCGGCGGTGGGAAACGCTACTGCAACCTCCGGCTCCAGAACCACCATGATGGCTTCACACCGTCCCTGGCCCGTTTCATCTGCTGCAATACTGCTCAATAGCCATCCTTGTTGTAGGTGGTCTTGTCGTTACCGGGGTAGCCAGTGTAGGGAATCCAGGTGTCATCGTCGATCTGGGCGTACGGATTGCCCCCTTGTGCGTCGTGATACTTGGCTTGATTGAGATCCTTATGGCTCACCTGTCCCTGCCCGGCGAACGCGAACTTTGAGACGTCCAATCTGCGTTGTAGGACGGATTTGGACTTGTCCGCGGTGACATTCAGCATCATAAAATCTGCGGCGAAGGTGTACTTGTCGCGTGGAATGCCGTAGGCGTCGATGCTCGTCTGCGCAAGTGCGACCGTATCATCCTGGGCCTGGAAATGCGTAGCCGCCGTCAAACGGGGCAGGTTGCCGCCCGCCATCAACTGGCTGAGCAGGTAACCGAACGCACCTTGTGTCGTGTGCGAGCTGTTGACGATGGCTGTTGCGTTGTCTACCATTTCCTGAGAGAGATTCCCCACGGGTACACCCGTAACGTGGGACGCCCATTGGTTTGGCGGCATGACGATCTCGTGGATCAAGACGTCCACGCCCTGCGCCTGCGCGAGCATGGTCGTGTTGGGTAGCGCCACATTTCGCGCATGTGGCCAAGGATGCCTCGCGTCCCATCGTCGTAGATCTGACCGGTGACGGGATCAGGCACGCCGGAGGGCGTCGACCCCCACACATAAAGCGGGGACTTGCGATCATTGGCTTCCCCGAAACAGTAGATCGCCGAAAGTTCGCTCATGTGATCCGCATGCAGATGAGCGATGAAAATCTTGTCCATGCGGCTGTAGGGTATGCCCGCAGCGTTGTAATTGGCGAGCACGCCCATCCCACAGTCGAACATGGCGTAGTCGGCCGGTATCGGCCAGCCGCTTGTATCCTTGGTGGTCGGGCCGACTTCAACGTAAACGCTCACGCCTTGCTGCGCGAGCCGCGGAATGCACGAGGTGCCTAGAAACGTGATCCGCATCTCGTCGGCCGCCAACTCTCCGCCGGGACAGGTGGTTGCCAACTGGTTCGGGTCAAAAAACCAGGTGTACGCGCCTCCCGAATAACAAGCCTGCGCACCAGCCATTGGCGATGCTACGGCTGCACGCGGGCGGCTGCCAGGATAACCGCCCAACCCAGCCACCGCTGCGCCCGCCCCCACCGTTTTTAAGAAATTACGTCGTGAGACTCTCATGGCGATCCTCCTGAGGCAATCTGCTCTTGGACCTGCTGTTCGCTTGCTGCCACTATACCAGGAGCGGATCTGCCGTGCACTCGCGAAAGTGATAGTCTGGGGAATGCAAAAGCGCTAGTCGCCCTGCCGGCGATGGTTCGCACCCTAGCGTCCGATCGCGGCGGGGTCGGTCTGTGACTACACGGTCACAGACGTGACAATCGTCAAATCGCTTACCTGCACGAAACTCGCCGCCACCCAGCCTAGTTCGCTGGTCGTACCGGGCACCTGGATCTGTAGCCAATCCCCTGCGCCGTTGCGCCCGACCACGATCAGCACTGCGCCATCGGCCACCTTGTCGATGACCAATTGTTAGGTAGTTGTTGCGGTGTACATTATTTGCAGCAGGATCAGGCGGTGCCATCGTCATTTACGACAGGCGGAAAATCGCATTGATGAGATATACTGCGGGCTATGGAAAGAACGCTGACGGCGATCAATCAGATGGAGAGCAGGTCAAAGTAATTGAAGTGAGTTGTAGTAGATGGGGGACTCTGTGATGCCAACAGTGCAAGATTTTGTCGAGGCAAGGCTTTACAATAGCGCAGAAGATGTCATTCAGGATGCCCTGCGTCACCTGCTGCACACAAGCGGTGATCTACGTGTGCAGTTGGCGATGCATCGCTATCAGGCTGAGGATATCTCTCTTGCCAAAGCCGCTAGCTTGGCTGGAGTAAGCTGGGCGCAGATGCGGGATATCTTGATCGAACAGGGCATTCAGCCGCGGTTAGGGCCAGAGACCTTTAAGGATGCACTCAACGAGGTGCAATTTCTGCGCGATTACTTCGAGGCACACCCGTGAGTATCATTAAAGACATTAAAAGCGGAGGCGTTGGTGACCCTGATCTAACTACCAGGGAGAATGGTGTTGCTAGCGCCAAATCGTCTGAAGTACGTGACATATTCCCCAGGACACCGGTAGCTTCCTTCCGGCGTGAGTATTCCAGCCAAGAACTGCAGCAGCGGTTTCCAATCGAACTTGTCGCTGCTTTGAGCGGGATGGCGAGGGCATATGTTTGTCGCGCCCTTGAGAAGCCGCGTTGTACGGAAGTTACGTTGCAGCATGTGCTATTTCTTCTGGACCTAGATGCCTTTGCCGAGACTTTTGTGCCCCGCAGTAAGATCTGTGACTATCTTTTAGGGCCGGCGTCAGAACAGCCTGACTCACTACTTCCTCCGATCGGACTCCAGAGCCATGAATCGCACAAACTCATCAAAGGGTCCGCTAAGGACCTTATTGTGCTGTTGCCGCCGCAGTCCGTTCAATGCCTAGTCACCTCTACGCCATATTGGGGTACAAGACTGTATGAGGATTGGTCGGAGGTTGTCTGGGCAGATGGCGAGATGTGCCCTTTTGGACATGAGCAAACACCCGAAGGATTTATCCGGCATACAATCGAACTGCTGTATTTGCTCAAACCTGCCATGACTGCGGACGGTTCCCTGTGGTGGAATTTGATGGATACTTACAACACGCGAACCCAGATACGCTCCAACGCCGCCGAGACGCTGCGGGCCATGCGCGGCTTTGATGAGCGGGGGTGGAAGGACTACGCATGCCGGCGGTATAGTGCGGGCCATTCCTATCTTGAGGATGGGGAACAGTGCCTGATTCCGTCTCGTGTAGCAGAACGTGCATCGCGCATTGGCTATTGGGTCAAGAGCATTATCACTTGGAAAAAGACCGGCTCAATGCCAGAAACAGTCGGCACACGTGTTACACGCGAAGCCGAATACATCATTCACCTGGCAGTGCAGCGTGCACCGCATTTCGACAAAGAGAGTTACCAACCTTTGCCAATTGCACTGGGTGGACGGAATTCAGAGATCGAGGCTGAGAAATTGACAGACGTGTGGTCCATGTCTACATCAAACGGTCTTGATGGTCACGGCGCGCAATTCCCCTTATCATTACCTGGGCGTTGCATCGCGCTGAGCACGCGCGAGGGTGATTTGGTTCTCGATCCATTTATCGGGAGTGGTACTACGGCAGTTGCGGCCATTCGGCTACAACGCCGTGTGATAGGGTTTGATATCAGCGAACGGTATCTGCAGACTGCACGCCAGCGAGTCACCAAAACTAGCTCGCAGAGGCAGGAACGGCTCATCTATGAAGAGCAGGAACCCTATCTCGATACGGATGCCCGAAATGGCTCTAGCGACACAGCGACAGAACCAACCTGAAGAAAGTAGGTCAGTATTCTAACAACTCACGCATCCATTTCTGTAAGCGGACGACCTCAGCCTGGATGTCGGTCAAGTCAAAGCCAAAACTAACTACCGTCGTCCCGTCAGCCAATCGGGCACGGAGCACTGGAGAATCCGGTTGTCCCAAGGTGATGAATCCTGCTTTTGAGACATGGAATCGGCTGACATAAGCGTTCAGTTGGTAGTGATCATTGTTGCTCAGACCGAACTTGTACTTCACATCAAAGACTGCACTCACATGTTGCAAGTCGCGCGAGGACCGAATCACAAGGTCAGGTTCCATGCTTATATTGAAACTTGGTGGCTCGGCCTGTGTGTAAATCAGATTGCGTCCGCCAAGTAGCAGGTCCTCTTTGCCCGAACGGACGAGATGGTTTGGCGCAATCGCCTGTGCTACCACATTCCGGATCATCCTTTCGAAGATCGACGACATCACCAGTCGTAGTGGCGGGTGTTCCAACTCGGGGGCACCAGACTGGGTGAGAGCAAACCTTTCCAAAAGAAGTAGGCAAAGCTGCAAGATCGGGAGGTAGTATTCTCTGTTTGGAGGCACATGATCGCGTTCCAAGAATGCGCGGCACAAGATAGCGGCGTCGGCTGCATCTCTACGTGGCGAAATCCGCGGCGCGCCGGCAAGGATTTCTGCCAGTTTGACGTTGACCCCCATGGAAAGACTGTGACTTGAACCGGAAAGGAAAGTCAGGGTTGTGATGATGATTTGATTGATGGGAATGTCAAAGCTGAAATGCGAAACACGCTGAGTCAGGACAATTTCCCCGCGTCGAATGCTGGCCAGGAGACTGTCAAACAGCAGAATCTCACCCTCAACGAAGCCTCCATCGGTCACACGCTCAATATCTGCACCGATCCAACCGAGTTTCTCAATCTCCTCAAGACGCTCCAGCAGCCGAAATGCCAGTACTTCCAAAATGGTGACGTTAGCTTCCAGTCCATACCACACTTGTTGGTCGGACAAAGTCATACCCGGCTCGTCTGCCAAAATCAACAGCCGTATCAGTGAGGATGTTCCATATTTGGGTTCGACTTGGAGAATGACCCCCGGACCAAACTCCTCAGTTGTCACCGTTGGAGGTTGCTTTGGTTGGAGAAGCAGAACACCAGGGGTAATAGTGGCAACGATATCGATGATGTCAAAAACTGAACGGTTGATCGGTGTGGGCAGGTCTTCGCTGGCAATCTGAAAAACTCCGGATTCGCCAATGCTGATCCGCTTCAACTGCCTGCCTTGTGGTAACAGGAACTGTTGAATTCGTGCTTTCTGTGGAATTTCCGCTGTGCTCAAGCGCGATAACGCTCCATGATCGGATCAACCTGACCGGTTACGACATTTTCCTGGTATTTGGTCAGGAATAGTTGCAACGATGGGCGCAGCACCGTAATGTACCAGTCGTATAAATCGGCCTTGTCTTTGACTTCAACGAGGTGCGCCTGGCCAATTGGATACTTTGTTAGTTCGCTAATCTGGCGCATGTCAGCAATCACACGAAGTGCGTCGGTGTGAGAGAAATCTCTCCGCTGCAAAAAATGCAGCATTTGCCGATAATCTACGTCGAATGGAATGCTTCTGAAGCGTGCAAGCAGGGCATAATCCAGAGGGTATGTGGAACGGTCTATGTTGTTCATCGTCGCGATCAGCAAGAGTTGATCTGGAATGGCCAGAGTGCCCCCACCAAACGGGAGTGGCAGATGACGGCCACGATAAGCCATTTCGATCAAGTAGAAGCTCTCGCCAAATACAGCAGCAACGTTCGCGCGGTTGATTTCTTCGATAATGACAACCGACTTGCGTTGGTCATTCGCTCGACAATGCGCAAGAAATACTCCCGCTTCGGGCTCGACCGATAGTCTACCTTCACTCAGTTGTGGAATTTGTTTTTGGATGAAATCACCGTAGCGCCACTCTTGGTGAAATTGGATGTGCAGAACCTTGCTGCCCCAAACATCCTCGTTTTGAGAGATGCCCAAATAGTCTTCTGCCACACGCAGTGCGCAATATGACTTGCCTGTTCGTGGTGCACCCACAAAGAGCAGATTGCGATTCCCCTGTTGCCACATACGCCTCGCCAAATCAAAAGGCTTCATCTGCGGTGCCTCAGTGAAACCAAGCAACTGGCTCTCAAATTTTAGTTGCTCCAAAGTAGCAGCTTTGCGCAAGACAATGCCAGTTGGCAGGGACGGTTCTCCGAAGCACAACAGCGTGTTGTACTCGCTGTCATCTCTGTCACTGTCGAAGTCTTGAGCTGAAAGGGTAGGCGCCTCAGGCGATTGGACAAAAAGAACGTGCAACTCTTCATCAGATATGGAGAGTCGCTGCCGCACGAGACTTGCCATTTCATCGAACGCGGGCACGTGGTCGAAAATTTCATTTCGACTGCACCAGATCACAAAGGCTTGCCACGGGATGCTACAAGCTGACCCTTCAGAAGGGCCAAAGAAACGCGATGCTGCATACACGTAATCAGGTCGGAGTCTTAATTCGGCGCCTTGACCCTTGTTCTTGGAAAGCAGTTCAATGATCGATTCATGCGGTTTGATCCCATAACGGTTCTCAGTTTTCCACTCGTCAACGCCTCTCGTCCAGATTACGCTTCTGTTGCTGTCACTTTTGCGCAAAAGAAATCTCGCATTGGTTGTGATTGGAAAAAACAGCGAGTATTTGGTGGCCGCGCTACTGCCCTGAGTAGCGCTGGGAAGAGGCAGTTGGGCGTTCTGGAATTTGTTTTCGCTGTTACAGGTTTCCACAAAATCTTCGAAGGAATCGTTTATCCAACCAAGATACCTGAGTTGCTCTGTAAGTGGATTAGTACCGGTTACCTGGATTGGTGTGGAGATGCCGTTTACAAATTGAGCACCCAACGCCTTCATCGTCAAGAACACAATGATGTCACTGTGCGCTGTGTTGAACATGGCCCGCGCAGATCTCACTATAGTCGCGGGCTTGAGTTGAAACATGGGCCACTCCCTTCATTCATCTGTTCGATTGGTCGTATTGAAGAACTCCATCACGGGCACATCAAGCACTTTTGAAAGTCTTTCCATCGTCTCGAATGAGGGTGCATTGATTCCGCGCTCGATGTTGCTGAGCATATCCACTGAGATGCCGGCGAGTTCAGCAAGTTGCTCCTGAGTGAGATCGTGCTTGCGCCGAATTTGGCGTAGTCGGCGACCAAACTGGAATCTAAGCGTAGCCATGATGTTTCTCCCGATATTAGAATACCGGAGTAAGGCTACGATTAACACCGAGCAAAACTACGAGTTCCCCAAAAAATGGGCGTTGGTCATTGTTTCGGCCAAGAGGTGCTGACCGGAATACATCAGGCGATGATCATCGTTGCAGCCAAACTTTAAATGTGGCACTTATTCCGTTGTGTCAACTGCGCGCGCGCCAATTCTTTCTAAAGCGGATTGGGCCGGTGTAGCAACGATTTTCCTGAAGTGCCTGGCTCACAATTGTCTGAATCGCTGATGAGGGATTCAGAGACGACGCGGATTTGAACAGGAGGGAAGATGTTTGAACCAGGATTTGTCTGATTAGAGGATTCGCTTGACTTGCCCGGCTAGCGAGTGGTCGGCTCAATCAAGGCAATCCCTGAATCCGACGAATCCTGGTTCAGACAATGGGCGGCGTCGAGCAACCGGCATGTAACCGTGCGGCGGTGGGCGCGCGGGGAATCATTGGCCAAAACGATGACCAAGGCCCGTTCGTTGCTCATCGTACCATTATCTTTTGGCGGCGTATGGTGGGCCGAACTCGATGAAGGTATTGAACTGCAACCTCTTCTGGACTTGCAGCCCTTGATCTAGGTGGTTAGGCTGAGTCCTGATTCTATGCGCGCTTCAACCACACGGCCATCTCGCCGGCGCCGCGGTGCGCCCATGCATAGTAGGGCACAAAGGTCAGTTCTTCGTCGCCCTGGTTGGCGCGCAGCACGTTGACGCCGTGCAGCAGATTGGGCGACCACGCGACCGTAAAGCCGGCGCCGTCACGCAGCGTGCGCTGCAGCGCTTTGCCATCGTTGTCGACGCCTTCCAGGCAGTAGAGAATTGGGCCGCGTTCGACCGCCACCAGGCCGCGGTTCTCAACTACGTTGCGATTGCTCACCACCCGGCGCACCGGCATCGGCAGCGTCAGTTCCACCACATCGCCCTTCCGCCACGTTCGTTCGATGCGCACGTACCCTTTGCTGGGCCGCACCGCCACGGCTTCACCGTTCACGCTGAGCCCGATGCTTTGCTCACCCGCCACGTCAAGGTAGCGATAGAGCGAACTCGGCACGGGTCTGCCCTGCGCCCAGCCGGGAATACGCACGCACAGCGTGAAGCGAGCGGCTTGGGCCGGGTCCACCTTGATCTGGACAGCGCCCTGCCAGGGGTACTGGGTCGTTTGCGCAATAGTTAGCGGCGTGGAACCGACCTGGAGCGTAGCATTGCTGCCTATGAAGAGATTGACATAGACATTCTTCGCTTGTTGGGCATAGATGTAGCCGCCCAAGGCCGGAAAAACGCGCACGACATTGGTTGGGCAGCAAGAACAGTTGAACCACGGCATGCGATCCAGCGAATCGTCGCGGTTGAAGCGAAACTCGCCGTCGAATTCCAGTGGGTTGACGTAAAAGAAGCGGTCACCACTGAAACTGATGCCCGGCAGGAAGCCATTGAAAAGCGAGCGTTCCAACACGTCGATGTACTTGGCGTGACCATGCAACTGAAACAGGCGTTGATTCCAGAAAACATTGGCGATAGCCGCACAGGTTTCGTTGTAGGCGGTGTCATTGGGCAGTTCAAAGGCCTCGCCAAAGGCCTCGCCTTCATGGCGTGCACCGATGCCGCCCGTGATGTAGAGCTTGCTGCCAACCACGTTCTCCCAGATGGTATCGATGGCAGCCACATAATCGTGATCGCCGGTCAGCGCCGCCACATCGGCCATGCCCGCATACATGTAGACCGCGCGCACGGCATGACCGACCGCCTCTTTCTGTGCGGTGACCGGCAGGTGATCTTGCGCATACGCGCCGTAGAGATCGTGGCCGTCGGCGCGCCCGCGTTCGTCGAGGAAGAACTTGGCCAGCTTGAGATAGCGTTCGTCGCCTGTGACGTGGTGCAACTTCACCAGGCCAATTTCGATCTCCTGGTGGCCGGGCACTTCGCGCCGCTTGCCCGGACCGAAGACACGGTCAATCAGGTCGGCGTTTTTGAGCGCGACTTCGAGCAGCGTGCGTTTGCCTGTGGCCTGAAAATGGGCTACGGCGCCTTCGTAGAGGTGCCCGACGTTGTAGAACTCGTGGTTGATGCGTAGATTCGACCAGCGTGTCAGCCCCTCTACCTCCGCACGCAAGGCATCAAGCGTGCCTGCGCGTTCGGCGATGGTGCGGGCGGTGTAGAGATAGCCGTCCGGCTCCTGGCCGGCGGCGATCAAGGCGATCACCTGGTCGAGATAGGCGTCGAGTGCAGGGTCAGGATGCAGCATGAGCGCGTAGGCTGCCCCTTCGATGACCTTGAAGAGGTCGGAGTCGTTGAAGAAGATCCCTTCGTGGGGTCCCTCCATCAGCCCGCCTGCCTTGGCGAAGTTGGAGATGCGCCCGGTCTCCTCGCATTTCTGGAAATCATAGGGCACGGTCACCGTGCGATTGGTCTCAATCCGCGGCGACCAGAAGGGGTCGTCGACGCGGACAGCGGTAAAGGGCACACTGGCAAGTTGATAGCGAGTCGTTGCGGTCATGCGTAGAAGTCCCCTGGTGCTACTTGATGCCGGTAATGGCGATGCTGCGTTGGAAATAACGCTGGCCGATGATAAAGATGATAATCGTTGGGATCACACTGATGGCGGTGCCGGCCATGACCATGTTCCACTCGGTATATTGTGAGCCGCGCAACTGCGTCAAGCCTAAGGGCAGTGTGCGCATGGCTTCGCTGTTGGTCACGACCAACGGCCACAGCAGATCGTTCCAAACGCCGGTGAAGTGGAGCAAAAAGAGCGTAATCAAGGCCGGCACGGAGAGGGGCAGCATGATGCGCCAGAAGATCATGAATTCGGACGCCCCATCCACGCGTGCCGCATCCTCCAACTCGGATGGGAAACCCAACATAAACTGCCGCATCAGAAAAACGCCAAACGCCGTGACGACATGGGGCGCCATCAAGCCGAAATAGGTGTCGAGCAGCCCGATGGATGCTCCCAAGGACGAACTAATCTGCTTACGCCTTGCCATCCATCCGTGGAATTGATGAGAGCATCCACATGCCACTCCACTGCTCCCACACCTGGGTTCTCACGGTGACCTATTTGACAAAGCCGAGAAACCGGTTTCCGGTTGAGCATACTATATCTTAGGATACCATGTCAAACGCTCCCAAGATCCCGGCATAACCACCGATGAGCGCAAGGCCACATGCTGGATTGGCTCGCCCAAAAGCCTATTGACAACCAGTACCCGACTGTGATACGCTTAAACCGGTTTCCGAAATAGGTATTCTTGGCTGTTGTCTTCTAACCCATTCTATCCGGTACTATACATACCCTAATTCGTCGGCTGTATTTGCCGGCATTCGCTTCGCTGGAGGAGTTGGTTCCTCGCGCCGGGTGTTTCTGCGCACCACGCGCCCGTATCCTTGCTCCGCGGCGCAGTCTCTCCGGCACTTCTGCTGTCAGCGTTCACCAATAGGAGCTTTGGAGATGTCGTACCTGTCAAAACCGATTGCCCGTTGTCTACCGCGGCGCCCGCTTGCCGCCACCCTCTGTTTCCTTCTGATTCTTAGCTTTGCCCTCACCGCCTGCGCGCCGGCCGGCACTGTTGCGCCCGCCCCTGCGCCGGCCGCCGATCAGCCGCCACCCGCTCCCACCGTGCAGGTCGAAGAACTGGGCACCGGCCAGATTGAACTGAACATGTGGGACGGCATCGCCGCCTCGGATGGTGAGATTCTGACACAGATTCTCAACAAATGCGTCGCCGAAAACCCCGACATCAAGGTCAAGCGCCAGATCATGGACTGGGGGGTCTATTTCGATAAGCTCGCCGCGGCGATTGTTGCCGGTAGCGGTGGCCCGGACCTCTTTGTGCTCTGGCACTCGGTGATGCCCCAATATGCCCTATCCGGTTACCTCCAGCCGATCGGCCAGGAGATGTTTGATGAGGGCCTTCTCCCGCGGGACGACTTCTCGCCCGAACTGCTGGACGTGCTCACGATCGAAGGCAAAACTTGGACTGTGCCCTTTGACAACTACGGCGTTGGCGTCTATGTCAACCTCGATCTGCTCGAAGCGGCCGGCATCGACCCCAATGAGCCACCCCAGAATGTCGAACAATGGCTCGACTACGCCCAGCGCCTCACCGTCGACAAGAATGGCAAACACCCCAATGAAGATGGCTTCGACCCCGACAACGTCGACGTGTGGGGGTGGGCTGTGGACTGGCCGCGTGCCACCGTCCAACCCGCCCTCTACCAATGGGGCGGCGACATCATCAGCCGTGACGCCGAGCCGAAGGTACTCATCAACAGCGAGCAATCGGTCGCGGCAACCCAATTTTTCGTCGATGCTATCCTGAAGGAGCATGTGGCGCCCAAGCCCGCCGGCGCCAACTTCAACGAACTCTTCGCCAATGGCAAGCTGGCGATGTGGCCGATGGGTAGTTGGATGTACAACTTCATGAACCAGCAGGAAGGCCTCAACGTGGCGATGTGGCCCTACCCGCCGCTTGGCCCCGAACGCGGCGCCACCCTCATGTGGTCGCACACCTTTGCCGTTGGCAAGAATGTCACCGATGCCAAATTGGACGCGGCCAAGCGCATCATCAAATGCCTCTCGGACAACTCGGGCACCTGGACGGAAAAGGCCGGGATGCCCACCGCCCGCCTCTCCTTGCGCGCCGGCCTGGCCGACAAAGTTTGGACGTTGCCTGTCTTCGACAAGCAATTCAAGGCGGAAGGCGTACCTGAATTCGCTTCGCCCAAGTTCTCGGAAATCATGGGCGCCGTCGAGCCGGCCTGGAGCGCCGCCTTGAACGGTGACCAACCGGTCCAGGAAGCGCTCGACCAGGCGGCCGAACGTATCCAGAAAGCCCTCACCCGCTAAAATCAATTGGGTGCGGGGATCGACCGGTATCGATCCCCGCACCCGCTGCTTACTGCTTGGTTCTTGTCTGATGCAAACTCAAGACCACCTTTCATCCTCCGCGCTCATCCGGCGTCATGACCGGCGCAAAATCCGTTGGCGTCCCATCCTGACCGCCTATGCCTTTCTGTTGCCCTATACAGTCGCCTTTCTGGTCTTTCAGTTGATCCCCTTTCTGACCGGGATCGCGCTCAGCTTCGCACGCTGGGAACTGCTGGAAGGCACGCAAGACTTCGTGGGCGTGCAGAACTTCGCCGAGATCTTTGGCGACAGCCTCTTTTGGCAGAGTTTTGCCGTCTCGTTCTACTTCGCCGTCCTGACGATGGCAGGCAATGCCATCGTCGCCTTGGCCGCCGCCCTGGCGCTCAAAAATGTGTTGCGCGGCCAGACCTTCTTTCGCGTCGTGCTCTACCTGCCGGTCATCCTCTCAATATCGGTGATCGGCATCGTCTTTGGGCGCGTCATCAGCAACGACGGCCTTCTCAACTACTACATCACACAGCTCGGCTTCCCAGCCATTTCCTTTTTGGGCAATGCCACCCTGGTAATCCCTTCGCTCTCGCTGGTGACGGTCTGGTGGGGCTTTGGCTTTCCCACACTCATCTTTCTCGCCGCCCTGTATTCGATCCCGGAAAGCCTCTACGAGGCCGCCAAACTGGACGGCGCGGGAAGTATCGCGCTCTTTCGTTATGTCACCCTGCCCCTCTTGCGCTACGCGCTCTTGCTGGTGCTCGTGACTCAGTTCATCAGCCATATGCAGGTCTTTGGCCAGCCCTACATTCTCACCAAGGGCGGCCCCGGCTACGCCTCGTATCCACTGATCATGTACATCTATCAAACTGCCTGGCGCTACTATCACATGGGCTATGCCGCCGCCATGGCCGCCCTCATGGGCATCTTCATGCTCGTGGTCGTGTTGTTCCAGACACGCATACTTGGTCAACGCGTGGAGTTCTAAGAGGGAGAATCACCGATGAGCGCTCGCCGCTGGCGTCGCCGCTTCACACGCGGCACGATCGTTTCCTATCTCTTCTTGGGGCTGCTGGCCTTTCTCGTGCTATTCCCCGTGATCTGGATCGTCGCGCAATCCATGATGACAGAATCGCAGATCTATCGCTGGCCGATCACCTTTGTTCCGGCGCCGCTCACCTTCGACAACTACGTAGATCTCTTTGTGAAACGCCCCAGCCGCCCCGAGCTCCCGATCGCGCGCTGGCTCTTCAACAGCATCTTGGTGGCGACCTCTGTAACCACCCTCATCTTGACAGTCACCTCGACGGCAGCCTACGCCTTTGCCCGCTTCGACTTTCCCGGCAATAAGTTCCTCTTCTATTGCTTTGGCGCCAGCATGCTCATCCCATCCCAGATCACCCTCATCCCCACTTTCCTGATCGTGCGCGCCTTTGGCTGGGTCGATAGCTATCACGCCCTTATCTGGCCGCCCCTGGCCGGTTTTTTTGGCGTCTTTTTTCTGCGCCAGTTCTTTTCAACCATCCCGCGTGACTTCGAGGACGCCGCCATCATCGACGGCTGTTCGCCACTCGGCGTCTTTCGCCATGTGATCCTGCCGCTTTCGTCGTCGGCATTGGTCACGCTCGGCATCTTCACCTATTTGGCGAGTTGGAATGACTTCGTCTGGACCTTGATTGTGCTCAACAGCAATGAGATGCGCACCCTTACCGTCGGGCTCACGATCTTCAATGGGGAATACTGGAGTGAACAAGGCATCATCATGGCCGGCGCCGTCTTCACATCGCTGCCGGTCGTAATCGTCTTCCTGATTCTGCAAAAACGGATTTCGGAGTCGATGCTGCTGGCCGGTCTCGGCGGCCGCTAAGCATCAGGCCGGGGCACGTCCCGTGGACTGCCGGATGACCAGGCTGGTCCGCACGCGCGTGGTCACGCCTTCGATGTCCGGGTTCTTGGGGGTGTCCAGTAGATCGAAGAGCAGGCGCATCGCTAATTGACCGATCGCATAGCGCGGCAGCGCAACGGTCGTCAACGGTGGATCGGTCTGCGCTGCCATCCAGATATCGTCCAGCCCTACGACGGATAGATCCTCGGGCACCCGGAGGCCTTGCATGCGTGTTTCGATTAAAATCCCCATCGCCGTCAGGTCGTTGGCCGCAAACACCGCCGTCGGCTGCACGGGCAGCGCAAGCAGCCCCGGCACAGCTTGGCGCCCACCGTCGATGCGCAGATTCCCTTCCAGGATCGGGACTTGTGCCGACGCAATGCCAAAGCCGCTCAATGCCTCCAGAAACGCGTCGCGCCGCTCACGGCTCGTTTGCAGATGCTGCGGCCCGCTCACGTGGGCAAAGCGGCGATGCCCAAGCCCGACCAGGTGCTCGACCGCCGCCTGGATCCCGCGGCGAAAGTCGACGCCGATTGTGCTGAGGTTGCCCCCGCGCGCCTGGATTTCCCAGTCGAGGACGACCACCGGCACATTGCTCTCGGCGAGCCGCTCCAACCATTCGCCGGAGAAACTGCTCGTCATGATCAACACGCCGTCGACCTGTTTGTCGATCAACGAGTCGATGTAACTCATCCCGCGTTCGAGGTCATAGTTCGTGTTGCAGAGAAAGATATTATAGGCATGCTCCAGGGCAATATTCTCAATGCCGTGCAGCACGTCAGGATAGAATGGATTGCCGACATCGGGGATCAACACACCGGCGGTCTGCGTCCGTTTCGAGGTCAAACTCCGGGCGACGCTGGAGGGGCGATAGTCGAGTTGCTGGATCGCCTGCTCAACCCGCTGCCGGGTCTGCGGCGTGAGATAGAGATAGTTGCCGTTGACGACCCGGCTGACCGTGGCTTTGGAGACGCCCGCAGCTTTTGCAACTTCTGCGATGGTAGCGCGTGGCATACCACTCCTTCAACTTGTAAACGGAAACCGGTTTCTGTTATGCTTACCAGCCTATCATGTTGATAGTAGGCTGTCAAGGTCAATGCCCGAAAGCCAATGAGGCCAGAGCAAGGATATCCCAATGCCAATGACCCACAAAGAGCGTCTCCGTCGTGCCGTAACCTACGCGCCGGTGGATCGCCTGCCCACCCAGATCAACTACACCGGCCGCCAAGGCGAAAAGATGGCCGCCCACTTCGGCGTCTCCCTCGCCGAGCTGCCTGCCCGCCTCGACAACCACCTGTTCCGCGTCGATATCAACCATGAGAGCACGCTCAGCGACGACGGCAG
>Ga0335397_10006311_pt1 | contig 15310 bp, 11 predicted proteins | sample MAT04_FD_205740 | JGI IMG/M metagenome (GOLD analysis project Ga0335397, IMG submission 205740) | Freshwater microbial communities from Lake Fryxell liftoff mats and glacier meltwater in Antarctica - MAT-04 (spades assembly) (version 2) ... | reverse complement strand
GCCGCGACGGTGGGCCATCCGGGCTGGAGCGGTGATCGCGGTTCTGGCAACCGAGCGTTGCCGTTTCCGGGAATGCGTGGTGAACTCCAGCGGTGGAGAGCTCGACGTCGCTGGCAGTGGTCCTGGCCGACGTGGGCCCCGTCTGCGCCGGGTGAGGGGCCAGCGAGGGGTGACGCTCACCGAGTTGTCCGACGCGACCGGAATCTCCAAGAGCACGCTGATCCAGCTCCTCAGCCTGCCGGGAAGGCCCGGTGAGCGCATGCACCTGCGCGCCGCGCCCCGCCGCCGGGACTCGAGCGGTTGAGCGCCATGCCGGACGGCCACGACGTCCCGTTGTTGGCCACGAAGCTGCACCCCCCTCGGAGAAGTCGCGCTCTCGTCGATCGACGTCGCCTGCGTGACGCCATCGAGCGCCGAGGCCACGCGGCACTCACGCTCGTGTCGGCATCCGCCGGGTTCGGCAAGACGACCCTGATCGTCGACCTTCTGGCATCGGAACCGAGAACCGCCTGGCTCTCCCTCGATCCACGAGACGACGACCCGGTCCGGTTCTGGACGTACGTCAGCGCCGCGCTCGACACCGTCGAGCCCGAGCTGGGCGCCGGCGCACGCGCCGTGCTCGAGGCGCCCGCACCGTCGATCGACGCCGCGGTCGCCACCCTCCTCAACGACCTGGCGACACTCGCACAGGACGTCGTCCTGGTGCTCGACGACTACCACGTCATCTCGTCGCGCGAGATCCACGAGTCCGTGGCGTTCCTGCTCGACCACCTGCCCCCACAGGTCCGACTCGTCATCGCGACGCGAGCCGACCCGCCGCTTCCCCTCGCGACGCTACGAGCCGCCGGAGAGCTGCTCGAGGTGCGGGCGGCGGACCTGCGGTTCGACGCGGACGAAGCGGCGTCGTACTTCAACGACGCGATGGACCTGGCCCTCTCACCCGACGACATCGGCGCCCTCGAGGCCCGCACCGAGGGCTGGATCGCCGCGCTGCAGCTCGCGGCGCTCTCGCTACAGGGCCGAGACGACCCATCCGGCTTCGTTGCCGAGTTCGCCGGCGACGACCGTTTCATCCTCGACTACCTCGGCGACGAGGTGCTCGAACGCCAGACCCCGGCCGTTCGTGACTTCCTGTTGAACACGTCCATCCTGAGCCGGCTCAGCGGACCGCTGTGCGCGGCCGTCACCGGCGACGACGACGACGACGACGACGACGCAAAGGTCAACCTTCAGCAGCTGGAGCGCTCGAACCTGTTCCTCGTCCCGCTCGACGATCGTCGCGCGTGGTACCGATACCACCACCTCTTCGCCGATGTGCTCCGAGCCCGCCTTCTCGATCAGCACCCCGATCGTCTCGCCGACCTGCACCGGCGGGCGAGCGACTGGTACTCCGCCAACGGTGAGCCGCATGACGCGATCGTCCACGCCTTCGCGGCGAACGACATGGCCCGAGCGGCCGAGCTGATCGAGCTGGCGGCGCCGCTGATGCAGCGGGCACGACAGGAGTCGACGCTGCGCGGCTGGCTCGAGGATCTTCCCACCGGGCTGTACGCCGAGCGTCCGGTGCTCTGCGTCTTCCTCGTCGGCGCCCGGATGGCGACCGGTGACACGACCGGGACAGAGTCTCTCCTCCAGATCGCCGAAGCCCGGCTCGACGGCGATGAGCCACCGGTCGTGGCGAACCAGGAGGAGTACGCCCGCCTCCCCGCGATGGTCGCGATCCAACGGGCCGGACTGGCGCTACTCACCGGCGACGCGGCAGCGACGGTCGTGCACGCAAACCGAGCGCTCGAGCTCAACAGCGACGGCGACCTGCTGCGCCGAGGTGCCGCGACGGGGCTGCTCGCGCTCGCGGCCTGGACGGGGGGCGACCTGGACACGGCTGGCGATCGCTATGTGGCGTCGATCGCCTGCTTCGAAGGCAGCAGCTACCTGGCCGACGTGTTCGGGTTGTCCCTGGCCCTCGCCGACATCCAGATCGCCCAAAGCCGACTCCATGACGCGCGGCAGACCTTCGAAGCGGCGCGGCGCCACGCCGACGAGCACCCGGGCCTCCGGGGAGCAGCCGACATGCACGCGGGGCTCAGCCTGCTCGCCGTTGAGCGCAACGACCTCGACGCCGCAGCCTGGCATCTCGAGGCCAGCGCCGAGCTGGGTGAGCACATGGGCCTCCCCCAGCACCCCTACCGCTGGCGCGTCGCGACCGCGCGCCTCGCCGAGGCCCGTGGCGACCTCGACGGAGCCCTCCGCATGCTCCACGACGCCGAGCCGCTGTACAACACCGACTTCTCGCCGGCGGTGCGCCCCGTCGCGGCCATGACGGCGAGGCTGCAGATCCGACGGGGCGACCTCGCTGCGGCCACGACCTGGGCCGCCGAGCAGGGCCTCGCGCCCGACGACGAGCTCAACTACCTACGAGAATTCGAACACGTCACCCTGGCTCACCTCCTTGTCGCCCGAGGCGAGACCGAGGGAATCGAGGAGGCGATCAGCCTTCTGGGTCGCCTTCTCACCGCGGCACTGGCTGGGCACCGCGAGGGCAGCCGCATCGAGATCCTGGTGGCACTGTCGGCCGCCCAGCACGCATCCGGCAACGACACCGAAGCGGCCGCGCTGCTCCAGGACGCCCTCGTCCGGGCCGAACCCGAGGGCTACACCCGAACCTTCCTCGACGCCGGGCCCGGACTGCACGAGGTGTTGGAGACGCTCCGCGGCCCAGCCGGCGATCGAGCCGCACGGGTCCTTGCCGCTGATGTGCCACCCCCCGCCGCCCCTCGGCCCATGGCCACTGGCCCTGACGAACTCAGCAGCCGCGAGCTCGACGTGCTCCGCCTCCTGCGCAGCGACCTCAACGGACCCGAGATCGCCCGCGAGCTGCACGTGTCGCTGAACACGCTGCGGACCCACACCAAGCACGTCTACACGAAGCTCGGCGTGAACAACCGGCGAACCGCGGTCACTCGCGCCGCTGAACTCGGTCTGTAGCCCCGCGCCCCTCAACGGCCTCGACACCAGATATCACCACGACAATCACCACATCGTGTGACGTGGGATCACCACGTCCGTTCATACGTTGCCTACGTGAACAGCGACGACCGCACCACCGAACCATCGAACAGGCGACCGGCTGCTGATCACACGCCTGTCCAGCAGTACCAGATCCGAGTCCGAGGGCACCTCGGATCGCGGTGGGCGGCCTGGTTCGACGGGCTGAGCCTCACCACCGACGGCGACGGCACCACCGTCATCCGAGGGCCCGTCGTGGATCAAGCCGCACTGCACGGTCTGCTCCAGAAGCTCCGTGACGTCGGCGTCCCCCTCGTCGCGCTCAGCGAGCTCTCCCCGGACCCGGACAGCAACGCCCACACCCCATGCGACAACGCACCAGGAGACACCCCATGATCACCGTTTCAGGACTCACCAAGCAGTACGGAAGCAGGACCGCGGTCAAGGAGCTGACGTTCGACGTCGCCGCCGGTCGTATCACCGGGTTCGTCGGCCCCAACGGCGCCGGCAAGTCCACCACGCTGCGAATGATGGTCGGGCTCACCCGGCCCGACGACGGCGAGGTCCGCTACGCCGGCGTCCGCTACACCGACCTCCGCCATCCCGCCTGCGTCGTCGGTGCCGTGCTGGACCCACGATCCATGCACCCGGGACGCACCGCCCGGAACCACCTTCGGGCGATGGCCGCCGTCAGCGAGATCCCCGCAAGCCGCGTCGAGCACGTCCTCGCCGACGTCGGGCTCGAGACGGTGATGGACCAGCGAGCGGGAGGCTTCTCCCTCGGGATGCGCCAACGCCTCGCCCTGGCCGGCGCGCTCCTCGGCGACCCGCAGGTTCTCCTCCTCGACGAGCCCTCCAACGGGCTCGACCCGGACGGGATCAGATGGCTCCGCAACCACCTCACGGCCTTCGCCGCCCGAGGGGGGACCGTCTTCGTGTCGAGTCACCTCATCGGTGAGCTCAGCATGTTCGCCGACGACCTCGTCGTCGTCGGCGCCGGCACCCTCCTGGTGGCGGACTCCGTCGAAGCGATCACTGCACGGCACTCCGCCGCGGTCGTCATGGAGACGACCCAGACCACGGAGCTGCTGCGGGCCCTCGCCGAGCACGATCTCGCCGCCGAGCACTCCGACGACCGGATCACCGTCCGCGGCGCCACCAAGGCCCAGATGGCACAACTCGCCCTCGACCACGACATCCGCCTCGATGGGCTGCACGAACAGACACCGTCCCTCGAGGACGCACTGCTCGAGATGACCGCAGCCGCCGCCGAGTTCACGACCGCCTGATGCCCGCCAACCCACCAATGCTGAACGAAGGAACCCGAACCATGACCACCATCGCCGATGCCCTGCCCACCACCATCGGTACCGCCTCAACGACGCGGACCACGAGCCAGGACCTGCGGGCCGTGCCTGCCGCGCTCCGCAGCGAGTGGATCAAGCTCACCACTCTGCGCACGAACAAGGTGATGCTGGCCCTCACCGGAGCCATCACCGCCCTCATCGCGTGGGCGCTGGCCACGTCCACGAAGGACCCGACGTTGGTGGCCGCAGAGCTCTTCATCTATCCACTGCCACTCGTCGCGATGCTGGCCGCAGTGACCGGCATCCTCATGTTCACCGCCGAGGTGCAGCACGGCACGCTGCCCGTGACCCTGATCACCCGACCCGCCCGGTGGGTGACCGTCACCGCGAAGACGATCATGGCCGGAGCGGTGGGCCTGACCTTCGGGGCGGTGGCCATGGTCGTGGGATTCGGCGGCGCCGCCCTCGGTGGGGTCGAACTCGGCATCGGATCCGGCCTGGTCACCCGAGCGCTCTGGGCCCTGCTCTACATCAGCCTGGCCACCATCATCGGGCTGGGCGTCGGGATGATCGTTCGACACGGGGCCGGCGCCATCTCCGGGCTCCTCCTGTGGTCATTCGTCCTCGAGAACCTCTTTGCACCTGCGCTCCCCGACGGTGTCGTCCACTTCCTGCCGTTCAGCGCCGGCTACCGGCTGCTCGACGCCGGGCCGAACTTCGAAGCGCCCGTGCAGATCACCAACGAGCTCAGCCGGCCGCTCTACGCCGCCATCTTCGGGGGCTACGCCGTGATCTGCCTCCTCATCGGCACCTTCCTCCTGTACCGGCGCGACGGCGACTGACGCCGGGCTGCTGACCTCCGCTGTACCCCGCCCAGCGCCTCTTGGTCATTCCCGCCGCCCGCTCGTCATGGCCCCGACACAGCCCGCCGTCTTCATCGCGCTCCGTGATCGTTACTCTCGAAGTCCATGCCACCCGCCCCCGCTCTGCCCCTCGTGTTCCCCCGTCTCGAGGCGCGTGACCTGCAGGGCCGAGCCGTGGAGCTGCCCGAGGGTATCGAGGGCGAGCGCAACGTCGTGATCGTGGCGTTCCGGCGCGACCAACAGTCGCTGGTCGACTCGTGGCTTCCGTGGCTCGAGGCCCGCGCCGCCACCGACCCCGGGTTGCGGTTCTACGAGCTGCCGGTGATCGGCACCCTGTGGTCGCCGGCGCGGGGGATGATCGACGGGGGCATGGCCGCCGCCATTCGCGAGCCCGTCGTCCTCCAACGGACGCTGACGATCTACACCGACGTGCGCCGGGTGACCGTCGGCCTGGGCATCGACGCCACCGACACGGTGTCGTTGTTCGTCGTCGGAGCCGACGGTGCGGTGCACTGGCGGGGCTGCGGTGGGTTCGACCGGGACACCGCCACCGAGATGGCTCAGGTACTCGCCACCATGGTTGCGGGTATCGCCGTCGAGGCGCTCCACCCGGTTCAGCAGTTCGACTTCGAGTTCGAGCGGAGGTTCCGACCGATGCTCGCCGTGGTCGGTGTGTTCTCGTCGACCGCGCACGTGACCATCGGCGACAGCGAGCTGGTGGCCCACTTCGGGCCGTGGTCGTGCGAGACGACCCTCGACAACATCATCGACGTGCAGACCACGGGCCCGTACCAGGCCCGCCGGGCCATCGGCCCCCGTGGTTCGATGACCGACCGCGGCCTCACCTTCGGCAGCACCACAGCCGGTGGGGTTTCCCTGCGCTTCCGCGAACCGGTCCACGGACTCGACCCGTTCGGCGCCATCGCCCATCCGGGTCTCACCGTCACCGTGGCCGACCGCGAGGGCTTCGCCGCCGCGGTACGCACCGCGGCCGGGCTCCTCGACTGAGCGCGCCGGTAGGCGCGCCACGAACCGGGCATTTCCGCCGGACCGCCGTCTACGACGAGATCGGCGGCGCCGGATCGACACCGTCGGCGAGGACGGCGCGGGTGTCGTGGGCGCTGCGGGCGACGCCGAGGAACCGGTCGATCGCCCGCACGGTGTAGAGCGTCCGCGCCGAGGAGAAGAGGTCCCAGGCATGCTGGGTGCGGGGCAGCTCGGCGTAGACCACCGGTTGATCAGACGCCTCGCGGAGCATCCGGGCGAACGAACGGGCCTGCTCGACCGGTGCCAGGCTGTCGTTGGTGCCGTGGGCGATGAAGAACGGTGGCGCCCGGGAGGTGTTCACCAATCGAACCGAAGCCGGAAAGCGGCTCGCTGAACACCTCGGTCGCTTCGCCGACCAGGACACCGTGGTGCTCGGGCTTCCCCGCGGTGGGATACCGGTCGCATACGAGGTCGCGGCAGCGCTGGGCGCACCGCTGGACGTGATCGTCGACGTCGACGAGCTCATCGTATGCGAGACACCCGAACCCTTCTACGGGGTCGGGCAGTTCTACGCCGACTTCTCCCAGACCAGTGACGACGAGGTCGTCGACCTCCTGGTCGCCACCACCCGAACCGACCCCACGGGCCCGCAGACCACGGCGGTCGGTGACGACCCACCGTTGCGCAGCGAGGAGGTCCACATCACCGTCGGTCCCGTCGCCCTTTCCGGGTACCTGAACGTCCCCGAGGAGCCGATCGGGATCGTGCTCTTCGCGCACGGCAGCGGCAGCAGCAGCAGCAGCAGACACAGCTCGCGCAACCGGTACGTGGCGTCAGTCCTCAACGACGCGGGCATCGCCACACTGCTGTTCGATCTGTTGACGGCCGGCGAGGAGCTGGATCGGGCCAACGTGTTCGACGTGGAGTTGCTGGCGGGCCGCCGCACTGTGGGCCGCAGCCGAACCCGGTGCCGATATCGCCGCCGTGGTGTCCCGAAGCGGCCGGCCCGACCCGGCCGGACCCCGCCTGGGCTCGGTCTGGGCCCCGACAAGACTGGTCGTGGGCGGCGACGACACCGTCGTGCTCGAACTCAACCGCGAGGCCCGCCGACACCTGCGGTGCGAGTCCGATCTCAGGGTCGTCCCCGGAGCGACGCACCTCTTCGAGGAGCCCGGCACACTCGCCCAAGCGGCCGCGCTGGCCCGGGACTGGTTCGCCGACCACTTCACCCGCCGACCAGGCATCGCCGCCTGAGCTTCGGGTTCATCGCCGGCTGACGAAGGATCGGCCACCGCCACCAACGGCGCGACCAGACTCGGGCTCACGTCCTGAGGAGGTCCCCACGTGAGGCTCGTGACCGATGCCGACGTCGCTCGCATGCGTTCGGAGCTGTTCTTCGAACAGCCAGACATCAAGCGCAAGCTGAGCCGGTTCTGGCTGCTGTTGGCCCTGTCGGCGGTCATCGCCTCCGCCGGGGTCGTCGGCGACTCCACGGCCACGGTGATCGGGGCGATGATCGTGGCGCCCCTGATGGTGCCGATCCTCGGCACGGTGCTGTCCGTGGTCCTGGCTGATCGCCTCAACCTGCTGCGCAGCATGGGCATGGTGCTCGCCGGCGCTACGGCGGTGATCGTCATCGGCTGGGTCCTGGGGCTCTTCGTCGAGGTGCCAGTCCTGGCGGCAACGAACAGCCAGGTCGCCAGCCGAGTCACGCCGCGACTCATCGACCTGCTTGCGGCCCTGGCCACCGGCGCCGTGGGCTCGGTGGCCCTGGCTCGCGACGACATCTCCGATGCCCTTCCGGGAGTGGCCATCGCCATCTCCCTCGTTCCCCCGCTGGCCGTCGCCGGGCTCACCCTGGAGTCCGGTGCCGCCAACGAGTCGCTCGGTGCGCTCCTGCTGTTCGCCACCAACGTGAGCGCCATCCTGGCCTCGGGCCTGGTGGTGATGTCCGCCTACCGCGTCCACCACCGCGCTGTGGTTCGCCCCGACGGGGTGAAGAGGAGAATGCACCGCAAACGCTCCGCCGCCGCGATCGTGGTGGCGCTGGCCGTCATCTCGGTGCCGTTGGCCCTGACCACGGTGCGGGCCAACCAAACGTGGAGCGACGAGACCGAGGCCCGCGACGTCACCTCGGACTGGGCCGACGATGCGGGCTGGGAGGTCCTGGAGGTCACGACCGAGTACGACACGATCGTCATCCGGGCCACGGGCCCGTCGCCCGCACCGGACACGAAGCTCCTCGAAGACCGGATCCGCACCACCGGCCTCGCCGACACACCGGTGAAGGTCGAGTTGATCCCGAGCCAGGTCATCGAGGTCGAGCCCGACTGACACGACGGGGCTGACCAAGCGCGTCGGCGTGGTTCGAAACTCAGCCAGTTCCTGTCGAGTTCCGCGCATCACGAGCAAGTGACATCGAGGTCGTCGCCACTACCTCAACCATTCGCTGCGATGCGCGTCGCTCGACCGATCGCTGCGGTGAGTCAAGGTCAGTGACCCATCGACCTCCACCGACGCCGACGCCCGCTCGTCCACACCAATCCCACCCCGAGGGCCAGTGCCACCAATCCCACTTCGATGAGGCGAAGCACTGCGCCGCCGGTGTAGGGCAACGAACCGGTCGAGATCTCGGCCGGACTGGCCGGCGCCGCGACGAGGTTGGCCTCCAGGATCTTGGCCACGTCGAGCATGGCGATGTCATGGTCGTCCTCGTCACCGGGCACCTGGTCGATCCCCACGTCGTCGGTGTCGACCACGGCGTCGTTGTTCGGGTCGGTGTCGGGCACCGAGTCCTTGTCGGTCACCGGCGTGGTCGGTGTCGAGTAGTCGTCGGCGCTGTCACGGGTGATCTCCGCGATGTTGCGGTACCCGGGCAAGGTCACGTCGTCCAGGCGCAGCTGCACCGTGAGCAACGCCGTCACCCCGGGCTTGAGGCTCGGGAGATCGGTCCACACCACCGCGCCACTCGCAGCGACCACGCCTGCGTTGCTGGCGCCCACGAAGGACATGCCGGGGGGCACGACGTCCTGAACCGAGTAGAGCCCCGAAGGAACATTGCCCTGGTTGCGCACCCGGATCTCGAAGGTGACCACGCTGCCCTGGCGGTAGTCCTGCCCGGTGGGGAGTGTCTTCACGAGCGCGAGGTCGTAGGTGACCGGCACGTCGAACCGGGCCACGTCCTCGTCGTCGAACCCGAGGTCACCGAGGCCACCAGCCTCATCGACCGTCGTGTTGTCGGCGGTGCTGGTGTCGGCGTCGCCCGGCACCGAATCGACGTCGCTGGTCACGTCACCGGGGGCGGTGTAGGAGCCGGCACCGTCGGCGGTGATCTCCGCCACGTTGAGGTACGGCCGTTTGGTGAGATCCGTGGGACGCACGACCAGCGTCAGTTGGGTCTGTTCGCCGGGGGCGAGGTCACCGAGCACCCAGGTGACCGTCGCGCCATCGGGGCTCTTCGTGCCACCCTCGCCCGCCGAGACGAAGGCTGTGCCGTCGGGGAGGGAGTCGACCACCGTGGCCTCGACGCTCGGCACGTTGCCCTGGTTCACCACGGTGATGGTGAAGGTGGCGGTGCCGTCATAGGCGATCGTCGGAGCAGCCACGGTCTTCACCAGGGCGAGGTCGTAGACGACCTCGGTGGTGACCGGGGCGACGTCGTGGTCGTCCTCGTCCACGGTCGGGTCCTGCTGTTGGGAGTCGGGGAGCTCGGTCTGATCGACCACCAGGTCGTCAGCGGGATCGGTGTTGGGCACCGAGTCGTCGTCACGCACCGTCACGGCGGGGGTGGCCGGGCGGCCAGGCTCGGCGTCGCGGGCCGGTACGTCATAGAGGGAGGCGCCGTCGGCGCTGATCTCGGCGGTGTTGACGAAGGGCCGCTTCGTGAGGTCGTCGATGCGCATCTCGACCGTCAGCGTGGCTGTCTCGCCCGGGCCGAGGGAGTCCAACGCGTTCCAGGTCACGGCGGTGGTGGGGTCTTCGAGGGTGCCGCCGTCGCTGGCCGCCACCGCCTCCATCCCCATGGGAACGGTGTCGGTCACGACGTAGGGGCCAGAGGGGACGTTGCCCTGGTTCAGCACCCGGATGGTGAAGGTCGCCGTCCCCGACGGTGTGATCGTCACCGGACCCGTCTTCACCAGCGCCAGGTCGTAGACCACGTCGACGGCGACGTCCGCTAGGTCGGCATCGTCCGACGGGTCGTCGGCGACACCGGCGCCAACGATGGCGTCGGGACCGGTGTTGTCGATCGTTCCGGCCGTGCCGACCGGGCCGTAGGTGCCGTCGTTGTCGCGGTTCGCGTCCGGCACCGAGTCGATGTCCTCGACATCGACGATGTTGCCGACCGTGACGTCGTAGAAGTCGGCGCCGTCCTCGGTGATCTCGGCGATGTTGCGGTAGGTGCCCTTGGTCACGTCGACCACCCGGGCGGTGAAGGTGCGGGTGGTGGTGGCCCCGGCCGCGATGTCGTCGAACGTCCAGGCGATCGTGCCGTCACCGTTGTCGTTGGCGCCGCCCAGGTCCACGAGCTCGAGCCCAGCCGGGATCCAGTCCGTGACGACGACACGCTTCGAGTCGAGGTTGCCCTGGTTCTGCAACGTGATCGTGTAGGTGACGACGTCACCGAGGGCGGCGATCGACGTGTCCGCCACCTTGGCCAGTGCGAGGTCGTAGACGAGGCCCTCCACGTCGACGTCGGCGATGTCGGCGTCGTCGGAAGGGTCGCCGCCGCGCACACCGGCGTCGGCGATCGACGTGCTGTCGATGTCACTCGGGTCGCCCTTCGGTCCGTAGTCACCGTCATTGGTGACGTCGCTGTCGGGCGTCGAGTCGGCGTCGGTGACTCCGTGCAGAACCTGAGCCGAGTCACTGCTGATCTCGGCGTAGTTGCGGAACGGGCGCTGGGTCACATCGTCCACATCAGCGATCCAGGTGAAGGTCGCGTCGTCACCGGGAGCGAGATTCGTCCCCTGGAAGGTGACGGTGGCCGGCTGGCCGGTGCCGTCGAAGACGCCGCCGTCGGGCGAGGAGACGAAACCCAGGCCGCCAGGCACCGTGTCGGTCACGACGTAGGCGCCGGACGGGACGCTGCCCTGGTTCTCCACGGTGACGGTGTAGGTGATGGTGCCGTCATGGGCGACCAGGGTGGCGTTGGCCGTCTTCGCCAGGGCCAGGTCGTAGCGCACCGAGGTGTCCACGACAGCGTCGTCGTTGTCGTCCTCGTCGGCGCCGGTCGGGGCGTTATAGGAGGAGCCGGCGACGGTGACGGCCACGTAGTCGTCACCGGGGAGACTGGCGTCCTGGCCGACCCCGTTTTCCTGCGTGCCCTCGGGAACCGAGTCGACGTCGTCCACGCCGTAGAGGGCCTGCGCCGAGTCACTGGCGATCTCGGCCCAGTTCCGCCAAGGGGCAGTGGAGTAGTCGGCCGGCGATCCATCGACCGTGGCGACGAGGGTGAGCAGCTCCGACCCGCCCGGGGCGATGCTCGCCAACGTGCACGTGACCGCGTTGCCGGATTCGGCGGCGCAGCCGCTCGTGCTGCCTGCGGCGGCGAAGGTGAGCCCGCTCGGGAGCTGGTCGCGTACCGTGACCGCTCCCGAGGGAACGTTGCCCTGGTTGTAGACGCGCACCTGGAAGGCGGGGGCCCCGCCGAGACCGACGGGGCTGTTCGTGGCCACCTTGGCCAAGGCCAGGTCGTAGGTGACGACGGGGGCGACATCGGCGATGTCGGCATCGTCCTGGCCGTCGGCGCTGTCGTCACCGGCATCGGGAGTGCAGCTCGTCGCGCCGAGCACATGGTCCGTAAGACCCGACTCTGACCGACTTCGGCTCGGAGACGGACCGGCGAGACGAAGCCTCTCTCGGCGGGCGGGCTGGAGCCGCAGCCCGGTCAGGTCCCGCAGTGCGTGAAGAAGACGACGACGCATGAGCTTCCCGATGGCATGGTGGAGTGGATCGCTGAGACCGGTGGGGGTGAACCCGCACCCTCGACCCCGACGACCACGTCGTCACCTGACCCGGAAGAGGACCGCAGATGAGAGCAGCACGCGTGCAGGACGGCGACGTTCGCGTCGTGGACGTCGCCGAGCCGGCGCCGGGGCCGGACGAGGCGCTGGTGCAGGTCACCGCCGCGGGCGTCTGTCATTCGGACCTGCACCTGGCCAAAGGGGACTGGTTCGGGATGCAGGTGCCCGAGCTCGGTCACGAGGGGATCGGCACGGTCACGGCGCTGGGGCCGGGCGCGGAGCGGTTCGTGTCGATCGGCGACCGGGTCATCCTCGGGCTCGGCGGCACGGGTGGCGGGTATTGGTGTGGTGCGTGCGAGTACTGCATCGGCGGGTCGCCGCGTCACTGCGCACAGAGCAAGCCGGTCATGGGGGTGTTCGCAGAACGGTTCGCGGTGTACGCGCCCGGACTCGTGGTGCTGCCGGATGAAATCGGTGACCACGAGGCGCCGCTGGCCTGCGCTGGGCTCACCGCCTACGGCGCGATCAAGAAGCTCTCGACCCACGGCGTCCGGGTCGGCTCCTGGGTGGCGATCTTCGGGGCGGCTGGCGGCCTCGGGCACTACGCGGTGCAGCTGGCGAGCGCCTTCGGCTATCGCGTCCTAGCCATCGACATCGGCGCCGACCGCCTGGACTTCGCCCAGTCGCTGGGCGCCGAGCGGGCGGTCGAGCCGGGCGAGGTGGCGGCTGTTGCCGAGGAGGTCGGCGGCATGCACGCGAGCCTGGTGTTCTCCGCGCGCATCGCCGCGTTCCAGACCGGGCTCGACGTGTTGCGCAAGGCCGGTTTGTTCGTGGGCGTCGGCCTCCCACCGACCAGCGAGGGCGACATCACGATCAACCCGCTCGTGTTCCTCCTGAAGGACCCGACGGTCATGTTCTCCGGCGTGGGGACCGTGCAGGACATGCGGGAACTGGTCGACCTGGCCTCCCGCGGTGTGGTCCACACGCACGTCTCCCGCACGGGTCGCCTCACCGAGCTGCCGGCGATCCTCGACGAGCTCGAGAGGTCGGCCTTCCTGGGGCGGGCAGTCATCACTGACCTGGCCGGCTGAGGGCGTCCACCAACCAACCATGCGAGCACTCCACCGACTCCGGGATCGTCCTGCACGCATCGTCGACCACGACACCCGCCGCCTTCAGACTCGCTCGACCGGCCGCCAACGACACGTCATCGACTGACGCCGCCGCCAGCTTGGCCAACGCCGCTGGGTCGACTGCATGATCGCGTCAGTTGCCTGACGAACCGGCGCGTCACTGCTGTCGGTCGATGCCGACCTCGATCGAGTGGGCGAGGTGATCGGCCTGACGGTGATCGGCCTGACGGTGATCGGCCTGTGACCACCGGTGGTGATCCCGCCGTTCGGCAGTCTGGTGATCAGGTTTCGGTTGACCGTTGGGCCACGAGCCACTCGAGCATGTCGTTGTAGTAACCGAGGATGAGGGGGCCGTAGTTGGGGTCGGTGGCCCATACTCCACCGAGTTCGGTCCAGGTCTGACAACAACCGCGCGGGCCGTTGACGTTCGGGGCGGCGCGAGGGAGGTTGTAGGTCGGGTCGGTCTCGGCGTAGGACTTGAGCAGCTGGATCTGGACCAGGACGCCGATGTCGGCAGTGGCGAACGGGAAGCCGGCGGGACACGAATCGCAGTGGCCGATCCCCGCAAAGTTGTTGGCGGTGATCGTGTCGTTGTTGGCGAACCAGCCGGTCTCGTGGATCGCCTGAGCAAACGCCATGTCGCCTCGAATGCCTTCGGCGTTGCCGTGGTCGATGTAGGAACGGGCCACGTCCGCGATGGGCACCGACGCCCGCGAACCATGGCCCTGCGCGTCGTACCACTGCGCCAACTCGTCGGCGCTGAACACACTGGGGCCGGCGAGCGAGAGCTGCCACGACGTCGACCCTGCCGCGCGCCCCTCGCCGGCTGTCGCGATCCTCGACTCGGCCTGAGTGTCAGCGAGCGCGCTCGACGCCGACGCAACGACGAGGTCTTGATCGGCGGCGGCCTGCTGGGCCCGGTCGAGGGCCTGTCGGGAGGCGTCGAGGTCGGCCCTGGCGCGCTCGAGGGTGTCCTGGGCATCGGTGAACTGCTGTTGATGGTGATCGACGGCTGCCGCGAACAGTCGCCGTTCCTGGCCACCAGCGGTGGAGTCACCCCGCAGCGCCGACACGACATCGATCCCAGGCGTGTGCATGTAGGCGTACACGGCCGTCGATCTGAGCTGATCTCGGGCCCTGTCCAGTTGGCGTTCGGCGGCGGTGCGGACCTGCGCGGCCCGGTCGGAGGCCGCCTGCGCCCGCGCCTGATCGTCACGGGACTTGGCGGCGGACGTCTGCTGCTCGGCGAGTGAGGCTTGGGCACCCATGACCGCGATCCGGGCCAGCGACACCCGGATGCGGGGCGACGGGTCGGGTAGGGGCGGCTCGGGCACCACCGGCGTCTGGTCGGTCAGCGGCGTCGCCGCCGCAGCTGTCGTGGGCTCGTCAGCCGGTTGGCCCGCGGCGTCGCCCGCGCTCACGACCGAGCTGGACACCACCACTGCGACCACGCCGAGGAGCAGACCCACCGACCGAGCGTGGGCGCCAACCCAGAATCCATGCGGTCGCATCGAGACCATGATCTCTTCTCGACCCGTCACCCCGCAAGGTTGACCTTTCGAGCGCTGTCGGTGGTGGTCGCCGAATTCTCATTCGGTAGACGGCCCGCCAGATGCCCGCCTCGGTGCGTGCGCTGTCCGGACACACACCGGTGCGCTACCGAAGAGAAATCCAGTGGCCACCCTCAGCCGAGGAACGCGCCCGGGAACTGCTCGATGAACGCCGCCACCTCACCATGAGCAACGCTGCGCTCCGCGCGCTCAGCGACGCGCTCGATGAGCGGGGCCAGCAGGTGCCCGAACTGGTCGAACTGTTCGACCTCGCGCTCCTCACGGGCGAACAGGATCTCACCCAGTTCGACGGCGCAAAAGGACGAGCCGGGTTCAGAGGCGACGGAGGCATCTTGATCAACCAGGCCCCGACCGAACCGCTACCCGACGTCGCGACGTACCGTCCGAACGACACCGGCGGCGAGCGGGACCGCCACCCAGAGAAGGACCGAGAACGAGATCTGCGGCACGTGACCAGCCCAGTCGTTCTCGAGCACCCAG
>Ga0335397_10006306_pt1 | contig 15328 bp, 11 predicted proteins | sample MAT04_FD_205740 | JGI IMG/M metagenome (GOLD analysis project Ga0335397, IMG submission 205740) | Freshwater microbial communities from Lake Fryxell liftoff mats and glacier meltwater in Antarctica - MAT-04 (spades assembly) (version 2) ... | reverse complement strand
GGAATGGCTGATAAAATCAAAAATTCCGTACCCTTGCCTTCAGGAAGCGATATTGCTGATTTTATGAAGACTGCTACAAAACTTTGCCACGAAGCAGGTCTTACTGCTGTAACTGACGCTGGTATTAGCAAATCGGAAATATTGCTGATTGATTCATTGCAAAAAGCCGGTATTATCACTCTGCGAATCGATGCATGGTTAAGTCCTACTAAGGAGAATTTTGATTATTTCATGAAAGATTCCGTTTATAACACACCGTTTTTGAGAATCGGGGCTATTAAAATGTATGCAGATGGTGCCCTGGGATCAAGAGGTGCATGCCTGTTAAAGCCGTATTCCGACGATTTCCCTAACCATGGAATACCCGTTACAACTCCGGATGAACTTTCATACATGTGCAAACAGGCCTATGAGCATGGTTTTCAGATGAATACTCACGCAATTGGCGATTCTGCCGTACGGATGGTCTTAAGAACCTACAGTAAATTCCTTAAGCCGGGTGACGACCGTCGCTGGCGCATCGAACATGCACAGGTTATTAATGAAAATGATTTCGTATTTTTCGCAAAATATCATATCATCCCTTCAATACAGGCAACTCATGCTACATCGGATATGGATTGGGCCGAAAACAGGCTGGGTCCGAATAGGGTTAAAAATGCATATGCATATAACCGCCTGCTTTCGCAGAATGGCTGGCTGCCAAATGGTACCGATTTCCCGATTGAAGGAATTGAACCTTTGAAAACATTCTATGCTTCGGTTGCAAGGAAAGATGCCCGGGGTAAGCCTGAAAAAGGTTATATGATGGAAAATGCACTTTCCAGATTAGACGCACTAAAAAGTATAACTTCCTGGGCTGCAAAAGCTTCGTTTGCTGAAAAACAAAGAGGAAGCATTGCCGTTGGGTATGCTGCTGATTTCACTATACTAAATACGGATATAATAAAAACCCCTGAGGATAAAATACTCCAAACTAAAGTCCTTTTTACAATCGTTGATGGAAAAATCGTTTACAAATCAAAGTAAACATTTTTTATGATTTCTCACTTTCTTCGCCTTGTCTGCCTTACTCCATATTCCATCTCAATTTGTCCGGATTAATTGATTCAAACTTCGTTTAGTTTATCAGCCACCAACTGGATAATATGAATAAACTCACTGAATATCATTGCAGTAGCTCCCCACAAAAACTCTCCGCTTACTAAAAATCCTGGAGCATGTACCTGTAAACTGTTTTTAAAATTCAGCGATCGGTTAATTATATTATCATAGATCAGTTCATCGAAAACATCAATCTCAATAATCCGGTTAACTTCAGTCGGATCAGGATGAAATTCAGGCCTTTTTGGAGTGTATGCTATAAAAGGATAAATGATGAAATTGCTTGGCATAACATAAAACAAACTCAATTGACCTATTATTTCAACGTTTTCAGGTAAAATCCCAATTTCTTCTTTTGCTTCCCGCAGAGCAGTATGTTTAAAATCAATATCTTCCGGTTCAACTTTCCCTCCTGGCAGGCAGATTTGCCCCGAATGAGCCCCATCATATTCATTTCGCAGAATAACAACGGTATGCAGTCGGCTCTGGACAGGATATAATAATATAAGTACTGCACTTTCCAGCGCATGAATTGGTATAGTATTGGTTTTGAGATCTTTTATCCTCATTTCAGGTGCCAGTCGCAAATGCGCTTCCACTCCGGGTAAGCTCGCCAGAAGTTCCGCTCTCAGCATTTCGATAAATTTCCGGATCTGAGTTTCCGAAGCAGTAAGGCTATTCATTTCAACAACTCTAAAATCATGCTTTATAAACTTACGATACTGATTATTTGTTTTAAATCCAGAAAAATATTTTTCACTATCGGGCTTTATCTTTAAGTTAGTAGTATCTTTGTAGCAATAGCAAATTTCATGAAAAAACATCAACTTAAATCCTCCGGCTCAACATCCGAAACACTTACTAACCGGATGGAACTTATCCTGTTCAACGATGATGTAAATTCATTTGATTATGTAATCGAATGCCTTGTAGAAGTCTGCTCTCACGATGTTGTTCAAGCTGAACAATGTGCCCTGGTTGCTCATTTCAAAGGGAAATGTGGCGTTAAATCCGGTACCCTTACTGAACTTACACCTATGAACAATGAGCTCAACAGCAGAGGAATCTCAACTGTTCTGTCCTAACAATACCCGAATCTATGAATAAAACATTAAGGAACATTTTTATTATTTTCCTCGGAATTGCAATTGTTTCCTGCTCAAAAGTTCCGATTACCGGTCGTAAACAACTCAAATTGATGCCTAACAGCATGATGCTGGAAATGGGTCAATCAGGATATTCCTCCTTTTTAAAAGAAAATCCTGCCGTAAATCCTCCTACCAGACAATCAGCAGAAGTCACTGCTGTAGGAATCCGCATCAGCCAGGCAGTTGAACTGTTTCTTAGAGAAAACGGGTTATCAAAAAAAGTGGAAGGATATAAATGGGAATTTAACGTGGTTGATAGTCCGGATGTAAATGCATGGTGCATGCCAGGTGGTAAAGTAGTGGTTTATACTGGAATTCTTCCTCTTACCAAGGACGATGCAGGTTTGGCTGTTGTCATGGGTCATGAAATTGCTCATGCCATTGCCGATCATGGAAACGAACGTATGAGCCAACAATTGTCAATTCAGGCTGCTGGAATAGGGTTGGATATATACATGCAGCAGAAGCCTCAGCAAACTAAGGATATTTTCATGTCAGCCTTTGGTATTGGATCACAGCTTGGAATGTTGGGCTACTCTCGTCAGCATGAGCTTGAGGCAGATAAGTTGGGTTTGGTTTTTATGGCCATGGCGGGATATGATCCTGAGAGGGCTGTTAGTTTCTGGCAGGAAATGTCGAAATTAGGTGGCGGAAACAAACCTCCTGAAATTATAAGTACCCACCCCAGTGATGAGCGACGCATAGCGCAGATTAAAGCTTTTTTGCCAGAGGCACAGAAATACTATAAGCGAAATGCTGCCGGAAACGGAACTGGTGTAAAAAGTAATTCAGCAGCACCTTCTGGCAGGCAAAATACAACTCCATCTCCGAAAGCCAAACAACTAGGTATTAAAATAAAATAATACTATCATAGATTTTTGAGAGTATAGTGAATACTTAAACTTAAAATGCTAATTTAGCCGGAGAATCTCAAACTCAGGTTTGAAGTGAATTCAGGCTCTTAATAAATACAGATATATGTCCTGGTTATTGATAATAATGCTTATTTTTCTGGGTTTATTGTTCCTACTCCTTGAAATCCTTGTAATCCCCGGTACAACACTGGCTGGCATTGTTGGCTTTGGATTGCTGTTTGTTGGCATATGGCAGGCTTATGCAAGCAAAGGCATTATTGAAGGCCACATAACTTTAGTATCTACTTTGGTTATAACAGTGGCAGTCCTTTATTATTCCTTCAAAGCCGGCACCTGGAAACGAATGGCCCTCAAAACCACAGTGGATGGGAAGATGGATCAGCTGAAAGGGATGAACATAAAAGAAGGTGACAACGGAATAACAGTTTCGAGACTCGCACCGGCAGGTAAGGCAATGATAAACAACGATATAATTGAGGTTCACACCTATGGTGAATTTATTGACCAGGAAAAAGAAATTACCGTAATATCAGTAAAAGACAATAAAATAACCGTAACCCTTAAAAATTCAAACTCATGACCCCTATGTATTCATTTGTTGCCATTGGCGTAGCCTGCATAGTCGGGTTATGGATCATATTTTATTTTATCCCGGTACGCCTTTGGTTTACGGCTTTGCTCTCTGATGTAAGAATTTCGTTGCTGCAACTCGTATTTATGCGCTGGCGTAAAGTACCGCCGTCAGTGATAGTTTCGGCACTTATCACGTCAACTAAGGCAGGCTTATCACTTTCGCGTGATCAGCTCGAAGCTCATTACCTGGCAGGTGGAAGAGTGAAATCAGTTGTAAATGCTTTGATTTCGGCCGATAAAGCAAATATTCCTCTCGATTACAAAGCTGCTACTGCAATTGACCTTGCAGGTCGCGATGTTTTTGAAGCCGTGCAAATGTCAGTAAATCCTAAAATTCTTGATACTCCCCCTGTAGCAGCGGTGGCAAAAGATGGAATCCAGTTGATAGCAAAAGCCAGGGTAACTGTACGGGCTAATATCAAACAACTTGTTGGAGGAGCAGGCGAAGAAACAGTCTTGGCAAGGGTAGGAGAGGGGATTGTTTCGTCAATAGGTAGCACGAACACTCACAAAGAAGTTCTTGCTAATCCTGATACTATCTCAAAAGTGGTACTCGCAAAAGGTCTGGACTCAGGAACAGCCTTCGAAATTCTCTCGATTGATATTGCTGATATTGATGTCGGAAAAAATATTGGTGCAATGCTTCAGATGGATCAGGCTAATGCCGATAAAAATATTGCACAGGCCCGGGCCGAAGAACGTCGTGCTATGGCTGTAGCAAACGAACAGGAAATGAAAGCCAAAGCTCAGGAAGCAAGGGCAGCAGTTATTCTTGCCGAGGCCGAAATCCCAAAAGCCATCGCTGAAGCTTTCAGGACAGGCAATTTAGGTATCATGGATTATTACAAGTTCCAGAATATTCAGGCTGATACACGCATGCGCGATTCAATCAGCGATCCGAACCAGCATCTTTCAGGGCAAACAGGAAAACAGGGCGAATAAATTCAGTTTCAAATTAGAATTACAGATTAAAGCCCGGCAATTAACCGGGCTTTTTTTTACCTTTTCTATTGCTCAATTGTTATAATTCCGAATTACATAATAAAAGATGAAAGTAAATGAACTAACGGATGAACCGAAATACAAATTATTGTATAATGAGCTCATAATTTCATACGGATATATTAATGAACGCAGTAACCGTATGCTCATCAAACAAGCATTTATAGATGTATTGCGTCATTTCGGTACTGCGAAAAACACTCAGGGTGAGTTTCACCTTGCTAATGCTGTTTCGGTTGCGCGTATAATTGCAGATGATCTCGGTCTCGATACTACCAGTATTATTTCTGCTTTATTGCATAATATGCCGGTATTAACAGAAGCCGATAGTAATGTCTTCAAAAAGAAATACGGAAATGATACATTAAATATCGTGCTGAAACTCAAGCAGATTTCTGGTATAAGAATGGATAAAATATCCATCATGCCTGAGAATTTCATACAGCTGCTGCTGAATATGTCTGACGATATCCGCACCATACTTATAAAACTGGCCGAAAGGATCAACCTGATGCGTCATATCCGCCTTCTGTCCGACCTTGAGCAAAAGCAGGTTTCTGTCGAAACTTCCAACCTTTATTCACCTCTCGCTCACCGTCTCGGCCTTTACAAGGTAAAAACCGAACTCGATGATCTTGCAATGCAACATACATTGCCTGAAGTATATAACAACATCAGGAAAAAAATTCAGGATACCGCAGACGAGCAAAAAGAATATTTTGAAGAATTCATTGTGCCTATCAGGAAGAATTTGACAAGTGCCGGTCTCGATTTTGAAATAAAAGCCAGAACCAAAGCTATTCCTTCGATATATGCCAAAATGAAAAAGCAGGAGATTGAATTCGATGAGGTATTCGATTTCTTTGCCATTCGCATTATTCTCAATAGTACGCCTGAAAATGAAAAAGCTGATTGCTGGAAAGCTTATTCCCATGTTACTGATATTTACCCGCCTAATGCTTCACGCATGCGCGACTGGATTTCAGCTCCCAGACTAAATGGATACGAATCGCTTCATGTCACCGTTGAAGCTCCGGGCACAAATTGGGTCGAAGTTCAGATAAGAACCCGTCGTATGGATGAAAATGCCGAAAAAGGAATGGCTGCTCACTGGAGGTATAAGGAACAGAAAGGAAGCAAATCCTCTGCCGATAAATGGTTGAGAAATATCCGTTCTTTGATCGAAAACTACACTCCCGGCAATGACGAATTCTCTCTCAATACCGGCATGAAGGCTTTTTCAGACCATATTTATGTATTCACACCCGAGGGCCATCTGAAAAAGCTGCGCAACGGAGCCACTGTTCTCGACTTCGCCTTTGATATTCATACCGAAATTGGTCAGCATTGCAATGGAGCTAAAGTTAATGGCCTGTTTGTTCCGCTAAAATATACTTTAAACACAGGTGATCATATCGAGATTATTACTGCTAAAAACCAAAAACCGAATATTGACTGGCTGAATTGGGTGACATCATCCAAAGCAATTACCAAAATAAAGAGGATTCTCAAGGATGCCGAATTTTCCCAATCAGAGGCTGGCAAGGACTTATTATTGCGTAAGCTCGGTCAGATAAAGGTCGATTACAGCGATGATATCGGCAATAAACTCGTAACCTTTTTCAAAGCTGCCAGTGCTCTTGATTTGTTTCATGGCCTGGCTGAAGGGAAATATGATATTCAGAAGATTAAAGAAGCTTTCCTGCCTGCTGTTAAAACTGATGAAGCGAAACCTCTGCCCAAGCCTTTCACTAAAGTTGATAATACCCGCAGACCTGCAAGCCAAAAACCTCTTGTAATTATCAATGACACAACTCCTCTGGCTGATGTCAAATTTGCCCGATGCTGCCATCCAGTTTCCGGAGATGAGATTTTTGGCTTCGTAACAGTTTCAGAAGGTATTAAGATACACAGGCAAAATTGTACCAATGCATCGGAAATGCTCGATCGCTACCATTACCGGATTGTCGAAGCCAGGTGGGCCGAAATGTCGGAATTGACTTCCTATGTAGCTACAATCCGTTTGAGCGGGAACGATCAGTCAGGTATACTGAATGATATTACCAATATTGTTTCCGGCGATCTGAAAGCAGATATCAGATCCATTAACCTGAACAGCCGCAATGGGAAATTCGACGGTTACATTATGGTTAACGTTGATGGGAAAGCACACCTTAATTTAATAATCGGTAAACTTGCCCGACTTAAAGGAATCAGGAAAGTCAGCCGCGAAAAATAATCTGAAGGCAGTTTGTATCTTTAGTTATCTGGTGTATGTAAGAAAACTCATCATTTTGCGTAAACATGTTCATTTTCTTTATTTCTAGGTTTGGTATACAAAACTCAATCTTCGGTACGCGAGGACTTTCCCTTTCCGGCTGCTGAGCGGAGCCGAAGCAAAGGGGTGCGCGTGGGCAGAACTCATTTTTAACTCGTTTTCTTATTGACATTATCTATTCTTTAACTCTATTCTTTTCAGAATCTTTATCTTTGAATCGTTGAACAAAAACCAATGCAGTATCCAGGGTATAATTCGGGAAAAATTGTTTTATCAGAAGGAGATTGGTTCCCTTTCCTGGTTTATAATTATATTCAGCTGCAGGATCGGGAGTATTATTTCATTTTACAGGATATAAACGGGTTAAAACATTTCCTTCCTGCTGAGTTTTATAAAAACTATGGTTTTAAAATTGATGATGAGGTTCTTTGCAGGATTGACAGGATAAACTGTACAGGAAGAATCTTCCTTGAACCGAAACACCCATATTATAGTGAAGGTGAAAAGTACTTTTTTGAGGTTTGCATGCTGGTTGAAAACGATAGCAATAAATGCTTATTAGTTAAAGATATTTCTGGTAATTGTATTGAAGTACCTGTTTACGGAAACAAAATAATAGATGTTATTGTGCGAAAAGAGGTTGAGTGCATTGTTCAAAATATAAAAAAAGGTGAGCTTATACTTGAATTTATTCCTCCGGTTGTTTAGTTGTATAGTTATAATATTGATTATCTTAATAATATAAAGTTGATTGGTTATTAACAATTGTTCATAACTTATGTTTGACGATTGTGTAGTGATTTTTCTAAAAACACTTGACTTAGGGGTGCTGAAAGTTGTAATTTTATTTCACCGGACGAGATCATGGTAAACGGCCCTGGAGAGGCTACCGAACTTCTGAGAAGGAGAGAAGTACCGACCCCGGAGAAATTGAAGAAATTGATTCGCAGGAATTGATTACGGATATTGAACCGAAAGCCGGAATGCATGAAAGAGTCAAAGGGCATGTAGCATCCTGAACCGATTGACCGCAAGGAATTGAAGAACAGGCGCACCGCAAGGTGCTTAGGGCAAAAGGATTGAAAAACTGATTCGGCAACGAAAAATGTTTGACACCTTAAACTAATGAAAATCAAGCTGTAAAGTTTGGCAAGTAAGAAAGTTATGACCCTCGCAGCAGTAAGTTCCCAATGATACTCATTGTGCAGGAATGCAACAAACAGAGGCCGCAAGGTGTCTGGATGCCAAATTCCCAGGATCGCCGAAGCGCGGTGTACGACAAGCAAAACAATTCTGGAAACAGATGAGTTAGCAGGTCGAAGCAGGGAGAAGCAAAAAACCGTAAGGCCGAATGCCAACCATGCGTACCGGGGCTACCGGGAGTGTAAAAATTCCTGATGCCTACAGAAGTTACCAAACCTACGGGTAAGGCAACAACCACCGCTTCGAATGCAGGAACCGACAACGCGAAAGCGTGGACAAATGCTGAAATCCTGAAAAGGACGAAGCCTGAATCCCGGGATCATCCTGAAAGATCTTCCTCGTGAAGAAAACTACAGTTTGAAACCAGTGCCGGAAAAAACAAAGTTTGGTGCTTGTCACCGACTTTGAACAACAGCAGGGCATTACTTATGGTTTGCCAATCTGTGAATTCTGCGAAGCAAACGCCGGCCACAATCTTCAGCTACGGCTGTTGAAAGTGAAAAGGGGAACTATCCGACAGGGTTGTTCCCCTTTGCTTTTTTTATAAGAAACGGGCAATATCCCTCCGTTTTAACTTTATTTTTCAACAAATCTTAAGATATTTTTACTGTTTGGGATATTTATTCCTTATTCAATGTAAATTTGCAGGTTTTAAAATCCAGGAAATATTATGGCGGGTAATAAATATGCCGTAATTGGCATCGGTCAGTTTGGCAAAGCTATTGCAAAAGCTATTTCAGCAAAGGGCTACGAAGTTATGGCTATTGACAGCGACCCGGAAATAGTCGACAGCATTGGCGATGATGTTGCCTATGCCGTAACACTTGACGCAACTGATAAACGTGCCTTACAAGGGCAGGGAATCGAAGAATTTGATGCCGTAGTTGTTGCAATCGGATCCGATTTCGAGCAGCGCTTACTGTGTTCCTCTATACTTCTCGACCTGAATGTCAAACGAATAATAACGCGTGCCAATGGTGAAGCTCAGCGTATTATCCTCGAAAAAATGGGTATCACCGAGGTGCTTTCTCCTGAAGAAGAAGTCGGCATTATTGTGGCAGAGCGAATGCTTAACCCAAATATTGTAAGTTATTTGCAATTACCTGATAACCATCGTGTTGTTGAACTGCTAAGTCCTAAAAACTGCATAAACAAAACATTTGGCGAAATTGACCTTCGTGATAAATATAAGCTAAGCTTAATAACGGTAAAGGAAGAATTAAGGGTAATAAAGGATGGTAAGGAAACAATTGAGCATCATATTATAGGAGTGCCTGATTCAAAGCAATCCTTACAGGCTTCTGACAGGCTCGTAATTTTCGGTCATGTTCACGATATCGACCGGTTTCTTGAAATTAATACCTAACGTATGTTCAGGGACAGGGTTTTCTGGATTCGGGAATTTATTAACATACGCATCTATAAACATAAAGCCTATGTTATAAAAGCGTTACATTTTGCCAGTATTATTGTTTCGTTGGTAGCAATAACTGCCATAATAATACAACATGGGTTTCCAGAAACGCCTGATTCTTTGCGAATTACGGCTTCAATTATTGAAATTAGTCTTGCATTTTATGTGTTGAAATTTCTGATAAGAATTTTCTACGAATTCCATCCAATTGATTTCATTAAAGATAACAGGTTCGAGGCTGTATTATTATCATTAATAGCTTTTGATCAACTGGTAAGTATTCTTACTGGCGCACATGTTGTGCAGCAGTTTATGAGAATAATAGGCTTCCCTGGAATTCATACTTTTTATAATTTGTTTATTCAGTTCTATTTCTTTCTGATTATTGCCGTTGAACTTGGTAAAGCAGGACGTTTTCTTGATCATATCCACATAGGCCCTTCAGGATTGCTTGCTCTTTCCTTTATATTTATCATTATGGCAGGTACAGGATTATTATTATTGCCTGAGATGACGGTTTCAGGTATCAGTTTTGTGAATGCCTTATTTACCTCAACCAGTGCATGTTGCGTTACAGGACTTACAGTTGTCGATACTTCAATTTGCTTTACCTTGAAGGGAAAAACTATTATCATGTTGCTGATACAGGTGGGTGGGTTAAATATTATTTCTTTTGCGACCTTGTTTGCAACCTTTTATCGCAATTCCGCCGGTATCAGAATGCAATCACTCATCAAAGATATTGTTTCGACTGATAAACTGAGTGATACAAGGGGCCTTTTAAGAAAGATTTTTCTTTATAGTATTTTTATTGAGTTGGTCGGTGCAGTATTATTATTTGCTACCTGGCCAAATGAGCTTATGTTTAACGGTTTAGGCGAAAGGGTATATTTCTCGATCTTCCATTCAGTCTCAGCTTTTAATAATGCAGGATTTGCCTTACTCACTGATAATCTTTACGATATAACTATAAGGCATGCTTACAATCTTCAGTTGGTAATAGCAACACTTATCTTCCTGGGAGGTATTGGTTTTATCGTTTTAGAGGATATTTTTGCGATCAGAAATATCAGAGAGCGAAGAAAGTTTAAATGGAAAAGGCTTCAGACTCACTCACGGATTGCACTTTATACTTCGTTTATACTCATCCTGGTTGGAACTGTGATTTTTTACCTGGTTGAATACAACCATTCGATTTCGGGTTATGGGATATATGGCAGTATAGTATCTTCCATATTTCAATCTGTTACCTGCCGGACCGCAGGATTCAATACTGTGGATTTTACGCATCTTGGGCAGCCGGTTATTTTCTTCATGATGTTCCTTATGTTCATTGGTGCTTCTCCCGGCTCGACTGGCGGAGGTATTAAGACTACCACTTTTTCAGTAATACTCCGATCAGCAATCAGCACGATTAAAGGAAGGCAGAATGTTGAGATTGTTAAACATACCATTTCGAACAGTACAATCAACAGGGCCTATTCAATAGCTTTGTTTTCAGTATCGCTGATCTTTATTTCAACATTTTTACTCACTGTAACTGAACCGGGAATTGATTTCACGAAACTGCTTTTTGAAGAGATTTCGGCCTTCGGAACTGTCGGACTATCAACGGGTATTACATCTTCCTTAAGCATCGCAGGCAAAAGCATTATTATACTTTCTATGTATATTGGAAGAATAGGCACACTTACTCTTGCCCTGGCAATAACTAAACGGATTGTATATTCAAAATACAGGTATTCGGAAATTAATGTCCTGGTTGGATAACAGCAGCAATTTGATTTCTTCGGTCTGCATTATAAGTGCCAGAAGCAGGTGTGGTTCAGTACCTGTAGAACCAGAAAAAAATCGAATTTCCAATAAAAAAGAAAAGAGAGGGATAATTCCTCTCTTTCCAGTGTTTTTTAATTATTTGCAAGAAAACAGTAGCTGTTGTATTTTGTATGGCTAAAGTATTATTATCTCATAAATAATCAGCCAAAATCATTGTTAAAAGATGTTAATTGAAGGATAAATCACTATTCATCCTCCTTTTCACGATTTTTATCTTTGTCTTCATCGTCATCCTCTTCTTTCTCATCTGTTTCTTTAAGATCGAGCGCTGAGTCGAAAAAATCTTCATCTTTATCCGATTTAGTATCGATTTTTACCGGTACTTTAATGAGGTAACTTGCTTCTTCAGTGTCGAGTGTTATGGCAAAAAAGAAAGCACCCCCTGACATAGGTACTTTAATGGTATGATTTATCCAACCCATGGGATATTTTTTGCGAATGGCCTCCATTAATTCTGGAGAAACACTTGCATAGTTGATTATCAGCTTTTTACGATTTATTTGCATTGTTATTACAGCTTTTTATTCCTTTATCGGTGCAATTATACGGAAGAAAATGAAAAAAATCACACTTTTTAGAATAAATTAACAAGAATTTTCATTTTCATGGATTTAGTCTACTTTCTTGAGCACAATGGCTGTCCGGCTTGTTAAATACAAACTCAACCTGTTAGTTGAACTAACTTCATCCGATTGCGTAGCATAAAGCATCCCTTCGTTAATCCTGCCATGACCGCCATACTTCACATTGTCAGTGTTAAGGATAATTTTATATTTGCCTGGCTGGGGAACAGTAAACTCATAGCCTGGAATTGATCCGGATGAATGGAAATTAAAAAGGAAAATTAATCCGGCTCTCTCATAAACCAGGCATTTATTGTTTTCGTCGCAGTTGATCTGGTTGGCAAACAAAGTACTGAGTAGTTTGGCTTCTTTAACAGTTTTGATCATGGCCCGGTCAAAATCGGAAAGATAATGATACCGTAATATTGGATTATCCATTAACGACCATTGCCTGCGGGCATGAAGATAACTCCAGTTGTTGCCTTCGCGCGGGAAATCAATCCATTCGGGATGTCCGAATTCGTTTCCCATAAAATTCAGGTAGGCCTGTCCTCCTAAAGTGAGAGTAATAAGCCGGATCATTTTATGCAGTGCAATGCCCCGCTCAACAATAATGTTTTCGTCAGAGGATTGCATATTAAAATACATTTCCTTATCCATCAGCCTGAAAGCTATAGTTTTATCACCAACCAAAGCCTGGTCGTGCGATTCGCAGTAGGTTACAGTTTTAACATAGGCAAGTCTATCATTGAGTACCTGCCACATTTCGCCCATACTCCATTGTTCATCTGGCACATCTTTCAGGTATTTAATCCAGAAATCGGGGATTCCCATTCCAAGCCTGTAGTTAAATCCTATTCCTCCGTCTTCGATGGGCGAAGCCAGCCCTGGCATTCCTGAAACATCTTCGGCAATAGTAACAACATTTTGGTTAATGCTATGAGCCAGGTGATTAGCCAGTTGTAAATAGGTTACGGCATCATACTCAACCCCTTGTTTGAAGTATTTGTCGATATGATCAATTTTTTCGTCACCATGATGGAAATAAAGCATCGAACCCACACCATCGAACCGGAACCCATCAAAATGGAACTCTTTAAGCCAGTACTGTATATTCGACAGGAGAAACTGTATGACTTCAGTTTTTCCATAATCAAACAGCTTTGAATCCCAGTTTGGATGCTCGCCTCTGGCTCCGGCATGGAAATATTGCGTTTCGCTTCCATCGAAAAGATTTAGGCCCTCATTCAGGTTTTTTACTGTATGTGAATGCACCAGGTCCATAATAACTGCAATGCCCATGCTATGCGCTGTACTGATCAGGTTTTTGAGGTTTTCGGGAGTCCCAAACCGCGAAGAGGGTGCAAAAAAACTTGACACATGGTATCCGAATGATCCATAATACGGATGCTCCTGTATTGCCATAAGTTGAACAGCATTATAACCAGCTTTTTTTATCCGTGGGAGAATTTTATCAGTAAATTCAGTATAGGTTCCCAACCCTTCTTTTTCCTGGGCCATTCCAACATGAGCTTCATAAATAAAAAGATCGCCCAGTTTTTTAATATCAAAGTGTTCATTTCCCCAGTCGAATTGAGGTGAAAACCAAAGCTGGCCGCTAAAATTTTTAGTGTCCTCGTCCTGAATAACCCTGCTGATATAAGCAGGAATTCTAAGCTGATCGCCTATTGCACTCTGCACCAATACTTTAATTTTACTCCCATGCACAAACACAGTTTTATAATATTCAGCGTTCAGTTTTATTTCCCATATTCCTTTCTCTTTTTTCTGCAATGGGTGAGAATATTTGTTCCAATTGTTGAAATCGCCTGTAAGGAAAAGCCCGTTAGCCGCAGGTGCCCATTCGCGGTAAACCCAGCAATTTTCTTCCGGCATAAAATGTATTCCCATATACTGATAAGCAAGTGCAAATTGCTCAATACTTCCTGAAATTGATTCTAAGTAACTGAGCTTTGTCTTAAACCTTCCAAGCCGGGCAATGATGTCGTCCTTAGCCTGCTCGAGCCATGGGTCCTGTTCAATTATCCTGGGTGTTTTAGACGGGTTTTCTGTCATTTCGCGTTGTATTAAGTATGTGTTTCTTCAGTTTTATTCATGCAATATATGAAAAATATTTTTTATTTGAATCAGTATCACAACTCTTATTTTAATTTTCACTTTAAATACATATTATCAATCAATTAGATTACTAAAAAACAACGTATCGAAGATTCCTGAAAGTTAGTATACCTAATAAATATATATGCCTCTATTTAACCGGAAAATAAATATTTGTTTGCCACTGACCTGAATCGGATTCCCGGGTAGGATCGCTGATGTACTCTTCCCATGATGGACCGGTTACCTGCAATCCCTTGTCATTAATATAAGTTTGAATAGCTTCATACGCTCCGTAAATTGAGTTATTAGATCCAAAATACTTAACCATGACTGTTTTTTGAACTCCGGTTTCAACACAAAACATTCCAACAGGAGTAATAACTTTATTAGCAACTGGAATACAGGCTTCAATATCGAAAATTTGTGTTGCAAAATTATGATAAATGGTCGTTGGATTTCCGGTAGGAGAGAGGTTCCTTGTTTTTAAAAAAATTGAAATTTTATTGTACATTGAAGCCAGTTTGGAATTAAGCGAAGCCGGAGACGCGGTATCGCGGACTGACAATAAAATACGTGAAGGTGCTTCAAAATCAATAATTTCGAAACCATTAATATTTCTGGAGGCTGCAACCAGTCTAAGCTTACCTAAACCACTTTCAATATCCGGCCCAACCATTCGATCCATAAAAAGTCCAAACCACCTGGATACCGGGTTTATACCCAGATTACTCCCGACTCTCCATGTAACTATTGTACTTTGGTTTTGCTTTACGAAAATAAATTTACTGGTTGATCTGCCTTTTTCTTCAAAATCCATCAACACAATCAGTGAATCGTAAGGAAAGCTGGAAATAATTGACAAACTTCCTTTTCCAACATTATTCTCCTTGCTGAACCAGCTAAAAGCAGCACCAACACCTGATTCGGGTCCTGAATAGGTTAGTTGTATAAATGTATCCGATGCCGGCCACGGAGACCATTTTTCCCAATTTTTTAATGTGTTCACCTGATCAAAAACAGTACCGGGGAATGCATCAATTTTTAAACTCCGTTCAACGTGTACCTTATGGGGTAGAAGAAAGCCAATGGATAGTAAAACCAGGACAATACAAAGAATAATAAATAAAATGCGTCGAAAAATTTTCATTGAT
>Ga0335397_10006300_pt1 | contig 15332 bp, 14 predicted proteins | sample MAT04_FD_205740 | JGI IMG/M metagenome (GOLD analysis project Ga0335397, IMG submission 205740) | Freshwater microbial communities from Lake Fryxell liftoff mats and glacier meltwater in Antarctica - MAT-04 (spades assembly) (version 2) ... | reverse complement strand
TTATTTTTTATCAGTTCCAAGCATGCCACTTAGTTTGTCTTATGCAGCATCAAAAAGATATGCTACTTTTTTTCCTGTTTCGCCGGGTATTACATCACTGATTTTGTCTATGATGCTGCTGAATGCTACCGTGGCAGAAGCTGTGCCGGCAGCTTCGTTGCCTGATAATATATTATCTATAGCACCACTCATCATCGGGAATTTTTCTTTTGCAAATTCTCTGATTGTTTCTATTGTTTTTGCAGCCTGTTCTGCACTGATGCCTGCTTTATTGGTGAGGCGTGTGATTAGTTCGTTCATGATGTTATTTTTTAAAGGTGAATGTTGAATGGTCAAAAGTCAATGGTCAATATCGGGCAGTAAGTGCGGGTGATCTATCCTCATTATTCGTCACTCGTCAATCGTAGCTCCTCACTCGTAATTCCTCATTCGCAATTCGTCACTCGTAATTCGTAATTCCTCATTCCTCATTCCGTATCATATCTATCCACTCTTTCAATACCAGGCAGTTTGAGCAATTCATCTACCAGGTCGTCCAGTTCTTCTTTGTCGTGTACAAACACTTTTACATTGCCCTCAAAAATGCCGTCTTTGGCTTCTATCGTCATTGCAGAAATGTTTACTTTCATCTCACCACTGATGAGGTTGGTAATCTTATGAATCACACCCACATCATCCAGCCCGATTATTTTAAGGCCGGTAAGAAAGGAGATCTCTTTGTTTTTTGCCCACTTGGTTTTTACTACCCGGTGGCCATAGTTTGCCATCAGCCTGGTGGCATTGGGGCAGGTGGTACGGTGAATTTTTAAACCTTCGCCTGTGGTTACAAATCCAAACACATCATCGCCCGGGATAGGCTTGCAGCAATTGGCCAATGTGTACATGATCTTATCGCTGCTTTCGCCAAAAATAATCAGCTCAGCCTCTTTTTTGCCCGGCTGCCTGTGCGGAATTTCATGGTTGATTTTTTCTTCTGCGGGTTTTATTGGTTTAGGGGCAATTAATTTATCGCCATGAACGGTAAATTCCTTTAGTTCTTTAAGATCAATTTTTTTAATGGCTATTTCATACAACAGATCCAGCGAACTGTTGAGCTTATAAAACGATGCCAGTTCTTCCAGGTTGGCCTGGTTCATCACCGCATGAATGCCTTCCAGTTTTCGTTGCACGATGTATTTGCCTTCTTCTGCAATGGTTCTTTTTTCTTCTTTAAGGGTATCTTTTATTTTATTTTTGGCTTTGCTGGTTACCACAAATTTCAGCCATTCTGTATTGGGCTTTTGTTTGGCACTGGTAATAATTTCTATCTGGTCGCCACTGCGCAATTTATAACTGATGGGCACCAGCTTATGGTTTACTTTGGCCCCAATACACTTGCTGCCAATGGCGGTGTGCACACCAAATGCAAAGTCTAAAGCAGTGGCTCCCACCGGCAACATTTTTACATCGCCCTTGGGTGTGTACACATAAATTTCTTCTGTTAAGAAAGAGGTTTTAAAATCCTGTAAAAAATCCAGGGAGTTACTGTCCGGGCTGCTCAGCGCTTCTCTTATCTGGTGAAACCATTTATCAAAACGGCTTTCGTCGGAGGTTCCTTCTTTGTATTTCCAATGAGCGGCCAGGCCTTTTTCTGCAATTTCATTCATGCGTTTGGTGCGTATCTGCACTTCTACCCATTTGCCCTGTGGCCCCATTACGGTTGTGTGCAATGCTTCGTATCCATTGCTCTTAGGGTTGCTCAGCCAGTCTCTTAATCTTTCCGGAGAAGGATTGTAGGCATCGGTAATAATACTGTACACTTTCCAGCAATCTTCCTTTTCTCTTTCCGGCGGGGCGTTTACAATTATCCGGATGGCAAACAGGTCATATACTTCTTCAAAAGAAACTCCTTTCTTTTTTATTTTGCTCCAGATAGAATGGATGCTTTTTGGCCTGCCATAAATTTCAAAATCAAAACCTGTTTTTTCAAGATTGGCTTTTAATGGCCTGATAAAATCATTGATATATCGGGTACGTTCCCGTTTGGTATCCTGCAGTTTTTGGGCGATGTACCTATAGGTATCCGGTTCCATGTACTTCATGGCCAGGTCTTCCATTTCGGTTTTAATATTATATAAACCCATGCGATGTGCAAGAGGGGCATATACATACACCGTTTCTGAAGAAATCTTCAACTGCTTTTCCCGCTTCATGCTATCCATGGTGCGCATGTTGTGCAGGCGGTCGGCCAGTTTTATCAGTATTACCCGTGGGTCATCGGTTAGGGTGAGTAATATCTTTTTAAAATTTTCTGCCTGTTGAGAAGTGTTGGCATCCATCACTGTAGATATTTTGGTAAGCCCATCTACAATTTTGGTTATTTCCGGCCCAAACTCCCTTTTAATATCTTCCAGGGATATATCGGTATCTTCTACCGTATCGTGTAAAAGTGCGCAAATAGTACTACGGATACCGAGTCCTATTTCTTCTACACAAATATTGGCTACTGCCAGTGGATGCAGTATATAAGGCTCGCCACTTTTGCGGCGCATGGTTTTATGGGCTTCGGCGGCCATTTCAAAGGCTGTGCGCAACAAAATCTTATCTCCGGGTTTTAATTTGGTTTTTAAAACACGCAATAAGGCCCGGTAATGCCTTAAAATTTCCTTTTTTTCGTCGGCTTCGTTCAGGTTATATACAGGTATGGTTTCAATTACGTCCATGAGTATTACGAATTTAGTTTAAAAAACCGCAAGGGCAAAAAACCGTTTGTCTGCACAGAATATTTTTTATTCTTTTTTTAGTTATTGTTGTCCGGGTAAATGCCTGAAACCTTTATCAAGCCTGGATAACCTCACCCCAACCTCCCGATACAATCCTACCGTGTGGACAGCTCTTAGATGTGAAAAATTTGGAACACAGATGGCAAGGATCTATAGGCCGGTAGACAACCCAGCCAAGGCTGGCAGGCAGGTTTGCAAAAAAATTGGATTGTTTTGGTGATCCAACATCCTGCGAAGCAGGATAATCCCGTGTTTACAGTTCTTGTTATGCTAAACAAAGCCTCTGAACTGTCATGCTGAGGAACGAAGCATCTAATCATGCCCGCCAGAAGATGCTTCGTTCCTCAGCATGACAAATCGAAGTGTTTATGGGTTACCAAAGGATTTTACTGCTTTATTATTCAAAAAACATGAAAAGGTTTTCTGGTCTCAAACAAAACACTATAAGCCTGCCTGACGGCAGGCCCGTGTCATCTGTGTTCCTATTGTATTTGTGTGCACACGGTAGGATTAAATCGGGACAGGCTCTCTCTCGAAATCATCGGGATCTGCGACGACAAAGGAGAGGGGCCAGACCCCTGAACCAGAAAGCACTTGAACGATTTGATAGAGTTTTAGTCGGGCAATAGTGGGTTTTTATGAATATTTGTTTTGAGAAGACCCTGTTATTTTGAATAAATCCCTTACTTTTGCGTCCCATTTGCAAGTATTACGAGGCAAATGTTTTTGGCCCAAAAGCTGAAAATAGAATAACGAATAAGCGGATATGGCGAAATTGGCAGACGCACCAGACTTAGGATCTGGCGCCGCAAGGCATGTAGGTTCGACCCCTATTATCCGCACAAACATTAGTTGATAAGTTGAGAGGTTAAAAAGTTGGAAGCTTTCCTGCTTAACAAACTTCCTTCTTATCAACTTTTTTACATTATCAACTTATCAACTTTTAAAATGGCTACAGTAGTTAGAGAAAACATTGGATTATTAAACGATAAACTTACTGTTAAGATCAGTAAAGAAGATTATTTTCCTTCTTTTGAAAAAAAATTAAAAGAGTATAGCAAAACAGCTAATATCCCCGGTTTTAGAAAAGGGATGGTACCTGCAGGTATGATTAAAAAAATGTATGGTGCAGGAATATTTTCAGACGAAGTGCTTAAGACAATAGAGAAAGAATTGTTTAACTGGTTAAACAAAGAAAAACCAGAGATATTTGCACAGCCATTACCGCTTGCCAATGATCTTGGTAAACTGGATATGAACAATGCTGCCGATGTATCGTTTGATTTTGAAATAGGCTTAAAACCCGTTTTTGAAATTCCTGCTTTTTCAAAAGCACCTGTTACCAAACATGTGGTAACCGTTACAGATGATATGGTGACTGAAGAAATAAGCCGTATGCAAATTAAAGGCGGCAACATGACCGAACCTGAAGCTATCAATAATGAAGAGAATGTATTGAATGTTTTGTTTACAGAAAGTGATAAGGATGGTAATGCTGTTGAAGGCGGTATCAGCAAAGAAAATTCTGTTATACTTAAATATTTTACCCCCGGCATGCAGAAGAAGCTGATGGGTAAAAAGCTGGGTGATTTTATTGTTTTTCAATTGAACAAAACTTTTGAAGGCGATAAACTGGAAATGATGTTGCAGGATTTAGGTTTTGAAAAAAATGATGCAGCGGCTGCTGAGAAATTTTTTAAACTGGATATCGTTAAAATAGGACTGGTAGAAAAAAGAGAACTAAACGAAGCATTTTTTGCAGAAATTTTTCCGGGTAAAGATGTTAAGACCGAAGCCGAATTACGCATATTGCTTAAAACAGAAATAGAACAATACTGGGAGGCACAAAGCCTTAACCAGTTGCAGGATCAGTTATATCATTACCTTTTGGATGAAACCAAAATGGAATTTCCTGCGAGCTTTCTTAAGCGTTGGTTACAAACAGGTGGTGATGAGCCTAAAACAGCCGATCAGGCAGAAACAGAATTTCCTTCTTTCAGCAACCAGCTTAAATGGACCCTTATCAGCGACAGGCTGATTACTGAAAACAAACTGGAAGTGAGCGAAGCAGAATTAAAAGATACGATGAAAGCCGAAGTGATGCGTTATTTTGGCCAGATGAATATGGGCGAAGATATGAGTTGGCTGGAAAGTTATATAGATCGTATGATGAAAGATGAAAAGCAGGTGGATGCTACCTATCGCAGGTTGATAACCGAAAAAGTATTTGGCTTTGCAGCATCTCAATCTACTCCAAAAGAAAAAAAAGTAACAGCAGATGAACTGGTAGCAATGCAGCACAATCATCAGCACTAAGAAGAATAAAATTTAAAACCTTCCCCCGGAATTTATTTTCGGGGGATTTTTATTTTAAAGAGCTAAAGGGATTTAATCTTTATCAATTGAAATAGATAAGTAAAAATTCATAGCATTAAAAAGCCCCGCTTTTCAGCAGCGCTTTAAAAATATCTTTTTACAGTTTTATTTCTTCATCGCTATCATCAAAAAATCTAAACTCTGTGAGGTGATAGCCACTGTTTACTTTTACTTTTATTTTTTGTTTATACTTCCAGCTCCATTTTAGCCTGCGGCTTGGGAAACCTGATGTGAGGTAAGTATATACAATTGGATGTACTTCAATAGTAAGTCCCCTGTGTTTCTGCATGATCAGGTAACTCAGGTTTTTAGCAATTTCATCTTCAAGTATAAGTGTGCTGGAAATTTTTCCGGTACCCTGGCAGCTTGGGCAAACTTCGCTGGTATTGATATTCATTTCGGGTTTCATGCGCTGGCGGGTAATCTGCATCAAACCAAATTTGGTTATCGGCAGTACTGCATGTTTTGCCCTGTCTGGCCGCATGAACTGGTCCATGGCGTCGGCCAGTTTTTTCTTATTATCCATCAATTTCATATCAATGAAATCAACTACGATAATACCACCCAAATCACGCAAACGAAGCTGGCGTGAAATTTCTTCAGCAGCTTCCAGGTTTGTTTCCAGGGCATTCTGCTCCTGGTTATTGCTTACGCTTTTGTAGCCGCTGTTTACATCAATTACATGCAACGCTTCGGTATGTTCTATAATTAAATAAGCACCACTGGGCAGGTTGACCGTTTTGCCAAAAGCAGCTTTTACCTGCTTGGTAACTCCGTAGTTATCAAAAATGGGTAAGCCATTATTGTAATAAGTAACAATGTCTGTTTTGTCGGGAGATATGCGTTGAATATAATTTTTGGTATCGGCAAAGATATTTTTATCGTTTACCACAATGCGGTTAAAGTCGGCACTTAACAAATCCCTTAAGATGCTGGTGGCTTTGCCTTGCTCGCTTAAAATTTTTGCAGGAGCAACGGCCCCTTTAAGATTTTCCTGGATAGTTTTCCAGGTAGCAACCAGGCTCAACAGGTCATCATGAAGTTCTGCTGTATGTTTTCCTTCTGCAGCAGTACGAATAATTACACCCAGGTTTTTGGGTTTAATGGCCTCAATAATTTTCTGTAATCTTTTTCTTTCTTCCGAAGAATGAATTTTGCGGGAAACTGCTACAATATCATTAAAGGGAGTGACAACTACAAACCTGCCTGCAAGAGAAAGTTCGCAACTGAGGCGTGGGCCTTTTGCTGCAATTGGTTCCTTTAATATTTGTACCAGTATATTGGGCCGGCCATTTAAAACTTCAGTAATCTTACCTGTTTTAATAATCTCAGGCTCTACTTTAAATTTATCAAAATCAAAGTTTTGCTCTGTTTTATCGTTTACAGCAAGATTGGTAAATTTTAAAATAGATCTAACATAAGGGCTCAAATCAGTGTAATGTAAAAAAGCATCTTTTTCAAAACCTACTTCTACAAAAGCTGCATTAAGACCGGGTATTAGCTTTTTAACTTTTCCAAGGTACAGGTCTCCCACAGCAAAATTGGCATCAGCTTTTTCGCTGTGCAACTCTACCAGTTTTTTATCTTCCAGCAAGGCAATTTCTACTCCTTGCGGCAGTACGTTGATGATCAGTTCCTTGGTCAAAGTGTAAAAAGTTTTCTAAAAACCCGTTTATATTATGTGAGTAAAACATAAACGGCATGTATATAACACACCTGTGGCTGTTATACACATGCATATAGATGTAAGTGCCGGTAATTGAGATACAGGCACCAATTATAAAAAGAAATTATTTCTTTTTATGACGGTTCTTTCTTAAACGCTTTTTACGCTTGTGAGTAGCAATTTTATGACGTTTTCTTTTTTTACCACAAGGCATAATTATAATTTTTTGTGTGTTGAATAAATGTATTTAAAATAGTTTCCTGTTAATCTTTATTATTTGAGCATTTTTATACGCTCATCTACTTCTTTAGAATATGCCGGGTTGTTGGCAAATCGTTTACTTATATTATACCATTTAATGGCATTTTCTTTATCTCCTTTAGCCGCATAAGTATCGGCTAAAAAAGCAATGGCTTCCAGGTTGTCGGGCTGAGCTGTGATTACCTTTGTAAAACGCTCAATGGCTTTATCATATTGCCGTGAAACAAAACCACCTACACCCAGCACAAACTGTGCTTTCATATTGGCAGAATCTTTTCTTACTACTGATAGCAATTCCTGAATCCCCTTCATAGTCTGCTGAGGATCGCCGTTTCTGCCGGTGCCAAAAATGTAACAACTTCCCAATCCTATTTTCAGGTCCTGATTTTCCGGATTGAGTTGTATAGCCTTTTCAAATAACTCAATTGCTGTTTTAGTTTCCCAATTTAATTTAGCTTCATCATGTTCTCCTCTTATAGCCTCTAAAAATAATTGGGCTGCGAAGGTGAGGCTTTTTTCTGAATTATCCAACTTCGATGATTGATATATATAATAAGCATATGGCTCAAAAGACTTTATGCTGTCTTTCCAGAAATTAGCCAAACTGTTATATGCCTGAATTTGCTGGGTAGGTATATCACCCCGGGTAATTCCATTTTCCAACTCACTTATATAAAGTGCCTGGCTGGGTGTAAAACCTGCTTTGGCACTATCAATAAAAGATATGATATTAAAAGAAGGTACGTTATTAACTGCAGCAGTGGGAGCTATAGCTTTTTTTGGCTCTGTGGTTCGGCCAAAGAAAAATAAAAGGGCCGTTAAAACTAATCCGGAAAAAATTAAAATAAGAGGTTGTTTCTTCACGTGTATATAAAATTAATACTGCCTACTATCAGGCAGGGCGCAAAGGTACACTAACCATCGTTTTCATCTTCTAATTTTGGGATTTCTTTTATATTGGCCGATGTTTTTATATCCTGCACAAATTCTTTGGCAGGTTTAAAAGCAGGAATAAAATGTTCGGGAATGGCTACCGCTACATTTTTTTTAATATTTCGTCCAATCTTTGCTGCACGTTTTTTTATAATAAAACTTCCAAAACCTCTTATATAAAGGTTCTCGCCATTTGATAGAGTAGATTTTATTTCTTTAAACATTGTTTCTAATGTTACCAGAACATCTACTTTTGGGATGCCTGTTTTGTCGGAAATTCTACTTATAAGGTCTGCCTTTCTCATAATAATGATTTTAAAGTGTTAAGTTAGGTCTTTTATTGTAAAATACAAAATAAGGTAGTGATAATCAATACGTTTGTACATAAGTTATTTGCATATTCATGAAAAAAGCACAAAATGCTGCCAGCTTTACCCAAATTTTAATGTTGTGGCACGATAAATACAATATAAGAATAATGCCATGGAAAGGCGAAAAAGATCCTTACAAAATATGGTTAAGCGAAATCATTCTTCAGCAAACAAGAGTAGAACAAGGGCTGGAATATTTTCTGCGGTTCATAAAAAAATATCCAACAGTAAAAAAACTGGCAGCGGCACCTGATAACGAAGTATTTAAACTTTGGGAGGGTTTAGGATATTATAGCCGTTGTAAAAACCTGCTAAGTGCTGCACGAACTATTGCAACAGAAATGAAAGGACAATTTCCGGAACAGTACGAAAGTATTTTACAATTAAAAGGTGTAGGGCCTTACACTGCTGCAGCCATTGCTTCTTTTGCTTATAATCTCCCATATGCTGTGGTAGACGGCAATGTAAACAGGGTATTGGCCAGATTTTTTGGAATAGACATAGCCATAGACAGTACAAAGGGCAAAGCATTATTTAATGAATTGGCACAGCAGGTTTTGGACAAAGAAAGATCGGCATTGTATAACCAGGCTATTATGGACTTTGGCGCTACTGTTTGCAAACCTCAGTTACCACTTTGTAATATTTGTTTATTGCAAAAACATTGCAAAGCATTTTTAAAAAATGTTGTGAATGAACTGCCGGTTAAAGAAAAGAAAATTGCAAAAAAACACCGATGGTTTTATTATATAGTGGCTGAATATAATAATAAGCTACTCATAAGGAAAAGAACAGCAAAGGATATTTGGCAAAATCTGCATGAATTTGTGTTGATAGAAACCAGCAGTCATCAGCAACCTGGCGAAATTTATGCATCGGCGGCTTTTAAAATTCTGGCAGGTGAAAAGTATACTGTCCTGAACATTTTGGAGGGGTTTAAGCAACAGTTGACACATCAAACCATACATGCATCTTTTATTCACATTAAAATGAATAAAAAATATATACCAGAAGGGATGGAAATGGCAGAGAAAGCAGCCATATCAAAACTGGCTTTTCCCAGGATAATTAATGACTACCTGGAAAAAGCGAAATGAAGATAAAGTGCCTGCAGGTTAATTTATCGGCCAATGTTTGAAATATAAAATTTGTATCTTTAAATTTGTTGAAAGCGCATTAAGCGTCAATAAGCGAATACTAAATAACATCAATTATGAGAGGAGTAAACAGGGTAATGTTAATTGGGAATTTAGGAAAGGATCCGGATATTCAGTTTTTGGAAGGAAATATAGGGGTGGCAAAATTTTCTTTGGCCACCACAGAAACATATAAAGACAGGAGTGGAAAATTGATTTCCCAAACAGAATGGCATACCGTGGTACTATGGCGTGGGCTGGCAGAATTAGCACAAAAATACCTTCATCGTGGAAGCCTGGTTTATATAGAAGGAAGATTAAAAACCCGTAGCTGGGAGGATAAAGAGGGCAACAAAAAGTTTGCTACAGAAATAGTGGGCGACAATCTAATTATGCTGGATAAAAGAAATGAAGGAGGACAGCCAATGCAGGGTTTTGATAATATTGATAACCTGGGGCCAACTGATGCAGATATCCCTCCTCCGGCCAATGACGCAGGAGATGAAAAGTTGCCATTTTAAAATATAATTATTTTATTTTTTCGCCCCCGGCGGATTGAAATTGCTCACTTAAAAAAAATATTTTGGACTATCATTCGGCATTGGTAACAGTAAATTTTATTATGTTTAACCTGTTGTCAATACTTACGCCTGCAGCCACTGTTCTTTTATTATTTATTGCAGTCGTTTTATATATTCTTTCCTTTTTAATTGCCGGCAGTGAAGTGGCATTTTTTTCACTCAATATAAAAGATATTAATGCGCTTAGAACGAGGCAGCAACCTTCGTTTAGAAGAATTGTAACCTTACTGGAGCAGCCCAAAACCTTACAGGCTTCTATGCTCATAGCCAATGTGTTTGTAAACCTGGGTGCAATACTGGTTACTAATTTTTTATTAGATAACTGGATGTCTCCCCTGCTGCTATCTGTCAGTTTGCTTTTAATAATCAAAGTAGTAATTATTTCAATTTTGCTGGTCCTTTTTTCAGAGGTTTTGCCAAAAGTATGGGCAGCACATCATAAGGTTTGGTTTGCGGCTTCTTCTTCTTTGGTTATTGAAATATTCAACAGCATTTTTTATGCACTAAGTAAGCGTATTGTAAAATTTACCGATAAAATAAATAAACAACTAAGTGCAGAAAGTAATACTGCTTTAGACAAGAGTAACCTTGATTATGCCATAGACCTGTTGCCCGATCATGAAGCTACTGTAGAAGAAAAACAGATTTTAAAAGGGATAAGAAAGTTTGGCGATACAGAAGTAAAACAAATAATGCGTACAAGGATGGACGTTAGTGGTATTGATTACAACAGCAGCTTTGCAGAGCTGATGAAAAAAGTAACCGAATTGCACTATTCCCGGCTACCGGTTTATAAAGGCAGCCTGGATGATATTGCAGGTATGTTACAAACAAAAGACCTGTTGCCATACCTGCATCAGCCAGAAAATTTTGATTGGCATGCTCTTATACGAACACCCTATTTTGTGCACGAGCAAAAATTGATTGAAGATTTACTCCAGGAATTTAGAGTTAAGAGAATGCACTTTGCGATAGTGGTAGATGAGTTTGGCGGCACATCGGGTATTGCTACCCTGGAAGATATTATGGAAGAAATTATTGGAGAAATAGAAGATGAGTTTGACGATGAAGAAAGCGTAAATAAAAAAATAGACGATTACAATTACATATTTGAGGGTAAGTTTATGATCAATGATGCCTGCAAAGCTATGAAGCTGCCTGCAGATACTTTTGATGCTATACGGGGCGACAGCGATTCTGTGGCAGGATTGGTGCTTGAAATTGCAGGAGAATTTCCTCATGTAAATACAAGCCTGGTAAGCGGCGACTTTACCTTTGTGCCACTGGAGATAAATAAAAACAGGATAGATAAAGTTAAAATTATTATTCAAACCACCACGGCTTCACAGGATACTTAACATTATGATTAAACTTCGTATAGCATTGCGAAAGCCATTATATTTTTTATTGTTGCTTGTTTTTTTAATGGCTTGCAATAGTACCTACACTTCCAAAAGAAAAGGGTATTTTAAAATTGATTTTCCGGAGCGGAAATATGTTTTGTTTGATGAACCCGGTGTGCCATATAGTTTTGAATACCCGGTGTATGCCGATATTGTTAAAGACAGTACTTACTTTGACAGTACTCCCGAAAACCCTTACTGGCGCAATATTGATTTCCCGCAGTTTAATGCACGCATTTTTTTAAGTTATAAAATTATTGGGGGAAAGGCTACCTATAAAGTTAAACAGGCCAATGGCAGTTACAGCGATTCTTCCGGTACCAACTATTTTGATAAAATGGTAAATGATGCATTTAATCTTACCAATAAAAATGAATCGGTTGCATCATCTATCAAAGACAGCTTATTTACAACACGCAATAATATTACCGGCATTTTCTTTAAGGTTGGTGGCAATGCAGCCACTGCCCGCCAGTTTTTTATGAGCGATACTTCCCGGCATTTTTTAAGAGGGGCACTTTATTTTGATACTACACCCAATGCAGATTCACTAAAGCCTGTGCAGGATTTTTTACAGGCAGATATTGATCACCTGATTAATACCTTTCGCTGGAAAAATAATTAATGCTATTTAGTATTTAAGGCGTGCTTGCCTGAGTTAATCGTATTTTTGTAATCATGATAGCTATAGACCATGTATTGGTAAGTGACGAAATTGTAAAGGAAGCATTTGTATGCGATCTGCACGCATGCAAAGGGGCTTGCTGCGTAGATGGCGATGCCGGCGCTCCACTGGAACCTGCAGAACTAAAAAAAATAGATGAAGTTTTTGATCAGGTGATTCCCTACCTAAAAAAGACAAGTGTAGAAGAAATAAACCGTCAGGGCAGGTATGTATATGATAAAGAATTTGGATGGGTTACCCCCACTATCAATGGGTCTATTTGTGTATATGGTATCAGGGACGAAAATGATATTGTAAAATGTGGGATAGAACAGGCTTACCTGGATGGAAAGATAAAATGGAAAAAACCTATTAGCTGCCACCTTTTTCCGGTAATAGTAAGAAAGAGCAATGATGGAATAACGGAGTTTGCTAATTACCAGCCAAGGGAAGATCATTGCAAAGCTGCATGCTCACTGGGAAAAAAATTACAAGTGCCGGTTTACCAATTTTTAAAAGAACCGCTCATAAGAAAATTTGGAGAAGAATTTTTCAATGCTTTAGACGCTACAGCTAAACATATGCACAGTAAATCTGTTGATGAGTGTACTGCCATAAAAGGAGTGTAAATTATAGCTGTACATAATTATATAATTCTGAAATTATGAGTACAAAAAACGAATCAATGAAAAAACTTCCAACATTTTTATTACTTATTTTATCTTCCTTATTTATTGTTTCTATTTTTTCCTGCACCGTAAATAAGGCTAAGATTGACAATAATTTAAAAAAATATTTTGATGCAAAAAATGTACAAGGCTGTTTTACCATGCTTAATAATACCGACGGAAAAGTAACCGTTTACAACATGGAACTGGATACCATGAGGATGACTCCTGCATCTACTTTTAAAATGGCCAATGCGTTAATAGGTTTGCAAACAGGCATTGTTACAGACGAAAACATGCTGATTAAATGGGATGGCATTACCCGTGACAATAAAGACTGGAACAAAGATTTATCATTAAAAGAAGCCTTTAAAGTAAGCAGCGTTCCCTACTTTCAGGAACTGGCCCGAAGAATAGGAAAAGATACCATGCAGCGATGGATAGATTCACTTGCTTATGGCAATAAAAATATTCAGGGTCCCATTGATTCTTTCTGGCTTAACAACCAACTTAAAATTTCTCCAGATGAGCAACTGGGTTTTCTGAAAAAATTATATTTTGATCAGTTGCCTTTTAGAAAAACAGTTCATCAAACGGTAAGAGATATGATGCTTCAGGAAGACAATACCCTTTATAAATTAAGTTATAAAACAGGGTGGGGTGTAGATGAAAATAAAAATAATATTGGATGGGTAGCAGGATGGATAGAAGAAAACAGGCATGTGTATTTTTTTGTAACACTGGTAAAATCGCCAGATTCAACAATAGACATGAAAAATGTTCGCATAAGTATAACTACGGATATTTTAAAAGAATTGGGATTCCTACAGGGAAAAATGTAATCATCTTATTGTTTTCTTAACAGCATTTGCTGCTTAAATGTTTACTTTACAGTAATAATCTATGCCTCAGTTTCAATATATCTTCTTATTAGCAGTACTGGCACTTATCCCGGCAATGGCGGTCATGTATTGGTATGCACGAAAAAAGAAAAAAAACAGCATCAAAAAAATAGGTGATCCGGAATTGGTATCCCAGCTTATGGGGCAATATAATTCCCGTTCTTTTTTTAGAAAATTTTTAATGGTTAGCATCGCAATGGCATTGTTGATAATTGCATTGGCCAATCTTCGTTTGCCATCGGGTGCCGAAAAAGTAAATCGTACCGGGTTGGATGTAATGATAGCGATGGATGTGAGCAAGAGTATGCTTGCACAGGATATAAAACCTACCAGGCTGGATAGGGCAAAGCAAGTGTTGAGCAGGCTGATAGACAGGCTCGGAAATAACAGGGTTGGTATTGTGATCTTTGCCGGCAAAGCATACCTTCAAATGCCCCTAACCGGAGATCTGGCTGCAGCCAAAATGTACCTGTCTTCTGCTACTACAGAATCTGTGCCTACACAGGGAACGGTAATAGGCGATGCTTTAAAAATGTGTTATGCCTCGTTTAATCCCAAAGAAAAAAAATATAAAACAGTTATTTTAATAAGTGATGGAGAAGACCATGATGAGGAAGCCGTTAAAATTGCTCAACAAATGGCGGCCGAAGGTGTTGTAATTAATACGATAGGTATAGGGTCTGCCAGTGGTGCTCCCATTATGGATGCCGCAACAGGACAAATGAAAACTGATGTAGAAGGTAACATGGTAATATCCCGGTTAAATGAAGAATCACTTCGTGAAATTGCAAAAAAAGGAAATGGTAATTATCAATTATTTTCTAATACAGAAGAAGTGGTAGGCACGCTCACAGGTCAATTGGCAACAATGGATCAACGGTCTGTAACAGAAGATTCTTTGATAAATTACAAAAGCCTCTCCCAGATTTTTCTTGCTTTGGCACTTGCTTTTTTACTCATAGAATTATTTATATCTGAAATGAAAAAGAAAAAAGCAGGCGGACTAAAAGTAGCTGCTACTGTTATTATGGCTATAAGCGGCTCTGCTGTATTTGCACAGGGAGAAAAAGCAATGATTAAAGAAGGAAACGATGCTTACAAAAAAGCCGATTATCCTGCTGCTACACAATCTTATGGTAAAGTAGTAGAAAAAAATCCTGCGAATGCCACTGCACAATACAATCTTGGTAATGCTTTATATAAATCTGAAAAAACGGAAGAAGCTATTGCAGCATATGATAAATCTGTAACACAACTATCTAAGCCGGTGGAGAAAAGCAATGCTTATTATAACAAAGGCGTTGTGTTGCAAAATAACAAGCAATTGCCTGAGTGTATTGATGCTTATAAAAATGCATTGAAACTGGATCCGAATAATGAGGATGCCCGTCAAAATTTGCAAAAGGCTTTACAACAGCAAAAAAAAGAGGATGAGAAAAAAGACAAAGAGAAAAAGAACAGTGATAATGATCAAAAGCAAAAAAACGAAGACCAACAACAGCAGCCCAAACCTCAGCAATCCCGTTTAACCAAAAAAGATGCTGAAGAAAAATTGAAGGCACTGATGCAGAAAGAAAAAAATTTGCAGGATAAATTACGTAAGGTAAAT
>Ga0335397_10006296_pt1 | contig 15336 bp, 19 predicted proteins | sample MAT04_FD_205740 | JGI IMG/M metagenome (GOLD analysis project Ga0335397, IMG submission 205740) | Freshwater microbial communities from Lake Fryxell liftoff mats and glacier meltwater in Antarctica - MAT-04 (spades assembly) (version 2) ... | reverse complement strand
ATTCCTAAATCTGCCCTCACCCTAGCCCTCTCCCAAAAGGAGAGGGGACAGGAGTTCTAGCTCCCTTCTCCCTAGGGAGAAGGGTCGGGGATGAGGGCAAATCATACATCGATTCAGCAACGCCCATAAAGCCTCAAAAGCTTAGTAGGTGGGAGCAGCAATCCAGGAGACCACGGTGCCTAGGGCAGCTCCGGCGATAACTTGGACGGGAGTGTGACCGAGCAGCTCTTTGAGGCGATCTTCGGTGAATTTAGTTTCGCCTTGGGAGAGTTCATCCATGATTTGATTGAGGATGCGGGCTTGTTTTCCGGCGGCTTGGCGAACCCCCGAGGCGTCGTACATGACGATGATGGCGAAGATGAGAGCGATCGCAAATATTCCACTTTCCCAGCCTGAGGTTTGCCCAATACCAGTTGCCAGAGCCGTAACTAGCGCTGAGTGGGCACTGGGCATTCCGCCTGTGCCCACTAAACTGCGAAAGTCGAGTTTGCCGTGTTGAATCAGTCCAACTGCCACTTTAATGAGCTGAGCTAACACGCAGGCAAATAATGCAACTAAGAGAACGTGATTATTCAGGATGGTGGAAAAGTCCTGCATGGTGAGGTGTTTTGGGGGTGGAAGGATGAGGATTAGTTTTTGCGAGCAGTGATGTAGTCCCCTAGGGCAAGAAGGGGCTGGGCTTGAGTGCCGAAGGGTTGTAGTTCTGCTTTGGCAGCGGCAATGAGTTGGTCGGCTTGACGTTTGGACTCGTCGATGCCCCAAAAACTGGGATAGGTGGCTTTTTGGGATTGGAGATCTTTGCCTGCGGTTTTGCCGAGTTCTTCTTGGGTGGCGGTGATGTCTAGGACGTCGTCGATGATTTGGAAGGCTAAACCAACATTTTGGGCATAGCGGGAGAGGCGTTCTAGATCGGCATTGGCGGCACCCGCTAAGATGGCTCCGCAAACGACGGAGGATTCGAGTAAGGCTCCGGTTTTGTGACGATGGATGTAGGTGAGAGTTTCTATCGTAACGCCGGGTTTTCCTTCAGATTCTAAGTCCACGACCTGTCCGCCGACCAGCCCTGCGGCGCTGACGGCTTTGCTCAGGTGGGCGATCGCCTTCAAAACGCGATCGGCGGGAGCCTGAGTTTGAGTCGCCATGAATTCAAACGCATAAGCCAGCAACCCATCACCCGCCAAAATTGCAATATCTTCGCCATAAACTTTGTGGTTGGTCAGCTTGCCTCGGCGGTAGTCGTCATTGTCCATGGCGGGCAAGTCGTCGTGGATCAGCGACATGGTGTGGATCATTTCTAACGAGCAAGCGGTCGGCATTGCCAGGTCGGAGGTACCGCCCATGAGTTCGCAAGTGGCAAGACAGAGGATGGGGCGGAGGCGCTTGCCGCCTGCCATGAGGGAATAGCGCATGGCTTCGTAGATGGTTTCGGGGTAACCAATGGCGATCGCCCCATCTAATGCCGCCTCTACTGCTGCCTGTTGTTGCTTTAGATAAGCTGCCAAATCGAAACTTGGTGTAGATTCTGCTGGTGTCTGCATCCCTTGATTTGTCGAAGTATTCGCTGAAATAACCATCATTTCGCTCCCAACACCTTTATAGTCCTAAGCGTTGCCGATAACTCCATACTGTATTGTGCAACAGCATGGTCACAGTCATCGCGCCAACTCCCCCCGGAACTGGTGTAATCCATGAAGCAATGTCTTGCAATGCATCAAATTGCACGTCTCCAACCAGGCGAGATTTTCCGGTGGTTTCGTCGGTCATCCGGTTAATGCCCACGTCAATCACCACAGCTCCAGGCTTAACCATTTCTGGAGTCACTAGCCCGATGCGTCCAACTGCTGCCACTAGAATATCGGCTGTGCGGGCGATCGCCGCTAAATCGGGTGTGCGGGAATGGGCGATCGTTACGGTGGCATCTTGCTCTAGCAGCATCAGCGCCAACGGCTTGCCCACCAAAATGCTACGCCCTAAAACCACAGCCTGTTTGCCTTTAAGACTGATTTGATATTCCTCTAACAGGCGCATCACTCCGGCTGGCGTGCAGCTTCTCAGCCCTTCTTCTCCTCGCAGCAGTCGCCCCAAATTGATGGGATGCAAGCCATCTGCGTCTTTGTCAGGGTCAATCTGGTTCAGTAGCGCCACTGAATTGAGGCGATCGGGCAATGGCAACTGGACGAGAATACCGTCTACCTGGTCATCTTGGTTGAGGGCATGGATGGTTTGCTCTAGCTCGGCTTGGGTCGCGTCCTCTGCGAAATGCTTGCCAAAAGAGGCAATGCCCACGCGGGCACAGGCTTTTTCTTTTTGCCCCACGTATGCCGCACTGGCTGGGTTATCGCCCACCATCAGCACTGCTAGTCCAGGCGGGCGATCTGCTTGGGCCTGAAGTTCTTTGACCTGTTCTGTTAGTTCGGCTTGCATTTTAGCTGCAAGCGCTTTGCCGTCCAATAAACCAGCCATGTTGGGAATTTGGAAATCGGGTGGATGTGGAAATCGGATAAATTAAGGGTCGAAGCCGAGACGGAATCTTCCCATTGCGATCGCAACCTTCCTAGTCTCGCAGATTTAGCACTCAGATTGAGTATCTATGTAATGGCGAATCATGGTTTTCTGGCAATATATTTTCGACTTGGCTTCATTTCTCTGCTGATAGGGTTAACGAGCTGTAGCGGAGTCACTGCGGTTCAGGACGTGCGATCGCATCCTCATCGCAACTGGCTCACTTCAACGGTTTATCTCAGAGGGCAAGTGAGCGATCGCATCCCCTTAATCAACGCTCAGGTCTACCAACTCCAAGACGGCACCGGGAAAATTTGGGTGCTGACCGACAAATCCACACCGAAAGTGGGCGATCGCGTTTACATCAAAGGACAGGTACGGTACGAAAAGATTCCCATTGAGAGCCAAGACTTTGGCGAAGCCTATATTGAAGAGCAAGAAATTAAAGAGCAAGATATTAAAGAGCAAGAACAGTTAGATCCTAACTCTCAAAAAAAGTAGGTTGCCCGATGACCCATCCAAGAAACCGACCCGTTGTGGCGATCGCCATTCTCTACCAAAACGCTCAATTCCTGATGCAGTTGCGCGACAATATTCCAACTATCGTCTACCCCGGACATTGGTCATTTTTTGGCGGACATCTAGACCCTGGTGAAACCCATGAAGCCGCCATCCACCGGGAATTATTGGAAGAAATCGGCTACGATCCGCCTCATCTGACTCATTTTCGCTCCTACCTAGACGATCCCCAAGTCATCCGCCATGTTTATCAGGCACCGCTGACGGTTGGTTTAGCCGATCTGCGACTTCAGGAAGGTTGGGATATGGGTTTTTTGACTCTCGAAGAAATTCGTCAAGGCGGTTGTTACTCTGAAAAAGCGGGTTATGTTTGCCCCCTCGGAAAACCTCATCAGCAGGTTTTGTTTGATTTTTTCCAAGAGCATTTTGAGTTTTCCACAGGCGACAAGACGAGCAACCCATTAAAGTAAGGACATGGCAAAGGCTAAATCCTCCAAACCCCAGTCTTATAGCGTTCGAGTTAGCGATCGCGCCAAGCACGTTAGCATCAAAGTGTCTCACCTGGGCGAGGTCGAGATCGTGGTGCCACGGGGCTTTGATGTGCAGCAGATTCCCGAGATCCTCAAGAAGCGGCAGGAGTGGATTGCCAAGACCACTCAAAGAATTGCCGCAGAACGGCGATCGCTGACCCGCGAATTAGTTCAAACGCCCCAAATTAGCCCCACCTTTCCAGAACAGTTAAGCTTGCGATCGCTTTTAGAAGAATGGACAATCAGCTATCAGCCCAACGACCAAGCTCAAATTACCTTCAGCACCCCTAACCCCCATCAACTCTTGATTCGGGGCAAGGTTAATCAAATTAACTGTTCCCCAGCCCTGCAATATTGGCTGAAGCGCAAAGCCGAAGCTCATCTCACCCCTTGGATTCGGCTCGTCAGCCGTGAGATTGGCTTACCCTGCAACCAAATTTCCGTCCGAGGTCAAAAAACCTTGTGGGCAAGTTGTTCTAGCAAAAAAAACATCAGCCTCAACTTCAAACTTCTGTTTCTGCCCCCCCACTTAGTTCGCTACGTCCTCATCCACGAGTTATGCCACACCATTCACCTCGATCACTCCCAGCACTTCTGGGCGTTAGTCGAAGAAAAAGAACCGGACTATCGCTTGATCGACTTAGAACTCAACAAAGCTTGGATTTACATTCCAGAGTGGGTCGAACGAACGTTTAGCTAAAACGGCTGATATTCCAGAACCTTGGCAAACAGAACGGATTAGTTAGCAGCAGACCAGAAAAACCGATCTCTAGGTCACTATTGCATCAGAATCATTCTTGTATCAGAGGATGTCTGAAAAGTATCGCCCATCATCTGTAGGGGCGTGTCATTTGGCTAAAAAGTCTCGGACTCACCGAAAAATGGTCGTCCGAATGCCGCGCCCTTACCCTCGGATGTCACATCAACGATTTTTCAGACCTCCTCTCAGACGCATCTGTCTTTAAACACCACAAACGCAACTGCACCATGACGCTTAGCAATTCTTTACAAAAGCCCTTGCCTTAACGCTGACAATTTATACTGAAGTCTCGTTGTACCTCAGAATTTATGCTGAGACAAAATGAGTGTTTTCTATCACTCATTGAGAGCTTCGTACCTAGGATTCCGCACCTGAGTTTTATATGTGCCGGAGTTTACTCAAAATCAGCACTTCTGGGAAAACCCATGAAAACAACCTGGAAACATATCTATCTCTGGGTTAAAGCAGCAGTATTAAACTTAGATTCTGTCGATTCTCTGCTCCGTCAGATGGTAGAGAAAATCACGGTTAACCATAAGACAGATTGTTTGCTCTGGACGGGTTTGGAGTTAGGCGTTTCAGATAATATTCGGGTGTATGCGACCGCAGCGGTTGCCGGGCGATCGCTGCCTGGTGGCATAGTGAACACGCTAGGCTCATCTCTTAGGCAAGAGATCAGTGAAGAGATCGGTGAAGAGGACAATTTATCCGTTCAGCAGTTTCGCCCTCGTTCACTGCCCCTATGGTTTCTCAACCAACAATATTCTCCCCAAATTACTCAGCTCGAAACAGGTGATCTAATTATTCCAGTCACCATTCGCGGCGGATTTGCAGACCCGATTATGCCGGAACTCACTTTAGTGGCGAATCCGTTGCAATTTGTGTTGCAGCTCAAGCGCCCTGACCTTCCGGCTGTCATGGTGGAACAAGATGGCACGAGAATTCGAGGCTGGAGCTTGGAGGAGTTGGATTGCCTTGAGGTGACTTGCAGTCAATTAGGGCTGGCGTATAGCGCTCTGTACTGGCGGCATCGGCTAGAACAATCTAGGCAACAGGCTGCTTTGATTGGGCGTATTTCTCGGCTGCTCAATTCCACTCTAAATCCTGATGAAATTGTCGAGCGAATTGTAGCAGAGCTAGGGCATGGGCTGAATTGCGATCGCTCCATCCTGGTTGATCTGCGCCAAAATCGGGTCAGCGTTCTCGCCGTTTGGGATCATGCAGATCGAGCACTCCCCCCATTAGAACAACGGCAAACCCACCGAGACTGCTGGCAGAACGTCATCGAAATGTTTTTGCGGGGAGGGGCTTCTTACCTAGAGGTGAGCTTAAATGAACCGACCCCTCACTCTCTCCAAGCTTGGCTCAGAGACGTTGGGGCACTCTCAGTATTGCTAGTACCCTTGTTTATTCAAGATAATTTTTTTGGATCTGTAGCGCTGCTGTCGTATCAGCAAGAGCGCTCTTACTTATTAGATGAACTGCAAACAGTTCGGCAAGCCGCAGATCAGGCGGCGATCGCCCTGACAAACGCCCAGCACTACCAAAGCCTTTGGCACAAAAAAGAAATCCTGCGCCTGCAAAATAAATCCCTCCGCATAGAAATCATGCGCGACGAGTTGACCCAGTTGCTTAATCGTCGTGCCCTAGAGCAAGAGCTAGAACATCTCAGCAGCTCTACCGTTTGGGCGAGCCAGCAGCCCTTTACCATCATTGTTTGCGACATCGACCACTTCAAACAAATCAACGATACCTATGGTCACTTGGCAGGCGATGAAGTGCTGCAAGCTTTGGCACAGCGTCTGCAAAACCAACTTCGCCGGGAAACCACCGCCTACCGCTATGGGGGCGAAGAGTTTGTCGTTATTCTCACCGAAACTCATCTTGAAAAAGCCGTAGAAGTCGCAGAACGTCTCCGTCAAGCCTTACGAAGTAGCCCTGTTCAGTCTAAAGCAGGCTTAATTCAATTTACCGCCAGCTTTGGCGCGGCACAGCAGGATGCGTTTTACGATCGCTCTGCCTGGGATGTATTGCAACGGGCAGATACAGCCCTTTACGAAGCAAAACGACAGGGGCGCGATCGCGTTGAATCTCTCAATCCTCCCTGATCTACGCACCTAACCCTGAAAAACGACTCAGGGGGTCGCCTCCACCCCATTCCTAGGTAAACTCAAGACAACTTCAAGGTTGTTCATTCTCCTTAAACTTATGGCTACTCCTTCTTCTCCTGCGTCTTTAGTCACCAAACCGATTACCTTTGGCACCGATGGCTGGCGGGGTGTCATTGCGGCTGACTTTACCGTTGAAAGACTGATCAAAGTTGCACCGCTCGCGGCTCTGGCACTAGAACAAACTTACGGTAGCCCTGACCGCGATCGCACCATTATTGTGGGCTACGATCGCCGTTTTCTCGCTGAAGAATTTGCCAGCGCCACTGCTGAGGCAGTCAGAGCAGCAGGCTATAACGTCATGCTTTCCGAAACCTACGCGCCCACGCCAGCCTACAGTTGGGCAGCGAAGCAGCAGAATGCCCTGGGGGCATTGGTGATTACGGCGAGCCATAATCCTGGCATTTACTCAGGACTTAAGGTAAAAAGTGCCTTTGGCGGGTCAGTATCGCCAGATGTGACCCAGAAGATTGAGGTCATGCTGAAGGACGGCACGCAGCTTCCAGCGGCGGGAGAGGGCACGCTTCAGACATTTAACCCCTGGCAGAGCTATTGTGAGGCGTTGCGCGGCAAGGTCAATATTGAGGCAATTCAAGAGGCGATCGTCCAGGGCAAGCTCATGGTGTTTGCCGATGTGATGCATGGAGCAGCGGCTGGAGGGCTGGCGCAGTTGTTGGGGGCTTCGATTCAGGAGCTTAACAGCGATCGCGATCCGTTGTTTGGGGGAGGCGCACCGGAGCCTTTGCCTCGCTACCTTTCGGGATTGTTTCGGGCGATGAAAGAGTATCGGCAGCAGCCCGGTGCAGCATTATCAGTGGGTTTGGTCTTTGATGGCGACAGCGATCGCATTGCTGCGGTAGATGGGCAGGGCAGTTTCCTCAGTTCTCAAGTATTGATCCCCATTTTGATTGAGCATTTGGCGGTGCACCGTGGCTTTGAGGGCGAAATTGTCAAAACGATTAGTGGCTCTAACCTGATTCCAAAAGTTGCTGCGCTTCACAATCTTTCGGTTCACGAGACGGCGATCGGCTACAAATACATTGCCGATCGCATGTTAGAAGCCAAAGTGCTGTTGGGAGGCGAAGAGTCGGGCGGCATTGGCTATGGCAATCACATTCCTGAGCGGGATGCCTTGCTGTCGGCGCTCTATGTGTTGGAAGCGATGGTGCAGTCAGGAATGGATTTGAGCGATCGCTATCGTCATCTCCAAGAGCTGACGGGCTACAGCTCGGCTTATGACCGCACCGATTTGCCCTTGGCGAGCATGGAGGTGCGATCGCGGTTGTTGAACGCGCTACAGACCAATTTGCCAAAGGCGATCGCGGGGCAAGCGGTGACAGATTGTTCGACTGTGGATGGGTACAAGTTTCAGCTTGCGAATCAGAGTTGGCTGCTGATTCGATTTAGTGGAACTGAGCCTGTTTTGCGGCTTTACTCAGAGGCTCTGACGGCGGCGGTGGTGCGACAGAATTTGGCTTGGGCAGAAGAGTGGGCAAAGGCGATTTAACCGCTGTGTCCCTGTCCGTTAATAGGTTTCCTTTAAGAAGATCCTCCTAAATTCCCCTTAAAGAAGGGGGACTTTGAGTTCCGCAGCCCACTTTGTTAAGGGGATTGGGGGGAGCTTCCAAGGAATATCGCATCCAAGACCCTCATCAAAAACGGTAAGAATCCTCATGCGTTTGATTGTCGCGACCAGTAACCCTGGCAAACTTAAAGAGATACAAGCCTACTTGACCGATCCGGAACTGGGGTGGGAACTGGTGCTTAAACCCGCCGAACTAGAAGTAGAGGAAACGGGAGCCACATTTTTAGAGAATGCTTGCCTTAAAGCTTCCCAAGTTGCAAAAGTTTTAGGAGAATGGGCGATCGCCGATGATTCTGGGCTGCAAGTCGATGCCCTCGGCGGCGCACCCGGCATCTTTTCGGCAAGGTACGGCACCTCCGACTCAAACCGAATTGAGCGATTGTTAACAGAACTTATGGGTGAAAAGAACCGCGCTGCGCAGTTTGTCTGTGCTGTCGCCATCGCCCGACCGGATGGCGCGATCGTCCTGCAAACCGAAGGCATTTGTCTGGGGGAAATTCTCACCGATCCCCAAGGAACAGACGGCTTTGGCTACGATCCAGTTTTCTACGTCCCCTCTCAGCAAATGACCTTTGCCGAAATGCCTGCTGAAGTCAAACATCTGATTAGCCATCGCGGACAAGCCTTCCAAGAACTTTTACCGCAGTTCAAGAACCTGGTATAAACACCAAATCCCTGGATTCTAAAAGAATCCAGGGATTTAAATAAGCTGGATTACAATTTTTCTTTAGATTGCTTCCATGTTCTTCTCACCCGTCCGAATGCGGATAATCTGCTCAACTGGGCTAACAAAGATCTTACCGTCCCCAATTTCACCGGTTCGAGCCGCAGCAATAATTTTGTCAATTACCATATCGAGCTGGTCGTCTTCTACAACGATCTCGACCTTGAGCTTTTGAAGAAACTCAACGGTGTACTCAGAACCCCGATAGCGTTCTGTTTGACCTTTTTGCCGTCCAAAACCTCGAACTTCTGAAACTGTCATCCCGACGATGCCTGCATTGACTAGGGCAATCTTGACTTCATCGAGCTTAAATGGGCGAATAATCGCCTCAACTTTTTTCATGTAAACACTTACTCCCTTGTACGGATCGATGGGTTATCGATTGGAATGGTTCTATCACTGACAATACTGGAGATTTGTAGCTTTAACTACGGTTATCAGCATAGGACGCAACACTTAATTTTGTCACTAGAGGTTGATTATGGGTGATTTCCTTTGCAATCTCTCCAGATCTGGTTCAAAGTTGGCAGCAGCAGGGGTCAAAGATTGGTTGAAATCGCCTGAACAGGACAGGTCGGAATGCACTGCTCACAAACCACGCAGCGCGATCGCGTAAAGTTCAACTTGAAGGTTTGGGGATCTAAAGTTAGTGCCTCTGTCGGACAAATTCCCGTACACAATCCGCAATGAACACAAACATCTTCATCAATCGCAATCTCTCGACTCGCCAAAGAAACAGTAATATCGTGCGATCGCAGCCAGTCCAGCGCAGCATCCAACTGGTCAATATCTCCCGATAGCTCTACTACCAGGGTGCCAATTTGGTTAGGCGTTACCTGCGCCCGAATAATACTAGCCGCCACATTAAAATCTTTTGCTAGTCGATAAGTAACGGGCGTATGAACGTAGCGTTTTGGAAAAGTCAGCGTGACCCGTTTTTTCATTGTTGGGAGGGCGATCGGTAGATTCCACCCTTTATCCTAATCGACAACTCTGAATGTAGAATCCTACAGAGTCAGGAATCAGTTCTTACCCATAGCTTTGAGCCAAGAAAATGCAATTTGATTGGGATCAAGAGAAAGCAAGGACAAACTTTGCTAAGCATGGTACTTCGTTTAATGAAGCAACCTCTACGTTTGATGATCCGTTGTTCTTGACCTTTGCCGACCCAGAACACTCCATTCAGGAGCAACGTTTTATTATTATGGGGGAATCGATAAAAGGACAATTGCTAGTTGTTGCCTATACTGAACGTAAAGGAACTATCCGCCTAATTAGTGCCCGTCCAGCCACTCTTCAAGAATGCAAAGCTTATGAATCAGATCTCTGAAATGGACGATGATTTACGTCCTGAATATGACTTTACTCAGATGCCTGTTGTAGCCCGTGGACAAGGGCGTAAGCCGCCTCTCACTGTCCAATTAGAACCCGATGTTGCCGCCCTATTTCCTGATTCTGCATCCGTTAATGAAGCACTTCGTCGATTGACGAAACTGACGCAAACTCAACCTAAATAAGCTTTGCGAATACGCTCATCGGTCAATAGGTCTGAGGCATTGCTGGTGAAGCTGACTTGTCCGGCTTCTAGAACATAAGCGCGATCGGCAGTTTGAAGCGCTAGCTTGGCGTTTTGCTCTACCAGTAAAATCGTCACCCCCTGCTCATGCAGTTGCCGAATGACTGAAAAAATGTCTAACATGACCTGTGGCGCTAAACCCAGGCTAGGTTCATCGAGCAGCAGTAATTTAGGGCGACTCATCACAGCACGAGCGATCGCCAGCATTTGCTGCTCTCCTCCGCTCAACGTCCCTGCGAGCTGATGCCGTCGCTCTCCCAAACGCGGAAAGGTGAGAAACTGCCGCTCAATGTCTGCCTTAATCCCTAACCGATCTGAGCGAACGTAAGCTCCTAATTCCAAGTTTTTCAGCACCGTTTGCCGTGCCAAAACCCGCCGCCCTTCTGGGCTATGGGCAACACCCAGCTTCACCATCTGATCAGGCGATCGCTCCGTAATGTCCTGCCCCTCGTAAAAAATTTTGCCCGCCACAGGATTGACCAGCCGCGAAACTGCCTTCAATAGCGTACTTTTTCCTGCTCCATTCGCCCCAATTAAGGTAACAATTTCCCCTGCATTCACAACTAAATCAATCTGCTGAAGCGCTTGAATCGCCCCATAATTTACCGATAGTCCCCGAATTTCCAGCAAGGGTTTCATTCCTCAATCCCCAAATATGCTGCAATTACCGCTGGATCTTGGCGAACCGTTTTGGGAGTGTCGAGGGCAATGAGTTGTCCAAAGTTGAGAACTGCAATGCGATCGCACAACCCCATCACCAACGGCACATGATGTTCAATCAAAACGACCGTCAAGCCAAACCGCTGACGAGTATCTCGAATCAAACTACTCAACGCCGCCTTCTCGTTAGGGTTCATCCCGGCAGCAGGTTCATCTAACAGCAAAAGCCTTGGCTCTAGCGCCAGTGCCCGCGCCAGTTCTAACCGTCGCTGATCGCCGTAGGCAAGATTGCGGGCAGTTTGTTCGGCTTTTTCTGCCAAACCCACCAGTTCCAATAACTCCAGTGCCTTCAGCTTCGTCTGTCGCTCTTCTTTAAGGGCGGAAGCATGACCCAAAATGCCTTTGAGTAAGCCCGTTTTCTGGTGAATATGACGGGCGATCGCCACATTTTCGAGCACCGATAAATTACCAAACAAGCGCAAATTTTGAAACGTCCGCGCAATCCCCTGCCCTGCAATTTGGTGAGGTCGCAACTTCGTAATGCTGCGTTGCTCATACATCAACTGCCCGCTTGACGGTGGAATTAGTCCCGTAATAATGTTGAACAGCGTCGTTTTGCCTGCCCCATTTGGACCCATTAATCCAAAAATTTCACCCCGTTCAACCGCAAACGAAACATTATTAACCGCCACCAACCCACTAAAACGACGGGTTACTTGGCGAACTTCTAGCGCTGGAATGACGGTTTGAGAGTCAATCTGAGAGTCAATCATGGTGATGGTTTGAAGGGCTGAATTTTGGGCTGACGAAAACGCCCTAACCGTCTCAAAAGCTCTGGCGTAATGATACCTTGCGGATAAAACCGAGTGCCCAGCACAATTAGCAATCCAAAAATAATCAGACGCATTGCTTGTAAAAATTCCGATAGCCACAGCGGCAAACCACTGATTCCGGCGATCGCCCGCAAAACTTCTGGCAACGCTGTTAGAACTATCCCTCCAACCACAGGCCCTACAAACGTCCGTGATCCACCCGCTAACACAAACGCCAAATAGATAATGCTGTTATCGAACGTGCCTTGCTTAGCATTCCAAGTATTTAAAAAATGAGCGCTGATTGCTCCCACTATTCCCGCCAAAACTGCACCCAGAGCAAACGACAAAACCTTATAGTAGGTCGGATTAATTCCCATAGTATCAGCAGCTAGCTCATCCTCTCTAATTGCCTGCATGACTCGCCCTGTATGAGTTCGCTCTAGTCGATACAGAAACACCATACTTCCGGCTAGCAAAGGCAAAACTACCCATAAGTAGCCGATTTGTGAATCAAACGGCTGAGGAATTCCAAAAATCCCGATCGCCCCTCCCGTAATTTCTACGTTAAGGGCAAGCACCCGTAATATTTCGACAAAAGCAATGGTGGCGATCGCCAAATAAATTCCCTTCAAGCGCAGAACCGGAATGCCCAGCAGAAGCGCAAATAACCCAGAAGCAATCCCTGCCAGCAGCATCTCCAGCAGCAAAAAGTGCAGCGGAAACGTTCCTTCTGTCCCTGAAAACACCTGGGTAGACAAAATTGCCGCAATATATCCCCCCAAGGCATAAAACCCCGGTGAAGCCAAAGACAACTGCCCCGCCATCAAGGGCAAGTAAACCGATAGCCCCAGCAGCGCCCCCAGCAGCATAGAGACGATGAGAAAGCCGTAAGCCTCGAAAAACTCAACCATGAACCCTACACTTTTTGGATGACCGACCGACCCCATAACCCTTGCGGACGCACCAACAGCATGATGAACAGTAAGGCAAAGGCGATCGCCTCCTTATACCCCGAATAATCTGTGGGCACAAATGCCTCTGCTAATCCAATCACCAATCCGCCCACTACGGCTCCCGGAATATTTCCCAATCCTCCTAACACAATCACCCCTAGACCTTTCAGCCCATAAGCGATCCCAAAATAAGGCCCTGCCGCGATACTCACGCTTGAACCCACCAACGCCCCCGCCATGCCGCCCAAGAAGCCGCTGACAAAAAAAGTCAGGGTAATCAACCGCTCCGTATCAATGCCCAGCAAGCTCGCCGTCGTTGCATCTTCTGCCACCGCCTGCAATGCCTTCCCCAGCTTGGTACATCGCATGAAATAGGTCAGAATCGCCACCATCACCGCCGACACCGCAAAAATGACAATCTGCACCGATCGCATCATAATTGGGCGCGCCGTCGAGCCAAAATTAACGGCAGTCGGCAAATCGCCATAAGTATTGTCCGGGAAAGTATAAATTTCTGCTCCCACCAAATACTGGATCACATTCACGATCACCAACGCCGCCCCCAAGCTAGAAACCAGTGTCAGCAGCGGATCAGCACCCTGCCTGCGGAGCGGACGAAAAGCGAGACGCTCCACCGCGATCGCCGTCAATCCGGCTAAAACGCTGCCTAAGAAAAGGGCGATCGCAAAGGGCAACTGAAACGGCAGAACCCAATTCGCCAACAGCCCATTTGCCCCCACTGCGCCCCCCGTCAGCAGATACGTGAAATAAGCGCCCAGCGTAAACACTGCCCCATGAGCAAAATTGATAATGCCCAAAATTGAGAACACTAACGTATAGCCCAAAGCAAAAATGGCGTAAACACTACCGATCGATAGCCCATTCAAAAACTGCTGGAGAAATGAAGCAAAATCCATTTCAATGCCCGATGAATCGGACTATTATATAGCGGCGAAAGCACCAGGCAGTGAAGCGCTAGTAGAGCCAGAGGTTTGAATCGACTTTTGTGTAAAGATGATGGCGTTCTAAGACTTAAGCCAATCACGATCGCAATTTGTGAACAGACCCTCTTTAGCTCAACAAATTACAGCGATCGCCAGTCGATTCCAGCTTTTTGAATGTGTTGAGTGTGCATCTACAATTCGGCAATTCTTGATTAGACAAAACCGCTCTGGCAAACAAATCAGTCTGTTTACAGGGACGACAGAAAAACCATTTTGCAATATTTACCATGATGGGCTTGGGCAAAATATTTCGCTGAACGGGAGGCACGAGGCGATCGCGGTTGAAGTTGAGGGGCAAGAACTTGTTTTTGACAACATTCATCTCCAGGGAATTTCCAGATTAGACTGGATTAGCAGCTTTTACAGTCCCATCCAAGATCTGGGGCAAGACTTCCAAGTCACAGAAACTGAGTTTTAAGGGGAGGCGCAGCACGATGGAGTTGTATGACCTGATTAGCAATATTAAGAAGCGCCCAGCCATGTATCTAGGGCAGCCTTCGGTGACGCATTTGGGTATATTTTTGTCAGGCTATAGCTTTGCGCGGCGGCAATTGGGGATTCCTCAGACCGAGCAGGAGGAGCAGTTTTCTGAGTTTCAGGCATGGATACAGCAAAAGTTTAAGGTGAGTTCTAGTCAATCGTGGGAAAAGATCCTCTTGTTTTTTGCTCAAGATGAGGCGAGTGCGCTGGATCAGTTTTTTACGCTTTTTGATGAGTTTTATCAAGACGTGAATTGTTCAACGTCTAGCTTGCAGTCGCCCACTGCGAGTTGATTTTTATCCCTTAAGGTCAGTGTCTTCCCAAAGCTGACTGAGGGATAAGGTTTGCCCGTTGTTGGCTTGTTTCCAAGATTCTTGAAAGCTGGCGGATGAAAAGCCTAATTCATCGTCTGTTTCGGGTTGCTCAGATGACTCAGATGGTTCGGAAACCAAGACGATGATTTTGATCTGTTGTTCTGAGGAAAGATGTTTTAAGACGGCTTCAGGTATTTCTAGATTGCCTTGCGAGTTAAGTTTGGAGGGGAATTCGTAGGCTTTCATGGTTGGGGGTGTGGATTGGCTTGTAGATTATTTTATCCCTTGAGCAGCCACGCAATCAGCAGCACGCGCTGCTTTGCAGATACCGCAAGGGTCGCCACTCTCACCCAGAACCAAGCACGCGATCGCTTCTGACGTTGAGCGATCGCCCTCTCTCCTTACACTTCAAGCACGATCGCTAATGGCAATGACGTAGGGAGAAGCAGTCGATCGTAAAGCTGCCAATATTAGGGATCTGCATTGAAATAAATTCCCAGTGGGATGCGCTAGCTTGCTAGCCCCCTAAATCCCCCAAAATTGGGGGACTTCCGAGCCTTTCAAAGTCCCCCAATTTTGGGGGATTTAGGGGGCGGATCGGGACATTATTTCATTGCTACTCCCTTACAGCACAATTACGGTGCGGTTTCGATTAGCGCAATGTTTTTACGAATCCAGTCGTTAGTAAGGGTTTGAATATCGGTTCCTTTGGCATCGGCGGCTTTTTGTAGCGCGTCGATTAGGTC
>Ga0335397_10006292_pt1 | contig 15342 bp, 15 predicted proteins | sample MAT04_FD_205740 | JGI IMG/M metagenome (GOLD analysis project Ga0335397, IMG submission 205740) | Freshwater microbial communities from Lake Fryxell liftoff mats and glacier meltwater in Antarctica - MAT-04 (spades assembly) (version 2) ... | reverse complement strand
CGCGATGGTGCGCAGCGCAGGTCCCAGGGCGCCCAGCGCACAGGCCGCGGTGCAGGCAAGCTACGACGCGAAGGTGCACGACGAGTTCGTGGAGCCGACGGTGCTCACGGCGGGCAATGGAGACGCGGTCGGCCCGATTCGCGATGGTGACGCGGTGATGTTCTTCAACTTCCGCGCAGACCGCGCGCGAGAGATGACCCGCGCGCTGGGGTTCGCCGACTTCCGCGACTTCGATCGCGGGGGCCTCAAGCTCGGCAGCTACACGTGCATGACTCAGTACGACGAGACGTTCTCGTTCCCCACGGCGTTTGCGCCCGAGCAGCCGTCGCACATCTTTCCGCAGCTGGTGGCCGAGGCGGGTTGGCGGCAGCTGCGCACGGCGGAAACCGAGAAGTACGCGCACGTCACCTTCTTCTTCAATGGCGGCCGAGAGCTGGTGTTTCCCGGCGAAGAGCGCCACCTCGTGCCGAGCCCCCGCGACGTGAAGACGTACGACCTGAAGCCCGAGATGAGCGCAAAGGAGCTGGTCGATTCGTTGTGCGCGCGCATCGCGACCGACACGCACGACTTCGTGCTGGTGAACATCGCGAACGCCGACATGGTGGGCCACACGGGCGTGATGCCGGCGGCACTGAAGGCCGTGAAGGTGGTCGATGACTGCGTGGGCCAGCTGTGGCGCGCGTGCCAGCAGGTCGGCTGGGCGATGGCGGTGACGGCGGACCACGGCAACATCGAACTGATGGTCGACCCGGTGACGGGCCACCCGCACACCGCGCACACGCTAAACCCGGTGCCCTTCATCCTCTGCCACACCGACTTCAAGGGCCTGAAGCTGCGGCCCGGCGTGCTCGCCGACATCGGCCCGACGCTGTGCAAGGTGATGGGGCTGACCCAGCCGCCCGAGATGAACCGGGCAGGGCTGCTGTGACGTTGTGGGGCGACGTCCTCGACGTCGTCTTCCCCGAGCGCTGTGTCGGCTGTGATGCCGTGCTCGGCGACCCGCGCGCTTTCTTCTGCGCCGACTGCGCGCCGGAAGTGGAAGAGATTCCCCTGCCCGCCTGCGTGCGCTGCCACGAGCCGGGGGCCCATCCGCGTGGGTTGTGCGAGCGCTGCACGCGACGGCGGCCCGACTTCACCCGGGCCTTCGCTCCACTCGAGCACTCAGGAACAGTCGCGCGCGCGGTGCAGCGCTTCAAGTACGAAGGGCACCCCGAGCTCGCTCGGCCGCTGGGTGCGTTGCTCGTCTCGCGGTCGCTCGACTTTCTCGCCCAGGCGCCCGAGGTGGTGGTGCCGCTGCCGCTTCACGCCGCGCGGTATCGCGAGCGTGGCTACGACCAGACGGCGCTGCTCGCAGTCGAAGTGGCGAAGGCCGGAAAGCGGAAGCTGCAGGACGATGCGCTGACGCGGGTGAACGCGACTTCGCGGCAGGTCGGCCAGTCGGACGACGAGCGCGCGGCGAACGTGGCCGGCGCCTTCGAGGCGTCGCCGAAGGTGAAGGGCGCACGGCTGCTGCTGGTCGACGACGTGCTCACCACCGGAGCGACGGCGAATGAAGCGGCCCGCGCGCTGCTTTCGGCAGGAGCCGTCGAGGTGCAGGTGCTGACGTTGGCGCGCGCAGTCCGCGAAGACACTTGAGTTAAGCGGGCGGCTTGTTGACCAGGTTCTCGAGCACGGGCTTGAGGACCTTGAGCGCGACGAGGCCGATGGTGTCGATGCTGAGGTGCGCGATGACGGCGGGCCAGAGGCTGCGGCGCCAGACGGTGAGCGCTCCCAAGGCGATGCCGACGGCGGTGGTCTGCACGAGGCCGAGCAAGCCCTGGTAGCCGTGACCGAGGCCGAACAGCGCGCCGGCGACGACGATGGCGATGACGGTGCGGTGGCGCGGGCTGTACGCGGTGGCGTTGAAGGCGACGCGCAAGCGGCCGAGCAGAAAGCCGCGGAAGACGAGCTCTTCCCAGAGGCCGACGAACATCGCCAGCGGCAGGACCCAGGCGAGCGGCAGGTCACCGAGCTTGCTCGCCCACTTTGCCTTATCGGCCGCCTGTGCCGCGAGCCCGCCCGACACCGCCGTGTACGTCAGGACGATGACGATGTTGGCGGCATACGCGAGGCCGAGGCCGACGGCGCCGAAGAGCAGCGTCTCGAGCAGGGGCTTTCGCTGCACGGCGAGTGACGCCTTCCAGTCGGCGTCGCGGCGAATCAGCAGCGCCATCACGAGCAGCATCAGGCCGCCGGTGATGAAGACCGAGAAAACTGGGTTGGTGAACTTCGCGTCGGGCCCGGCGAGGAGCGCGTTGCCATAGAGGTAGCCGAAGAAAACGACGAGCAGGCCGAACGCCTGGAGGTTCGCCTTCAGGGGCGAGAGGCCTTCGGGAAACGGTGGGGGCGCGACCGGCTCGGTGCTCACCGCCCCAGTGTGTCAGGCGGCGGAAGGGTGGGCCATCGCGCCGGTGACGAGGCGGCCGTCTTGAATCTGCACGGCGCGCTGGGCGTGCTTCACCACGCGCGGGTCGTGGGTCGAGAAGAGAAAAGTGACGTGCTGCTTCCGGTTGAGCTCGAGCATCAGGTCGATGATTTGGTCGCTGGTCACGGAGTCGAGGTTCGCGGTCGGCTCGTCGGCGAGGACGAGCCGGGGCTCGGTGATGAGGGCGCGGGCGATGGCGACGCGCTGCCGCTGCCCACCCGAGAGCTCGTCGGGTTTGTGGTGCAGGTACGGCTTGAGGCCCACCGCGTCGGCGAGCGCCTCGACGCGGGCGCGCAGCTTCGCGGGAGACTCGGCGTTCTTCCGCACCGCGCAGGGGAACTCGATGTTCTCGGCGACGTCGAGCACGGGGATGAGGTTGAAGCTCTGGAAGATGAAGCCAATCTTCTTGTTCCGTACCTCGGCGAGGTCGTCGAAGTCGCGGTTGCTGACGTCAACACCGTCGAGGACGTACGAGCCTTCGGTGGCGCGGTCGAGGCAGCCGATGATGTTGAGCAGCGTCGTCTTGCCGCTGCCCGATGGGCCGGTGACGACGGTGAACTCGCCCTTCTCAATCGCGAGGTCGATGCCGGCGAGCGCGGGAACCTGCGTCTGGCCGAGCAGGTAGGTCTTCTTGATGCCCTTCAGGTCGACGAGGTTCATGGCTTTCCTTCAGTAGAAGACGCGCGCCTCGAGCAGGACGCGGTACTGCAACGGCAGGTTCGAGTACTCGGTGTAGAAGTTTCCGGTGCTGGCCTTCGCGGCCAGCGCGTCGGGCCCCTGAATCGGGATGAAGCCAATCGCAGACAGCGTGAGCCAGTCGGTGGTGGCCCAGGTCAGCGACGGCGTCCAGATGGTCGAGAAGTCCTGCAGGTTCACGATGGTGACGAGCTGCGCGGTGAAGTCGTCGAAGATGCGCGGCTTGCTGTAGGTGAGAAACGCGTAGTGCTGGCCGACGGGGTCGAACGCGAGGCGCTGCGGCACGCCGTCGGTGGACGCCGAGGGGCTCAGGTTCGGCAGACGATTCGCTGGAACGCCCAGGGCCTTCGCCTGAAGAATCAGGTCGAACGCATTCACCTGGTCCTGGAACTGCGCCTGGCTGTAGCCGTCTGCCTGGTACAGGTACTCGACCGAGAGAAACGATTCGTCGTCGAACTGGCGGCGGCTGCCGACGAGGACCTTCGGGAAGAAGCTGCCGTCGTCGAGCTTCGACTTCGAAACGAATGACGTGCCCTTGCTGTTGCAGGCGAGCGCGGCGGTGGTGCTCTTCAGGCAGTCAGAGTTCAGGTAGTCGCGGCTGCTGCCGGTTTGAATGAGGAACTCGGTGTGGAGCTCGTAGTCGGTGAAGAAGTAGCGGCTGAAGCTCGCGCCGAAGCGAAGCTTGTTCTTGAAAGAGTCGCCGGCGAGGTTCGAGTGGAAGAGCATCAAGTTCACGTCGGCGTCGGAAATCAACGCGTACGCACGCAGCGCGGCGACGTAGTGCAGCTCGGTGTCCTTCTGGTCCCACCCCGGCCAGATGAGCAGTTGCTGCGGCAACCCATTGCTCTGCTTGAGCACCGTCGGGGCGAAGACGGCGGTGAAGGTCAGCGTCTCCAGCGGGACTTCGAGGCGCGCCATCCACGCACCGGCGCGTTGGAAGGTCGGGTCGGTGGGGTCCTTGCGAATGTTGAGGAGGTCGGTCGGGTTGTAGGCCTGGCCGCTGCCCCAGACGAGGCGCTTCTTGCCGACGAGAAGGTTGAGCTCGGGGATGAACTCGTGGAGCGCGTAGAGCTCGTTGATGGAGACCAGCGGGCGGTTGGCTGGGGTGTCGTGGTCGGCGAGGAAGCGTTCGTTGCCGTCCTTGTCGAGGGTACGGAAGTTGCCGGCGCCCTGCGCGATGAGTGAGACGTCAGCGTAGACGAAGCTGCGCTCGCGGAAGCTGACCTTCAGCTGGCCGTTGAGTTCGGCGAGGCCGGTGAGCTGTGGCTGGTCGTCGGTGGGAATGAGGCCGTGGACCTTCACCCGGGTGAAGCCGCCGCGAAGCGAGAGGTAGCCGTTGGCCTCGACGCGGTGGAGGAAGGGAGTTTCGGGCTCGGGCGTCGGCTCTTGCACAACGACGACAGGCTCCGACTCTGGAGCGGCGGGATCCGGCGTCGACAGGCCAAAACCGGCGTCTTCTGATTCGGGCTGGGTTGCGAGCTCGTCCCCCGACTGCGCTCGGGATGAACGGGGGCCGGCCTCCTGCGCGAGGGCGGGAAGAGCGAAGAGGACCGCGAGGGCGAGCGCCGAGCCCTGTCGAAGGACTTGTCCTGAGCCCTGTCGAAGGACTTGTCCTGAGCCCTGTCGAAGGACTTGTCCTGAGCCCTGTCGAAGGACTTGTCCTGAGCCCTGTCGAAGGAGCCGCATCGGTTACTTGCCGAGGTCCGACTGGGTGAAGCGCTGGGCGGGGACTTCGACGTTGAGCTTGAGGCTCTTCATCACCATCTCGGACTTTCGGGCTTTGACGAGCTCGTTCTTCATCACGACCTTGCCGGGGCGCACGTAGCCCTTGTCGAACTCGCGGTGGTCGGTGAACTCGGCCGAGCGAATCATCTGGCCGCTGGTGCCGAAGTACTGGCCCTTCATGGGCTGCAGGTCGGACTTGCGAAGGTAGAGCCTGATGCTGTCGTAGGAGGTGTCGGGGTTCTTCGCCTTCAGCACCAGCAGGTACGTGGCGTCGGCGTCCGACTTCTCGAGGGTGCCGGTGTAGTCGGCCTGGTAGTTCACCCTGAGCACGTCGGCGTTGTTGAAGTCGCCGCCCTGGAAGTTGTCGCGGCTGGCGATGCGCGTCGCCCGCTTCAGGTTCGGCAAGTAAATCCACATGCTCTCGCCATTGCGGAGCATCTCCTGGCCCTTCACCGACGAAGGGTTTCCGAACCAGAGCCGGAACTTGTCGTTGTCTTTCTTCAGGAACTTCATCTCGTAGCTGCGCACGCTGCCGTCTTCGCGCGTGGCGGTCATCGTGGTCTCGGCCTCGTAAGCAGTGGGGCCCATGATGCTGTCGTACTTCTTCAGCAGCTCGTCCACCGTCGGCTCGGCGGCGAAGGCGGGCAGCGCGAGCACGGCGGTCATCAGCGCAATCACTCTCATCGTCATCTCCGGGTTAGCCATTGCGAAGGGCCTCGACAGGGTTGAGCCGGGACGCACGGCGCGCCGGCAAGGCAGAAGCGACCAACGCGCCGAGCACCGCGACCACCACCGCGATGCCGGTGTACGACCACGACGTGTGCGGCCGCAGCAGCGCGACCGATGAAGTGCCCGGCATCTCGAGCGGGATGCCGATGGCCGCGATGGCATTGAGCACCACCTGCCCGAGCGCCGCCCCGACGAAGCCACCCATCAGCCCGAGCATCGCCGCCTCGAGCACGAACAGCTGCAGCACCTGTATTCGCCTCACGCCCACCGCCAGCAGGGTGCCGATTTCGCGCACGCGCTCGAACACGCTCATTAGCATCGTGTTTCCGATGACGGTGAGCGCGATGATGAAGAGCACGAAGGCGATCGCCGCCATGATGATGTCCTGGCGGGCGATGAGGTCGCGCACGAAGGTGTTGAGCTCTTGCCAGGTGTGAACCTCGAACTCAGGGCCCAGCGCCACCCGCAGCTGGTCGCGAATCTGCTCGAGCCGGTCGAGGTCATCGACGGCGATGGCGTACTCGGTGACGCGGCCCTGCAGGCCGAGGAGCTCTTGCGCAGTGGCGAGCGGCACAGTGATGACGCGCTTGTTCTCGAACGGAAAGCTCGAGCTCGAGAAGCCCTTCACCGTCAGGTCCATCGAGTTGCTGCGGCCCGTCGGGCTGCTGCTCTGAACGTTCACGGTCTTGCCGAGCGCGACCGAGAAGCTCTCGGCCAGCTCGAAGCCGACGAGCGTGTGGGTGGTGTCGCCAGGAAGCAGCGGCTGGCCCCCTGCCTTCACCGACGCCTTCGAGCGGGGACACGCCTCTTCCTCGTGCTCGAGGTCCAGGCCGCGGCCGACGAACATCGTCTGGGTCAGCCCGTTGCCGATGAGGCCGTTGAACATCATCCGGCCCGTCACTCCCTTCACGCCGGGCACCGCCTTCATCTTTGCGACCAGCTCGGGGGTGTAGGCGATGTTCATCCGCGTCGGCACGGCCTCGATGTTGTCGACGAAGCCCTTCTTGTGAACCTGCAGCGCGCCGGCGCGGCCTTCGACGACGTCGGCGACCATCAGGTTCCTGACCCCGTCGATGAAGCCCTTGAGGATGACGACCATCCCCACGCAGACGATGATGGCCATGCCGGTGATCAGGCTGCGGCGGCGGTTGCGGCCGACGTTGCGGGCCGCGAGCTTGGGAAATTGGCTCATGCGCTTTGCAGTGCCTCCACGGGACGAAGGCGCGACGCGCGCCAAGCGGGCCAGAGCGTGGCGAGGGCGGCGCCCAGGGGCGTGCCGATGACGGCGCTGACGAGGAAGCGGGTGCTGACGAAGGGACGGATGATGGAAGGCACGGTCGCTCCGGGGGCGGGCAGCGGAATGCCGGCGTGGTGGAACCAGGTGACGATGGCGACCCCGAGGCCGATGCCGAGAAAGCCGCCAATCAGCCCGATGACGAGGCCTTCGGCGAGGAACAGTGAGACGATTTGCCGCCGCCGCATGCCGACCGCGAGCATGGTGCCGATTTCCCGCGTCCGCTCGAGCACGCTCATCAGCATCGCGTTGACGATGCCGAGCAGCACGACGGTGAGGAACACGCCCGAGACGACGCTGAAGATGAAGTCCTGCGTGCCGGTGAGGGCCTTGATGAAGGGGAACAGCTGCGACCAGGTGTGGACCTCGTAGTCGGGGCCGATGGTGTCCTGGATGCGGCGCGCGACCTCGTCGGCACGGTCAATGGGCTTCACGGAAATCGCATACTCGGTGACGCGCCCTTCCATTCTCAGCAGCCGCTGCGCAAGGCCCAGCGGAACCAGGCCGACGCGCTTGTCGCCCGGCGAAAAAGTGGGAAACGTGCCGCCGAGGACGACGTTCTCGCCGTTGAGCGCCGAGTCGCGGTCTGACGCGAGCAGCGCGGTGCGGTTTTCCAGCGGAGGCAGCGGCGTCGCCGGGTCGTGAATCGCGGTCTCTAAGCCGACTGCGAACTCGGCGTTGAGCACGAGCTCTTCCGAATCGGACTTCGGGAACATGCGGCCGTGGTCGACCAGCGCGGTGCGGCGCGGGGTCACCTTCGCTTCTGCCTCCGGCTCGACACCGACGGCGATGAAGAAAGACGTCTTGCCCTGCAGGTCATCGGGAAGCGGGCTGCCGTCTTCGGGCGAGGGCGCCTTGTCGGGCGTGGAAATCATCGCGCCGAACTCGATGCGCGGAGCGACCGCCTCCACCCCTTCGATGCCCCCAAGCTTCGCCCGCAGCTCGGGGCTGTCGGCCATGTCGAGGTTCAAGGGCGAGGTGAGCACGTTCTTCACGTACCCGGTCTTGTGGACCTGAACCGCGCCCATGCGGCCATCGATGATGTTCTCGATGATGACCTTCTGCTGGCCGTTGATGAAGCCGCGGAGCACGACCATCACCCCGACGCCGATAATCATCGCCGCGAGGGTGATTGCCGTGCGCCGCCGGTTACGAAGCAGGTTGCGGGACGCGAGCTTGAGAAGGGCCATGGGAAGGTCGGCGGACTAGCCCGAAAACAGGTGAACGTTCGTTAAGTTATGTGATGCCATCGATGAAGTACTGAAGGTGGGCGTTGACGTCCTTCTTCATCGCCTTCAGGTCGGGCGGGCCGCCGGGCAGGGCGAGGTGCATCAACCGCAGCCCCACCATCGGGCCCATGAAAGCGATGGTGGCCGCTGAGGGGTCGACCCTGCGAATGGCCTTCACCCGAACGAGCTCGGTGAAGAGCCGCGCAATCTGCGCACGGGCGCGATCGATGTAGGCGCGGGCGTCGAAGAGCCCTTCTTCACTGAGCCGCGGGCCTTCGGACATCAGCAGCCGGAAGAACTTCTGTTCCCTCGGGTCGAGCCATTCGACAGTGATGCGGTCGACCAGGGTGCGAAGCAAGGCTTCGACGCCCAGCTGCCGCACGAGCATCGGCACGTCGACGGCAGCCAGCTGCTGTGCGCGCGCGGGCCCGAGCTCACCCATCAGCTCGGCCAGAATCGACTGCTTCGAGGGAAAGTGGTGGTACAGCGCGCTCTCTCGGACGCCGACGGCGCGCGCGATCTGCCGCATCGAGGTGCCGAAATACCCGGAGACCGCGAACAGGTTCAGCGCTGCGTCGAGAATCTCGGCGCGCGTGTCGCGGGCTTCAGATTTTCTGGGGCGCCCCATTCGCACGCCATAAATAGAACGGTCGTTCTGTTATTGCAACTCTTCCGTATTCGCCGGGCGTGGTAGCCCAGCGTCCATGAACTTCACCCTGCTCTCGTTGATGGTTGCAGCTGCCCCTGTGGGCCTTGCGAAGTACGACGCCGTCGCGCGCCTCGAGTTCAACACCCGGGCGATCGAGCACCACCTGCCGCTGTTCTGGCGCACGGACGCGAACGACGACAAGACGCTGGATCCCGACGAGCTCGCGGTCTTGTGGACGGACGTGGCGACGAAGCGCTCCGAATGGGTCGACAAGGGCGCCTTCACCAAGAAGTTCGCCGCCGCGTTCGCGACGCTCGTCGCGGCATCCAGCTGCGCCACGAAGAAGGGCGACGAGCAGAAGCGCTGCGAGCTGATGCTGCTCGAGCTCTCGCAGGGCCGGCCGACACTGGTGGAGAACGAGTTCCAGGAGGCCGACCGTTCTCTGGTCGAACGGATGCAGAAGGTCGCGGTGCTGATCGAAAAAATCTACGCGCAGCAGACGGGCGTCGACGCGTTGCTCTTGAAGCTGCCGAAGGGCGACGACTTCTCGCGCGCCGTCTTCTTCCGCAACCAGAGCCCCTTCTGCGCCGCGCCGAAGACCGAGAATGACGCGGCCTGCAGCGCGCTGCCGAAGAAGCCTGCGCGGCTGTCGGGCCTCTACCCGGCCGACCTGCAGGCCGACAAAGAGTTCTGCGCCGCGCTCGAGAAGCAGCCGAACGGCAAGGACCTGATGGACCACTTCTCGATTGTCGCGAAGGACAAGAAGGGCACCTTCAAGGCGGTGCCGTACGCGGTCGCCTACAAGAAAGAGATGGAGGCGATTGCGACCGAGCTCGACGGCGCCGCGAAGGGGCTCGAGTCGACTGAGGTCGCTTTCCGCGCCTACCTGACTGCGGCGGCGAAGGCCTTCCGCACCAACGACTGGGAGCCGGCGAACGAGGCGTGGGCGGCGATGGGCGCGGAGAACTCGAAGTACTACCTGCGCGTGGCCCCCGACGAAGTCTATTTCGAGCCGTGCGCGTGGAAGGCGGGCTTCGCGATGCAGTTCGCGCGCATCAACAAGGACAGCCTCGAGTGGCAGAAGAAGCTCGACCCGGTGAAGGCGGACCTCGAGAAGGCGCTGGCGACGGCGGCGGGCGCTCCGTACGTGGCGCGCGATGTCAGCAAGAACAAGCTGCCGGACTTCATCGACGTGGTGCTGAACGCGGCAGACCAGCGCAACCCGCACGGCGCGACCATCGGCCAGTCGCTGCCGAACTGGGGCCCGGTCGCCGAGAAGGGGGGCCGCACCGTGGCGATGACGAACCTCTACACGGACGCCGACAGCCTCAACGCGCTCAAAGACCAGATGGCCTCGGTGTTTTGTCAGGCGACCTTCGCGAAGGCCGACCTGTCGGCGAAGGGCGGCATCATGAGCACCGTGCTTCACGAGGCGGCGCACAAGATGGGGCCGTCGGGCGACCACGTGGTGAACGGGAAGAAGGACGACGAAATCTTCGGCGGGCCTCTCGCCGCGACGATGGAAGAGCTCAAGGCGCAGACCTCGGCGATGTTCATGGCCGACTTCCTGGCCGAGAAGAAAATCATCACCGTCGACGAAGCCGAGAAGTCGCACGTGCGGGACATGGCGTGGGGCTTCGGGCACATCTCGCGCGGCATGTACTCAGCCGACGGCAAGCCGAAGAACTACAGCCAGCTGGCGTCGATTCAGCAGGGCTTCCTTCGCAAGGCAGGCGCGCTGACGTGGAAGGCGACCGAGAAGGCAGCGAACGGCACCGACGTCGGCTGCATGGAGGTCGACCAGAAGAAGTTCAAGACGGCGACCGCGGACCTCGAGAAGCAGGTGCTCGGAGCGAAGTCGCGCGGTGACAAGGCTGCCGCCGAGAAGCTGATTGCCGACTTCGTCGACGCGAAGGACGACTGGGAGAAGATGCGGGGGACCATCACCGAGCGTTGGCTGCGCGCGCCCAAAGCGAGCTTCGTCTATTCGGTGAAGCTCTAGGCTAAAGTGCCGACATGTTTCTCGCACTGACTGCATCGCTGCTGCTGCACGCCGCTCCGGCCACGGTCGTCGTGGGGCTGAAGCCTTCGGCGTGTGTGTTGTTCGTCGACGGAAAGAAGAAGGGCACGGGTGAGAAGCCGCTGAACCTGAAGCTGCCGGCGGGCAAGCACATCTTCCGCGTCGTCTACAAAGGCGACGCCCACGAAGAAGAGGTGGTGCTGAAGCCAGGCACCAACGCTCCGTGGAACTGGGAGTTCACCGGGGTGGAAGAGGAAGCGCCGGCGGAATAGCGGCGGCGGCGAGCTTCTTCGCCACGAAGGCGTCCACCGACACGGGCCCTGGTCCGAGCAGGGCGATGACGAAGAAGAAGACGAAGTAGTGCCACTCGATGAGGTCGAACAGGTCCGTCCACGCTTCGATTTTGTCGAGGTTGGCGGTGAGGATGGCGACCACCATCGTGCCCATCAGCGGAATCGAGAAGAGCCGCGCGCCGAGGCCGACAATCAACGCGAGGCCACCGAAGAACTCGAGCCCCGCGACGAAAGGTGCCTGAAGCTCGGGGGCCGGGATGCCGAGCCCGCGGAAGAACTCGATGATGCGGGGCAGGTTCTGAAGCTTCCCCCACCCGGTGATGGCGAAGGCGATGCCGACGCTGATTCTGATGATCAACGGCGCCAACCAAGCGAGCTTCTCGACCTTCAGGAGCAGCGCTTGCCGGAGGGCGGCGAGCTTTCGGAGCATGTGCCCGAAGTACGCCCCCGCTTCCTTCACGGTTACACCTTGCGCGCCGGTCAGCACCTGGGCCAAGTCATCAAGGATGACCTTCCGAAGCGTGGTGTTGCTGGCCGCTTTGAGTCCGCTGGGAGCACTGGCCGCCGAGTGCGTGCCGGCCGCTTTCTTAGGCTACAGCTGGCCGTCGAAGACGAAGCAGACTGAAGGCGCAAAGAAGGCAGAGATTGCCGCGCTCGAGGAGTACGCGTTCACGCTCACCGGCACCGACGACGAACGGAAGGGCATTCGCACCGACGGCATGGTCATCATCAAGGGCGGCGAAATCATCTACGAGAAGTACGCGCGCGGGTGGGACGAGTTCAAGCCGCACCTCTCGTGGTCGGTGGCGAAGTCGGTGAGCAGCGCGCTGACAGGGGTCGCCGCGCAGCAGGGCCTGCTGAAGCTCGAAGACTCGATTTGCGAGTACCTGCCCAACCAGAGCGACGCGACCTGCAAAATCACCGTGCACCAGCTGATTCAGTTCAGCTCGGGCATCGACTGGCAGGAGGAGTACGAGAACTCGACGTACCAGGTGTCGAGCGTCATCGCGATGCTGTTCGGGGAAGGCCACCGCGACATGCTCAGCTTCATCACCAGGCACAGGTCATTCGCCGAGCCGGGGACGAAGTGGCGGTACTCGACGGCCGAGGCGACGGTGCTGGCGGCGGTGGCAAAGGCGGCGCTCGCGAAGAAGTACGGCGCGGCCGACTGGGCTTGGTCGGGGCTCTTCGACGTGCTCGGGATGCGCGGCGTGTACCTCGAGGAAGACAAGCTGGGCACGCCGATGGGTGGCAGCCACGTGTTCGCCACGCCGCGCGACTACGCGCGCTTCGGCTACCTCTACCTGCGCGACGGTTGTTGGAATGGGAAGCGCGTGTTGCCCGAAGGCTGGGTGGCGAGCTCGACGACGCCGTCGACGCCTTTCATCATGACGGCGGGCGAGAACGAGAAGACGCCCAGCGGGTGGATGTGGTGGCTGAACAAGGCGGCGGGGCCGGCGAAGGAAAAGCCGTGGAAGGACGCCCCGGACGATGCGTACTCGGCCATCGGCCACTGGGGCCAGTACGTGGTGGTGGTGCCCAGCGCAGACGTGGTCATTGTTCGCACGGGTGACGACCGTGACAGCGGCATCTCGCTGGCCCAGCTGATTCCCCTCGCGCTGGCGGTGGCGAAGTGAAGCGCGCGCTGCTGGTGATGGTGTTGTTCGCCGCGGGCTGTGCGAGCCGTGAGACGGACCCCCAGACGTATGACAACAACGACGTCGAGCTCGCGGTGGGGAACGCGGCGCGCATGTCGTGCAGCTGTCTGTTCGTGATGAAGATGCCCAGCGACTTCTGCGCCGCGTGGGTGAAGGCCTCGCCGAACGTCGCGAAGTTCAACATCGACATCGAAAAGAAGGTGGTCGAGGCGACCGCGCTCATCGACTGGGGCGCCCGCGCACACTACGTGGACGACCGCCGGGGCTGCATTCTCGAGTAGTTATACAAAGGTTGTACAAAATCGGGCGCCTGGGCCTGGGGCTGGTTAACGATTCAGCACCATGAAGACCGACGTGCTGATCATCGGAGCGGGCCCCGCTGGCTCCGTTGCCGGAGCGATGCTCGCGAGAGCAGGCCGCAAGGTGCTGTGTCTCGAGGCGCAGGTGTTTCCACGCTTCCAGATTGGCGAGTCGCTGCTGCCGCGGTGCAACGACATCCTCGAAGAGGCGGGGCTGCTCGACGCGGTGAAAGAGCGGAACTTCATGCCGAAGCGGGCGGCGTTGTTTCTGCAGCGCGAAGAGCGCGAGCGGTTCTCTTTCGCCGAGATGTTTCCGGGTCAGCGGCCCGCAGCGATGCAGGTGCCGCGGGAAGACTTCGACCAGACGCTGGCGACAGCGGCGGCAAAGCTGGGCGTCGACATTCAGTTCCAGAAGAAGGTCGAGTCCGTTGCGTTCCACGGCACGCACAGCGTCGCGCAGGTGACGGACGTCGAGACGGGCGAGAAGTCGGTGGTCGAGGCGAAGTTCGTGCTCGACTGCTCGGGCTACGGGCGGGTGTTGCCGAAGCTGCTCAACCTCGAGAAGGCCCCGCAGCTGGGGCCGCGGTGCGCGATGTTCAGCCACTTCGAAGGGGATGTGCGCCCCGAGGGCCAGGACGAAGGCGACATCTGGGTGCTGATTCACCCGCGCGGCGTGTGGATGTGGATCATCCCCTTCAGCAACGGCCGCACGTCGGTGGGCGTGGTGGGTGACCGCGACCTGCTCGAGAGCGCGGGCGACAACGACCACGACCGGTTGCTGGCGATGATTGCGGATGACCCGAACGCAGAGGCGCGGCTTCGCAACGCGCGCGTGGTGCTGAAGACGTCGCGGCTCGAAGGCTGGTCGTCGGCGGTGACGCACTTCCACGGACCAGGCTGGGCGCTGACGGGCAACGCGAGCGAGTTCCTCGACCCGGTGTTCTCGTCGGGTGTGACGCTGGCGCTCGAGTCCGCGCACCGCGCCGCGAAGCTGGTCGACAGGCAGCTGAACGGCGAGGCCGTCGACTGGGACGCCGAGTACACCGTCGTGATGGGGCGCGCCGTCGGCGTGTTCCGCAGCTTCGTTCGCACCTGGTACTCGGGCGAGCTGCAGAAGGTGCTGATGCACAAGGGCAAGAACCTGAAGGTGAAGCAGGCCATCACCGCCGTGCTCGGCGGGTACGTGCTCGACGAGCGCAACCCCTTCGTGCGCAACGCCGACTCGATGCTCAACGCCGCCCTGCGGTTCGTTTGAGTTGATGGCCTGAAGGCCCGCTTTCCCTGCCCTGGCCCTTCGGCCTCACGCGACGTTCGGGCTGTCGTCGTCCTCGACGGGGCGCTGGAAGCACTGGCGGCCCTTGCAGCACGACTGGGCGTGAACGAAGTCATCGTCGGGCCCAAAGGACTCCATCGTGTTGAGGCACCAGTAGATTTCGGTCTCTGAATCGCCGCGCTTCCACCCTTCCCCGCCGGCGACGGCGCCAAAGCCGGACTTGGTGCGCAACAATTTGCAGACGTGCGGCACATTCTCATCGCTCATGACTGAACCCCCGCGGCTGCGAGCACCGTTCGCGCGACGACGACCTTGAAGATTTCGACCTTGTGCTTGTTCTTCGCCAGCGGCGTCGCGCCCTGCATCGACGCCTCGCCCACGGCCTTTGCCACCGCGGTGTCGACCTCTTTGCCCACCAGCGCCGCTTCCGCCGCCGAGGCCCGGTACGGCGTCGCCGCCGCGGCCCCGAGAATGACTCTCGCCGCGCTCACCCTCTTTCCATCGAGCACCAGCGACACGCCGACGTCCGCAATCGGCCAGTCGAAAGACTCCTTCGCGCCCTGCTTCAGGTAGGCGCTGCGGCTGCCTGCGGCGGGCGGAGGCAGCGTCACCGCGACAATGAGCTCGCCCGGCTTCAGCACCGTCTCGCCCAGAATGTTCGCCTCGGGCGCCGTAAAGAACTCTTCGAGCTTCACGGTGCGAACGCCGCCCTTCCCCTGCAGCACCACCGACGCCTCCAGCGCGACCAACGCCGTCGCCAACGTCGACGGGTGCACCATCGCGCAGGTGCTGTTGCCGAACAACGCGTGGTGCTCGTTCTCACCGTCGAAGGCGAAGCACGTCACGCCACCGCGCTTCTTGCAGGTGAAGAGCTCGTTGCGGAAATACCAGCAGCGCGGACGCTGCGCGAGGTTGCCGCCAATCGTCGCCATGTTCCGCACGTTCGGGGTCGCCACGTGCGCCGCAGCCTCGGCCAGCGCGGCATAGCGAGGCTTCACCACCGGCGACTCCGC
>Ga0335397_10006289_pt1 | contig 15350 bp, 16 predicted proteins | sample MAT04_FD_205740 | JGI IMG/M metagenome (GOLD analysis project Ga0335397, IMG submission 205740) | Freshwater microbial communities from Lake Fryxell liftoff mats and glacier meltwater in Antarctica - MAT-04 (spades assembly) (version 2) ... | reverse complement strand
ACAAATCAAGACCCCGATGCAACTGGCCCTATATTTCGATGACTTGGTACGCTATCATGGGTAATCCATGGCTCTTCGGAGGACGAAACGTGCTGCTCTCATCAACCCATAGATCGCTAAAGCTACGGATTACCTGCTGTGCGCAGGGTTGCCAGTTGCTGATCGTAAATACAGCTAATCTGAGCAACAACGCCCACTTTGGATTTTAGAGTAGTGACGCCCCAATTGTCATTGCGCCACCCGCTGGTCCACTAAATCCTGCCCACCAGGCTTGGAATTCGCTGGGTTACGCCTGTACTATTCTCAAATTGCCAGGACCCATCGGGAGAGATTCGCCCAGGAAGCTGATGCTGAGATTGTCAATTGTCGGGGGAAGCGATTGGACCTTGAGAACCCTTATCCAAGTCAACTGATCACACCGCATTAGACACCTCATCTCAACTGATCCCTATTTTCACATCAAGTAACTAGGGTTTCAGGTCGAATCGCTTGAAGAACCGGAGGATCATCGCTTCGATGGCAGGAATCCATTTCACCCGCACGTCGCTCCCTACGGGAAACCTGACCTTGAGTTCCCGATAGAGTCGGAGTGCTCTCCGGCCCTCGGCCGCATCTTTCGTCCTGGTAAATCGGTTGAGAGCGATACGCGGACGCAAACTTGCAACGAATAAGCTTTGTGGGTGCTGAGATTCCAGTTGATGGACCATTCGGTCACCTTCAGCAGCGAGCGGTGAAGTCGTTCGATTTGCCATCGCAAACGCGACAGCTATTTGGAGTTCCAAATGAGTGGGGTAATCTTTCAGCAAGGCCCTTCCGTAACGAAGTAGCTTGTCGCGAAGTGGAAGCTCGATCGGGCTTTTCATGTCTAGCTCAAAGGTCAAGAGCCACGCGAGAGCCAGCGGATCCTTTGTTTTTGTCGCTGCCAGTAAGGTGGCGAGCGTCGTTATAACGTTACTCGTTTCATAAGCACTTAACGGATGGCCAAGTTCATATTGTTGAATTCGGCGAAGGGACGTAGCGACGAATGCGGCAAACACCGTTCGAGTGTCTCCAGGCGCGCTGCGCACAGCTTGGAGACGACGCTCAAAATCCGTCTTCGCGGCGGCTCCGCCCGGTCGCATTCGACGCCGGATCTCTGCCTCCAGCGTTGTGAAGAGTGAAGTCGGATCTGGCTTTCCAGAGTAGACGGGTAAACCGAAACGCTGTACTGGAGTTTTGGAATTGGTGAAGTCTGGTTGTTTCCACCTCAAGTGCTTCGAGGCAATTTCATCAAGTGAGAGTTGCCGAACTGCCTGTCCCTGACTCGTCGAAAAAGCGTGGGATGAAGAACCAACGATGACTATTAGCAGAAGCAGTCCAGCTCGGTTATAACGCACGGAAAACCCCACTGATCTCCAGTCGCTCTCCGGGGATGCTTTCCATGGGGCGTAAGGATGTATTCATAAACCCTTGCGATCCGAAGTCATCGGTGGCCCATAAATTAACCTGCCGTACTCTCACTATATTTACGGCAACGAGCTCGAAATCTGATGGATCTAACGAACTTGAAGGGTTGTCCACTTCCCGATATCCGTTGTTCCAAAGGTCTAGGACTTGTCGGTCGACTTGAAGATAATCATCGGTGGTTTGTGCAAGCCCAAAACCCGCAGCGGTGAGGAGCAACGACCACTCGGGATCTCGGATCAGCCCAGCGGTCACCAGGAGGGCGTTTCCTGTCGGACCGACAATTCCACTCCACCACGCCTCAAAGTTATTCTTGTAGATCTTCATGTGCACGGTTTCGTAATGCATGAACGGAACTTGCTTACCCTCAAAGGTCGGTGAAAGCGGTTTCCTGTTATCCGATAAACGCTGAATGTTGACAGGATATTCACTCGGCAAGTGGGAGAACATCTCGTAAACCGCGTCGGCTTGCTCCAGTCCGTATCCTCCATTGTTCGTCACTTTTAGCCTAACGTTTTCAATTGGTAAACTTGGAGTCAACGATTGACGATTGATACGGCGTCACACCCGCCATGCCGTCGGAGTAGCGGATGGTCCAGCTACCGGCCTCGGCAAACGAGGTGGCGGCGAGCGAGAGTACGGTCGCCGCGGCGATGACGAGGCCCCTCACCATTGGGGGGGAATGTTTTTGTGCCATCAACATCATCTTTACACGAAACACTCGCGGCTTGCTAAAGCCAATGCAGCGGAACAACGGCGTCGTTGCGATCGCCTCGCCATTCCCGGATGAATGGCCGCCCGGGTTGTCCGCGATGACGGGAGGTGGAGCGGGAAGAAGATGATGCAGAGGGATCGTGGAAAGAGGCTGAGCCGGTCACCCCGTTGACTGGGAAGCCGAATGCAACCGGTCCCTTGCCTCTATTCGATTCGGACACCTGGCTCGGTTGTGGCGTCGTCCGTCCTGCAGAGTCGAACCTCCTGTTCGTTAACGGTCACGCTCATCGACACGCATTACATTGCCAGGTTTTCATGAGAACCGCCTGCACGAGGCGTTTCTTATCCTGGTCCCGCTTTCTATATCGTTCGGTTGAGGATGCAATCGTGGCTGACTGGACTCTGCATAGCCCCAGGGAGGATATTCAATGAATTCTGTGAAAATGACGACGTTTGCTGTGTTGGCGGGCCTTTCCATCGGTGCGCAAGCGCTGGTGATAAGCGACTTTGAGGCGGCGTTCGCGGGACTGGGCGGGGTGCCCACAGTGACGGCAGCGCTAAGGGTCGCGAGGTCTCGGATGGTGCAGACGCGGTAGCGGAGATCCTGGTCGGGCAGGGCGGTGTCGTCGACGTAGGCGGTGGTGTTAGGGGCCAGAATTGCGAGCCGTCGCCAGGCCGTTTCATCGGCGCGGCGCCGCTCGACGAAGAACCCTTCTTCGTCGTCGGAGGCGTTGCCGGAGCGGGGACGAGCGAGGGTCACGGTTTCACTTCGAGCCGCTCGATGGACGAGCCATTGGGAGGTGGGGGACGAACTGGATAGCGGTGGTGACGGATGATGGTTCGAGCTCGAAGCCTTCTGCCTCGGCATTCTTGAGGGTGACGGCGTGCATGCGCCGGCGGGCGATGTCGTAAAGGTGGAGCTGGTGGGTGATGCGGTGGTTGAGGTAACCCGGAACCCGGTACCAGAAATGCTGCGCGGTCTTGTACATATCAATTTCCGGCTTGGGATCGACGAAGAAGCCGAAGTAGCGGTCGCCTTCCGCGAAGCACGTCGACACGCGCCGTTCTCCGTAAGACGGGTAGTTCACCACGAGTTCGGCGCCTTCCCACCCGAGGAGAATTTACTGCTGCAATGTCATGTAGATCGGAACCACGGTTTCGTAAATCCTGGTGCCGGTGTCCACGAAACGGATGTCGTGCCGCCAATTCGGCGAAAGCCTACGCTTCGTCATGTCTACGGTGACAATCGCATCTGCTGCAGGTTGGAAGCACGCTAGGAAAGCGATAATCGTCAGCATGGAAGCTTCTCCGCCGGGTTCAGTGCTTGATCTTGTGCCACGATTTACCTGGGCTTGGTCCAATAAACCGCACACTCATCTGCACGCCGATTGTTGACGACCCACGTCCTAGGGCGACGCAGGACAACGTCATATAAGGTCAACCGAAGCCCATCGATCGAAGGAATCGTCTGTCCCTCAAACAACGTCCCTCCTGACGCGTAGCCTACGCTCCTTGAATCGAGAACGCTAACATAGATAGCTCCAAGCGGATTAGGATAGCGTTGCGGAATCAAGTGCCGACCCTTCTCGGTCAACAGCACGTCGAACGAAACCGACCTCTGCACGGGTAAGGCCGAGACAACTAACGCGCCCCGAGGCGAAAGCCAAAGCATCCCGCTCGTCAGAGGAGACCACAGCAGCCGAGATGCGGACCGCAACGCATCCTGGGCCATCGGGTCGCCAAGAACCCACTGCGTGGCCTGACCGATGTCAACGACTTGCTCGCGTCGCGACGTTGGGTCAAACGATGAAACAACCGTCGCCTCGCCCGAAGGGTCTGGTACCCCGAGTCCGCGGCGTAGTAGTTCGTCGAACGGGACCTCCTGAGCCCGGCGAACGCGACTGGCGCTCAGCAGCCGTTTCCCATCTCTGCTCCAGGCAATACGGTACGAACCTTGGCTAACCACGCGCTTTCTGTTTGACCGCAGTTCGAGCAGGTCCACGCTCGTTCGCCGACCGCCGCCATTGTAACTCAAGATGGCGAGTTTGTCAGACGCCGGAGACCATTCGAATTGCACCGGCGACGCAATCTCCCGGATGGAAATACTCCCGTCAGCCTTGGCCAGCGCCAACGTAGGTTTGCCGTCTTTGACGCCTGTAACACCCAAAACTCTGCCATTCGGCGACACGCGGGTGAAGTCACCAAACACATTGCCCGCCGAGAGGCCCGTGAGAACGAATACCTTCCCTTCCTTGAAGGTCAGGGTGCTGGCGGTGGAGCTCGAAAGGACCCCCCAGCGAACCACCGTTCTCGTTTGATAGCGTTCGACCATGGCGATCTCTCGTGGAGCCCACGTCGGAGCTCCGAGGATGATGGAAGCGAGGAGTGCGAACATCAGTGCTGAATCCATATTACATCCATCGGGAATCCGTCGCCCGAAGTAGTGCGGCTAGTGGTTACGCATGGCTGTGCAGAAAATCTAACAATCGACCAGCCGGGGTGGTCATTGTCCCAATCGTATCCGGTGCCATCTGCATGGAGCAGTGGCTGGCTGACGCCCGTGCCCTTGAAGAACGAGCCGTTTGGCATATACTTTTTCGGCCATCCTGCTGGAGGCGTGTTCCAGAAAGACAACGCGCCAACGGTTGAGGTAGGGGCTTGGGCAAGTGAAACTACGTATCGCATACGAGCGTTGGTTAGCCGCCCTTGCCCGTTTATTCGGGTGCTTTTTGCCCTTGCTGTGCAACTGTAGCTCTGAATGTAGATAAGACCAAAGAAGGAATCGTGCCCATAAACGTTGAACGTAGCAAGGCGCTTGTTCAGGTTAATTCGCAAGATCACGTAAACACGCACACCGTTCTGGGCATTAAGGCGCGGGCGCGTTGAATTAGCATTTGCGCCATAGCCGCGCTGGCTAAGAGGTGTCCCGTATTGATTTGGTCGCCCATCAGAGATACGGAGATAACCGCCCCACCTATCTTGCCAAGAGACTCCATTTACCATGCCAGCCTTGCTAAACTGAACTCCTGCCTCAACCCCTCCAATGCCGTCGGCTTCAAGTCCTAGGTATGCATGGGGAGCATCAGTTGGGCCGAGTGTATAAGACGTACTGCCATAAGGCTGGATATCGAAAACGGCCGATGCGCCCATCTTTGTATAGCTAGCTGTTGTCGGCTGGGCAGTCACCTTTCGATATGCACCCTGAACCTGCTTATCGACAATCCCTGTGTCGAAGATCGTTGGAAGTACTAGGCCGTCGAGGGTCATTGTCTGAGAGGCTAGCGACATACTAAAGAGATTCTGAATCTGACTGACACTCTGGTCGTCGAGCGTCGAATTGTCAGGACATACAACAACGGTATTTCCATTTGGAATTGTGGCGGGATTCTCGGCATAGCTGTTAGCTTCAGACTTAACTGCTGTGAGAATCACAGACGCTGGCGCGTTCCATGGGACAGCCTCCAAGTTCGGGTAATGAGAATCTTCAAGGGAGGCAACAGACTCCGAGGTGCCTGAGAGACAAGTAACCATGTAGTAATAGGTTTGATTTGCTACCAATCCATAGTCGTCATAATTCTGTGCAACTGACTGTGATGCTGGGGTCGTCGCTACGAGGTTGGCGGTTGACGGAGCTACGTTCGGCGATATCGACCTGTAAACGCGGTACGACGTGGCTCCGGAAACGGTGCTCCAGGTTACTCTTATAGAACTTTCACTTGTGGCGTTCACCGCTACGTAAGTAGGAGCAGAAGCGGGGTCAGTAGTGATGGCTTTCGCAGTGTCGCTCCAGTTGGAGTTGCCCGAGACGTTGTACGCGCAGACGCGGTAGGTGTAGCTAGTTTCGGGGGTGAGGCCGTCGTTGGTCCAGGTGGTCGTGTTGGCGGGAGCATCTTTGACGGTGGTCCAGTTCGTTGTGCCGCCGGGGGCGCGTTGGATGGTGAAGCCGGTTTCGACGGACGACGTGTCGGTCCAGTCGAGACGGATCTGGGAGCTGGAGATCGCGGTGGCAGTCAAGGAAGGGATGGGAGGAATGGGCGGGTAGGGGGGGGTGGTGGCGGCTTCGTTGCTGTAGGAGCTTTCTCCGTCGGAGTTGACGGCGCGGACGCGGTAGGTGTAGGTGGTGGCACCGACCACCGTGGAGTCGGGATAGGAGGTGAAGTCGGCGGGGCGGGTGCCGACGAGTGTCCAGGCCCCTGCGCCTTGCCGCCGCTCAATCTGGAACGAGTCTTCGTTGGCGGAGGCGTCGGTCCAGGTGAGGTTGACCTGGGCGTAGGACGCGGCAGTCGCGCTCAGACCGGTGGGGGCGGCGGGGGGCTGCTTGGGGGTGGTGACGGAGAGAGTAGGGGCGGAGCGGCCGTGGAGCATTCCGCGCAGGGCGGTGACTCGGTATTGGTAGGCGGTCTCCGGGCTGAGGCCCTCATCAATGAACTGGGTGCTTCCCGCCGGGACGGTGCCCACGGGGTTCCAATCCCCGCCGTAGAACCGATCTACGCGGTACTGCGTTTCGACCGCCGAAGCGTCGTGCCAGGTGATTTTGATTTTGTCGTAAGCGAGAACTTCGGTGGTGAGATTGGTCGGGAAATTGGGTGGCGTGCCAACAGGGGCGACGTCGCTGGGGGCGTCGAGGTCGCGGATGGCGCAGACGCGGTAGAGGTAGTCCTTGTCGGCAAGGGCGGTGGCGTCGGTGTACTGCGTCGTGTTAGGAGCTAGGACCTCGAGCGTTTGCCAAGCGGTAATACCGTTCAATCTGCGTTGGACAAAGAATCCTTCTTCGTCGTTCGAGGCGTCATTCCAAGTTACATCCACGGTGAAGTCGTTGATTGCGGGGTTGGGCTGCAGCACGGTGGCAACCACGTTGGTCGGCGCAACCGGCAAAGGTGCCATGCCGCCGTTGTAGTCGGCGGTGGCGCAACCCTGGAACGAATAAGTGTCGTATTGGTTGCCACCATATGCGACTACGCCTATCTTTGCACCTACGGCAGCGGTAAAAGAGTAGGTGCCTGGTCCTGGGAGTTCTAGGGAGGCGTGCCAAAGACCACTCGCATACGGGATGGGAGTAAAAGTGGTTGCTGGGAGCTTCAACAGATCGACGTCAACGCCGTTGACATTTTCGATGACGAGTTGCCCGTCCCTTAGTCCGGAGATTTCTGGCCCTACTACGGCGGATTGGAGGACGAAGTTGACGTGGTGGGTCCACGTGTCGGGACCAGGCAACGAGCCAGGGGCAACGAAGCGTGACGACGCACGGAAATGGGAGACGCTCGGTACTAGCACCATCGTAGGGCCGGTCAGACCGATAATCGCTGGATTCATTAAGGATTTTCCTTTAAGAATCTGAGCGACGAGTACAGGTTTACTAGCCAAGACAGCGACGATGCCGGGCGCTATCACTTCGCTTGTGTCGACGTCAATATAGTCGCCGCGCTGCAATGCGGTCGAGCGTACCACCCCGTTCACCGTTACAACCGTATTGTTCCGGGAGGCGAGGATGCGCACGACGTCTTCTCCGGGACGACCTACGAACGGGGTTGTGACGAATTCAGTTCCCCAAAGATCCGTGGACGGCATTTGTTCAAGCAACGCGTTAGCGACGGATGCATTGACAGGAACATATGCTGACTGATTGCCAGAAAGGACGGCGATTGGCTTGTCAGATGTGACCGTAGTGCCGGTCAGGTCTGCGCCTTTGGCCAGGGCGCGAAACTGGTAGACCTGGCCTGCGTAAAGCGCAATGGTAAAGGGCAAACCAGCTAGCCGCCCGTTAGTCTCGCCGCAGGTAGCCCGAGGGGTGATGGTTACGCTGGTGGGAGAACCAACGGTACCAAACGGCGCCGCAATGGTGACGAAACTACACCCAAGTGCTCCAGTGGGATAAGACGTTACGACATGATCAAAGCCGAGTGATCGCAAGGGTAGCGCGGACCAGGCTTCCGTCGCTTGGGTCGAGTACTGGACGACTTGAACGGAGGCGGAACCACGGCTGGTGGTCACTTGAAAGGCGGCGTTGACGGGCTGGTCCCAGTATTGGAGGGTGACACTGGGTGGTTCGCCGGTAGGTGGAATGCCTGAGGAAGTAGCGGAGAAGATGACTGCTGACGACGGAGCGGTTGCGAAATCAAAGGAAGTTACTTGAGGTGGATTTTCGAGAAGCCCGGCTGGAGCGGTGACGGAGCCAGCGGCCTCATCCGTTGACGACACGAGGAGATGCACTTGGTTCGGGGAAAGCGTGGAAGGGGTGGTAAATGGAAACGCTAAGATAAAGCTGTTGCCTTCGGTGGCGAGAGGGCGTTCCAGTTCGCTTTGCGCATCGAAATTCGCGCTTAGGATGTCGTAGTCGAACGCGGTGACCGCACTATCTCCGTCTAGATCAGCATTCGGGTTCCAATTGGTATCGACAGGTGTCGTATCAAAGGCTTGGGCAAGGGCGTCGTAATCGAAAACGGTGACGGCGTCGTCGCCATCGACATCGCCGTTGACCAGCGTAGCTTCGAGTACCTCTCCTCCCGTTCCGCTGAAAACTCGAACGGCGCGGAAGGTCAAAGATAGCCAGTGGCTGGCTTTGATCCGGATGTCGAAAGTGCTCTCTGCCGCCGCGTAGGGCACCGAAACCTCACCCGCGGCATTAACGGCTATCGTCGTCGAGTAGACACTGACGCTCGTGCCGGGCGTCTTCAGCTCAAGTGTGATGGGTTGGGTTGAGTCCGGCGAAAAATCGCCAAGATCGACTTTGAGGTTGATCGAGGCTTGAGCAACCCCAATCAGCGATGTCAGAACGAGAGCGATAAAGGTCCGCATGGAACGTTTCTCCTGCCCAACGCCGGTCACTAATGCAGTTTCGGCATCGCGTCCCTTTTTTCCTGCGGGCGCGACAACAAAATTGTTTAAAAGTCCTCTTTGCCGCGGGTACGTTAAGCGGGCAGCCTAATAAATGTTTACTCTTAACCGTCACCTAACCGAGCCCGGGGGGCACGAGTCCTTTGCGGGAGGGGCCTAGACCCGGGCGAACAAAGACGACCCGGCGCCCTTGGTCGGGGCCGGGTCGCTTTGGTTTAGAGCGGGGTCGCGGAGTGACTAGTGGCCTTCGTCTTCCTTCTCGGGAGCGTCGGCGACGATGGCTTCGGTGATCAGCAGCAGGCCACTGATCGAGGCCGCGTTCTCCAGGGTGGTGCGGACGACCTTGGCGGGGTCAACCACGCCGGCCTTCAGCAGGTCTTCGTAGACCAGCGTCGCGGCGTTAAAGCCAATCCCGGCCTTGCCGTTCTTGACATGGTCCACCACCACGCTGCCTTCCACGCCCGCATTCTCGGCGATCGTGCGCATGGGGGCTTCCACCGAGCGGCGAATGATGTTGGCACCGATCGCCTCGTCACCCTGCAGCTTCAGGCTGTCCAGCACGCTGGCCGCCGCCTGGAGTAGGGCGGTGCCGCCACCGGCCACGACGCCTTCCTCCAGCGCCGCACGGGTGCTGGCCAGTGCGTCTTCGATGCGCGCCTTCTTTTCCTTCAGGGCGGTCTCAGTGGCCGCGCCGACCTTGACGACGGCAACGCCACCGCTCAGTTTGGCCTGCCGCTCCTGCAGCTTCTCCTTGTCATAAGAGCTGTCGGTGCGCTCGATCTGCGCCTTGATCTGGTTCAAGCGACCCTCGATCTGGGCCTTGTCACCCTTGCCGCCCACCAGAGTCGTGTTGTCCTTGGTGATGACGATTTTGTGGGCGCGTCCCAACTGCTCCACCGTGACGTTCTCCAGCTTGATGCCAAGTTCGTCGCTAATGAACGTGCCGCCCGTCAGGATGGCCAAGTCTTCCAGCATCGCCTTGCGACGGTCGCCAAAACCCGGGGCCTTGACGGCCGCGATGGGGAGGTTGGCGCGAATGCGGTTCAGCACCAGCGTGGCCAGGCACTCGTTTTCTACATCCTCGGCGACGATGATGAACGGGCGACCGAGGCGGACGACCTTCTCCAAGAGCGGAATCAGGTCCTGCACGTTGCCGATTTTTTTCTCGTACAGCAGGATGTAGGGGTCCTCGTACTCGGTTTCCATGCGGGTGGTGTCGGTGACGAAGTAGGGCGACATATAGCCCTTGTCGAACTGAAGACCGTCCACCACGTCATACGTGGTCTCGGTGCCCCGGCTCTCTTCAACCGTAACCACGCCGTCCTTTCCGACGGTGTCGATGACGTTGGCCACCAACTCGCCGATCTCCGGATCGTTCGCCGAGATCGTGGCGACTTCCGTGATCCCAGCCTTACCCTCAACGGGCTTGCTGACGCGGGTGATTTCGGTGACGATGGCATTGACCGCTTTCTCAATCCCGCGCTTGATGAGCGTGGGGTTGCTGCCGGCGGCCACGTTGCGTGCGCCCTCTTTGTAGATGGCTTGGGCCAGAACGGTGGCGGTGGTGGTGCCATCACCGGCGAGGTCGTTGGTCTTGCTACTGACTTCGCGAATGAGCTGCGCGCCCATGTTCTCGAAGCGGTTCTCGACCTCGATCTCCTTGGCAATGGTCACGCCGTCGTTGATCACGGTGGGGCTACCAAACTTCCGCTCGAGGACGACGTTGCGTCCGCGCGGGCCAAGGGTGACTTTTACCGCGTTCGCCAGCTTGTCGATGCCGGCTTCCAGTGCGCGACGGGCCGCATCGTTAAACAGCAGTTCCTTGGCGGCCATTACTTCGCGCCCGCCTTCTGCTTGGCTTTCTCGCCCAACACAACGCCGAGGATGTCGTCGGCACGGAGGATGACGTAGTCGGAGCCCTCCACGGTGACTTCCTGGCCGCCGTACTTGCCGTACAGGACGACATCGCCAACCTGAACGTCAATCGGGGCCTTGTTGCCGTTGTCCAGGGTCTTGCCGGGGCCGACGGCCAGCACGGTGCCGCGCTGCGGCTTTTCCTGGGCGCTGTCCGGCAAAATGATCCCGCCCGCAGAGATCTCTTCTTTCGCGGCGGCTTCGACGATAACTCGATCGTGCAGAGGTTGAAGCTTCATCTTAGTTTCCTATCGTAACGTTCTTTGAAATGGATGCACCAAAAGGGTAGGGGCTCTCCGCCCCCGGACCTCCCGGCTATGTTAGCAGTATACCGCCGAGAGTGCTAACAATTCCCGCCGGACCTGGCCAAAATCGGTGGGCTCCAAATACAAACGACCGCGTTCCTCGGAAGGAGCGCGGTCTTTGTGGGTTGCTTCAATCTGCCGATTACTTGCGCCGTCGTCGGACCAAAAGGCCGATACCGCCGGCAAGAGCAATCAACGTGGTGGGCTCGGGAACGGCCAAGAAAGTGACCGAGTTCGAGATTAGCCGCGAGAAGTTCGGGTCTGCGATCTGTGCGTCAGCATTCACGGTCGAGAAGCTCAGGACCCTTCCCGAACCGTAAGACCAGCCGACCAATCCGGCGGGGCTGAAGTCACCGATGTAAAAAACGGTCGCGCCAGCTTTCGCATTGATCAGAGTCTCGGTTCCTGCGACAAACGTCACCTCAAACGAAAAGGAGTCCGGCAGACCCGCATTGAGGACGGTATGAGGGGTGGATCTCGTGTATGTCGCGGGACCGGCAGTTCGATATGTTCCGCTGTATTTCCCGGGCAAAATCGCCTCTAGGATGGGCATCGTATAAGGTACTTGCGTCCCCATTTGGAATGTCAGCCATTCGGTGGTGACCAAGCCCCCGCCGCCACTGACATAATCGACGAATGCCGACTGTCCGGCCAAAGGCATGTAGTGACCCCAGTTGTAATTTGTTTGCAGGTAAACGGTTTCGAACGGCACCAGATCAAAGCTACCGTCCCAGGTGTGCCACTCCGGTCCTAACGTGACGGAGTGACCGTAGGATGTCAGCATGTTGACGACCGAACTGTCGAAGGTCGCGTCACCGCTGGCGGTGACCAGCACGCTAGAAGCCGAAGCGCGAGATGAAACAAGAATAACGAGCCCGAGGGCGGGTGCAATATGACGGATCATTCTTTCCCTCCTAACGAGGTCAACCGGGAACCCCTACGAGATCCTATAGTAACACGACTTTGGCCCAAAAACAGGCACTAATTTTTCGGGACTAACCCGATCGGTTTAACCGGCTTCGGCGACGCGGCGCTCCAGCTCGAGGTCGTCCATGGCACGAAACCCGCGGACGATGTCTTCAAACTCCTTCCGGTGCACGTTACGGCGGTCTCGCCGAAGCCGGCCGATCAAAAAGCGAATGCGGTCGTCCCGCGTCTCGCAGATCAAACGGGGTACTTCAACCGGTCGTCCATCGTGGAGTGCGACCATCGTCACACGGGCCGTGTTGGTGGTGCGCGGCGATCGCTGCAGCGGATCTTCCGCGATCACTTCTATTGTGACTTCAATGGAGGTTCGGCCGACGTAACTCACGAAGGCGTGCATCGTCACCAATTCGCCCACGTCGATCGCGTGGAGGAAGTCCACACGATCAAAGCTTGCCGTGACGCACACGTATTCAGCAAACCGGGTTGCGCAGGTGTAGGCCGCCAGGTCAATCATCGAAAGGATGGAACCGCCGAAGACCTTCCCCAGGTGATTGGCGTCGTTGGGGGTCGTCAACTGCGCGACGGTCACGCGCGTTTCGGTTACGGTTTTTGCGGCCATCAGCGTCGTCAGGCGCTCATCACAATGCGGCTGAACTCCTCGGCGTTCAGGCTGGCCCCACCCACCAGTCCCCCGTCGATATTGGGCTGGCTAAAGAGTTCTTGGGCGTTGCTGGCCTTCACGGATCCACCGTAGAGTACGCGCCCATGATCCCCAACTTCTTCGCCAAATTTTTGCGTGAGGTGCTGACGGATCATCCCGCAAATACGCTCGGCTTCGGGGGTCTCGCAGACTTGCCCGGTACCAATTGCCCACACCGGTTCGTAGGCTACGACCAACGACGGCAATTCGGACGCGTCCAGGTCCTGAAGTGCGCCGTCCAGTTGCGCTCGGATGATCGTGTCGGTAGCGTTGGCTTCGCGCTCGGTAAGGGTTTCGCCCACGCAAAGAATCGGGGGGATCGAGTGGTACAACAGAGCCTTAATTTTAAGGTTCACGGTCTCGTCGGTTTCGGCGAAATACCCCACCGTGCTGGGTGGCACGTCCAACTTGCCAAACCGCCCGCGGGTCTCGCTGTGCCCCACGATGCACATCCTCGCGCCGACGTCCTTCAGCATCGTCGGGCTCACCGATCCCGTGAAGGCCCCGTTGTCCAGCCAAAACACGTCTTGCGCGCCTACTTCGGCGTGAGAAGACTTGAGAACCTCCCGCACTTTGTTGATGCACAGGAACGAGGGGCAGATGAGGACATCCACCGATTCTCGGGCTTTGACAAAACGAAGGAATCCTTCCGCGACGGCGATTGCTTGGGCCATCGTCAGGTTCATTTTCCAGTTACCGGCAACTAATTTTCGACGCATTTCACAAGACCTCGACGTAACAAAGTGCACCTACATGCGCTGCACGGATGGCTTGATCTCTACCGAAACTTTATCGCGTACCGCGTTGGTCACGATGCAGTATGAGTCAGCCTTGTGGGCCATTTCCAGCGCGAGTCTGACGTGGTCGTCCGTAGCGGACGGCTCCAAAAAGATCGTAGGACGGATCACGACTCGAGTGTAAACAATTTGGGCTCCGTTCTGAGTGGCTTCACCAGACGCCGACACTTGAATGTGCCGAACCGGGATTTTTCGGTTGGCGGTGACGATGCCCAGCGTAATGGTGTAGCAGCTCACGATCGCGGACGTGAACAGCTCTTCGGGGTTGGAACCTTCGCCTGGCCCTTGGAATTCGGGGGGCACTGAGAGCGGCACTTGGACGCCCGATCGTTGGGCAATGACCTCGCCGCTACCGTCTCTACCGCCGTACCAGTCAACGGTCACCGGATACTCATGAACCTGAGCCATGCCCGTAGTTTAGCCGAAGGCGAGGGTCGGACGGGAAGGGCAGGGAAAAGAAGTTGTGGCTTATACCGCGAGTTCACATCACGGTCCGCGTAGAATGCAACGTCAGCCGATGTGGACACTCTATTTTGACGGAGGATGCAACCTGTGCGAGACGGGCCGCACGCGCGCCGAACGGTGGGCGACGCGGGCGGGTCAACCTCTCCGCGCGGTCCCGCTGCAAACCGCCGAAGCCGTGGCCAAGGGCTACGGCGATGCGATGGTTTTAGAAACTGAAAGCCAAACGTTCTATGCCGCCGAAGCATGGATCGAGCTCTTGCGCATCGCCCCGGGGGCTTGGCGCGGGCTACAGTGGTTTAGCCTCTTGCCCGGAGGACGGTGGGCGATGAAGGTAGGTTACGATTGGGTCGCGCGAAACCGAATTCGATGGTTCGGAGCGCGCACGTGCGCGCTTCCCGGTCCCAAATCAACCTCGAAAAGGGTATAAACCACGGAGTATTGGCGCCGTACCCAAGTGGTTAAGGGGAGGGTCTGCAAAACCCTTATCCAGCGGTTCGAATCCGCTCGGCGCCTCCACCCCCCCTGACTTGACGGCTTAACGTCGGTTAGTTACTTCACCATGGCCGCCGCGTAGGCCACGCATCCCACCCAAGTCGCTCCCGCCTGGCGTAGCGCATCGGCGCACGCCGAGATGGTGCTACCGGTTGTCACTACATCATCGACGAGTAATACCGACGTGCCGCGCACGAGCGGGTCCGAGTGAAAGGCCCCTTCGAGCTGAACGCGGCGCACATCAACCGTTACGCGCACTTGAGGCGATGTGTAGCGGTGGCGCAACAGTCCGGCATGGAGCTGCCGGGTCGGACCGAATCCTTCCGCCAAGAGCTCGGCTTGGTTGAATCCCCGGGTGCACCACCGACGCCAGTGGAGCGGCACCGGCACCACCCAGTCCACTTCATCTAATCCAAGGCCGTGCGCAAGGGTCGCAATCTGGCGGGCCATGGGGGCCGCGAGGGCCGTTCGGCGATCAAACTTCAGGTGCCGTACGGCTCGGGCGGCGGTGCCTTCATACACGGCCACCGCCGCCACTTGATCGAGTCCGGGCGGGGCTTGAATCACGCCCATCGGAACCATTTCGCCTCGGCACTTGTCGCACATGCCGGGTTCTCCCAACGTTCCGCACAGTTCGCACCGGGCCGGGTAGATCGAGTCCAGAAACCCATCTCCAACCCGCCTCCCCATCGCGATCCAAGAAAGCCTAAGAACCTTATCACGCATACGGGCTGTTTCTTAACCTACGACTTAAACCGT